>MDTD01047870.1_pt1 | contig 54798 bp, 42 predicted proteins | sample 811221 | NCBI WGS metagenome assembly MDTD01 (sample SAMN05326646, study PRJNA326480) | marine metagenome | isolation source: seawater | place: Pacific Ocean: South West | collected 2011 | reverse complement strand
ATGGCTCACTAAAACACTTATCGAGTGTTTTCATATTCCCTATCTTAATTCCTGCAATTATAGCAAACATTCTGTTCGGAGACCTAAAGCACTTCATACTTAGCGGAATCACTCTACTTTTCTGCTATATAATATATTCAGCATCCAACATACTTTACAAAACCCTTTTAAATACACTCGAACAAAACAATGTAATTCGAAATTTAACGGAGGAAAAAGTTAGAATGGAAGAAATGGCAAAACTAAAAAGCGATTTTTTCGCAAGTATGTCTCACGAAATAAGAACTCCTTTAAATGGAATCATTGGCCTGGTGGATTTACTTTCAAGTTCGAAAATCAATGAACAGCAAAAGCATTATTTATCTACAATTAAAAGTAGTTCAGACGACTTGCTGAATGTTATTAATGATGTATTGGATTTAAGTAAAATAGAGTCCGATAAACTGGAATTGTTTCCTCAAAAAACTTCATTAATTGAATTTGCTAAAAGGATGGTAACACTATTCAGCGAAAGGGCAAACATAAAAGACCTTGAGCTTAAGTTAGTTCTGGATAAAAACTTGCCAGAATACATTGAGGCCGACGAACATCGATTAAGCCAGGTTATATCCAATCTTCTTTCAAATGCAATTAAGTTTACAGAAAAAGGCTCTGTAGTTCTTGAAGTTAATCTAATTGATGTTAAACAAAATAAGTCAACAATTGAATTTAAAATCCACGACACAGGTATTGGAATCCCATTTGAAAAACAAGAACTTATCTTCACAAAATACAACCAGATTCTCAACTCATCAAACTATGTAATAACCCAACCCGGAACAGGACTTGGGTTAAGTATAGCAAGGCAATTGGTAAACTTAATGGGTGGTGAAATCGGGCTCACGAGTCAGGAGAATAAAGGCAGTACATTTTGGATAAAAATTGAAACTCCTGTTGTTGAAAATATAAAAACTGAAAAGAATGCAGCCGATAATTCAAATCAAGAACAATTTGAATTAAATGTTCTATTAGTTGATGATAGAGAAATTAACTTAAAAGTTGCTGGCCTTATGTTAAAAAAACTAGGCTGTAGCGTTGTAACCGCCAGGAACGGAGAAGTAGCCATTGAAAAATATGATGAAAATCCGAAAAAGTTTGATTTGATTATTATGGACATACAAATGCCCATTATGAATGGAATAGATGCCACAAAAAAATTAAGAAAAAAATATCCCGATAGTTTAGCGCCAATTTATGGACTAAGTGCACAAATTGAAAAAAATCTCGACAAGTCCCCAATTGAACTTGGGTTCGATCACTACCTTACCAAACCTTTAAGTTTAGAAACATTAAAAAGCAGTTTAAATAGAATTTCCTGAATATTATTTTGCAAAAAAACAAAGTAAAACTAATCAATTTGCATAAGGCTCCTCGATATACTTTTTTCAATTTAATTCATTTATTTTTCTCCTTTTATTGTTTATGAACCTTAACTAAATTTTTTTGTTAATCAATTTCTATCAAACAAATTGGAAAGGTCATTCAACAACATTAAATTTGTCATCGATATACACGAACACACCGAAATAAATGATTTACAAAGATTTTATCATTCCTCTTGCCTGGCCAGAGGCTCCTGTAAGAACAGCCGGTGGTCCTTATGATAAAATCCTTGAACTTTTCAAGTTATATCGAAATGGATACTATAAGGCAGGTCACGCAGCCTTTCTTTTAATTAATCATACAAATGGAGATATAGATTATTATGATTTTGGCAGGTATATCTCTCCTGACAAAAATGGTAGAGCCAGAAGTAAAGAAACAGACCCTGAAATCCTATTCAATGTAAAAGCACATATTGAAGATGGTAAAATCACCAATCTTTTTGAAATTATTAAAGCAATAGGTGCCCACCCACAAACACACGGTGAGGGAACACTTTACGCTGGTATTCAAGATAAAATCAATCGCGACAAAGCGATTGAATATGTTAAGTCTATTCAAGCAGCACCCTACACTCCCTACGGGCCATTTGTTGTTGGAGGAACAAACTGCTCAAGATTTGTTGCACAAACCATAGCTAAATCGATAAAAGGCAATGGTTTTAAATTTATTTACCCTTGGTACTTTACTCCTGCACCACTTGGCAATATTTTTTACAGCTCAGGAAAAACCTTATTTAAACTAAGTGACTCAGGTAGAATAGAAGAGCTACTCATTAAAGGAGTGAAAAAGCAATTTAATTTTATGAAAGAAATTATGTTGTATAAAAATGGTGAAACTACCCCCGACCCTTCAAAGGCATCTTTGAATAAAATAGATGAGCCTCAAGAAAAAATAAATGCTGGTCCAAAAGCACAGTGGCTTGGCGGAACTGGAGCTGGAGCCTGGTATGAATTAAAAAGTTATTCTGAAAATGGAATTGAGGTTGCCAGAATTCAAGCAAATGGAGACCAAGATTTTTGTTTTGAATTTATTGGTTCTACGAAGGCAATAAATTTCAATCACATCTATAAATTTGAACATGGTAGTCATGGATTGAAAATAATACTCTCTCAAAATGGTCAAATCTTCGAATTCATTAAAAAGTAAAGTCTTTTTCTAACTATTTAGGGTTTTAACCGTATGTGTCTTACTTTAAGATGAATTTCAAAAAAAAAGTTTATGATTGTTATTGCAGACATGGGTGCCACAAAAACAGACTGGAGTTTTACAGAAGGTTCAACCGTAATTAAAAACATAGACACAAAAGGGTTCAACCCTTATTTTCATACAACTGGAGAGATTGTTGATTTACTTCGCCCTGATTTCATTAATGAAGATTTTAGCTCTGTGGAACAAGTTCACTTTTATGGAGCAGGCTGCAGTACCAAGGAAAAAATAAAAACAGTAGAGCACGCCCTCAAAATTTACTTCCCTTATGCTTCGATTGAAGTAAACCATGATTTATTAGCCTCTGCGAGAGCCCTATGTGGAAATTCTCCCGGAATTGCCTGCATACTCGGAACAGGTTCTAATACATGCCTATATGATGGCATGCATATTATTGCGAATAATCCATCTTTAGGCTTCATACTTGGTGATGAGGGCTCAGGAGGAGATCTTGGCAGAGAACTAATTAAGGCTTATTACTATGGAGAACTAAACCCAGAACTCGATAAAAAATTCGAGTCACAATTTAATGTAGACAAAAACTCACTGCTTGGTAATGTTTACAGCACAGACAAACCCAACGCTTTTTGTGCCGCTTTCACTCCTTTTCTTAATCAAAACATTGAAGAAAAATGCATCAATGAATTGGTGAAAAATTCATTTAGAGAATTTTTCAGCAGGCACATAATGACCTATGAAAACTACAAAAAAATCCCTATTCATTTTGTAGGCTCTATTGCTCATCATTTTAAAAATCAGGTAAAAGAAGTCTCTGCCGAATTTGGTGCCCGAGTAGGGATAATTATTAAAGCTCCAGTCGGTAAACTTATTGAATATCACAGTAATCAAAATTATTAAAAACTTTCTTGCTATTAAACGTTTTTGATTGTACTTTTATTAATAATCATTTGATACAATTCGTTCTTAAAAATACAATGCCTCACAGATTAAAGCTTGAGAAACTTTAGGACAACTCCATTTAGGGAAAAGCTCAAAAAGGCCTATGGCGGGCCCGCAAAATCAATACCAGCGGGATTACAGAATCCTTTGGCGTCTCTATTAATATATTAATGAGGGTTTCATCAAGTCCCAAATCTGTGAGTTTTTTTTATAAACCCCTCGTCCTAATAAACCTCTCCTCCGTCGCTTTTATTTACATTTCATCTAATATTCAGTCGGTTTTCGAAACAAGACCATTTTGAGAGCGTAATTAATAGACACCGCGAACAATTTTAAAACCCCAACTAGCATGATCACCACACCCAAATCCAACGTAATCGAGAAAGAAAATATTCATCAACTTGCCTTCGGTTCCACCGATGTGCTTATGGATGAACAACTGAAAATTCAGAGAAAAAGAAGGCTTAAAAGAGCTGAACAACTTGGAAATTCCTACAAAACAAAATCAAAAATCTTATTTAAAAGTTTGGACGGAGTATTCAAAGTTGAAACAACTGTTTGGGCAACGACTGAAAAATTCGTTTCTCTAAAAGGAGGAGCAATCATTCCCATACACTGTATAAAAGGAGTTGATTTTTACTAAACATTTAACCCACCGATATAACCAAAACATTTTTTTTAAGGGTTTGGAATCTGTGCCTAAAAGGTGCATGTTCTAGACCCTTAACCTATTTTATACCAATCATAAATTCGTTTCAACTTCTTGATTTATTTGATTCAATAAATCATTTATTCTGGAACTTACTTCACCAGCAGAATCAACGATCATAAAATGCCCACCATTAGGAATATTTACAGCTCCCTTGACGGGTTTTATTAGCCGATCTTTACTTCCAGAAATAAAAAAAACATTTAATAAAACATTTTGAGATTTCCAGTTTTTAAATGCAATTAGCGCCCATTTAGTGAAATTCGGGTTTGCATCTCGTAAAATTTGACTCAATAACTTTTTATTGTTCGCACTAAAAAAAAAGTTAGCCATGAAGTGGGGCAAACAAAAAAACTTCTTAGGAAGAATTTTAAAAAAAATATTTGGAATAAATCTCAGTAGAAACGGTATTTCAGAAGGTTTACTTATCGAGGAAATGACAAATGTGAATTTCGAATTTAAAACTTTAGACACCTCTTGTGCAACCAAACCGCCAAAACTTACACCTAAAATTCCAAATGGATTTTCATCCATTATATTTTTGGAAATTCGTAATGAATAATCTTCAATAGATTCATTTAGAAGAGGATCTATCCACTTTACGGGAACTAATTCATAGTTAGAATCAATCTCCAAAAAATCAAAAACTCTTTCGTCTGCACCTAAACCACTAAAGCAATATATTTTCACTAAAAAAAATTAAATTTTGTTTCAACAAAACCTTAATTTGTATGTATTCTTTTTATGTTATGAACCCCTTTTACAACTTTTAATTTTTTACTCAACTCAGTTAATTGCTCGGTATCTTGAACATACAGCATAACTTTCCCTTCAAAAACTCCGTGATCAGCATCAAATTTAATTGATTTGATCTTCAATTCAGACTCTTGTGAAATTATATTTGTTATTCTGCTTACCAATCCGAAATCATCAGTTCCAGTAAAACGAATTCCTGTCAAAAACTCATTCTTGGACTTATCCTCCCATACCGCCTTTATAGTTCGATATGCAAAATTAGCCTGTAAATGCATTGCATTAGGACAGTTTGTTTTGTGAATTTTAATACCATCCCCTACCGTAACGAAACCAAACACCTCATCACCAGGTATTGGATTACAACATGGAGATATTTTATATTCGAATTTATCTTTTGCATCACCCAAGACAAGAACATCTTGCTTTCCAAATGATTTTGCAGTGATCCCTTCAATCGGTTTTTTCCGTATACGCTCATCGGCCTCTTTTTTGTGCTTTTCTCTCTGATCAAGATAATTTTTGATTGCCCCTTTTTCAATTTGTTTTTCAGCAATCTTCACGAAAAGCTCAACCGTATCAGGCACGTTAAAATGTCTCACCAACTCTTTTAGAAGCTTAGGGTTATCCGTTGGTAATGACTCCAATATTCTTCCATACTTTTCTTTACCCTCAATTGCTATTAATTTCCTTTCTCGTCTAACCCCGTTTTTAATTCTTTGTTTCGCTTTAGCCGTCGTAACTATTTTTAACCATTCCAGTTTAGGTTTTTGCTTTTTGGAAGTTAACACCTCCAATTGTTCACCACTCTTTATTTTATAATTCAACGGAACAAGCTTATGATTAACCTTCGCACCAATGCAGGAATCACCAAGTCTACTGTGAATTTCGTATGCAAAATCAAGCGCTGTAGCACCAGCGGGCAATGTTTTTAATTCTCCAATTGGAGTAAAAACAAATATTTCATCGGAAAACAGATTTAACTTCACATCGTCGATAAAATCGATAGCCTGATTGTGTGGACTATCAAGTAAATTTCTGATTTTATTTATCCATTCATCAACTTTGTTGTTATCAGAATCACTACCCTTTGCTTTGTACTTCCAATGAGCAGCTAATCCTCTTTCTGCTATATCATGCATTCTCTGAGTTCTTATCTGAACCTCAACCCACCTTCCCTCCGGACCCATAACAGTCGTATGTAAAGCCTCATAACCATTAGCTTTAGGAGTTGAAACCCAATCGCGTAAACGATCTGGCCTGGGGGTATACATATCGGTTACTATTGAATACGTATTCCAACAATCCCCTTTTTCGGTTTCAGGAGTTGATTTTAAAATAATTCGTAGAGCAAAAATATCGTACACCTCTTCAAAAGGAACATTTTTATTTTTCATTTTTTGAGAAATCGAATACGGAGACTTATGTCTACCGTCAACCTCAAAATCATACCCCCTCTCTGTCAATGTATTTATAATCGGAAGGCTGAACTTATTTATGTAACGAGTTAACCTTCTTTGGTTTTCTTTAAGCTTATCTGTTATTTCGTTGAAAAGTTCAGTTTCGGTGTACTTAAATGCAAGATTCTCAAGCTCTGTTTTTATTGAGTTCAACCCTAAACGATGAGCCAGCGGTGCATATATAAAAAGAGTTTCATAAGATATCTTTAACTGCTTATTCCGAGGCATAAACTCCATTGTTCTCATATTGTGTAATCGATCAGCCAGCTTAACTAAAATAACTCTTATATCCTCCGATAAAGAAAGCATCATTTTACGAAAGTTCTCAGCTTGAATTGAGTAGTTCGGATCGGAATGATCAATTACCCCACTCATCTTAGTTAAACCATCGATAATCACGCATACTTTAGAACCAAACATATTTTCAATATCGTCCAAAGTAATTTCAGTATCTTCAACAGTATCATGCAAAAGAGCAGAAACGATGGAAACGGTTCCCAATCCCATCTCTTCAGCAACAATTTGGGCAACGGCAATTGGGTGATAAATATAAGGCTCCCCAGATTTTCTTCGCATTTCTTTATGTGCTTCAAGCGCTACATTAAATGCTTTTCTTATCTGTTTTTTATCCAAGTCGTCGCGAGACTTTTTTGCTAGTCTTAAAAGCTTTCTGTAACGCTTTAATATCTCTTTTTTTTCAGCCTCTAAATCAATTTTCATAAATCGAAACTTTCTTTTTAATTGCTACTAAATAAAAGTAGCGAATAAGTTGTATTGAATAGGGTTTTTACTGTTTTTTCACGCTTTTGTTTCGATGTTTTTCTGAATCTATACTTTTACTAAAAGCAAGGTCGATTTTATTGCTGTTTCATCAATTAATATTGTTATTTTTTAGAGATTTATTAAGGCCAGAAACTTCAATTAATAGTAATCAATTAGTAACAACGGGATCAAACAATTCTTTACTAAAAATCAATCTTTTTCTGTATTCTTGGAAAAACGTTTATTGATAAGATTTTTGAACACAAAATGAGGATTTTAAAAAATAACTATTTGAAAGTTTAGATTAAAAAAGCATTGATTAGATCTGCAAAAACAAATATTCTTAGGGAAGATTTTTCATTTTTTTGCAAAATCTTAACAAATAACACCAAAAATGTTAATAAATACAGTACTCTAAGCCCTATATTGATTGGTTTTTGGTTATTTTTATATGTCACTCTAAATCCGATTTTATATGGCTGAATATACTGAGGATAATATCCGATCACTTGATTGGAAAGAACACATCCGGTTGCGACCAGGAATGTATATTGGTAAACTTGGTGATGGCACACAACCCGACGATGGAATTTATATCCTCCTAAAAGAAGTCCTTGACAACTCAATTGATGAGTTTGTGATGGGCAACGGGAAAGTCATTGATATCAAAATTCGTGAACAAAAAGTTACCGTTCGCGACTATGGGCGAGGAATTCCATTGGGAAAAGTTATTGATTGTGTTTCAAAAATAAACACTGGTGGAAAATATGATTCTAGAGCTTTTAAAAAATCCGTAGGACTTAATGGTGTTGGAACAAAAGCCGTTAATGCTTTATCAACATGGTTTGAGGTCACTTCCTGCCGAGACGGAAAACAAAAATCTGTAATATTTAAAAATGGAGAAATCACTGAGGACTTGGAAATCATTAAATCTTCAAACAGAAAAGGGACTAAAACAAGCTTTATCGCTGATGATAAAATATTCAAAAACTACAAATATCATACCCAGCATGTTGAAACCATGCTTTGGAACTACGTGTATCTTAACCCAGGACTAACAATTAACTTTAATGGTCAAAAATTTCAAAGTGAAAATGGGTTAAAAGACTTACTGGAGTCCAACCTTTCTGCAGAAGCTCTCTACCCAACAATTCACCTCAAGGGACACGATATTGAAGTTGCTTTGACTCATGCTAAAAAATATGGAGAAGAATACTATTCCTTTGTCAATGGACAACATACGACTCAAGGAGGAACTCACCAGGGAGCATTTAGAGAATCTATAGTAAGAACTGTCCGTGAATATTTCGGGAAAAACTTTGACGCTCAAGATGTTCGCCAGAGTATTGTTGCTGCAATTTCAGTAAAAGTTATGGAACCCGTTTTTGAATCACAAACAAAAACAAAACTGGGCTCAACTGAGGTTGAAGCTGGCGGACAATCTATGAAGGCTTTTGTTGGAGATTTCATGAAGCAAGAACTTGATAACTATTTGCACAAAAATCAGGAAACAGCCGATAAAATTCTGAGAAAAATCCAACAGGCAGAGAAAGAGCGAAAAGAACTCTCTGGAATTAGAAAGTTAGCACGGGAAAGATCAAAAAAAGCATCGCTTCACAATAAAAAATTAAGAGATTGCAGAATCCACGCGCAAGACGGGAAAGAAGACTCTAAAAACACTATGCTCTTTATTACAGAGGGAGATTCTGCATCCGGATCAATAACAAAATCAAGAAATGCAAATACTCAAGCTGTTTTTAGCTTAAGAGGAAAACCTTTAAACAGCTATGGGCTAACCAAAAAGGTTGTTTATGAAAACGAGGAATTTAATTTATTGCAGGCCGCACTGAATATAGAAGAAAGTGTGGATGATTTAAGGTATCAAAAAATTGTAATTGCTACAGATGCTGACGTTGACGGAATGCATATTCGTCTTTTACTCATCACTTTCTTCTTACAATTTTTTCCCGAGGAAATTCAAAGAGGACATTTGTACATTCTGCAAACCCCTTTATTTCGTGTGCGAAACAAAAAAGAAACGCGATATTGTTATTCTGACCTGGAACGACAAAAAGCCATTAATGAACTTGGTAAAAAACCTGAAATCACCCGATTTAAAGGGTTGGGCGAAATAAGTCCCGATGAATTTGAAGCATTCATAACTCCGGAATCAATAAAACTAGACCCTATTGTAATAGGAAAAGACTCTAAAATCGATGATATGCTTACCTTTTACATGGGGAAAAACACTAAAGAGAGACAGGACTTTATAATTGATAATCTTAAGGTAGAGGAAGATCTTACCGAAATGCTTAGTAAGGAAAAAGAAAATAAAGAAGAAGCTGCTTAACCATTTTAAATTATGAGTGAGGACAATATTACCAACGAGGATAATTTAGACGACAACTTAAACATGAATCATAATTCAAATGAGGAGGATAGTAATACAGAACTCGGAGACACAACATTAATTTCCGGTTTTTACAAAGAGTGGTTCTTAGATTATGCTTCTTATGTAATTCTTGAAAGAGCCGTTCCTCATTTGAATGATGGATTAAAACCAGTTCAGCGTAGAATCCTTCACTCTATGAAGGAAATGGAGGACGGCAGATATAATAAAGTAGCCAATATTGTAGGTAATACTATGAAGTATCATCCCCATGGGGATATGAGTATTACCGATGCAATGGTACATATTGGCCAAAAAGATTTATTGATTGACACCCAAGGAAACTGGGGGAATGTTTTAACTGGAGACAGAGCTGCTGCAGCTCGATATATTGAGGCGAGACTTACCAAGTTCGCTTTGGAAGTAATTTACAATCCAAAAACAACAAAATGGCGAGACTCATATGACGGTAGAAACAAAGAGCCAGAAACGCTTCCTGTTAAATTCCCCCTATTGCTGGCTCAAGGAGTTGAAGGTATCGCCGTTGGTTTATCTTGTAAAATTTTACCGCACAACTTTAATGAACTAATCGACGCTTCAATTGCACGATTAAGAGGAAGGAACATGGCGATTTACCCAGATTTCCCAACAGCGGGAATGATTGATACCAGCAACTATAATGATGGTTTACGAGGTGGAAAAATCAGGTGTAGAGCGAAAATAAATAAAGCCGACAAAAAAACACTCATCATTACTGAAATTCCTTTTGGATGTACGACAGGATCATTAATTGACAGTATTCTCAAAGCCAATGAAAAAGGAAAAATAAAAATAAAAAAGGTAGAGGACAACACATCCGCCAATGTTGAGATAATCATTCATCTTGCTCCAAACATTTCTCCCGATAAAATGATTGATGCGCTTTATGCATTTACGGACTGTGAAACAAGCATTTCTCCAAACTCAGGAATAATATCGGAGGAAAAGCCTCTTTTTATCGGCGTTTCTGAAATACTAAAAAGAAATACAGAAAGCACAAAAGAGCTCTTAATTAGTGAACTGAACATACGGTTAGGCGAATTGAACGAACAGTGGCACTTTAGCTCACTTGAAAAGATCTTTATTGAAAAAAGAATATACAGAGACATTGAGGAGTGTGAAACATGGGAAGCTGTAATTAGTGCAATTGATAAAGGTTTAACACCTTACAAAAAGATCTTCCAAAGAGAAATTACGGAAGACGACATTGTTCGATTAACCGAGATTAAAATTAAACGTATATCAAAGTTCGACTCTTTTAAGGCAGATGAAGCCATTAAAAGAATTGAAGATGAAATGTCTCAAATTAAATATGATTTAGAGAACATTATTGATTATGCTGTAAATTATTTTAAAAGTCTAAAGAAAAAATATGGATCAGATAAACAACGGAAAACAGAGATACGTACATTTGAAAACATAGTAGCAACAAAAGTTGTGGTTGCAAATCAAAAACTTTACGTTAATCGCGAAGAAGGGTTTGCGGGATATGGAATGAAAAAAGACGAGTTTGTTGCCGATTGTTCCGATATAGATAACATTATTGTTTTTACCAAAGATGGAACAATGATGGTTTCGAAAATTCAAAACAAGGCTTTTTTTGGTAAAAACATCATCCACGTAGATGTTTGGAAAAAGGGAGACACGCGCACTGTCTATAATGCAATCTATCAAGATGGCAGGAAAGGAAAAGTAATGGTCAAGAGGTTTTGCGTAAACTCAATTACTCGTGACAAAGAATATAATATTACAAAGGGAAATCCAGGTTCAAAAATTTTATATTTTACAGCAAATCCCAATGGAGAAGCTGAGGTGATTAATGTTGTATTAAAGCCAATACCAGGAATAAAGAAATTTAATTTTGATTACGATTTCAGTCAATTGGCTATCAAAGGCAGAAGCACGCAAGGAAATATACTTTCAAAGTATCTTGTAAAAAAGGTAGTTTTAAAAGAAGTTGGTGTAAGCACTCTCGCTGCTCGAAAGATTTGGTATGACGATACTGTAAGAAGACTAAACACCGACGAGCGAGGTCAGTTTCTTGGGGAATTTAAAGGAGATGACCAAATTCTCACAATAAATTCTGACGGAACCTATAAACTTCTTGGTTTTGACCTTTCAACCCACTTCAACGAGGATATGATTCATATTGAAAAGCTTGATGAAAAAAAACCAATTAGTGCAATATACTGGGATGGGGAAAAAGAACAGTTTAATATCAAAAGGTTTCAAGTCGAAATAACGAAAAGAAACGTATCATTCATCACTGAGCATGAAAATTCTTATTTAGAAATTGTATCTACAGATTGGAGACCGTTGATTGAAATTATTTATAGAAAAGTAAAAGGCAAAGAAAAAGAACCTCAAAAAATAAATGTTGATGAATTTATCGCTGTAAAAGGCTTAAAGGCCATCGGAAAACGATTGACAACTGATAAAGTAAAAATGATTAACATCCTGGATTCTTTACCCACTCCAGATGAAGAAAAATTAAATATTGAAGAAGGAGAAACCAAAGGAAAAAATGAAGACTCACCTACGCAAGTAAAAATTGATTTTGAATAAATACAGATTAATATACGATTACATTTTAGATCCGAACTCATTTTCGCTTGCCAACAGCATGCTAATTCCTATGGCTGGTGGTCTTTTGCTGACTTACATTTATTATAAGGGATTGAAAAAATATAAAGTGGCAACCGTTGTTACTACAATTTTAGCGATTTGTTTATCATTATTAGTAAGCGTTTCTCAGTATGTTGGATATAAAAAAATTGTTTCGAAAATAGAAGAGGGAAAAGTTAAAGTTGTTGAAGGTGAAATTTCGAATTACAAACCAATCGATTTAACCAACCATGGTTCATTTGAATCATTTACTATAAATGAAGCTAAATTTGCATACTCTGACTACCATCGTATATCCGGATATCATCACGCATGCGCTAACGGAGGTGTTATTTGTAACAACGGACAAGAGGTTAAACTCACCTATTATAAAGAGGACAATCTTAACTTCATAGTAAGGATAGAGATATTAATACCAAATAAATAATAAAAATACGGGCTTAAATTTTCATTCTCTTTATCAAATAGGTCTCAAGTATTTTATTAAAGCCTTTTCGAATATCTGCCTCCATATAATCAATACCAAAATTTAAAAGCTTTGTTTTTATAAAATTTAACTGCTTCAATTTCATATTTTGGAATTTTTCTTTGAATTCAGAAGGTGTTAATTTAATTTCATCACCTGTTTCTAGGTCGATGAATTTATGTGGACGATTTCCAAAATCAAATTCTTCTTCGAACTTTTTATCAAAAACGTTAAAAACAATAACCTCGTTTTTATTGTGTTTAAGGTGTTGTAAACTTTGCATTACAGAATCTAAATTCTCCTTTTCAGAATGAAAAGAAAAATCTGTAAAAAGTATCACCAAGCCTCTCCTTGGGCTCTGATCGGCTATACTATGTAAACATTGTGATAAATTTGAAACCCCCTCACCTTTTATTCTACCATCTAAAGCATCTTCCAATTGCTTTATTAAAAAAGCTAAATGTCTTTTACTTCCTTTAATTTCTGAAGAAAACCGAACCATTTCGTCAAATAAAACAACTCCAGATGCATCTCTCTGACGATTCAATAAAAACAACAAAGCGGCTGAGGCATATAAGGAAAAACCTAATTTATTTAAGTTAACCAAGTCTGAATTTGATTCTTTAGGAAAAGCCATTGAAGTAGAAACATCAACAACTATTGTTGACCTCACATTAGTTTCTTCTTCGAACTCTTTCAGAAAAAGCTTCTCTGTTCGGGCAAAAAGCTTCCAATCAATATTTCTCGTTGAATCTCCTGTATTGTATATTTTGTGTTCGGCAAACTCAACGGAAAAACCATGAAAAGGACTCTTATGTAAGCCTGTTAAAAATCCCTCCACTACTTGTTTAGCAATTAAACCAAACTTGGAAAAATGAGTTATATTTTGCTTTTCAATTGGCATTATTAGAAATAATAACTTTAAATGTTTACTTTTTATTTTAACATAAAAAAGCCCTTTCAATTGAAAGGGCTTTTTTATTAAAAATAATTTTCAAAGCAGTTTCTCCAATTTTTCAGCTAAAGCAGCCTTTGGAGCTGCTCCGACTTGCTTGTCAACAACTTCTCCATTTTTCAAGAACAAAATTGTAGGTATATTTCTTATTCCATATTTTGCTGAAATTTCATTATTTGCATCAACGTCAACTTTTCCAACAATAGCCTTTCCTTCATAATCTTTTGACAATTCTTCAACTACAGGGGCAACCATTCTACAAGGTCCACACCACTCAGCCCAAAAGTCAACAACAACTGGCTTATCACTTTTTACTGCTAATTCTTCGAAATTTGCATCTGTTAATTCTACTGCCATAATTTATAGTATAATATTAATAAAGTGTCTGTAAACCAAAAATAAGGTTTATTAGCGAAAGACCAAGCCATAAGCTTAAAATTCCACATTTAATTTATCAAATTGTTCATAAGTAATCTAAATCAAAAAAAAACAATTCTTTGAAACACTATTTAATTGAACTAAAAATCAAAGTCTTCATCTCCCATTTGATCCTTTAACCTTCTTTCCTCTTCAACTCGCTCCTGTAAAATATTTAAGTATCGTCTAGCTTTTTTATTTTGATTTTGAATTGCCTGTTCAATCCAATATAGTGCATTTTTATAATCGCCCTTTAATTCATAAGCCAACGCTAAATTATAAGCACATTTTCCTTTTAATTTTTGCTTTAAAGTAAATTCATATTCATTTTGCCATAAGCCAATAGCCTCGTCGTAATTTTTTTGAATAATTTTTTGTTTGCCTTGTTTTAAAGCAGAGCTTCCTGAACCATAATAAAGCCTCTTAACAGTTACTCTAGAAGGTGAAATTCTTCTTCCATATTCTTCACCAAGTTGACTTGCTGTTAGTTTAACAATCGACTCCAATCCAGGCAAATTCCTTCTGGATTGTACTTCTGAATCTCCCGAGGCTCTCCTGGTGTTAGACTTTTGATGGCTGTAATTATCGACAATAATCTGCTTATCCGGGTAATAAATTCGCCAACCCACCTCAACATCAACTCTGAGTCGCGATTCATATACTCTTTCTGTTACTTCGCCGCCTGAGACCTTTCTGGTAACATCTCTCTCAGAGACGTTTCTTCTCACATCAGAATCAAAAGCTTCAATAACAATTAATGCGTCTGCATTGTTGCTCTCGCATATTTCTCGAACAACATACCAATCTAAAGGTTCTGCCATTTTTCGAGTTCCTGTACCATATAATTCTAAGGTTGTATGTGCCGATTTAATTGTAAATCGAGGAGAACGACTTAATTGTAATATTAAACCATTGAGTGCATAACCTGCAGATCTTTTATCCGTTCCTATTCCTTCACCCGAAAAAAGACCTTCAACACGCTTAGCCAGTTTATCTCCTTTTTTAGCTTCGTTTCGTTGAATAACCGCAAAATGTTTTATTTCAGAGGAGATATTAACATCAGCAGGTTTTATAAGATCTAGAGTTGCAGTACTCATACAAGAATTCAGAGTAAAAACAGCAACAAAAAACAATAAATTTAAAATACCTCTCATAAAATTATATTTTTCATAACATTCAGAATTACAAACAATTATAATACCAAAGTTGTCTTAGAATTCAGAATTTCTTTTTTGTAACAAAAAACTGTTCATTTTAAAAGTAATAAAATCCAAACTTTATTCGGAAATTTAAAGTTAAATTGAAGAAAATAAAACTTGAATGTCAAAAAAACTATTTGTACTCGACACATCAGTAATCATATACGATTATAATGCAATAAAAAACTTTGCAGAACACGATATAGCAATTCCTATAACTGTTCTGGAAGAGTTGGACAATTTTAAAAAAGGAAACGATACTAAAAACTTTGCAGCAAGAGAATTTTCTCGTTTTCTTGACTCTGCATCAGGAAAACAATCGCTTCAAGACTGGATTCCTATCGGAGGAAAAAACAAAGGGAAATTCACCATTGTAATGAATGAACTCCAATCTAAAGTTGATGCGATAGAAATTTTTGGTGACGACAAAGGAGACCACAGAATATTAAATGCCGCACTGTATATAAAATCTGAATATCCAGATCGACAAGTAACCATGGTTTCAAAAGATATTAATCTAAGGATTAAAGCAAAATCTCTAAACATAACATCTGAGGATTATGAAACCGGGAAATTAAAAGATTCAGAAATTCAAGCGGATACTGTCCCTACAGGAAGATCTGTAATTGATGATATCAACACCGAAATCATTGATAAATTGTACTCACACAATGAAGCACTGAACGAAGGTATAATTAAAAAGAAAATAACGTCTAATCAATTCTTTGTGCTGAAAAACGGGAAAAAATCAGCTCTGACTTTTTATAACAAAGAAAAAGACCTTTTTTCCAGAGTCGAAAAAATTAATTGTTTTGGGATAAAACCAAAAAACGCTGAACAGGCTTTTGCTATGGACGCATTAACCAATCCTGACATTAAACTGGTTACAATTCAAGGGGTAGCAGGAACGGGGAAAACACTTTTGTCGCTGGCTACTGCCCTTTCTCAGCATCACGACTATCATCATATTTTTCTCGCTCGTCCCGTTGTTCCATTAAGTAATAAAGACATTGGGTATTTACCAGGAGATGCAGGTGCTAAATTGAACCCTTACATGGAGCCTTTATGGGACAATTTGAGCTTTATTAAAAACCAATTCTCATTTGATAATAGAGAATATTTGGAGATTGAAGAAATGCAAAGAATGGAGAAAATTGTAGTTTGTCCCCTTGCATACATCAGAGGTCGAAGCCTCTCAAATGTTTTCTTTATTGTTGATGAAGCACAAAACCTTACTCCACATGAAGTAAAAACCATAATATCAAGAGCTGGTGAAAACACAAAAGTTGTATTTACTGGAGATGTTTTTCAAATTGATTCACCATATCTTGACACATACTCAAACGGTTTATCCTATTTGATAGAGAGAGCAAAAGAGCATCCTCTCTACACACATGTAGCACTCGAAAAAGGAGAACGATCTGACCTTGCAAATTTAGCCAACGATTTACTTTAATATCGAATTAAAATATTTGTTAAACATTAAAAAAGAGCGAGATAAAATCTCGCTCTTTTTTATAATTCCTCCCCTTTTTGTTTAAAATTATTTATCTCTTTGTTTTAAAACTTTTATTACATCCTCAAGTTTAAAACCCTTTGCCTGTAACAAAACCAAATAATGAAAAAATAAATCAGCAGATTCGTTTAGAAACAACTCCTCATTATCGTCCTTAGCCTCTATAACCACTTCAACCGCTTCTTCCCCAACCTTTTGTGCAACCTTATTAATTCCTGAATCAAATAATGATTTAACGTAAGAATTTTCCGCATCAGCGCTTTTCCTTGACTCAATAATCGATTCTAACTTACTTACAAAATCTATTGGGTTATCTTTTGATATATTTTCTTCACCCCAACAATTTCCTGTTCCTGTGTGACAAACAGGACCAACAGGATTCACTAATATTAATAAAGCATCCTGATCACAATCATTTTTAATCGATACAAGATTTAAAAAATTACCGCTTTCTTCTCCTTTTGTCCAAAGCCTTTTTTTACTTCTCGAGTAAAAAGTAACCTTTCCTGTTTTGTTGGTAGCTTCATATGCTTCTTCATTCATGTAACCTAACATCAAAACCTTCTTTGTTGAGGCATCCTGAATGATAGCGGGTACTAACCCATCTGCTTTTGAAAAATCGATGTTCATAAATGAAAATTTTAAGCAAATTTACATCATCTAAAACAAATTGTGAATAAAAATGAACTATTTAACCAACTCATTCGTCATTCTTAACAACTGATAATGATACATTGCAACTCCATAGTTCAGATCATTGATTCGATTCTCTACTTGAAGTAAATTTAACTGAGCTTGACGAAATTGCAAACTTGTTATGGAACCATTATTAAATAAATCTTTTGAGCGCTCAAGATTTTGCTCTGCGACTGCTTTATTATTCTTTTCAAGATTTAACAATTTAATATTTTGAGTTAATGCATCGTAATAATTTTGAACTTCTTTCTCTATGTTTAATCGTGTTTGCTCAAGCTTACTAGTGTTTGCCTCAATATTAATTTTTGCTTTTTCAAGAGCTCGTTGCTTTTTTAACCCGTCAAACAAATTCCATTTTAAGCTCACAGACCCTGTATACCCAATAGATGATGCACTTTTAAACACACCTACATCACTCGCAGAACCTGAATAACCGTAATCTAAATTAGTGGATAAAATAGGCATAAAATTAGAAGAGGAAATTTTTTTATCCAACTCAGCCATATTCAATTGAATATTTGAAAGCAATATTACGTTGTTATTTTCTGATGCTTTTTTGATGTATTCTGATGCTTTTTTTACTTCAGGAATTTCAACAATATCATTTACCTTAAAATCAATAGATATTTCTCGACCCAATAAATAATTAAGCTCATTTTTTGACCTTTTTAAATTTAGCTCAGTACTTACATATCTGGAACTGTCCGAATTAAAATCAACTTGGGCATTTAACACATCTATTTTACTTGAGTTTCCATACTCATAATTGATTAGAACTCTTTCCATACGATCCCTCGACAAGTTCACAGAAGATTCGATCAAGGATAATTGATTACTGAGACGAGCTACCTCAAAATAAGCATTAACAACCTGAATTAAAGTACTTTCAATAGTTATTTTTGTTTGAGTTTCTGATAGGCTACTCGAAGTTTTTAACTTCGAGTACATCCGTATTCTTGAACCTCCATTATAAATCAAATAAGATGCTGAAACCTTGGCAGCCTGACTATTCTGAGAGGCTTCCATACCTTCAATTGCCGGAAAAATACCTCCGTTAAACTCTTGATTATTTTGAGAGTAGCTGTAGCTTCCTCCTCCATTCGCATCAACTGTTGGAAGTAACCCTGCAGCACCGGGATGAACATCTGTTTTAAACGCAGCTTCCTCTTGTTTTGCAATTAAAATCCCATGATTATTAGAAAGAGCAATACGTATTGCATCATCCAAGTTAAAAACTTGACTTTGCAAAGAGCCTGATGCCATCAGGAAGAATAATAATTTAATTGTTTTTCTCATTTCAATTCTTTTCCTCATCAATTAGACGTTCATATTTCAATTCTTTTACAGATGCTTCTAATTGCTCAGATTTATTTTTCAAAACTTTACCAGTTTGAAGCCAATGAATGACCACCTTAATATAATTCAAGGAATAAAGTGTTATTGGTAAAAAGATCAGAGTTAAAAAAGTTGCAGTAAGTAAACCATATGCAATAGCTATAGCCATAGGAATTAAAAATTGAGCTTGCATACTCTTTTCAAAAATCAAAGGGGCTAATCCTGCAATTGTAGTAACAGAAGTTAATACAATTGGACGAAACCTTGATACAGCAGCTTTTTTCAATGCTTCTTTATACTTCATTCCGCTTTTTAAATTAATGTTCAATGCACTAATTAAAACAAGCGCATCATTTACCATAATACCAATCAATGCAATCATACCGAAAAAAGAAAACATTGATAGTTGATAATCATGGATAAAATGCCCGAATACAACACCAGAAAAACCAAATATTGATGTAATAAAAACAGCAATAGCCTGAGTAAACGATCGGAAAGTTAAAACCACGGTAACAAACATAAAAAGTAAAATAATCCAACCTCTTTTTTGAACCGAAACTCCTACTTTAGCGAACTCTCTTGCCTGACCTTCAATAGACTTCTTTACTTGAGGATATTCTTTAAGTAGAGAACCAACGATTTCATTATTTACATACGCTAAAAGTTCTGTTTGACTGGAATTTTCTGGATCCATTAAGTCTGCCTCAATTTTCACCATTCTTTTCCCATCGAGATGTTCATATTTCACCACCCCTCTTCCTTGAGAAATATGAACTAAATCCTTGATTAAATATTCATTTCCTCTCAACTTTATCGTCTTATTTTCAAAATCACCAATTGAACGACGGGATTCTTTTGAGAAACGGACCCATACCTTTACCTCATCCAATCCTCGTTGTAATCGTTGTACTTCATACCCATAAAAACCGCTTCTAATTTCATTTATAATCTCTGCATAAGTTAAACCGAGTGAAAAGGCTTTATCTTTTAATTGAATATTCAATTCCAACATACCTTTTTGATCAGAAGACTCGATGTTTTTGAGTGTGCCCATTTCTCGCATTCTCATCAAAACCTTTTCCTTAAACTCATCCAGAACACTATTATCAGAGGAATATATTGCGACTGAAATGGGACGGCCAAAAGGCATTCCGGCCTTTGCTGTCAGTTTCTCTGCATTGGGAATCGAACCAACTTTTTTTAATATTGCAGTAGTTATTTGAGAAGAATTTATTGTTCTTTCTTCACTGGGAGTTAACATTATTATTAAACTCGCCTTATTACTACCCTCGCCCAAACCTTTGGTAACAGCTTCTACTACGCTCTCTCCTTCATTGGTTAACGAATCATTATACTCCCAAACAACATCTTGAACCTGATCAATATAACCTTCTGTGATTTCACGATTAGTCCCCGAAGCCATTTCCAAATTTATTGTAAAACTATCGGCGAAAATCGGAGGAAACATCGACACCTTAACATAACCATAAGAAATCATAAAAATCCCAATCAATAATGCTCCTAAAGTGATTATAAGAATGAAGGGAATTTGTTTGAAAGAAAATTCAAAAAATGGTTTGTAAAACCTATTTTTCATAAAATTTAAGGCCTTTGTAAACCAGCTTATCACTTTCAGCCAAAATCCCTTTTGCCCCTGTTTGGATAGTGCCTTGGAATGAGCTACGTGGGCAGGCAAAATCAATGCGCCCTCAACTAAGGAAATAACCAATGTTGCAACCACAACAAATCCCATTTCCACAAAAAAGTCACCCATTATACCATCGATGACAAAAAACAAAGAAAAAGCAATAACTGTTGTTAATATCGCAGAAAAAACGGCAGGAAGAACCTCTAATGTACCATCAATGGCGGCTTGAGCAGGGTCCTTACCTCTTTCCCAATGCTGATAAATATTTTCCGCAATCACAATTCCATCATCTACTAAAATCCCAATTACGATAATCATACCGAAAAGTGAAATAACGTTTATGGAAATTCCTGCTCCGCCAGCTAAAATAAACATTCCACCAAAAGCTATTGGAATCGCCATGGCAACCCAAATTGCAAGCCTTGGATGTAAAAACATGGACAGTAGAATGAAAACCATTAAAAATCCCAGCAAACCATTGTTTATCAACAAATCAATTCGCTCTACTAAAATTTTTGAGCTGTCCCGGATGATTCGTGTTTCAAGCGAAGGGTATTTCTCATTAAAAGCCAGCTGATGTTTTTTTACTTTTTCTACTATAGATTTTAAATCCTCATGAATTGTATAAAGAACTTTTACAACAATTGCTTTTTTTCCATTTACAAATCGCTCTGCAGGCTCATCGACCCATCCATCTCTGATTAAAGCTACATCCTTTAACCTTATTAAATTTCCATTGGGCATTGTTTTAACAACAATTTGCTCAAACTCACCTCCGATATATTTTTTATTTCTTGCACGAATTAAAATATTTTCTTCTGCTGTTTTTATTTCTCCACCAGTCACCTGAAGGTTATCTTTTTTAACAGAATTGGCAACAGCCTCTATTGTTAGGCCATACTTTTTAAGCAACTCATCTCTTACCTGTATTTCAATTTCTTCATCAGGAAAACCTTCCAGTTCTACCTGTGATATTAAAGAGTCTTCTTTTAAAATACTTTCCCATTCACGAGCAATTCCCTTAAGCTCTTTGAGGGAAAGCTCACCACTTATAGCAATTGATATTGCATGCTGAGGTCTCTGAAATTTAGAGACGGAAACAGGTTCCATGCCCGAAGGAAAGGTATTTATACCATCTACAGCATTTTTAACATCTTGAATGATAACATCCGTGTCGTAATTTGAATTAACTTCAACAGTGGCACTACCAAAATTTTCCTGAGATACAGATGTAACTCTCTCAACTCCATTTAATCCCTCCAATCTGTCTTCAATCTTTAAAACAATTCCTTCTTCTATTTCAGAGGGCGAAGCTCCCGGGTATAAAGCTGAAACTCTTATAAACTTGGACTCCGTCTCAGGAAAAAATGTTGTTCTTAATGATTTCATTCCTACCCAACCCATCAAAATCAGTAGAATCATAAGTATATTTCCTGCAATAGGATATTTGATAAAGTATGCAATTAGTCTTTTCATCAATCCGCTATCGTAATCCGTAATTTTAATTGTTAGTCTTTAAGAATCTCTTGTTTCCTTAATTCGTTTTTTAATTTCCCGTCAAATTCGTTGTTCAATTTTGAATTTACTGGAATGTTTAGATGGGTAACGTTTACATTCATACCTTCATACAAATCTTTCATATTGTCCAAAATGTATTGATCTCCGTAATCCAAACCCTGAATAATTGCCTTTGATTTATTAACATATAAAACGTCAACGGGTTTAAATTTTACTTTTCCTGAATCTACAAGGTAAACTCCATTATTCTTGATTAACTTTCTGTTTATTGAAAGTGTGTTTTTAAATGTCGTTCCTCTACCTACTCCATTCAAAAACATCCCCTCCTTTAAAAAAGAACCTGTAACTGAGATATACAACTTAACCATTTGAGAAGAAGGATTAATTGATTTATTAATCCTTATCACTTTACCTTTCCATGATTTGTTCAGCTCAGTAGATTTTAAGTCCAAAACACTTCCTATTGAAATAAACTGCAAATCCGACAGGCTAACTTCTGTCTCAAGCTCATATCCAGTTGGATCAATATAGGTCCCAATTTTTTGACCGGGCATTACAAGAGTTCCCTTTTTTATCATCGAGTTTACAACAGCACCATTATATGGAGCACTAATTACGTATTTAGATAGTTTTTCTTCCTGTGCTTTTAATGAATAATAACTATTTAGCACTCCCTTTCCCGATAAAAATCTTTTTAGCTTCTGATTTTTCACACTCGGGAGTTTTGGAAGAGATGAGTCTACGTCAATTGTATTAAGAAATAAATTCCAATCAGAATATTCATTAGGAAAATCCAATTTTAAATCTCCCATAATTAAAGATACCTGAGCAATTAATTGAGTTTTCTGGGCTTTTAAAATTGCTTCAAATTCCCTGGAATTTATAAGAACCAAAGGGTCACCCGAACTGAATGTATTACCCACTCTAAAATTATCATTCAACAAAACACCGCTAACTTCCGAAAAAATATCAATTCGATTTTTTGCCGATAATTTTCCTGAAAACTGAACTTCTGCATTGTTGTTATTAAGCTGGACATTAGAAACTCGAACACTCCTGTATGTTTTTTTAACCTCTCCTTTAATTTCAACATCTCGGTTCATCCACAAAAATCCAATTGTTAAAGAAACAACTAGAATCCCCAAGCCAGCAAGGGAAATTTTCCTTGTAATATCATTCATATCTAATCAGATTAAAACAAAAAATCGGTATAATTAAATCTAAAGATTTTAATGGATATTTAATTTACCGCTCATCATTATTTTTTAAGAAGTTCGTGTTTACGAATAAAGACTTTTCAAAAACTACTCTGAACTTAACTTATAATCCTTACTTAGAAATTTGTTAAGATCTTCTTTTGAAATATTTGTTTTTAATTTCCCATTCATAGCGTAACCAACTTTCCCTGTCTCTTCTGAAACAATTAAAACAATTCCATTAGAAACTTCACTTATACCTGCAGCTGCTCTATGACGCATACCTAAGGAAGGTGGGAAATTTTCATTTTCCGTAACAGGGAGAACACATCGCGCTGCAACAATTTTGTCCTTTGCTATTATAACAGCTCCATCGTGTAAAGGTGAGTTTTTAAAAAAAATATTTTCTATAAGTCTTGTGTTTATATTCGCATCTATAACATCACCTGTTGAGGAATAAAAACTCAAATCAGAATCGTTGCTTAAAACAATTAGTGCTCCGGTATTTGTTTTCGCAAGATTGAAACAGGCATTAACTACAGGTTTAAATTGAGAACTCAATTTACCTTTTTGTTTGAGAAAAGGCACCATTTGAAATAACCACCGAGCTTGTTTACTGTTGTAACTTTTAATCCCAATTAATATTAAAAATTTTCTTATTTCTTGCTGAAAAAGAACAACTAATGCTATAGCTCCAACACCTAAGACTTGACTAAAAATTTTACCCAATAATTTCATTTGCATAAAATTCACAATCAGATTCAATAAAAAGAGAGCCAAAATCCCAATAAAAACGTTAACAGCAACCGTACCCTTGACTATTTTATATAATTGATAAAGTAATATCGAAACAAGAAGAATATCAAGAACATCTCTCCAATTAAAGAAACCACCCATCACTGAAGCTAAAGTTGCTGAAAACATGCCCAAATATATACTATTTAGATTTTGATTCTATACGTCTTGAACGCTAAAAAGATATAATTTGATACAATTATTATAAGTTTTAAGCAATCTGAAGCTTTATAAAAGTCGAAAAAACACATTATTCAATTCAAAAGAACCATGATAATTTTGTTGTTGTTGAATAAAATATAGAAAACAGTTAATAAGTTTTTATGGGTTTTAGGAGGTTAAGATTTAACTTTACAGTTCAATTTTGACAATTATGCTTAAGGAACATGTTAAATTATTAATCATTGGTAGTGGTCCTGCAGGATACACTGCTGCAATATATGCTGCAAGAGCAGAATTAAAACCCGTAATGTATGCCGGTTTACAACCCGGTGGTCAGCTTACTGAAACAACAGAAGTTGAAAATTACCCAGGCTATCCTGAAGGAATACAGGGTCCCGAAATGATGATGGAATTTAAAGCACAAGCTGAACGTTTTGGAACAGATGTTCGTGACGGTCTTGCCACGGAGGCTTATTTAAATGAAACACCTAAAAGAGTTGTTATTGAAGATAAGGCTGAAATAACGGCAGATAGCGTAATCATATCAACGGGAGCTTCTGCAAAATGGTTGGGGTTAGAATCTGAAGAAAGACTTAAATCAGGAGGAGTTTCAGCATGTGCAGTTTGTGATGGTTTTTTCTATCGCGGACAAGATGTAGTTGTAGTTGGCGCAGGTGATTCAGCTTGTGAGGAAGCAATGTATTTGGCAAAACTGTGTAAAAGCGTTACCATGTTGGTAAGAAGAGATGAATTTAGAGCCTCCAAAATCATGGCCAACAGAACAGTCGCTACTGATAATATAACAGTCTTATATAACACGGAAACCGTTGAAGTTCTGGGGGAGCAAGTTGTTGAAGGAGTCCGAATAAAAAACAATCAAACAAACGAAGAATCAACTTTGGAAGCTACTGGCTTTTTCGTTGCTATCGGTCATAAACCCAATACAGACATTTTCAAAGGACAACTTAATATGGATGATGTAGGATATCTTGACGTTGAACCAGGAAGTACAAAAACAAATATTGAAGGTGTTTATGCCGCTGGTGATTGCGCTGATAAAGATTATCGACAAGCAGTAACTGCTGCAGGAACAGGATGTATGGCTGCTCTTGATGCAGAAAGGTGGCTTGCCGATAAAGGTATTCACTAAATATTCTTGCAACAAAAATTTAAAAGGTCTCATTTAAAGTGAGGCCTTTTTATTTATTAGGATTTGAGTACAGTCTTTTTTAGAAAAAAAGAAAGTACAAGAGTCAAGTAAAAACTTATGAAACTGTAAGCTAATATCAAAAGCTCTACTGAATCTAATTTTATAAAGGATGTTGCAATCATTAAACCAATTGCACTGTTTTTTAATCCGCTCTCTATCGAAACTGCAATTGCTTGTTTTGATTCAACTTTAAAAAGCTTCACAAACAAAAGAGATAAGAGCATAGATACTATATTAATTAATATAGCGGGAACAATCATTTCAGTAATATCTACATCTTTACTTTTGGGTTCATCAAAAATTAAGATTGCAGTAAAAACAGCAAATAATAGCCCTGGTAAAAGCCACTTTAAGGTTTTCTTTGATTTGATTACAAGGGCTGGATAATTTTCTCCTACAAACAAACCTAGTACTGTAGGAATGATGGTTAAGCAAAAAATTTGGGTTATAATTTCAATATAATCGAGTTGAATACTGGATGAAATACCTTCAGAATCAATCAAATACCAATTTAAAATAAGAGGAAAAGTAAATAAACTTTTAAAATTACTAATTGTCGTTAGGGAAACCGATAACGCTAAATTTCCATTAACCATTTTTGTAATTATGTTAGAACCTGTACCTGATGGACAAAGGCTTAATACCAAAAGCCCTAAAGTTACTTCATTTCCATAGTTGAACAACCATCCGATTGATAGTGCCAGTATAGGCAACAACATAAGCTGTGATATAATTCCAAGAATAGCAGCTTTTGGAAACTTAATCAAAGATTTGAAGTCAACCAATTTAGTGCTCAGACCAATACCCACCATGATAACAAAAAGCACAATAGGCAATACTGTTTCTCCAAAAAAATTCATTGATTAACCAACTGAAGTAAACGGCTTAGAGCACTAAAAATAGTTTTTTCAACAACCCTGTCTCTACCTTTTCCCATTTGAAATTTTTCGGTAAAAACACCCCTAGGGCCTGCAATAGCAATCCAAACTGTTCCAACTGGCTTTTCATCGGTACCTCCTCCAGGACCTGCAATACCAGAGGTTGCAACGGCATAATCTGTACCAAATAGACTTTTAGCAGTAAGAGCCATTTGCGTAACAACCTCTTCACTTACTGCACCATTTCTCTCTATTGTATCTTTAGAGACATTCAACTGATTTATTTTAACGTCGTTGGAATAAGCAACAATACTACCAGAAAAATATTCAGAAGATCCAGGCACCGTTGTAATTCGAGAGGCCAATGCTCCACACGTAAGTGACTCTGCAGTGGAAACGGTTAATTTTTTATCTCGGAAAACGCCACCTAATACCTCCTCCAATTTGGATTCAATTTTTGAAAATACATGCTTGGAAATCCTATTTTCAATTTTTGAAAAAATGAAATCAATTTCCTTCAATAGGGAGGCTTCATTTTCACCTCTCCCTGTTAATCTTAACTTTACTATTCCCGGAGAAGGGAGATAAGCTAATTTTATATACTGAGGTAATGCATTTTCAATATCGCTAATTTTATCTGCAATGTAAGACTCTCCTATCCCTTGAGTCATCATGGTTTGATGCACAATCACCGGAAGCTTGAATTTCTTTTTAATTTTAGGCAAAACCTCATGTTCCATCAAGTACTTCATTTCACTTGGAACTCCTGGCATACTTACAAAAACAACGTTGTTTGATTCCATCCACATCCCCGGCGCAGTTCCTGCTTTGTTGAGGAGCATTTCACAACCTGTCGGGACCAAGGCCTGAAGCTTATTAACGGGTAGCATATCTCTATTGTAACGCTTAAAAAATCCTTCCACATTTTTTAAAGCCTCTTTATTTTCAATCAAGGGAGCATTGAAGTAATCGGCAAAAACCTTTTTCGTGATATCATCTTTTGTAGGTCCAAGCCCTCCAGTAATAAGAACCAGCTTTGCTTTAGACTCTGCATATTTTAATGCCTCCAGAATTGATTTTGCAGTATCTGAAATGGTTAAAACCTCAATTAATTCGACACCATTTTTATTCAATTCGGAACCCATCCATGCGGCATTGGTATTAAGCGTTTGGCCAATTAAAAGCTCATCTCCAATACTTAAAACGATAGCATTCATCATATTAATGAATTGTAAAAAATTTCTACTGGATGTACTGCTGTCCTGCCTGTACCGTCCTTTATTTGATGCCTGCAACTCGTTCCGGGCGCAGCAATAATAACATCATCGGGTTGACTTCGTATTGCAGGAAAAAGGATAAGTTCTCCAACATCCATACTAACCTTGTAATGTTCCTTTTCATAACCAAAACTACCTGCCATTCCACAACAACCACTCGGAATAAGATGAACTTTATGATTTTCGGGAAAGGATAAGATTCGTTTGGTATGCGTTAAGCTGGATAAGGCCTTTTGATGACAATGACCGTGCAGTTTTATCAAGTGACTTTCCTTTTTGAACATATCCTGAGTCACACTACCTTCCTGAACAAGCTTACTCAAAAACTCATCAATTAAAAAGGTATTGTTGGCAATTTTCTGAGCCGCTTCATGCACTTCCCCAGAAGTTAAATCGAGGTATTCATCCCTGAATATCAATATTGAACTGGGCTCGATTCCAACTAAAGGCGTTCCTTCTGAAACTAAATTTTTAAGAATGTGAATATTTTGTATGATGGGTTTTTTTGCTTTACTAACCAACCCCTTACTTAGCCAAGTTCGCCCACTCTCTTTAACCTTCGGTGCAACTACATCAAAACCAAGTTTTGCAAGAGTTTTTATTGCTATTTTACCCTCATGGTCATCGTTGTAGTTTGTGAATTCATCGGTAAAAAAAATAACTTTTCCTCTTGTTGGTTTTGGATACCCGAAGTTATTTGACTTGTTTCTCGAATAAAATTTCTCTACTGTTTCATAAGCAATTTTTGGAACTGGGCGCTCTTTTGCAAAACCAATAGCACCTTTTATAAAGTTCCCAATTGCATTTTCACCGTTAACAAAATTATACAGTCCCGGAACAATTGCGCCAAGTTTGTTAGCAGCAGTAACATTTGCTATTATTTTCGTTCGAAGTGGAACCTTATTACTTTTGAAATATTGTTCATAGAACTCTGCTTTAAGTTTTGCAACATCAACATTAGATGGACATTCTTTTTTACAACCTTTGCAGCTTAAACACAAATCCATGACTTCTTTAATCTCCTCACTATCGAATTTATTCAAATTCGTTGAGTTGGTTAAAACATCGCGCATGATGTTTGCTCGAGCTCGAGTTGTATCTTTTTCGTTTTTAGTGGCCATGAAGCTTGGACACATCGTGCCCCCACTAAGCTCACTTTTTCTGCAATCTCCAGAACCATTACACAGCTCTGCAGCTCTTAATATTCCTTGATTTTTTTCAAAAGAAAAAGCTGTGTCAAATTCAGGGGTTGGCTGCCCAGGTGAATACCTAAGGTGAGTATCCATTGGGGGGGCATCAACAATTTTGTTGGGATTGAAAATATTATTTTCATCCCAACTTTTTTTAACCCTTTTGAGAAGTTGATAATTTTTAGAACCAACCATTTGCTCTATGAACTCAGCTCTTAACCTTCCGTCACCATGCTCTCCACTTAAAGACCCATTGTATTTTTTAACAAGCTTTGCTATGTCTTCCGCCGATTTTCTGAACAATTCATGACCCTCTTGAGTTTTCATGTTCAAAACAGGTCTCAAGTGAATTTCTCCACTGCCTGCATGAGCATAATGAACACATTTTTGGCCATAGCCATCCATAATCACATTGAACTCGGCAATATACTCTGGCAAATCTTGTACATCAACAGCAGTATCCTCAATTACAGGAGCAGCATTATCATCGCCAGGAATATTGGCCAATAGCCCTAAACCTGCTTTTCTAAGTGTAAGCGCCTTTTTAATGTCCGCACCATACAAAATCGGAAAATGATATCCCAGTTTATTTTCTCTGTAAGCTTGTTCGAGACTTTTTAAATCAGCTTCCAGTTCTTCTTTAGAGTCTCTGTGTAACTCTACCATCAAAACTGCTTTTGGGTTACCTTGTACGAAAGCTCGGTTTTCCCTTTGTTCTAAATTGGATTTTGTACATTCCAAAACGATATCATCCATTAACTCTACTTGAGAGGGATTGTGCTCAAGAGCAACAAGAGTTCCTCTCAAGGAAGCATCTATAGTGTCGAAATGTGGACACATCATAGCTACATTATCAGGAAGTACAGGGACACAATTGATTTTGATTTCAGTTATTAAGCAAATTGTTCCTTCAGAACCGGCTATTAATTTACAAAAATTAAAAGGGGCACCATCTTCATTAAAAGGCTCAGAATCGGCTAATAGATCTATTGCGTAACCTGTATTTCGCCTAGGAATAGATTTTTTAGGAAATTCTCGTTCGATTTCAATTCTATTTCCTTTATCGCTTAGCATTTCCGATACATCACGATAAATTTGATGTTCCAGTTGGCTAGCCGTGTTCTTACCCTCTACTTTATTTCGAAACTCTTCAAGACTTAAATCTTTAAACACCACTTTTGTTCCATCTGCAAGAATTGCTGAAACTTCCAAAAGATGTTCCCGAGTTGAGCCATAAATAACCGAGCGAGCACCACAGGAATTATTCCCAACCATACCTCCAATCATACACCTGCTGGATGTGGATGTTTCAGGCCCAAAAAACAAACCGTAACTTGCTAAAAACTTGTTTAAATCATCGCGTATTACACCCGGTTGAACTTTAACCCAACTTTCTTCCTTATTCAACTCAATTATTTCTCTGAAATGAACCGATACATCTACAACTATTCCATTGCCAACAACTTGACCTGCCAAAGAAGTACCAGCAGCTCTTGGTATAAGAGCTAAGCCATTTTCTCGAGCGAAATTTACCAAAGTAAATAAATCTTCTTCTGTTTTTGGAATTGCTACAGCCAATGGCATTTCGCGATAAGCAGAGGCATCTGTAGCATAAAGAATCCGCATGACTTTGTCAAAATGCAATTCACCTTGCATTTTATCGCGTAAAGTCTCTAGTTTTTTATTATCCATTTTTTGGCGAACTCAAAACAAAAATAACCATTTTTAAAACTATTTAAAAACCGGTCATCATAAGTTTTAAAATTTATTAATTGAATTAGAAAATATTGCTTTTGTAGACTTAATTTCCTTCGATGGTATCAAATATGATTGAAAATTATAGCTGTTAATAAAATTATCCCTCTACTACTAAAAAAATAAACATAGTGTATTTTTTAGTTTAGTGTTAAAATCATTAACCAATTTTAAAACTGAGCAAAACTGTTTAAAAAAATTTTTAGACAACACTAAAAAATTTGCCTAGATGTGTCTAAATTTTTATATTTACACAAATACCGATAACATGCAAACCAGTACCACAGAGGATTATCTCAAAGCTATTTTTAAACTGAGTGGAATTCACAAAAAAGGAGTTTCAACCAACTCAATTGCTGAAGAACTTTCAACAAAAGCATCTTCAGTTTCAGATATGGTTAAAAAACTATCGGAAAAAAAATTAGTTGATTATGTAAAGTACCAAGGAACTACCCTAACAAAAGAAGGTGAAAACATTGCCCTTAAAGTAATTCGAAAGCATCGCTTATGGGAAGTTTTTTTAGTAGAAAAATTAAAATTTGGATGGGATGAAATACATGAAATTGCCGAACAACTGGAACATATAAAGTCTCCTAAACTTATTGATAAACTTGATGCTCACCTTGGTTTTCCTAAAAAAGACCCTCACGGGGATCCTATACCCGACAAAAACGGTCTTTTTCCAACAATTAAAAAACTTAAACTTAATGAGCTGAAAATAGGAGAAAAAGCAATTCTAACAGGTGTTTCAGAAGATTCAAAAGACTTTTTAAGCTACCTCGATACCATTGGGTTAAAACTCGGTTCATCAATAGAAGTTTTGGACTACTTCAAATTCGACAAATCACTAAAAGTAAAAATAAACAACCGTTCTGATTTAACTTTCTCAGACTTGGTTGCCAATAACCTCAACATTTCAAAAGAAAACTAACATGTCGAGAAAACATCTCTTACGACTGGTATTATTAATTTCCTTAACAACTTCGCTTTGGAGTTGTAATGAAAGACCACCATCAAGCAACAAAAAAAATGTCGTTTGCACTACCAATGTAATAGCTGATGCAATTAAAAACATACTCCCTTCCAATTTCGAAGTAAATGCACTAATGGGTGCAGGTGTTGACCCTCATACCTATAAAAGTAAAACTTCAGAAATGAAAAAAATGCTTCAGGCTGATGCAATCGTTTACAACGGTATTCATTTCGAGTCTAATTTGATTGAAGCAATCAATGAAATAAGTAAAACAGGTTTTGTTATTGGTTTAGGAAACATTGTTTCGAAGAATCGTCTTATAAAAACAACTGATTTTGGTTCCGCTTACGACCCTCATTTCTGGCACGATGTTAATCTATTTTCTGAGGCAATTAAATTAGCAGGTAAAGAGTTCGCAAATAAGTTCCCAACTTCAAAAAACTACATTGATTCGGCTACCGAAGCATATACAAATCGTCTTCATGAGCTTGAAAATCAAGTACGAAGTCAGATTCTAAAAATTCCTGACTCAAGTCGCGTTCTTATTACCGCTCACGATGCTTTTGGATATTATGGAAGGCTTTTCAATATCAAAGTAAAAGGTGTACAAGGAATATCTACAGCTTCGGATGTTTCACTTCGTGGAATTACCGAGCTTACTAAGTATATAATATCAAAGAAAATACCATCAATATTTGTAGAAAATTCTGTTTCACAAAAAAATATCAAGGCAATTATTGAGGGATGTAAATCGAAAGGGATACAACTAAAAATGGGTGAAAAATTATACAGCGACGGTTTAGGAGACATGGAGAGTGGTGCTGATACTTACATTAAAATGATTCAAAAAAATACCAATTCAATAGTCCGAGCCCTTACAAAATGATAAAAAATATTGACGACCCAATCCTTGAAGTTCATGATTTAACGGTTGCTTATGATAATGAGCCCGTTCTTTGGAATGCTGATTTTTCTGTACCAAAAGGTAAGATGATTGGTATTGTAGGACCCAACGGTGCTGGAAAATCTACACTTCTTAAATCTATTATGGGACTCGTACCTATAGCGAGTGGATTCGTAAAGCTGTTTAATGAATCGTTAAAAAAAACGCGATCTAAAATTGCTTATGTTCCTCAAAAAGAATCAGTTGACTGGGATTTCCCTGCAACAGTATTAGATGTTGTAGAAATGGGGCGTTACAGCCAAAAAAAACTTTTTAAAAGGCTAACCAAAAGAGATAAAGAAATTGCAATTGAAGCACTTCAAAAAGTTAAAATGATGGAGTTTGCTAAAAAACATATTTCTGAACTATCAGGAGGTCAGCAACAGCGTGTTTTTATTGCAAGAGCTTTAGCTCAAGAAGCAGAAACATACTTCATGGATGAACCCTTCTCTGGTGTTGATGTAAATAGTGAGAAAGCAATTGTAGACGTTTTATTACAGCTTCAAAAAGAAGAAAAAACAATTTTTGTTGTTCATCACGATCTACAATCGGCAATCAACTACTTTGACTGGTTTATATTAATCAATAAAAGAGTTATTGCAAGTGGTCCGATTGATGATGTGTTCACTCCAGAATTACTAAAAAAGACTTACGGGGGAAATCTCACTCTATTAGATCAAATGGGACAAGTTTTTAAACACAAACAATTTCCAATTAGAGAAGATAAATGAAATTTTGGCAAGATTTTATATATTTTTTTTCTCTACAGGATGCCACAATCAACAACGTTCTTTTTGGAACCATGATTCTGGGATTCACATGCGGACTTGTAGGTGTTTTAGTAGTTTTGAGTAAAAAAGCCTTAATCGTTGATGCTGTTTCTCATTCAGTTTTACCCGGAATATGCATAGGTTTTATGTTTGCCGGCACTAAAAACCCTATATATTTAGTTTCTGGAGGAATGTTAGCTGGAGGCCTCGCAGTATATTTGGTGGATTGGATATCAAGAATATCTCGAATAAAAAAGGATGCCTCTATTGCTATAACTCTATCCGTTCTTTTTAGTGTAGGTGTCGTATTATTGAATTTAATTCAACATTCGGGAAATAGTAATCAAAGTGGTTTAACCGACTTTCTTTTTGGAAAAGCGGCAACAATTATAGCTTCTGACTTATATGTTTTTGGTACCATTGGAATAGTCGTGATGATAACAATAACCGTATTTTATCAGCACTTTAAAATCAGTTTATTTGATGATGGTTTTGCAAAAACAATTGGTCTAAATGAAAAACTAACACAAGGGTTAATCTCGGGATTAATAATAATAAGTACCGCTGTGGGTATTCAAACTGTCGGCGTAATTTTGATGAGTGCTCTAATAATAACACCTGCATCCTCTGCTCTATTCTGGACTAATAACTTCAAGAAAGCAATTGTATTATCAGGAATTTTTGCAACCGTAAGTAGTCTGATAGGAGTTTTAATATCCTTCTTATACATAGATATGCCAACAGGTCCATGGATAATTGTGACACTATCTATTTTTGCTCTTTTCTCTGCATTCTTTTCAAAAAAAGGTTTAATGACCAAAAAAATTAAGAGATTCAAAAACAAAAGAAAAATGCTATCAGATAATTTATTAAAGGCACTTTACACAATAGATGAAAAAGAAAATAAATTAAAAAAGGAAAGAACGTTATCCGAAATAAATATGGAAAACTTAGTTCCTGAACGTCATTTGAATCGTGGCCTTAAAATTTTAAAAACTAAACAATATATAATTAAAAAAGGAAATTTATGGGCCTTAACTGATCATGGGCTCAATAAAGCTCAGAAAATTATAAGGGCACATAACTTATGGGAGCTATACATGGAAAACTTTATGGAAATACAACCAGACCATGTTCACGATAGCGCAGAGTCAATTGAACATATATTACCCCCTGAGTTGGAAGCTAAACTCATTAAAAAAATTAAATCTAAGGTTGATGCACTTGAAGACCTAAATAAACCAAAGGATTGATGTTTGATTTTTGGATCATATTAACTGCTTGTATAATTGCTTTAAACTCTAGTTTACTGGGTAGTTTTTTGGTGTTAAAAAGGTTAAGTCTTATTGGTGACGCCTTATCGCATGCAGTGCTTCCTGGTATTGTAATTGCCTTTTTAATCTCTGGCCAAATAAATTCATTTTGGATTTTACTCGGTGCTAGTAGCTTTGGAATTATAGCCATTCTTTTAATAGATTGGTTAAATCGGAAAGGCGGTTTTGCAAAGGATAGTTCAATAGGCATTATTTACACTTTACTTTTTGCAGTTGGAATCATACTAATTACATCAAAAGCGAAAAATGCAGATATTGACGTTGATTGTGTTTTATTTGGAGACATTAATACTGTACCCATGGTTCCTAAAGTTTTTGGAATACCAGAGCCAACTTTGAATTTGATGATTATTTCATTTTCTACTCTTTGTATTGTTTTATTAGGATTGAAAGGTTTTAAAATAAGTAGTTTTGACAAGGAGTACGCGAAAACTCTCGGCATATCGATACCCTTTTGGAATTATTTACTGATGGGACTCTCAAGTGTATCCGCTGTATTCAGTTTCGATAGTGTTGGGGCAATTATGGTTATTGGTCTTTTGGTTATCCCTCCTTCTTTTGCCAATTTACTTACTCGAAAACTTTCAGTTTTTCTTTTAATCTCAGTTACTTTTGGAGTTTTGAGTTGTATTTTCGGACACCTAATTGCTTTAGTTCTCGATATTCCAACAATTCCAACAGTAGGTATATTGATGGGGTTAATATTAATGTTAACACTTTTGATACAATTGGTAAAAAAAAGATCTTCAAAAACGCTGAACATCTAGAGGAATAAGCTATCCTTGTTTTTCAATTTTTTACTATGAGGCAAATCATTATTCTTTTTTTATTTTTTAATTCAATACTTAATGCGCAATACTTACTACCACAGCCTCAAGAGTACAATTTATTGCAGGGAAAGTTTAAGATAACAGAAGAAATAAAAGTAAGAATTCCAAACTCATCCGAGGATTTATACCAATACACCAGTCGTTTTATTGAGCGAATGCAGTATAAATCTGGAATAATTTTTAAAACCCATGAACCACAGGACACATCTACTTCAAAGGAAATAGTCATCATTACCAATAAGTTTTCAGAGAATTTAGATTTAGAAACAAATGAATCCTATTCCATTAATATTTCTTCAAGTAGTATAAAGATAACTTCTGAGAACAATGTAGGAGCATACAGAGCTATGGAAACACTTCTTCAATTAATAAACACGGATAAAGGAGAAGCTTTTTTCATTAACTGCAATATAATTGACAAGCCAAGATTCAAGTGGAGAGGATTATTAGTAGATGTCTGTCGACATTGGATTCCATTAGATATAATCAAACGAAATATCGACGCTATGGCATCTGTCAAGATGAATGTTCTCCACCTTCATTTAACAGATGACCAAGGTTTCAGGATTGAATCTAAAAAATTTCCGAAACTCCATGAAATGGGAAGCGATGGAAAATATTACACACAAAATGAAATTAAAGACATTATAAAGTACGCTAATGAACGAGGAGTTAGGGTTGTTCCGGAATTTGATATTCCTGGACACATATCCAGCTGGCTTGTTGGCTATCCAAAACTTGCTTCCATTGATCAAAACTATGAATTACCAAAAGGTTATGGAGTTTTCAAAGCTGCTCTAAATCCATCTCAAGATTTTACTTATCGTTTTTTAGACACTCTTTTAACCGAAATGTGTTTATTGTTTCCGGACAAATATTTTCATATTGGAGGAGATGAAATCTTAGTAAACGATTGGAATAAAAACAAAAAAATTCAAAGATACAAAGACAAGTATATGCTTACATCAAATAAAGATTTGCATGCACATTTCAACAAAAAAATTCTGTCTATTCTTTCCAGAAATAAAAAAATAATGATGGGGTGGGATGACATATATAATCCAAAACTGCCCAACTCAATCACTGTTCAATTCTGGCGAAGTAAAGAGAGTTTGTTCAACGCTGCAAAAAATGGATATAACAGTATTTTATCAAATGGATACTATTTAGATAAAGTCAATAGAATTGAAAATTATTATAAAAACACTCCCCTGCCTAAAGGAAATTCATTAACAGAACAAGAGCAAAAAATGATTTTGGGTGGTGAAGCCACAATGTGGACTGAAATCGTAAATTACCGAACAATTGAATCAAGAATATGGCCCTCTGCTCTCGCGATAGCTGAAAGACTTTGGAGTAATGATAAAGAATGTAACATAGATACTTTGTATAAAAAAATCCCAATTATTTCAAGTCAGTTGGAAGAATTTGGTTTGATGCACCTAAATTGTCAAGGCGTCATGTTAAGAATGTTGTCCAGAAATTCAGTAATTGATTCATGGAAACCTTTTATATCCGTACTTGAACCAATCAGTGGATATGAGAGGCATCAGTTTCTGAAAAAACAAAATAGATATACTACCGCATCTCCTCTAAATCGAATTGCAGATGCTTGCTATGTTGAAAGTTTTACAGCAAGAAAATTTAATCAAATGGTCAAAAAAAATTGCTTTTCGGAAGGGTATTGTAAACAAAAACAAGAGATAAAGTATTGGCTTTCCTTGTGGACTAAGTCGGCGGATCATTTCACAAAAATACCAAGCAAATCGCTTGCATTAGAAGAGGTAAGCCCTCTTGCTTTAATAGTTCAAGAACTTTGTGAATTAACATGGAGAAAAGTGAACAGCCCCAATGAGCTTAGTGAAAATGAAAACAAAAGAGCTCACAAATTAATCTCAGATATTGTTTCCTATGATTTAGACGTTCGATTCGCGCCAATAGATGGGATTAAAATTATATTTAATTATAAAGCTTCCTAACTTAATTACAATACCGAAAAATCAATTTCGCTTGTAATTAAAGAGTCGTATAATATCTTATTTATTACGAATAATAACTTTTACTGAGCGGTCAAGGCTTATTTTTTAATTTAAATAAATGAAATTATTTAGAAAACGTAAAAAGCGCACGCGACTTGATAAATTTGTAAATACTCTCATAATTTTTGTTTTTATTCTTTTAATCCTGCCTCAGTCTTTTGTTTTACCTGTTGAGGGAATGAAAAAAAACGACTATAATCAAAATAGTTATTGGCATTATCCATGGGGAAAATCCGGGACTCACAAAGGAGTAGATATTTTTGGTAGAAAAGGAACGAATGTCGTTTCATCCGTTCGAGGTTTTACTTTCGCAACCGGCAATGGAAAACGCTCAGGAAGATACGTCATAATTTTAGGACCAAAATTACGCTTCCATTATTTCGCGCACTTAAATTCCATAGAAACTAAAGTCGGGGAATGGAACAGTTTGGGAGAGAAAATCGGTACGTTAGGCAACTCAGGAAACGCAAAGGGAAAACCGGACCACCTTCACTACTCTATTATTTCATGGCTTCCTCATTTTTGGAATATTGACAATGAACCACAAGGATATCGAAAAATGTTTTACCTAAACCCTATTGACTATTTAAATGATTGCTATAATATACCGAAATAATTCACTGTTATTCAATGTGCGAATAATCAGATTATAATTTACCCCAAATAGGATTACCTCGTCTCCTTTTTATATTATATATTTGTAATCGAATTGAATAAGAAAATACACATACATCATCATTCAGGAATACTTCGGTAAGCGGGGCAATGATTTTGTATGCATAAAAATAGATCAATGAGCCACGCTTTAAAGCGTGGCTTTTTACTTTTACAACAACATAAAAAAATGGAAAAGACTTTAAAAATAGCAATTCAAAAAAAAGGAAGATTAAACGAGGAATCCATTCAACTCCTCAAACAATGCGGAGTGAAATTTAACAACGGTCGTGACCAACTTAAAGTAACCTCTCATAGTTTTCCTGCAGAGCTCTTATTTTTGAGAAACTCTGACATTCCAAACTATGTGAAAGACGGAGTTGCAGACATAGCTATTTTAGGAGAAAATACGATAATCGAAAAAGGAGTGAAATTAGATATTATTGAAAAGCTTGGATTTTCAAAATGTAAACTATCTCTAGCTGTACCAAAAAATATAAATTACTCCGATATTAAATTTTTTGAAGGAAAAAAAATTGCGACATCATACCCAAATACTCTTCAAAAATATTTAGATAAAAAAGGTGTTAATGCAGAAATTCATGTCATTTCTGGATCTGTTGAAATTGCGCCAAATATTGGTTTAGCAGATGGAATATGTGATTTAGTTTCATCTGGGTCAACACTTTTCAAAAACGGGCTGAAAGAATGCGATGAAATTCTTAATTCAGAAGCTTGCTTGGTTGCTACACCTGGTTTAACAGGAGAAAAAAAAGAAATTTTAGACAGGCTTATGTTTAGAATAAATGCCGTTCATTCAGCAAAAAAGAACAAATACGTCTTACTTAATGCACCAAACGATAAATTAAATGCTATTATTTCATGTCTGCCCGGTATGAAATCTCCAACTGTCTTGCCTTTAGCACAAGAGGGATGGAGTTCGGTTCATTCGGTTATTAAAGAAGGAGATTTTTGGAATTCAATTGATGAATTAAAAGCTAATGGTGCTCAAGGAATTCTTATAGTTCCAATTGAGAAAATGGTCATTTAAGTAAATGGTAAACAAATATGAAAACAATAAAATATCCAGATAGAAAAAGTTGGGAAAAACTGCTGAAAAGACCGACACAAAAGAAAGCCAACCTAGAAGCATTAGTAAATGATGTTTTCAATGAAATTAAAACAAATGGTGATAAAGCTTTGATCGAGCTCACCAAAAAATTCGATGGTGCAGACTTAATTAATATTCAGGTCTCAAAACAAGAAATAAAGGAAGCTGAAAGCTCCACTCCATCAGAATTAAAAGATGCCATTGACAATGCCATAAGAAACATCTTCAATTTTCATAAGGCTCAAGAAGCTGTCGAAGAACGAGTAGAAACTCAGCCTGGTGTTGAATGCTGGAGAAAAGTTACTCCAATAGAAAAAGTTGGACTTTATATTCCTGGGGGAACCGCACCTCTTTTCAGTACTGTTTTGATGTTGGCTATTCCAGCAAAAATAGCAGGTTGTAAAGAAATTGTCCTATGTACTCCTCCAGATGAAAATGGCAATGTTAACCCAGCGATTCTTTATGCCGCCTCCTCAGTTGGTTGTACTAAAATTTTTAAACTGGGGGGGATTCAAGCAATTGGTGCCATGACATACGGTTCTGAGTCCGTTCCTTCGGTTTATAAAATATTTGGTCCGGGAAATCAATATGTTACTGCGGCAAAACAGCTTGCAAGTCTCGACGGAATTGCTATTGATATGCCTGCGGGTCCAAGTGAAGTATTAGCATACGCTGATGAAACTGGAAATGCCGAATTCATTGCTGCTGATTTACTTTCACAGGCAGAGCACGGAGCCGATTCACAAGTGATTTTTGTGACTTGCGTAGAGCCGTTAATTGAACAAGTAAAATCAGCTGTGATTAAGCAGTTGATTGACTTACCAAGAAAGGAAATCGCAATTAAAGCGCTAGACAATTCGGTTCTTATACTTCTAAATAATGAAAAGGAAGCTTTAGACCTCATAAATCAATACGGACCTGAACATTTAATAATCGGAGCAAAAGATGAAGATTTTTTTTCAGAAGGTATTACAAATGCAGGTTCTGTATTTTTAGGTAATTATACTCCTGAAAGCGCAGGAGATTACGCCTCTGGAACTAATCATACACTTCCAACAAATGGATATGCAAAATCCTACAGCGGAGTATCTTTGGATTCTTACACAAAAAAAATCACCTATCAAAAAATCAGTAAAGAAGGTCTTAAGTCTCTTGGCCCTGTTATCGAAATAATGGCAGAAGCAGAAGAGTTATTTGCCCATAAAAACGCTGTTACACTAAGGCTAAAAGAATTAAACTAAAATGATTTTCGATTTAAATAATATTACTCGTCCCTCCGTTAAAAATTTAAAGCCATATTCCTCAGCCAGAGATGAATTCACAGGTAAAGCTGAAGTTTACCTTGATGCTAATGAAAACCCCTTCGATACTGGTTTAAATAGATATCCTGACCCGTATCAACAAAAATTAAAGAATAAAATTTCAAAAATTAAAAACATCGACGCGAGCAATATTATTCTTGGCAACGGTAGTGATGAAGTAATTGATTTACTTTTTAGAGCATTTTGTGAACCAGGAGAAGACGAGGTGATTATTCACCCTCCTACTTACGGAATGTATCAAGTTTGTGCAGACGTGAATAATGTTAAAACGAATAAGGTTCCACTAACTTCAGATTTTGAACTTGATGAAACAAAATTGTTCGAAGCGATAAATAAGAAATCCAAGATTATTTGGTTTTGTTCACCAAATAACCCAACAGGAAATACTCTCGATCCAACAAGTATAAAAAACACGTTAAATTCTTTTAATGGAATAGTCGTTATTGATGAAGCTTATATTGATTTTAGCGACTCACAAAGTTGGATTGATTTTCTTGATTTCTATCCTAATTTATTCATTATTCAAACACTTAGTAAGGCGTGGGGACTGGCAGGGCTGCGATTGGGCATGGGGTTCGCTTCAGCTGAAATTATATCAGTTTTGAATAAAATAAAACCTCCATATAATGTCAATAGCCTCACCCAAGAAAAAGCAATTGAGTCACTTGGATATCTCGATGAAAAAAATGAAACTGTTGACGTTATACTCAATGAGAAAAATAGCCTCATAAACGATTTAAGTAATATTCCAACTGTTGAAAAAATTTACCCAAGTGACACAAATTTTATTTTGGTTAAAATTAATGACGCAACAAATATTTATAATAAACTTGTTGAACAGTCCATCATTGTAAGAAATCGTTCAAATGTGAAACTATGTGAAGAATGTTTAAGGATAACAGTTGGTAAATCAGAGGAGAATAACAAACTTATTGAAGCTATTAAAGAAATTATAAAATGAAAAAAGCACTTTTTATAGACAGAGACGGAACCCTAGTTATTGAACCGCCTGTTGATTATCAGTTAGATTCATTAGAAAAACTGGAGTTTTATCCGGGAGTTTTCAGGTGGTTGGGAGAAATTGTACGAAAACTGGATTTTGAAATTGTAATGGTGAGTAATCAAGACGGTTTAGGTACTGAATCTTTTCCTGAAGATAATTTCTATCCCCCGCAAAATGCAATGCTGAAAGCTTTTGAAAACGAAGGAATTACTTTTAATGATGTTTTAATTGATAAAACCTTTCCTCATGAAAATGCACCAACTCGTAAACCAAATACAGGACTTCTCAAAACAAAATATCTGAATGGTGATTACGACCTATCCAGTTCGTATGTAATTGGAGATCGAATAACCGATGTTGAATTGGCCAAAAATATTGGTGCAAAAGCAATTTGGATAAATCATGATAACAAAAAAGGACTCAAAGAAATCGCCAGTAAAATTGATGAACTGAAAGGTTTTATTGCGATTGAAACTACCGACTGGAAAGATATTTACCTTCACCTTTCCGCTGGCGAAAGAAAATATTCTGTACAAAGAAACACAAAAGAAACTCAAATAGCCATTGATATAGATTTAGATGGAACAGGAATTGGAAACATCAATACAGGCCTTGGTTTTTTTGATCATATGCTGGAACAAATCGCAAAACATTCAGGAATTAATTTAAGAATTGAAGTTAATGGAGATTTGGATATTGATGAACATCATACCATCGAGGATACTGCTTTGGCTCTTGGTGAAGCATTCAACAAGGCACTTGGTAATAAAATAGGTATTGAACGCTATGGATATTCTTTACCGATGGATGATTGTCTTTGTCAGGTTTCATTAGACTTCGGCGGACGTCCCTGGATAGTTTGGGATGCAGAATTCAAAAGAGAAAAAATTGGAGAAATGCCCACAGAAATGTTTTTTCATTTTTTCAAATCCTTTTCAGATACAGCTCAAGCCAACCTTAACATAAAAGCTGAAGGGAAAAATGAACATCATAAAATAGAAGGTATATTTAAAGCCTTGGCAAGAGCAATTAAAATGGCTCTTAAAAGAGACCCCGAACATCTGATTTTACCGTCTACAAAGGGAACTTTATGAAAACTATATTACAATAATTTCATAAAAAAAGGAGGATATAATCCTCCTTTCTCATGTTTTAAAACAAGTTTGCTATGCAGCTTGTTGATTTGATGACGAATTAACTGCTAAGCTATAAACAACTAAACCAAAACCAATTTTGTTTATGGCATCACCGATATTATAAATCACATCCATTTCTAGACCACCGAAAATACCATCGTACCACCCCGGTGTACCAGCCATATAACCTATTGGATATATCGCCCATCCAATAAGAACAAACTTACAAAGGATATTGTGAGCGTTTAAGACGTGTCCACCTGCCTGAGTGGCAAGAGACTTTGCCTCTCCAAAAAAGATTAAATAAACAATGTAAAAGTATGCTGCTCCAGAAACACCACCCCAAATAGCAGCGTTATCTCTGTCAACACCTTCACCCCAGTAACCCGTTACTAACATAACCACTGAAGCTCCAATTAAAGTCCACATTAACTTTTTCGTTGCACCTGCAACTTTTAAAATTAAGTAAAACTCAACACACATTAAAGGAACAGTAAGAATCCAGTCAACATACCTAAAGAATGTTGGCGATTCTCCATTTTCCGCCCAATAATCCCTCATGTAGTAATAGTGAACTGCAGCGATAAAAGTTATCAATCCAGAAACTAAAATAGAAGTACGCCACTTTTTATCAAATGAATTCATTGAAAAAAAGAAGAAAACGGATGCAGCCATCATGGCCATACAACCGACAAAAAACGTAAAGCCAACGTAATCGTTGGTGGCTAATTTGCTGATTAATAATGCATTCATGATTCTTTTTTTTATTGGTTTATATACCCCAATAAAATGAAATTATTTTAATTATGCACGTAAAAGGAGTAATATTTGACTGATCTTATTAGAGATAAAATGTTGAAAAAGGTTCAAAAAGCCTGTAAACATTAGCTTGTCTTACAATTTAATTTTGTTTAATTTTTTTTAAAATTAGTTAAACATTTTTTTTACTAAAAGAGAATTTCTATAGAATTTCAGTAAAAAAGAAAGGTACGAAATGGTTTATTCTCATAAAATCATCAAATTAACTTAATAAGAAACTAAAACCAACCTCCTCGAAATGTTTTCCGAGTCTTATACCAAAAGAAATCCGAAATATATGTAAGTTACTTAATTACAATATTACTGGTTAAATCAAGAACAGAAACTCTACTTCGTTTACCATTCGGATAAAAGGCCACTACCTTTACCTTCTTTCCTGTAACAGCAACTGGCTGATTATAAACAGAGGATTGTAAAGTTGGCTCAGTTCCATCTGTTGTATAGGTGAACTTAGCTCCTGGATAATTGGTATTGACATATAAAACACCTTCTTTAAGTTCTATTCCCGGAGGCGCAACACGATAATTAACACCACCATTCAAGTAAGTCAGCCTCGGTAATTCAAAATAACCTATCCTGCTGGCAAATTGATTCCAATCTTTATTCAACATTTCAAAACGGATACTGTCTTCTTCAACCGAAGTCCACTTTGGGTCAGCCGCCCATGCCCTTTCAACCAATCCCAACATTTTAGGAAAGATATAATATTCGAGCATCTCATTTCCTTTAACTGTTTCCGCCCACAATTGCCCTTGAATTCCTTGAATGTTCGATTTTCCTTTTTCGGTTAAACGAACATGGTTTTTAAAGTCTTCCTTAACATCTAACCTAACACCGTCTCTATTGGTTAAAGGTTCCGCATAAACATTCAAAGGAATGAACTCCCATGCTTTTTTTGTATCAACAAATCCACCCCAATAGTAACCAGGATCGGCTGGATCTTTGTCGTATGCCAAATCAAAATAATTATTTGAAACATTTGAAAGGACTACCTTGAAACCAGCATTCGCTAACTTATACCCTCTGTCCTCATCTCCCCAGCTCCAAACTGTATTCCATACATAAGGAGCAAATCCTCTTTGATTGAAATCCTCATTTAAATCAACTTTAGTATCGCCTTCCTCGTTGTAACTTTTCATCAAACCAATTTCTTCCCAACCTGCGGTCACTATGTTTCTGTCCTCTAATATTTTGGAAAATCGATCTACAAAGTAGTAAAACAACTGTTCAGAGTTTTCGTAATCGTCATCCGACTCGAGTAAAGCATTACATTTCGGGGACTTTTTCCATGCTCCGTGCTCTGGATCTTTCTTTGATGGGTGAGGCACCTCATCACCACCAATATGAACTTGTTTCAACGTTAGACCAGCCTCCTCGTACATAGAAATCACTTCATCAGTAACTTTTGATAAGAATCGATATGTTGACTCCTGACAAACACAAACAACATTATCGTCGTATAGCTGGATTGATCGATACCTGGAAGCATCATTAGGATCATGTAAAAGGTATTCATTGGCTTCAGCCTGTTTTCCTTCTGCAATTAAACTTTTCTGTCGAGATTTCATGGATACGATTGCAGCTCTTGCATGACCAGGAAAATCTAATTCTGGAATTACTTCAATGTGTCTTTCTTTAGCGTATTTCAAAATATCAATAAAATCTTCCCTTGAATAATAACCTGTACCCCACGACTCATCTTCATTAGGGTGTGGTCCCGAACCGTATGCAGGATTCAACATTTCTGTTTCGTTTTTAGAATATCCTCTCCTGGAACCAACTTCAGTTAACTCAGGAAGACCTGGTATTTGAAGTCGCCAACCTTCATCATCGGTAATGTGAAAGTGAAATTTATTCAATTTATAAAAAGACATTAAATCGATTAAGTTTAATACCGTTTCTTTCGTTGAGAAATTTCTTACAACATCCAAATGCATTCCTCTATATTCAAAACGCGGGGCGTCTTCAATATCCACAAAAACCAATTCTGCTGATCCCGACTTGGAAGCAAGATCATCAGAAGATATCAAAGCTCTCAAACTTTGAACTCCGTAAAATACTCCTGCTGGATTTGAAGCCTTAATATTGATTCCTTTTTCACCTATTGATAACGCATAAGATTCAGAAGATAAAGAGTTTTCAAAAACCACTTCCTTGATAAGCACGATGTCACCATCATTACCTTCAACTACTTTTGACTCAATACCAACATCAGATTTTAGTTTTTTTGACAAAAATTTTGCTTCAGATTCGAATGACTTCTCGTAAGATATTGTTAAGCCCGTTTTAAGCTCTAATTTTCCGTTTGATTCTTCATATTTTATTGGAGTTGGAATAATTTTAACCAGATTTTTAGGATTTTCAAAAGATAGTGTTTTATTAAAATCATATCTGGATTGGGGGGTTGGAACGGGTAAAGGATCATTCTTAAAACGGTCAGTTTGTTCTTTTTTAACCAATGGACTGTAGGAAACATTCGTTAAAACTTCAGGTTTTGATTCAATTCCTTCGGCATTGGTAAAAACAATAAACAAACCGTTCGGTGCATCTACGTCCTTAATGGCCCAGGCATCACTCTCAAAAGAGACAATTGTCTCTTCTCCTTTTTCCAACCTTGGAAAAAACGCTGTAGGTTCAAGCCTAAAATAATCACCGTTGACATGAGTTATTTTTATGTTTTTAGAAGTACTTTCCGTTATTACCCTTCTTGGTTGATGAAAATAAATTGCCCATCCTGTACTGTCCAAAGTTTTTGAAGAGTTATTGGTAATCATAAACTCCGACAAATACGAAGTTTTACCTTTATAACCATTCGACACCAAATTCCAGAAAATGTCAATCTCAGTTCCTATAGGGCGCTCTATAGTTGTAACAGTTGTCTGTCCCACACAGGATTGAAAGAAGATTGGAATTGATAAACAAATGGAAAGTATAGAGGCTTTTAAATAGGATGATTTCATTACTGATTATTTTGTGACAAAAGTAACAATATTAAAGGGGAAACAAAATTTTTTTACCACCACAGCATTATTAAATTTTAGTTGTAATAAACTTATATTTGGAATTTCAAACATTGTGCCATGATTTACTGTTTAGAAAACGATTTTGTACGTGTGCAAATAAAGGGAGTTGGTGCCGAACTCTGTAGCTATTACGACAAACAAACTGAAAGAGAAGTAATGTGGCAGGCGAACCCTGTACATTGGAAACGTCATGCTCCTATTTTATTCCCAATTGTAGGGAAAGTTAAAAACAACTCATATAAATTAGAAAATAATACCTATAACCTTAATCAGCATGGTTTTGCCAGAGATCAAAATTTCAACCTGATTCAGCAATCAGTCTCTTCAATTACACTTGGAATTAAAGCAAACGAAGAGACTAAAAAGATTTTTCCATTTGATTTTTATCTACGAGTTAAATACATTTTGAGTCAAAAAGAACTTAAAGTGATTTATGAGGTTGAAAACTTCTCTCAACAAAACATATATTTCTGTATAGGTGCTCATCCTGGCTTCAATTGCCCATTTGACAACAAAACGACTTTTTCAGACTACCAACTCAATTTTGAAAAAAAAGAATCTTCCGATCGAATTTTACTAAACTCAAACGGCTTTAGAACTGGAAAAAGATCAAATAAGTGGCTATCCAATCAATCTATTCAATTAACTGAGAATTTATTTCTTGAGGATGCACTTATTTTTGACGATTTAGAAAGCAGATATTTATTAATTGAATCCCCAAAAATAAATGAAAAAGTAAAAGTGGGTTGGCACAACTATCCCCATATGGGAATTTGGAAACCCTTGAACAACGCTCCATTTATTTGTATTGAACCATGGAATGGTATGGCGGACGAAGACAATTTAAACAACGACTTTAAGGATAAATACGGTGTGTTAAATTTAAATCCAGATAAAAACTTTGAGTGTTTTTACACCATCGAAAACATTATCGAATGATTTTAATTCTTGATTCGTTTTTTACTGGATCTCATAAGTATTGGGGACTCGAGCTTAAGAGAAGGCTTCCTTTTAATGTTGATCTGCTTACATTGTCCGGAAAACATTGGAAATGGCGAATGGAAGGGGGAGCATATGAACTTGCTCAAAAGTTCAAAAAACTTAATGTCAAACCTAAAATAATTATAGCAACCGATATGGTTAATATTCCATTATTTTATGCTTTTTCTGAAATAACGACGGAAAAAATTCCCTGCATAATGTATTTTCATGAAAATCAATTTGCCTACCCTATAAGTAATTTAGATACCGATAAAGTCTTAAAAAGAGACAACCATTACAGCTTTATTAATTTAACTTCTGCCCTTTTCGTAAATCAAGTAGTTTTTAATTCCGAATTCAATAAAAATTCATTTTTAAAAGGTGCAGATAAATTACTTAAAAAATTGCCTAAAAATAACATTGAAAGAAAAATTTCAAATGAACAAATAATATTTCCTGGAGTTGATGTCCCGAGAGAAAATCTTAAAAAACTTTCTTCAACACCTACAATACTATGGAACCACAGGTGGGAATACGATAAAAACCCCGACTTATTCATTAGAGGATTGGAACATTTACAAAACATATCAATTCCCTTTAAATTAATTGTTTTAGGAAAAGGAACTGAGAAAAAAGAAATTAAAAGTAAAATTGAAAAACAGTTTAAAAAGGAATTGATTCATTGCGGATATACAGAAAATAAAAAACAATATTTTAAGCTTCTTTCAGAAGCCACCCATTTACCTGTAACTTCGATGCATGACTTTTTTGGAATAGGGGTTGCGGAGGCAATGAGTTATGGTTGCTACGCTGTATTACCCAATCATCAAGCTTATCCGGAACACCTAATTAACAATTCTGAATCGGGTATACTTTATGACTATCCGGATGGATTTAACACTGCTTTAGAAAATTCAATAATACATAACAAAAAAGGAACCGTAAAAAATGAATTCCTTTTTGAAAACGTAATTAAAAAATGGACACAATTAATTTCAAGCCTTTGTTAAACTTATGGTATTATCAGTGAAAAAGGACTTTAATCATGCGATCTTTTCCCTGAAGGTCTTTTCTTAATTCAACAGAGCAGTTTTTAACATCATTAAAAAGCTGAATTACCTCTCTGCCAAATGATTCATGAATTTCTAAAAACAACTTTCCGGGTCGAGCCAAATTAAAAACTGCATAATCAACAATTGATTTATAAAAAACAAGTGGGTTTTCATTGGGAACAAACAAAGCCATTTCAGGTTCATATTCCAAAACATTTTCATGCATCAAAGCCTTATCGCTTTCCGGAATATATGGAGGATTACTTACGATAACATCAAAACCATCAGGAGAAACGTAAGACTTCCAGTTTAAAATATCAAACTCTTCAAAATTGACAACGAGACCAAGACTATTTGCATTTGCCTCTGCCGTTTCAAGTGCTTGTTTTGAAAAGTCATATCCAAACACCTCTAAATTTTCTAATTTACTTTTTACACTCAATGGAATACATCCGCTTCCAGTTCCTATATCCAGAAGTTTTTTCGATTCTCTGCAATCGCGAACAATCCAATCAACCAACTCTTCAGTTTCGGGTCGGGGGATTAATACACCCTCATCAACTTTTAATTCAAGACCATAAAACCATGTTTTTCCCGCAACATATTGTATTGGCCTGTTTTTTTTTAAATCCTTTATTCCGTATAGAAATTTCAGAATTTCTGATTCCGAAATTTCTCGATCAGGGTTTATGATTAAATCCGTTTTTGACAATCCCAACCAAGCATTACATAAAAAACTAAAATATCTTTTTACCTCTTCCCTATTTATTGATTCAAGAGATTCAAAAAAATAAGACTTTAAAGATGAGAGTTTATTATTAGGAACTTTCACTAGCCCTGAGTTTGAATCAGAGGGTCTTCCTCTAAATTATCACCTTCATCTCCTTTCAATTCAAAAGGCTTAATATCAATAGTGTCAATATCAAAAGTATCTAGGTCTGGTGCATAAACGGTATCAATATATCCATAATTATAAATAAAAATAGAATCATTTCTACCTAAAGAATCACGAATCAACCATTCTCCATCGCGATATCCGTATTCATTAAATTCTCCTTTTTGAATCAAAACTCCATTCTCGTTAAAATAACGCCATATACCAAATTTGTATCCGACATCCCATTGTCCATAAGCCTTCTTTTTCCCATTTTTATAGTAAGTAACACCCAAGCCTTGCTCATTGCCCATATCAAAATAAACACTATCTTCTATTTGACCGTTATCATAATACCAAACCCATACACTATCTCTTAAACCTCTATTAAACAACCCAATATAATTCTTAGCGCCGTTTAAGTGCCAGGAATAAGCTATACCTTCTCTCTTATCAAAAGCCCAATAATCTAATGCCCTGGGCAGTCCATTTTTGTAAAATCTTTTAGACAAACCGTGTGCATCATTTTCTTCAAAATGACTGGATTCTTTTAACTGCCCATTCTCATAATACCAATACCAATCACTTACTTGAGTTCCAAAATGGAAAGCACCTTCAGACTCCTTTTTACCGTTTTTGTAATATCGTACCCAAGGACCATGTTCATATCCTTTGTACATGACACCCTCTGCTTTTATTTCTCCAGAGTCATAATATACCTTTACATCCTGATAATCATCATCACAAGAAGTTAACAAAAAGGTGAAGAGTAATATTTGAATTATTTTATTCAATTTTAAACAATATTAAACAAAAAAGGGCGAATAATTACTCGCCCTTATTTTCAATTTCATTTTTTTACGCTTCAGAAATTACAATTTTCTCAATTTCGTCGCCTTGCCGGATATCGTCTATTACGTCTATTCCTTCAATTACTTTACCAAAACAAGTATGATTTCGGTCAAGATGTGCAGTATTATTTCGTGAGTGACAGATAAAAAACTGTGAACCTCCTGTATCTCTTCCAGCATGAGCCATGCTTAAAACTCCTCTGTCATGAAATTGATTATCTCCATCCAACTCACATTTAATTTGATAACCTGGACCTCCTATTCCTGTTCCCTGTGGACAACCACCCTGAATTACAAAATCAGGCAATACCCTATGAAAAGTTAAACCATCGTAAAAACCATCTTTTGATAGTTTTACAAAATTCTCGACTGTTTTGGGAGCATCTTTTTCATAGAACTCAACCTTCATTGTACCTTTTTCAGTAATTATTTCAGCTGTAATCATATGTTTATAATTTATGTTTGAATGGATAAATTTAAACTTTGTTGCTAAGATTTAAAACCATTTTTAATAAATTCTATAAAGGCTTTAAACTCTTGCTTACTTTTAAAAACACTCATCATTACCTCTCCTATAGTTTGCTTCGGTTTTTGAGTATCATTTTCCTTATATTCTTTAGCTTGTTTATTCTTTATAACATTTTCAATCTCACTTTGAGCTTCGTCCTTATTTAATATTTCCTCTTTGTCCATATTAAACATACCGAAAAAAGGACTTTTTTCATCTTTACTGAGTTGATCTGCTTTTTTAAAATGATTTTCCGCCTTTTGCTTTCTCCCAAGCTTATCCTCCAACATACCGAGATTGTTGTATGCAATTGCATCATCAGGGTCCAACTCAATACATTTCTTGTAATCCTCAATGGCTCCCTGGGTATCTCCACAAGCATCTTTTATGTACGCTCTACTGGAGTACCTATAAGGGTTTTCAGGTTCCAACTTTTGAGCCATATTCATGTTTTCCAAAGCACTAATTAAGTCCTTCTTATGAAATTGAGTAACGGCCAGCTCACTGTATACAGATGCATTTGAAGGAACAATTGACAATGCCTTTTTTAAATCGTCCAGAGAAGCATCGAAATTTTGATTTTTTCTTTGAGCAATCCCTCTTAAGCAAAGGACAGTTGGATTCGATTTATCCTTATTTAAATATTGAGAAAAACATTCTATAGCCAATTCAAATTCTCCACGTTCTAAGTGCTTCGTTCCTGTCTCTATCAAATTCATAAATTTCTATTTAAGCATACATTTCATTTCGCAAAGCTTGAATTTTTTCACTCGCCAAATACTCATCAAAAGGCATCATCCTATCAATAATACCATTTGGAGTAACTTCAATAATCCGTGTTGCAATTGTCTGAACGAACTCATGATCATGAGATGTAAAAAGAATTGTTCCCTTAAAATCCGTCAAAGAGTTATTTAAAGCTGTTATCGACTCCAAATCAAGATGGTTAGTTGGATCATCCAAAATGAGTACATTTGGTTTTTGAAGCATTGCCCTGGATAGCATGCACCTTACTTTTTCTCCTCCTGAAAGAACAGAACACTTCTTTTTAACCTCTTCTCCTCCAAAAAGCATCTTTCCAAGAAATCCTCTAATAAACTCTTCATCTTTTTCCTCGGAATACTGACGCAACCAGTCAACCAAATCAAGATTTACATTTTCAAAATAATCTCTATTTTCGTTTGGAACATATGCCGTGGTTATAGTTGTTCCCCAATTATAACTTCCTGAATCTGCCTTCTCCATACCACTCAAAATCTGAAATAAGGAAGTAGTTATTTTACTATCTTTTGAGTAAAACATTATTTTATCTCCTTTAGCCATTCTAAAAGAAATATTTTTCAATAAAGAACCTTCCTCATTTGAGCTATTGATGTTTTCAACCTCTAAAATTTGATCTCCAGCCTCTCTCTCCTGATCCCAAATTAATGCAGGATATCTTCTTGTAGAAGCTTTTATCGTCTCAACATCAATTTTTTCTAACATTTTTTTTCGAGCTGTGGCCTGTTTACTCTTTGAGGCGTTTGCAGAGAATCTCATTATGAACTCTTGAAGTTCTTTTTTCTTATCCTCGTTCTTTTTATTCTGATCAGCTCTTTGCTGAAGAGCAAGTTGACTTGATTTATACCAAAACGTATAGTTTCCTGTAAATAGAGAAATCTTACCAAAATCTATATCTGCTATGTATGTGCAAACAGTATCCAAAAAGTGTCTATCGTGAGAAACAACTATAACCGTATTTTTAAAATCCAATAAAAAGTCCTCCAACCATGAGATGGTCTGAATATCCAAGTCATTGGTTGGCTCATCAAGAACGAGAACATCTGGATCTCCAAACAAAGCTTGAGCAAGCAATACTCTAACTTTATACTTGTTATCTAAATCGGACATTTGTGTCCAATGATAATGTTCGGGAACTCCCAAACCACTTAACAGTTGTGCAGCATCTGACTCAGCATTCCAACCTCCCATCTCACCGTACTGTTCCTCTAGCTCCGAAGCTTTAATCCCATCGGCATCAGAAAAATCTGGCTTCATATAAATAGCCTCTTTTTCTTTCATAATATCATAAAGTTCTTTGTACCCCATGATTACAGTATCAAGAACAGAAAATTCATCAAATTCAAAATGATCTTGTTTCAAAACGGCCATTCGTTTTCCTTGCTCTAAGGAAACTGTTCCCTTGTTGGCATCCTGATCTCCTGATAAGATTTTAAGAAAAGTGGACTTTCCTGCCCCATTTGCACCTATAACTCCGTAACAATTGCCTTGCGTAAACTTTAAGTTTACTTCGTCAAATAAAACTCTTTTTCCAAACTGAAGGGTCAAGTTGTTTACTGTAAACATATCGAACTTTAATTTTCTGCAAAGATACAATGTTTATGGGAGAAAAAACCACTCGAACTGTCAGTATTTTTTAAAGGAAACGCCTTCCTTTTGGAAGCACAAAACTTATTCTGCCGCCATTGAATTAAGGGTCTCTGCTAAACTGGACAGCAAAGCGATTCTATTCTCATCATCAATATCTTGAATGTGCTCGTTAATGATTAAAGAAGCCTCTGTAACTTCATCGTATGGAAACCCCGATTCAATATTTTCAATTATCGTTGTTATTTCGACTATTGTCATATAGTCGGAATTAACAGCAATCTCAACCAAATCTAAAAGCCGATCCTCTGCATTTAACCCAGCTTCCCAGATAGCCGCAGCAATTTCGGATCTGTATTCAATAAAATCTCCCCCTTTTAAGGCATTAAATAATTCACCTACAGCGTTTTGATCCTTGATGTTGAAAAGTACTTTCTTTCCTTCTTCCAAAGCCTCAGGAAAACCACTTTTAAACGTTGCCAGCAGTAAATGATGTACAACCGCAGGAGAACCACTTTTAGCAACCTCCTTTATCCCTCGGACAACAGTACTTTTATCTTTGGAAAGTAAATCTTTCTGCAAAGCTAAATTTTTCTTATCGTTATCAGCCATTTGTGATTAGTTTAACGCAAATATAGAAACACCATCAAAAACCTGCACATGAAATAAAATTTAATTCATTTAAATTCCTTCCCTTGTTGTACCAAGACCATACTGAGTTTTAGAAATAGAAGAACCATTTTTAAAATAATAATTACCTCCAAATGAGGTTTTCACCCATTTATACTCTGTAGCTTTTCCTCCAGAAACAACAACTACGATTGTAATAACTCGATTTCTTTCTTCAATTTTCCTGGTATGCTTACCCTCTCCATATTTCTCAACCAAACTCGACAAATATGTTGCCTTCTCAGAAGATTGAAGTTTCGAAATATCAACATCATCAGGTTCTGTGGATGCAATAAGCTTTTGTGCACTCTTTTCTTGCTCTGCTTTTGCTTTTTCAACCTCTGCTTTTCTTCTTGCTACCTCTAATTCAGCTTCCTTTCTTTTTTCAGCTTCAGCGAATTTTGCTTTAGTAATACTATCTGCCCGTGCTTTTTCTTTTGCAGCTTCAATTTCAGCCAATCGTTTTTGCTCCTCTGCTCTCTTCTTTTCTAACTCTGCTCTTAATTTTGCTTCCTCTCTTTCTTTAGCAATTCGAGCTTCTTCTTCCTCCCTTTTCTTTTTTTCTTGTTCTGCTTTCAGATGGGCTTCTTTTTCAAGCCTTTTTTGCTCGGCCGCAATGAGAGCGGCCTTCTCAGCTTTTTTTCTCTCTTCCTCCGCAATTCTTTCAGCCTCTTCGGCCTCAGCCTTTATTCTTGCTATTTCAACTTGACGTAAACTATCTTGTACAAACTTCTTTCTACTTTCTTCAGCTAATCTTTTTTTCCTCTCTATCTCAATTCGCTCTCTTTCTGCCTTCTCTGCCGCCTCTTTTTCTGCCTGCAAACGCTCTCTCTCTAACCTCGCTTTTCTAATTTCTTCTTGTCTTGATCGCTCTTTTGCTTCTTCCGCAAGTCGTGCCTCTTCCTCTTTTCTCAAACGTTCTGCTTCTGCCTCCTCCGCAAGTCTTTCCTCTTCCTCTTTTCTCAAACGCTCTGCTTCTGCCTCCTCCGCAAGCCTTTCCTCTTCCTCTTTTCTCAAACGCTCTGCTTCTGCCTCCTCCGCAAGCCTTTCCTCTT
>MDTD01180669.1_pt1 | contig 54890 bp, 57 predicted proteins | sample 811221 | NCBI WGS metagenome assembly MDTD01 (sample SAMN05326646, study PRJNA326480) | marine metagenome | isolation source: seawater | place: Pacific Ocean: South West | collected 2011 | reverse complement strand
TCAAAAACCTCTATATCATCTCCTATTGAATTAGCTGGAAATAAACCAACCACGGCATTTGCTGTAAGCCACTTTTCATCTATTATTTTTTTTATCATTGCCTTTGCATCAGCAAACAACTTTTTAGCCTCCGTGCCCTTTACTTCATCGTCCAATATTGCAGGAAAACGTCCACGTAATTGCCATGCATGAAAAAAGAATGTCCAATCTATATAGGGCTCTATTTCAGTAAGATCAATACTGTTAAATATACTTATTCCTAATTTTTTTGGTTTTACTATTGTCGTGGTATTCCAATCTATTGGCGTAGCGTTAGCTTGTGCCTCTTCTAAAGGAATATTATTTTTTGCTTCATTTTTTTGAGCTCGCCTTTCACGAACCTGTTCATATTCTTTTTCTAATTCTTTTAGAAAAACTGGCTTTTGTTCTTTTGATAATAATGACGATGCAACACCTACAGCCCTAGATGCATCGGAAACATGTATTGAGCCATATTCATACTCTGGTTCAATTTTTACCGCTGTGTGGGCTTTAGAAGTAGTTGCGCCACCTATCAAAAGAGGAATAGTAAATTTTTGTCTCTTCATCTCTTTAGCCACATTAACCATTTCGTCTAATGATGGAGTTATAAGACCCGATAGGCCAATTATGTCTACATTATTTTTTTTTGCTTCCCTTAAAATTGTCTCCGTTGGAACCATTACTCCTAAATCGATCACTTCATAATTGTTACATTGCAACACGACACCGACGATATTTTTTCCAATGTCATGGACGTCTCCCTTAACAGTAGCTAATAGAATTTTCCCTGAAGACTTAACTGTTTCAGATTTTTCTGCTTCAAGAAAAGGCTCCAAATAAGCCACTGCTTTTTTCATTACCCTTGCAGATTTAACTACTTGCGGTAAAAACATCTTTCCTGCCCCAAATAAATCACCTACAACATTCATTCCATCCATCAATGGTCCTTCAATTACATGAAGGGGCTTATTAGCTTCTAATCTGGCTTCTTCTGTGTCTTTATCAATAAATTCGGTAATACCCTTTATTAATGCATGTCCTAATCTTTTATTTACCTTCCAGCTGCGCCAATCAATATCTTCTTTTTTTTCTACATGAGCCTCACCAGCAAAAGTTGGTGCTAAGTCTAGTAATCGATCTCCAGCATCTGAACTTCTGTTTAAAATCACATCCTCAGTCACTTCACGCAAATCTATTGGTAAATTGTCGTATATAGCTAACTGCCCAGCATTTACAATGCCCAAATCCATTCCAGCTTCTATGGCATGATGTAAAAAGACTGCATGAATGGCTTCACGAATTGGGTTATTGCCACGAAAAGAAAACGAAACGTTTGAAACACCGCCTGAGACTAAAGCATTAGGTAGTGCTTGCTTAATTCTTTTTGTTGATTCAATAAAATCAACACCATAATTATTATGTTCCTCTATTCCCGTTGCAACAGCAAATATATTTGGATCAAAAATTATATCTTCTGAAGGAAATTTAATTTCATCTACCAGTATTTTATACGCCCTAGTGCAAATTTCTATTTTTCTAGACTCGGTATCGGCCTGTCCAGATTCATCAAAAGCCATCACTATTATTGCAGCTCCATATTTCATACATAAACTAGCTTGTTTTTTAAATAAATCTTCACCCTCTTTAAGCGATATAGAATTTACAATCGTCTTACCTTGGCAACATTTAAGACCAGCTTCAATTATTTCCCACTTTGATGAATCAATCATAATGGGTACTCTGGAAATATCTGGCTCAGATGCCACTAAATTCAAAAAGCGAACCATTGCCTTCTTTCCATCTAACATTCCTTCATCCATGTTTACATCTATTATTTGCGCTCCGTCTTGAACTTGTGCTCTACAAACCTCTAATGCCTCTTCATACTTTTCATTTAAAATAAGATTTTTAAATTTAATCGAGCCAGTAACATTGGCACGCTCGCCAACATTCACGAAAAGTGAGTCACTTCCTATATTGAGTGGCTCTAATCCAGAAAGTCTGCATCTAGCATCAATATTTGGTTTCTTTCTTGGGGTTATACCTTCAACTTGTCTTGCAATTGCACTAATGTGTTTGGGTGTAGATCCACAACAACCTCCTATGATATTTAAGAATCCCTCATGGGCCCATTCTCTAATCATTTCCGCCATCTCATCCGGCTCTAAATCATATTCACCAAATTCATTTGGTAAGCCCGCATTCGGATGTACATTCACATTACATTCCGCAATACGGGCGACATCTTGCACATACTGTCTCAATAAATCAGGTCCGAGTGCACAATTTAAACCGATTGAAATAGGATTAGCATGTCGTACGCTGTTATAGAATGCTTCGGTGGTCTGGCCAGATAATGTTCTGCCTGAAGCATCTGTTATGGTTCCTGAAATAATAATTGGCAATTGTAGATTTTTATCATCGAAATAAGTCTTTACTGCAAAAATTGCTGCTTTCGCGTTTAAAGTATCGAATATAGTTTCGATAAGTATGATATCTACTCCACCCTGCACTAAAGCATCACAGGTTTCGGTATATTGATTTACCAATTCATCAAAATCTATATTGCGATATCCTGGGTCGTTTACATCAGGAGAAATTGACAAAGTGCGGCTTGTTGGGCCGATTGCCCCAGCAACAAATCTTGGTTTGTCTTTTGTACTATGCTTATCGGCTGTTTTTCTGGCAAGCCGTGCAGCCTCAAAATTTATTTCATATGAGAAATCTTCCATATCATAATCTGACATCGAAACTTTGGTGCCATTAAAGGTATTAGTTTCAATAATATCTGCACCTGCATCAAGATATTGCTCATGTATGCTCTCTATTAAAGAGGGTTTTGTGATGGAGAGAAGATCATTATTTCCCTTTAAGTCTAAATGCCAATCAGCAAAACGCTCACCCCTGTAATCTAATTCAGACAGATTATAACTTTGGATCATTGTTCCCATGCCGCCGTCAAGAATAAGTATGCGGTCTTGCATGAGCTCTTCTAATTTATTTGCGCAGTTTTTTATCATTTTCACAAAATTTGTATATGACCGCGCATTATAACGCTCACTTCGATGCAAAAGAGAGGGGGTTTAATTCAAAAATTCCAAAAAAACAATAATTTACTTAGTCTGAACATGGTAAATTTCTCAATCAATGTAAATTTTCACCAAAAGATACTTTATTACTTCTGTATTTTAATATAATTTATTTTAAAAAAAGGCGATTTTTTAGAGTTTTACGGTTAACAGGGGCTTATTTTGTAAAACTCTTAATTACTTTAACAATTCACTATGAACATTCGGTCAGAAATTGGATAATTAATAAACCAACTTTCTACCGATACAACGCACCTTGATATTTATGAATGATAAATTAAATACCGAATATGAGAGATCCTTTCTTCAAAATAAGCCATGGAAGCCTATTCTTTTTGTTATTTTGCTGACCACCATAGCGGTATATTTAGTGCCAGATGAAAATATCGAAGAACTTGAAATTTTATCAATTCCATCGCCAGATACAAAAAAAACATTAGCCCAATCGGAAACAAATGAGAAGAAAACCGAACCAACTAAAATTACAGAAAATGAGTCCTTTATTGTTTCAAAGAAAGATAAATTATCGCTGATACCTAATAAAACTGAGTCTAAAGAAAAATCATCAAAAAATTTAAAAATTAAGCAGATAAGTGAGCCCGGGCTTGAAGCTCGCCTTCTTATCAGAGAATATAGGATCAACGATAAATCTCCGAAAGCATTATCAAAAATAGATGATGCCTACAAAAAAGCGAAAAAATTCGAGAAAAATGGGCGAAATGATGATGCCTATCTTCTTTATTTTTATGCCGCAAGAAAGGGACATGGAAAATCATCTATGGAGCTGGGCATGAGGGCTGATCCAGCCTATTTTACAAAAGGTGGGATATACTCAAATGCGGATTTGAGTCAAGCTTACAAATGGTATAAAAATGCAAAAAAGTCTGGTTCAAGTGAAGCAGATCAATTTCTCTCGGCTCTTTATATAAGGGTAACAAATAGGGCTAATTCAGGCGATGAAAAAGCACGTAGAACCTTATTGCAATGGGACATAGAAACAAAATGAAAAATAAAATTTTTACCTTATTAATAATAGTTTTCAGTTTTTTATCTTCTCAAATTTTTGCCGAAGGAAATAAACCACTTTTAATGGCAGGAAAAGAAAATCTTTATAAAAGAGTTTTATCTATTCCTGGATCAGCTTTGTATAAAAGCCCATATAAAGAAACAAAATCTATTAATCCTTTTACAGCACTCTATGTTTATAAAGAAAAAAAAGTGAACAACCAGGATTGGTTAAAAGTAGGCATTGATCGACATGGAAAGACAATAGGATGGATGAGACAAAAAGATACGATACAATGGAACCAAGGATTAACGGTCGCTTTTAGAGATGCAAAAAAAAATAATAGGACGCTTTTATTTAAAGATGCGAAATCATTGGAATCTATTGCTTCAGAAAAAAATTTACGAAAATACAAAAACCTCTACAGAGATGCTGCAGCCGGAAGAATCAATGAAAAATCACCCGTAGTGGCAATTCAACCATCGGGTAAGTTAGACATAAAAGAAGATTTTTACCTTGTGCCTATAAGGCAGTACAAAGACGTTTTTATTGGCAGCGAACAAGCCCGGATGCTAGAGGTTTCAAGTGTTCCCTTACAGTACGAAGAAATTAAATCAAATATAAAAAATAATAAAAATAGAGGCTATAAAGCTGGGCTAGTTTTTGCAATTGATGCAACACTGTCCATGGATCCTTATATAGATCGCACCCGTATTGCTGTAAAAACCATCTATGATAACTTAGAGGATGCTAATCTTTTAGGAAATGTAAATTTTGGATTAGTCGCATTTCGAGATAATAATAAAGTTACTCCACAACTAGGTTATTTGACAAAAACCTATGTTGACCTCAAACAAGGTAGCGATCCAAATATTTTTATGCAGCAAATAAAAAACATGAAAGCTGCTACAACTTCTAGTCAAGATTTTGTTGAGGATTCTTACGCAGGTCTAAAAAAAGCAATTGACGACATTGATTGGAAAAATCATGACGCCAGATATCTAGTTTTAATAACGGATGCTGGACCAAGAGATGCGAACGATCCACTTTCAAGTACTGGTTTAAGCACCGAGCAACTTAGGAAACTATCCCTAGAAAAAAATATAGCTATATTTGTAATGCACCTTTTAACACCGGCAACTGAAGCAAATCATCAAAGTGCGTCCAATGTTTATAAAAGTTTATCGTACTATCCAGGAATAGGCAGCTTTTATTACGGAGTTCCTACTGGAGACGTTATTGAATTTGGCAATGTTTTGGATGCATTAGCAGATCAAATTACAAATCAAGTGAGTGTGGCTGATACCAAAAAATCTTTACCGAAAAAACAAATAAAGAAAACAAAGAACAAACAATTAACCAAATTACAGGACAAAATTGAAAAATTGGGTTATGCGTTAAAAATGAAATACCTTCAAAAGCCAAAAAATGGTAAACCACCTAGATTATTTAATGCATGGCTTCTGGATAAAGATATTACCAATCCCAGAAGAAACAATTTAGATATACAAGTATTGTTAACCAGAGACCAATTATCTGATTTACATGATATTTTGAAGCAGGTTCTTTTTACAGCAGAAGAAGGATTATTATCTCCTGATAATTTTTTAAATGAATTAAAAAGTTTAGCTGCAACCGTATCGAGAGATCCAGAGAGACTTGGAGAAACAACTTCTGTGACAGCCGGGACAGGGAGAAGTCTAGCAGACATGGGATTTATGAGAGAATATATAGAAGATCTTCCCTATAAAGGGGAGGTAATGAATATATCTTTGGAAGATTGGGAAACTTGGCCTGCAAGAGAACAAATAAATTTCTTACAAAGATTAGATAATAAAATTTCGTATTATAAAGCCCTTCATGATAATACTGATCTATGGGTAAGTTTAGACGGAGGACCTATTGATGGGGATTCTGTTTTTCCTCTCTCTCTCGATATGCTACCTTAAAAGATTATTTATTAGATGGTCGAATCCAAAGAAAATAATATAGAGAATGATTTAACCGATAGATTTTACGATGGGGGAACAATCTATCACCTCAGAGATGTGATACTTGAGAGAGAGTCTGAAGGGGTTTCTTTCAGACTGAATGTGCCCTCATTACAAATTTCACAAGGTGAAAAGATTGCTCTTATTGGGGAATCGGGTTGTGGAAAATCGACACTTTTAGATATTTTAGCGTTTATAGGAGAACCTACAAAAATTGGGGCGTTCCGTTTCAGGCCAGATACCACTAATGCTGCTATTGATGTTTCGCGATATTGGAAAAGGCGTAAGCTAAATCAATTGGGTGAACTACGAAAAGAGAATATTGGTTATGTCATGCAAACAGGTGGCTTACTTCCTTATCTTACTGTTCGAGAGAACATGAATCTTTCATGTCATGTTCTAGGTATTGAGAATGAGTCTACTACGGAAGATTTAGCAAGAGAATTGGGTATTGTCCGACACCTAAACAAATTACCAGAGACACTTTCTACAGGTGAGCGTCAACGTGTGGCAATTGGTAGGGCTTTAGCCCATGAGCCATCGATCGTTATAGCTGATGAACCTACTGCCTCCGTAGATCCGTTTGCGGCAGAAAAGATTATGTCGCTTTTTATAAGTTTAGCGGAAGAGCGTAATATCACTGTAATAGTTGCGAGCCATGCCTGGCGTCATATTAAAAAATTAGGACTAAGGCGATTATCGCATCGCACTAAAAGATCAAAAGACGGAAGGGTTACTGAAACAATCGTAAATGGATAATGAGATTAATTAAAACTTTTAAACTCGCCTCAAGTGACTATAAGCATGAATGGCAAATGTCTAGTTGTTTTGTATTGGCGCTAGCCGCCGTGCTTGGTCCAATGCTAGTTCTTTTTGGATTAAAGTTTGGCATCGTAGGTGGAATGCTCGATCAATTAATTGAGAATCCTTCGAATAGAGAGATAAGACCAATAGGGAGTGGTCGCTATAATCTAGAATGGATAGAGACCTTAAAAAAGAAAAAAGAAATTTCTTTCATAATTCCACAAACACGTAGCATAGCTGCAACAATTCAATTAAAAAGTTCTTCTTCAAATAAAATTATTACTAGCGAAGTAATTCCATCAAATGCAGAAGATCCTCTTTTGCGTGATATTAAGAGTACACCAAAAGGATTTAATAAAGTAGTTTTATCAGAGAGCGCTGCCCTTAAATTAAAAGTAAAAAAAGGAGATAACATTAAAGGTAGCCTCCTAAGACAATATAGAGGAAAAAGGGAAAGAGTATTTGTAAATTTATCAGTAATAGACATTGCACCATTATCATCATTTAATAGAAATGGAATATTTACCGATCTGAAACTTCTAGAAGCCTTAGAAGATTTTAAAGATGGGCACTCAGTGCCAGAACTTGGTTGGGATGGTGATAAAAAAATTACAGAGAGAACTTATCCAAGTTTTAGGATGTATGCAAAATCTATATACGAAGTATCGAAATTAAAAAAAGCTCTAGATGAAGCGGGACTTAATGTACGTACAAAATCTGCCGATATCGACTTAGTAATGAAAATGGATAGAAATCTTAGTGTCATTTATTGGGCTATTGCTATTATTGGTTTGGTGGGTTTCTCTTTATCATTAGGCGCAAGTCTATGGGCAAATGTAGATCGAAAAAAGAAAGAATTGTCTGTTCTAAGACTTGTTGGCTTTAAAACCGGTGATATTGTTTGGTTTCCTATAATACAAGCTCTATATACAGGGGTCCTCGGTTGGGCTTTAGCAATATTAATTTATAATATTGCTGCTTTTGCTATAAACGATATGCTAGGTAAACAACTTTCAGATGGAGAAATAGTATGTGTACTTCTTCCTGAGCATTACCTAGCAGCTTTAGCGTTAACCGTGGTCTCTGCTGTATTAGCGGCAGCACTTGCGGGGATGCGATCTTCAAGAATAGCACCATCTGATGGTCTAAGAGAGATTTAAGAACTTTGTGAAATTCTCTAAGTCATTTATCTGTAAATTTGGCTCGGGAATCTCTTTTGGCCATAATGAGCCTTTTCTATTTACCCAAACAGTAAGCATTCCAGCTTCTCTTGCTGCATGAATATCCAAAAGAGGGTCATCTCCAACATGTATAGCTTTTTCTAAGTCTATGCCCGAAATATTACTTGCTTCGATAAATAATGCTGGATTTGGTTTTGCTGCACCCACATCTTCTGCCATTAGACTATAGTGAAAAAAACCAGCGAGAGGCGTTTGCTCTACCTGAGCATTACCATTTGTAAGGGTAATAATTGTATATTTTTTTCGTAAAGAATGAAGAGCATGGAACACATCATCATAAGGCTTAACCATATTACGAGCTTTTCTAAACACAAGATTAGCTGAATTTGCTAGACTCAGATCTAAATTAAATTCTTTCATTAACGATTGAAGAGACAATAAACGTATCTTTGTAAAATTATATGCTAACTCTGGATAAGCTAGAGTAATGCTATTTCGATGCTCTCTTAAATTTTCTATACTATATTTTTCTGTCACTATAGAAGCATTAGCCTTAAGCCAGTTGTATAATTCCTTCTCAGCATTCTCTATGACGGGAATACAAGGCCATAGAGTATCATCTAAATCGAATGTAATTAGTTGGACGTCATCAAACATAAAATTACTTTACAAAATTCATTTAAGCTTAGGAAAAACGTTTTTTTCTAAAAAAATATTTAAGCCTTTCAATTTTTCCCACTTATTGGAAATATTTAAAACATATTCCAGAACTCTTGGTATATCCTTTAAATAATCCCCCTTCCCATCTCTATAATATAAACGAGAAAAAATACCTATCGCCTTCAAATGACGTTGAATTCCCATCAAATCAAACCACTCATCAAAAACATCAAATTCATGAGAATTTAATAATTTAGCCTCTTTTGCTTTATTTTTATAATCGTTAATCCAAAATTGTACTTTTTCTTCTGGCCAAGAAATATAACAATCCCTTAATAAGGAAACTAAATCATATGAAATTGGACCAATAGCTGCATCCTGATAATCAATTATCCCTGGACCTCTCTTTTGGCTTATAAATAGATTTCTGGAATGGAAATCTCTATGCATAAAAAATTTTGGTTGGGCTTCTATATTTGAATTAAGATCTTCAGCGCATTTTTTAAAAAAAATTTCATCATCTTTTTCAAAAATTAATTTTAAATGCTTTTTTAAAAACCAATTTATGAATAGACCAATCTCCTCAGTTGCAATCTTGCTACCAAAAGATGGTAAATTTTCTGTATTACCATAATATTGAATTTTTATTATTTCATTTATTGCATCCTCATATAAGGAATCTGCAGTAGTCTCATTAAGGTGCTGTAAATATAAGTCATCACCAAAATCCTCTATAATCATAAATCCGTCATTTAAATTATATTGAAGAATCTTTGGTACCCGAACATTTATAGAATTAAGACGCTCCGTTATATCCAAAAATACCTCACAATTTTCTTTTTCCGGGGGTGCGTCAACAGCAATAACAGTGGATTTATCCTCAAATATAAGACGAAAATACCGTCTGAAGCTTGCATCGCCGGAAATCTGGTTAAGAGAAAACCTCTTAGAAGGAAGAATTTTCTTCAGCCAATCCTGAAGTTGTGCTTGTCTTTTAGGCATTTAGAGTAATCTAACCAATTTTTAATCATATTCAAGATTGAAGAAAAACCTATTCTGTGAGATTTTATCGGCCCTTAATTTATCTTATCGGCCAATTTGAACCCTATCACGAAGAAAAGCCCGTGTTTAAAAAATTTGAAATAAAATCAAAAATTTTTCATTTCATGTCAAAAATTAATGATAAAGGTTGGAAAAAACCCACATTAATTTTTGTTTATGCTGCTTTTACTCCAAATATAATAGTGGCTGAACCAATTTACACTTCGGCATGGGATTGTAAAATATCCTATGAAAATAATTGGAACTGCGGAGTAAAAAATAAATTAATCCAAAAAAAAGTAATCAAGAAAAGGGTTATTCAAATAAAAAAAGAAAAATTATTACATGAGAAAAATTTTTCTCAATTTCAAAAAAGAGAGGCAAAAAAAGAGAGTTTTCTAAAAAAAGTATCATCTAGTAACCAAAAATATCAACTGAAAAAAAAACCAATCTTACCTCTTAAAGAAAATAAGTTGCACAAAAAAACCGAAGTCTCATTTAATAAAAATTTAGATAAAGGTTTAAATTGGAATAATTGCTCACATGGAAAAAGAGATAAACCAAAATTCTCCCCGATTAAAAATCAATCGAATAAAAAATATCCACTGAAAATATCGGCTGATAGCGCTATAGGCTCGACTGATAAAAATACTTCTGTATTCAAAGGAAATGTTCACGTAAATCAGGGTAAACAGGAAATATGGTCTGATTATATGACCTATGATAAAAAAACCAGACATCTATATGCTAAAGGTAATGCTTTATTACAAAGGCCCGATTTAAGAATGGCAGCCAATGAAATTTCTTATAATTTAGAAAAAAAATCTGGAGAAGGAAAATTTGCTAAATACCGATGGCCATTAAATTTAAGTCGAGGATCTGCAGAAAGAGTAAAAATTATTGATGAGCAAAATAGTGCGTATATGAATGCTACATATACCACTTGTAATGTGCATCAAGATGATTGGCTACTTGATGCTGAATATTTAGAAATAGATAGAGGCTCTGGTTTAGCTACAGCTCGTAACGCAACGCTAAGTCTATTTGGAATGCCAGTAGCTTGGACGCCATGGCTTACTTATCCAATAGATGATAGGCGTAGGTCTGGAGTACTTAGCCCCAGTTACAAAAGTAGTGAAAAACATGGATCAGAATTTGTCGTTCCTTATTATTTTAATCTTGCACCAAATTACGATTTGACAATCAACACCAAAATTATGAGCAAACGAGGTTTGATGATTGGTTCAGAGTATCGATTTCTCAGTCCAGTGCATGAAGGAAGGTTTGGGCTTGATTTTCTTCCAGACGACAGAGAGGATCCGAAAGAAACGACCCGTTACCTTAGCTCTTTTAAAGTGGATAGTAAATTTAATGAAAACTTAAGTACTGAAATTAAATATAGCCAAACAGGTGACAAGAACTTCTTAAGTGATTTTGGAAATGGTTTATATGCTATTAGTACAAAAAATTTAGAGCGAAATGCACAAATAAATTACAATACAGAAACATGGAGCGCAATGGCTCGTATTCAAACTTATCAATCGCTGAGTGGTGAGTCTAGTGGTCCATATAAACGCCTACCTCAAGTATCCTTTAATTATGACGAGAGGCCTGAAGGACACAAATTTGCCTACCAATTTAATTCAGATTTTACACATTTTTCAAAGAGTGGTAGCTCAGTACAAGGCAATCGTATTGATGTAATGCCAACTCTCAGAATGCCAATTAGAGAAGCACATTTTCATCTCATACCAAGTGTGAGTGTAAGCTACACAGGATATAGATTAGATAATCAAACCGCAGGATTAGATCCAAATATTAATCGAACAGCGCCAATTTTTAGCCTAGATGGTGGTTTATATTTTGATCGCTCTATATCTGTAAAAAAAGAATCTATTACTCAGACTTTAGAACCCAGAATTTTTTATCTTTATGTGCCAGAGAAAAATCAATCGAGCATTCCTATTTTTGATACGGGAAAACATGGATTTAATTTTAATAGCCTTTTCCGAGAAAACCGTTTCAATGGGCCTGATCGCTTAGGAGATGCTGATCAAATATCATTGGCAATAATTTCCCGATTAAATCATGATAAAAGTGGCAGAGAAATACTTAAAGCTAGCTTAGGTGGAATTTACTATCGTAGAGATAGAAAAGTGCAATTGCCCAGCTCAGCAGTAGAGACGGAAAACAATTCTCCCCTTATAGCTGACATATCAAGCGATCTTGGAAATGGATGGACAGGGAATGCAGAAATTCAATCTAATTCTGACATCAATGATGTGAGCAAATTTTTAATACAGGCTAATTTTTCAGATTCTAATAAAAATCTCACCAATCTTGCTTACAAATATACGCCCGATAATACTCATACTGATATGAGCGTTATATGGGAAATAAATAATAAAACTCGCGTGCTAGGTCGATGGAATTATTCCATAAGTGACAGTCAAAATATTGAAACCCTCGCAGGCCTAGAATATGGGCATTGTTGCTGGCGAGCTCGAACTGTTTTGAGGGAACAAAGGATAAATGGAAAAGATGAATTATCTGTATGGCTTCAATTTGAAATCAGTGGTTTAACTAATTTTGGCGATAATATAGACAATCTTTTAGGATCAAGTATCAGAGGTTATCAAAAAGAAAATGATTAAAAATATATTTTTTATTTTCCTTTTTTGCTTTTCCCTCATAAACAATTCTATTAGTGCAAAAAGTGAGGTTTTTGATCGCATTATAATGATAATAGATCAAGATGTGGTCATGTTAAGCGAACTAAAAATGAAAGCTCAAGAAAATTTTAATTTTCTTCGTCAAAAAAATACTCAACCAATGCCTTCTGAGGATAAGATTTTAAATAGATCCCTTAATCAGCTTATAGAAGAAAAGCTTTTATTGGCAGAAGCAAGCCGGCAAGGAATTTCTGCAGATGAGGAATCAGTATCAAAAGCGATACAAAAAATAGCAAAAAGTAATAATCTTTCTGTGCCAAATTTAAAAAAAACACTTATCTCAGAAGGGAGAAATTTTAAAAATTTTCAACAAAGCATCTATAACCAAATTGTAATTCAGAAAATTTTAAATAAAGAAGTAATAAATAAAATAAATGTAAGTGAATCAGAAATAGATCAATACTTAAACCTACAGAATTCAGCGCCATCAAGTAGGCAATTAGTTAAGTTATTGCATATATTAATTAAAGTTCCTAATAATTCATCTCCTCAGAAAATTAAAAAGTTGTTTAAAAAAGCTTCATCGACAAGATTAAAAATCAATAATGGAGAAAATTTCAAAGAATTAGCTCAAAAAGTATCTGATGGTGAACGGGCTATTAACGGTGGTGATCTTGGATGGTTGAAAATAGCTAGCCTCCCATCAGGATTCGGCGATTTAGTAAAGAAAATGAAGATAAATGAGGTCAAAGGCCCATTTAGAAGTCAGGATGGATTTCATATCATAAAAGTGAAGAATTTTAAAAAAAATGAATTAAAAAGAAGTATCGTCGAAAGAACAAAAGCGAGCCATATACTCATTAGAACTGACGAGGTTACATCAAATGATGAAGCAAAAATTCGTTTAAATAAGCTTAGGGAAAGAATACTAAATGGAGATAACTTTTCTAGCTTAGCGAGTGCAAATTCCAATGACCAAGCATCAGCAATTAATGGTGGTTCTTTAGGTTGGATAACCCCAGGTCAGATGGTACCAGAGTTTGAGAAAATCCTTAACAACATTAAAATTGGTCAATTAAGTGAGCCATTCAAGACAAGATTTGGTTGGCATATTGTATTTGTTCAAGACCGCGAAAAACATGATGTTACAAAAACAATACAAAAAGATATTGCACGAAAGGCTATAAGACAAAAAAAAATTGGTGAAGCTCAGAGGCAATACAAGCGGAGATTACGTGGCGAAGCATATATAGAAATGCGCTTAAACGAAATATTATGAATAAAAAAATTTTAAAGCCAATAGCAATCACTACAGGAGAGCCAGCAGGTATAGGGCCTGATTTGATTGTACAAATAGCACAGAAAAATTGGTTTCAACCACTTGTAGTAATAGGTGATAAAGATTTACTGAAAAAAAGAGCTGAACTGTTAGGTCTTCCTCTTAAACTTGAAGAATATAGAGAAGATCAAGATTTGAGTATTCCCGGTAAAATTTATATTGATCCCATAAACTTAGATTACGATGTTCAACCAGGCGAATTGGACAAAAGAAGCGTTAAATACGTATTAAATGTTCTCAAAAAAGCTACAGAAGGATGTTTATCTGGAAAATTTAGTGGTTTAGTAACTGGACCTGTTAATAAAAAAATTATTAATCAATCAGGAATTAAATTTTCTGGTCACACAGAATTTCTTGCTCAACTAATTGGTGGCGACCCAGTAATGATGCTGGCAAACCATAAATTTAGAGTTGCTTTAGCTACCACACACTTACCACTAAAACATGTTACTGATGCTATAACACCAGACCTTCTAAAAAAAATTATAGTAATTATTGATTCTGAATTAAAATCTAAATTTGGTATAGAAAATCCAAAAATTCTTATTTGTAGTCTTAATCCTCATGGCGGAGAAGGAGGATATCTAGGCAATGAAGAAGAAAAAGTAATGAAACCAGCACTGGAAGAATTAAAAGAGAAAGGCATTCAAGTAAGTGATCCATTTCCAGCGGATACAATTTTTACAAAAAAATATATAGAAGAATCAGACGTAATACTTGCAATGTACCATGATCAAGGATTACCGGTAATTAAACATAGTAGTTTCGGATCCAGTGTGAATATAACCCTTGGGCTTCCAATAATTCGTACTTCTGTCGATCATGGAACTGCTTTAAGCCTTGCTGGGAGCGGTAAAACTAACGAGGGCAGCTTATGTGCGGCAATTGAGCAGGCAATTGTGATGGCCGGAGTATAGGACAAATTGCCTTTTTTGATAAATATCTAATAGATTGCTTGATTTTATTGTTTCATAGCTTAAGCTAGTCCTACTCTGTTAATGCTATAAGTCGATAAAATCTATAGGAAAAGGAAATGACTGAGATTGAAAAGCGCCAAATAAACATCGGTGTAGAGACAACATACATTGAAGAACAATCTGATCCTGAATCAGATAGGTATGTTTTTGCCTATACCATCACAATAAGTAACACAGGAAAAGTCCCAGCGAAGTTATTAAATCGTCACTGGTTGATCACTGATGCTAATGGGAAGGTGTTAGAGGTGCGAGGAGAAGGCGTAGTTGGAGAGCAACCACACTTACAGCCAGGTGAGCAATTCGAATATACAAGTGGTACGGTAATAGAAACTCCGGTCGGTGTAATGGAAGGAGAATATGAAATGGTAACCGATGAAGGAGAAGATTTTTTAGCGCCGATAAATAAGTTTTCATTATCAATACCTAGAACACTTCACTAACCTTTTAATTTAATATCAATATGGCTATCTATGCTATTGGAGATATTCAGGGATGTTTTGATAGTCTCATGCTGGCTTTGGATAAGATAAATTTCAGCGAAAAAACGGATAAAATTTTTTTCTTAGGAGATCTTGTTAATAGAGGACCTAGGTCTCTAGAAACCCTTAGATTTATAAAAAATTTAGGTAATTCTGCATTTTCAATATTAGGAAATCACGACCTTCATCTTTTAGCACAAGTTTTTAAAAAGGATTACAAAGACTCAAAAAATGATACTCTTCAAGAAATCTTTAATGCTCCTGATAAAATTGATCTTATAGATTGGCTACGTAATTGCCCGTTATTTTATCATGATGAAAGTAGAAAAATTGCTTTCGTTCATGCTGGGATCTTTCCTTTGTGGTCAATTAAAGAGACTTCCTCATATGCAAATGAGGTAGAATCTGTAATTCAGGGTAACTCATCTCAAAAATTTTTCTTAAACATGTATGGCAATGAACCAAGCGTCTGGTCTGAAAATTTATCAGGTTTAGACCGTCTTAGATTTATAACTAATTGTTTAACTAGAATACGATTCTGTAAAATGAGTGCAGAGCTTGATTTTGAGGAAAAGGGGGCTCCAGGCAGTCAAAAAAATAATGATCTTATACCTTGGTTTAAGCATCCTAAAAGATGTCAAAACGATACTCGAATTATTTTTGGGCATTGGTCTACACTCGGTTACTTTAATGATTTTAATGTATGGGGAATAGATTCTGGGTGTTGCTGGGGTGGTAAATTAACTATTCTAAAAATAAATAATAATAAGCTTCAACCTATCTTTTCAAATTGCTGAGATTATGAAAAAAATAATTCATGCAATTTTTTACCAGGATCCTCTGCATTCATGAATGTCTCCCCTACTAGAAATGCACTTATACCATTATTTACCATCATTTCTACATCTGATGACGTATGAATACCACTTTCAGTGACGAGAAGTTGATCGCTTGATAATCGAGACTGAAGATTCAATGTCGTCTTCAAATCTACCTCAAAGTTATTTAAATTTCTGTTATTTATACCAATTAAGTTATTTGGCATCTTCAACGCTAATTCTAATTCCTCATCATTATGCGCTTCAATGAGAACGTCCATTTCAAGTTTATGGGCTAATTCAACAAATGAAAGCATCGTCCCTTTCTCTAGACAAGAGGCGATCAGTAAAATACAGTCGGCGCCAATAATTTTAGATTCAAAAATTTGATAGGTATCAATAATAAAATCTTTCCTCAAAATTGGTATTTTGCAGGCTTGCTTAGCTGTTTTTAAATATAAATTTGATCCTAAAAAAAAATCTTCCTCAGTTAAGACAGAAAGGCAAGCGGCCCCATTATCTGAAAAACTCTTAGCTATTTTAGAGGGGTCAAAGCTTTCTCTCAGCACCCCCTTAGATGGAGATGCTTTTTTTAGTTCTGCAATTACACCTACTCCGTTATTTTTTATACTTTCTTTTAATGATCGAACAAACCCGCGTGGTTTTTCAATTTCCTCAATTTTTTCTTTAAGATTAGATAGGGGCCTTTTTATCTTAAGCTCTTGTACAATTTCAGACTTTCTTTTTACTATCTTTTTTAAAATATCAGGTGTTTTCATATTCATTCTTTGAAGCTCTGACTTAAATCAACTAAATCACTTAGTTTCTTAAACCCCTCGCCAGATTTTAAAACTTCTTTTGCTTTTTTAATTCCTGACTTTAAATCATCGCTTAAACCAGCGACATATATAGCCGCTCCTGAATTAAATGCAACTATATCGCTTGCTGCACCTTGACCTCCTTTCAAAACATCTTTAATTAATTCTATACTTTGATCTGGTGTTTCAACCTTTATGGTTTCCAATTTATGTATATTGAGGGAAAATTCTTCAGGATCTACTAAATATTCCTCAATCTTTCCATTTTTAAGCTCAGCTATTTTTGTTTTATCACTAATACTTATTTCATCTAGCCCATCTTTTGAATTTACAACAAGTGCATGTTTTGTTCCTAATTTTCGTAGCACTTCAGCCATCATCCCTATTAAATCTTGGCTAAATACACCAAGTAATAGTCTTTCAACTTTTGCAGGATTCGTTAAAGGGCCCAAAACATTGAATAAAGTCCTTACACCCATCTCTTTCCTTGGGCCAATTGCATGCTTCATAGCACTATGATGCCCAGGTGCAAACATAAAACCAACACCAATTTTCTTTACACACTGCGCCACCTGCGTTGGTGTGATGTTTAAATTTACCCCAGCTGCCTCCAAAGCATCTGCGCTACCTGATTTACTAGACACTGACCTATTACCATGCTTGGCTACATGACAACCAGCTGCCGCTGCTACAAACATACAAGCGGTCGATATATTGAAAGTTCCTGAGGAATCACCACCCGTACCAACAATGTCAATAGCATTTGGTAAGTTTCCAATATCTACTCCTGATGCAAGATCGCGCATAACCTTTGCTGCGGCTGTTATTTCAGTCACGGTTTCTCCTTTCATTCTGAGCCCTATTAAAAATCCGCCAATTTGAGCATTAGTGGCATTTCCAGTCATTATCGAATGCATAACAGAGCTCATCTGAGAATCACTTAGGTCAGATTTTGAAATCACATAATTAATTGCTTCAGAAATATTCATGAGGTCATTCCCATCTTCCAAGTATCTGTAAAAAATTATTTACCTTGCAAAAAATTTTCTAATAAATTATGTCCATACTCAGAAAGTATAGACTCCGGATGAAATTGCACACCTTGCGTTTGAAATTCTTTATGCTTAACCGCCATTATTTCTTTTACTCCCTTTTCAGATTTTGACCAAGCTGTCACCTCAAGGCAATCTGGAAGCGTTTTTTCATCGACAATTAAAGAATGGTATCTAATGGCCGTAAAGGTTTCAGGTAATCCTTGGAATAAACCGGATTTTTTATGACTTATGACAGATGCCTTACCGTGCATAACTTTTTCAGCGTTTATTATTTTCCCCCCAAATGCTTGACTTATCGATTGATGCCCAAGACAGACACCAAGAATTGGAATTTTTGAGGAAAAATTTTTAACCACATCTATAGAAATACCAGCCTCATTCGGAGTACAAGGGCCAGGGGAAATTACTAAATATTTAGGTTTTAATTCAGCAATTTGTTCAATCGTTATTTCATCATTTCTATAAACTTTAACATCAACGCCCAACTCTCCAAAGTACTGAACGATATTGAATGTAAAAGAATCATAATTGTCAATCATAAGTAGCATTACTGTTTCACTCTTCTTTATCTGATATTAATCCAGCCTCAGCCAATGAGACTGCATTAAAAACAGCTCGTCCTTTATTCATTGTTTCTTTCCATTCTAGGTCTGGAATTGAGTCAGCAACTATTCCAGCCCCTGCTTGAATATGAAGCTTCTTATCTTTTATGATCGCCGTCCTTATGGCAATAGCAGTATCCATATTTCCATTCCATGCAAAATATCCAATAGCTCCAGAATAGATACCACGTTTTACCGGTTCAATTTCATCTATAATTTCCATTGCTCTTATTTTTGGTGCTCCTGATACGGTTCCTGCAGGAAAAACCGCTCGAATTACATCAATAAATGACATATTTTTACGCAATTTACCAATAACATTCGATACGATATGCATGACATGTGAGTAACGTTCGACTTCCATTTTATTGGTAAGCTTAACACTTCCCACTTCTGCTATCCTTCCAGTATCATTTCTACCCAAATCTATTAACATTAAATGCTCAGCAATTTCCTTTGGATCAGATAGTAATTCTTTCTCAAGCTCTAAATCTTCTGATTCTGTATGACCTCGACGGCGTGTCCCAGCAATAGGCCTTAATGTTACTTCTTCATCTTCTAGTCGAACGAGAATTTCTGGCGATGACCCGACAATCTGGAATTCTTTAAGATCGATAAAATACATATATGGAGAGGGATTAAGGCCCCTTAAGGCCCTGTATAAATCTAGTGGTTTTGCACTAAAAGAAATACTTAGCCGCTGAGATAATACGACTTGCATGCAATCTCCATCATATATATATTTTTTTATTTTTTTTACAGCTGATTTAAAATCTTCTTCTGAAAATTCAGGAAAAAAATCACTTTCATTTACTTTTTTGTTCGAATTGGAATTATGCTTTGGTATTTCAATTTGCATCGCAGTATGAATTTCATCAATCCTTTTATTTGAATAGTCAAAATTTTGATCTTTCGAAATATCGGCGTGAACTACAATAAACATACGGCCACTTAAATTATCAAAGATAATAAGCTCATCTGAAACCATTAAAAAAATATCTGGCGTTTGTAAAGGATCAGATTTTTTAAGATTAGATAATTTTTTTTCTATAAACGAAATGGTGTCATACCCAAAATACCCTACTAAACCCCCAAAGAATCTTGGCAAATTTTCAAGTTCTGGCACTTTAAAATTTAGATGATATTCTTTTATATATTCTAGTGGATCATCTACTTCAAAAGTTTTATTTGATTCATCATCATTTTCTATATCAATTTTATATCCATTAATTTTAATTCTAGTTCTGCAGGGAAGACCGATGATTGAATACCTTCCCCACTTCTCTCCTCCCTGAACAGATTCAAATAAATATCCAAAAGGTCCCTTTACCAGCTTCAAATATACGCTCAGAGGTGTATCAAGATCCGCCAGTACCTCTCGAGTTACCGGTATTCGATTAAATCCTTGCTTTTTAAGAGATTCGAATTTTTCAGGAGTCATTAAAAGCTCCAAGTGAATAAAAAAGTTTTTACTATTGCTAATATTTTAAATTTGTTCTTCTAGGCGACATAAGTACCCTGAAGATATGATAAAGGAAAAAATTTAAGATTTCTCTAAATAGAAAAAAAATTAAGAAATTATTAAACAATATTGGCTAAATCTGTCATCGAATCTATCACCATATCAGGTTTAGAATCCCTGATATCATGACCATGATTATATCCATAACTCATGCAAATAATCTGAAAACCAGCCGCTCGAGCTGCTTTTACGTCACTTTTTGAATCGCCTATCATAAGGGCTTCATTTGGCTTTAATTGAAAAAACTTCGCTGCATGTAATAGAGGTTCCGGGTTAGGTTTTTTGGTTGGCAAGCTATCACCGGAAATAATTATTTGAAAAAAATTATGAAGTTTTAATTTTTTTAATAGTGGAATAGTAAACTGCTCTGCTTTATTTGTAACACAACCTAATTTGTATTTTTTTGAATATAGATACTCTAGTCCTTCCAAGGCTCCTGGATATATAGAAGAGCGTTCAGCTGTATTTTCTGCATAGAGTTTTAAAAATAATGGATAAGCAATATCAAAATCATCTCTTGAAGGCTCTCCGTCCATCTTTCCCACTAAGGCGCGCTTACATAAGCGCTCAACACCGTTACCAACCCAATCCCTTACCTTCTTCTCTCCATAGGGTTTCTTGCCAAGTAATTCCATTAATTGATCTACGCAATATGCTAAGTCAGGAACACTATCAACCAAGGTACCATCGACATCGATAAGTATCATTTTTGGCTTTTTTATTAACATAAGAATTTTTTAAATAGAAAAAAAATTTTTTACACTTTTTGTAGTTCGTTTCTCATCTCTTTTAAAATAGTATCGTATTTGTTTGTATCATTTTCATTCCTTTCTCCGAATATCCCAGAACCAATAACAAAGGTGTCAATACCTGCAGAAGCAACCTCAGCAATATTATCGGCTTTTATTCCTCCATCTATTTCAAGACGACAATTTAGACCTTGATCATCAATCATTTTTCTTACTGCTTTTGCTTTATCTAAAACATAAGGGATGAATGCTTGACCTCCAAACCCAGGATTTACAGACATTAAAAGGATAATATCGCATAGGGGTAAAGTGTATTTTAAAACATCGAGGGAAGTTGTAGGAGTAAAGACAAGCCCTGCTTTACAACCATTTTCTTTAATTAACTGAAGACTCCTATCGACATGCTTTGTACCTTCAACATGAAATGTTATATAGGATGCACCAGCAGCAGCAAAATCGGGAATTATCCTATCTACTGGGCTTACCATTAAATGAACATCGATTGGTGCTGTTACTCCATGTTTTCTGAGAGCATCGCAGACCAAAGGCCCAATAGTTAGATTTGGCACATAATGATTATCCATTACATCAAAATGAACAAAATCTGCACCCGATGCCAATACATTGTCCACTTCTTCACCTAGCTTTGCAAAATCTGCTGCAAGTATAGAAGGTGCAATCACATAATCTGTCATGCTCTTAACTCCTTACCGGATATCCGGCCAAAACTTTTATCTGCGCAATTTTCTAAAACGCTTAATTCAATCAGACGCAAGACTTTACCGGAAACATGTATATTTTGCAGCCAAGTATTGAGTAATATAATTAGAAATAGGCCTGAAAAAAGCATTGTTTAGGGAACTAATCGGACAAAAAGGTCGCTATATCCATTTTTATTCAATTTTTTTATGGCCTTGTCCAAATTTATTTTCCCATTTAATAATTCCGATATAACTCGGTATCTTGTGTTTTCAGAGGAAATTTCTGTCTTTTTTATGTTTGTCTCAATCCCTAAAAATGCTAATTTCACCTTTAAATTTTCTGCATCTTCAAGGGTTAAAAAAGATCCCACTTGTATTTCAAAAATTTTTTTTATTTCCGTATTTTTTCTTAATTCTATTTGATCATCTGGAACTAATATTTCTTGACGACTCAATTTTTCATAGAATTCAAATCTAGGTTTATGCGCAAGGGGCTTTTTTTGAATTTGCTCTATCTCAATAGTCTGTGGTTCACGATCAGGCTTTGCTCCTATCCATTCAACTATTTCATCAGAACTTTTTTCGAGATTTAACCAAGCCACACTCATTATCAGTATGCCCAATAGACAACCAAATAATATCCATATCCATGGTGGAATAGACCGCCTTTTCTTTTTTGTTGATGCGCGATATTTATAATCACGAGCCATACAAATACCTTAAAAAGTTGCTCTTACATTTCATTTGGAGCACTAATACCAATTAATTTTAAGCCATTAAATAATACTTGCTTAATACTCATAATTAAATTTAGCCGAGCATTGCGCAAACTTTGATCATCTACTAAAAATTGATAAGAATTATAATAAGTATGTAGGCCAGTGGAAAGTTCACGAAGATAATTGATTAGTCTATGTGGCTCGCTATGTAAAGCAGCCTTTTCAACTACCTCAGGATACTGTGCCAATTTTTTCATTAGAATTATTTCATGCTCATTAGCAAGATTCTTTGATAAATGCTCTTCTTTTTGACTCTTAAAGTCTAAATTTTTTTCTTCCGCTTGCCTTAGGACTGATGCTATTCTTGCATGTGCATATTGCACATAATATACAGGATTTTCACTTGTTTTCGACTTTGCTAAATCTAAATCAAAATCCATGTGTTGATCACTTTTTCTCATTAAATAAAAAAAACGTGCTGCATCAACTCCTACATCTTTTCTGAGTTCTCGTAATGTTACAAATTCACCTGATCTTGTAGACATTTTCTTTTTCTTTCCACCTTCATAAAGGACTGCAAATTGAACAAGCAGAAAATTTAATTTATTTGATTTTTTTAAAATTGCCTCAACAGCAGCTTTTATTCTAGGAACATAACCATGATGATCTGCACCCCAAATATTTATGATTTGATCGAATCCTTTTTCTATTTTACTTAAATGATAGGCAATATCAGAAGCAAAATATGTATATTTTCCATTTTCTCTTATTAGAACTCGATCTTTTTCATCATTAAATTCCTTTGCCCGAAACCAAACAGCTTTATCTTTTTTATAAGTCAGTCCAAGCTCACCTAAATATTGCATAGCCTTATCAATTAAATTTTCTTTTTTCAGCAATGAGCTCTCATAAAACCATTCATCAAAATCGACTTTGAATAGACTTAGGTCATTACTTATATCACCCAAAATCATATTAAGTCCTGAATTATATATATAGTCATAGTCTTTCTTATCTAATAAAGATTTAGCCTTACTTATTAAAAAATCGATATTTTTTTCTTCATCTAGTTTTTGGGATTTATTATTTAATTCTTCGGGAAAAATTTTATCTAAAGGAAAAAAATATATATCTCCTTGCTCTCGCAATAATTTTGCCGCTATATCCTGAATATAATCTCCCTGATAGCAATTAGTAGGGAAATACTCATTAAATTTTGAATCTATAAGCTCTAAATATCGAAACCACACGCTCAATGCTAAAATATCCATTTGTCTACCCGCATCATTCACGTAGTACTCTCTGTGTACTTCAAATCCTATAGCATTAAGCAAATTAGCAATTACAGAGCCATAAGCTGCACCTCTACCATGTCCAACATGCAAAGGGCCCGTCGGATTTGCTGATACAAATTCAATATGAATTTTCTTATTTTTTCCATAATTAGATTTACCATAATTTTCTTTTTTTTCATTTATTTCAAAAATAATATTTGATAATAAATTTTTATTTAGATGAAAATTAATAAATCCAGGTCCAGCTATGGAAATATTGGATATAAAATCTGATTTAGAGATAGCCTTTACTATAGATTCAGCAAATTCTATTGGCTTCATTTTCACTGATTTGCTATGAACCATAGATACATTTGATGAAAAATCTCCAAACTTTTTATCTTTAATTTCTTCAACAATGAACTTTTTAATCTGGCTTTTTTCCAACAAACCCTGATCACTTAGTTTCTTTAGAGCATTGTCAATTAATTTTATAATTTCTGATTTCATTTTTTTAAAATTAGCAATTTAATTAGTCAATAGAATAACAAGAAGAAGGTATAGCCTGCTAGCTTCTAACCAAAAATAAACAACAAATTAGTACATATTGTTTGGATCAATATCGAGGCTCCAGCGAACTTTACGAGCATCTTTTGTTTCAATCAAAAAAACTTTTAATTGTTTTAGAATTGGATGTAGCAACTCTCTATTTGGCGACTGAATTAAAAGATGCGCTCTATAATGGCCCATCTTTTTCATCATTGGAGCTGGAATGGGACCCAATGCCTCTACCTTTTTCTCTGGAAGCTCAGATATCCAATCTGATACTTTCTGTAAAAACAATAAAGGTAACTCATTTTTATTAGACTCGACTCGCAACAAAGCCTGATGACTATAAGGAGGTAAATTAGCTTCTTCTCGTTCCTTCAACGCCTCTAAAGCAAAAGCAGTGTATCCATCTTTAATGAGCGTTTGTAATAAAGGGTGCTCAGGATGTCTAGTTTGAATAAAAACTTGCCCAGGATACTGGCCACGACCAGAACGACCTGCAACTTGCATTAAAAGTTGGGCCATTCTTTCTGTTGATCGAAAATCTGCACTAAAAAGGCCGCCATCTACATCCATTACAGCAACAAATGTCACCATAGGAAAATGATGTCCTTTTGCTAACATTTGAGTACCGACCAAGATCGCAGGTTGATTCTTTTGTACATCGGAAAGAAGATTTTCTAGATTTCCCCGATTTTTTGTTGAATCACGATCTATTCTTACAAGCGGAACCTGAGGGAAATAATTTTTTAAAAAACTCTCTATTTGTTCTGTTCCCTGACCAATTGTTTCTAAATTCTTCTGTCCGCACTCAGGACACCTTTCTGGAATTGAGCGCTGCGATCCACAATGATGGCACCAAAGAATTTTGGATGATCGATGTAAGGTCTGATAAGAATCACATCGAGTGCAACTTGAAATCCAATTACAATCATAACATGTTAAAGCTGGTGCATAGCCTCTACGATTCAGAAAAACGATAGCTTGCTTTTTTGAATCCAAAGTTAATTTTAATTCATTTAAAACAACTTCAGATAGACCAGATCTGAGTGGTTGATCTTTTATTTTAACGAGTTTGATTTTAGGTAAGGATGCTGAGCCAGCCCTTTCAGTCAGTTTCACATGCTTATATCGACCAGTTATTGCATTTTTTATTGACTCTAAAGACGGAGTAGCAGATCCGAGAATTACTGGGCAGTTTGCCCTTTTTGCTCTAATAACAGATAAATCCCTAGCTGAGTATCTAAATCCATCCATTTGTTTAAATGATGGATCGTGCTCTTCATCAACAATGATAAGGCCCAAGTTTTTTATTGAGGAAAAAATAATAGATCGAGTGCCCAAGACTACCTTATCGTAACCCAGTCTCACTCTTTGCCAAGCTGTCTCACGCTCCGAAGAGTTCATTCCAGAATGCATTACACTCACTGTGCAACCCAACCTTTCAGAAAACCTTTTGCGTAATTGGGGTGTCAATGATATTTCTGGAACAAGAATCATAATTGATTTATCTAAACTAAGCGCAATTCTGATTGAACGAATATAAACTTCAGTCTTTCCACTACCTGTAATACCCTCTAATAAGAAAACATTAAATTTACCGAAAGATTTTTTTATCAAATCAATGCAAGTTTGCTGTTGTTTATTAACTTCATAATTAGGTTTTAAAATTATATTATTAATATTTTCATTACTTACTTCTTCAGCACCTAAAATATTATTTTTTATTAAGCAATCGAGAGATTTATTGAAATTTTTTTTACTTTTTGAAAATTCTATAAAAGAAATTTTTTTCTCTGGATTATTATAAAAAATTTTAAGTAGTTCTTTTTGTCTTGGTGATTTTTTTACTAAAGAAACGGCCTCCTCATATGGTTTTTTTAAAAAATAAACATATTTATTTATTGATAGAGGCTTTGAATACTTTCGTAGACGTGGGGGAATAGCCAAACTTATCACTTCTCCTATATAAAAATGATAATAATTTGATATCCAAATAAGAAAATCGATATCATCCCCAGTAAGCAAGGGTTCTTTATCTAATAATTCTTCTGCCTTTTTTACTTTGCTCTCTTCGACTATTGATTTTTGTGTTTGTCTAACAATAATTCCTATTTTTTTTGATTTCCCGAAAGAGACCCTCAGCCTCATACCAGGTTGACATGCATCAGTTTTTACCCCTTCAGGCGCCAAATAATCAAATAAATTTGGAACTGGAACGGGTAAAGCTACACTTAGAAATATTTTTGACATATTTGCTAGTTTACGCCTTTTTTTGATAAACGAAAAAATAAAAACTTGAATCTAATCCTTATTATGTGCAATAAATAATGGAAAATTGGGAGGTGACATAATTGCTTGACCTGTCGCAGCAGATTTTAAGAACTGATGTCTCGGGAATGCCCCTTGAATGGATTGATTTTCGTCAAGCGGCAAAATTACATTTTCTGGATATGATTACTTATACCATTGGAAAGAAAATATTAACACTCCGAGGTGGAATAAATGCTTATAGTAAGAAATCAAGTCGGCTTGATGTGCATTCCATAATTGCCACTATCGGCAGTCATAAGTCAAATTACCGACTTCAACAAAATTATGTGCCGCCTCTTTGTAATAAAACATTATTTCAAAGAGATAATTATTTTTGTATGTATTGCGGAAATTGTTTCAAACCGCATCAGTTATCTCGAGATCATGTAACACCATTAAGTCAGTCAGGGAAGGATAATTGGGGTAATGTTGTTGCCGCATGCACGAGATGTAATACATATAAAGCGGGTCGAACGCCTGAGGAAGCAAATATGCAATTACTTGCAATTCCATTCATGCCCACTCATGCTGAATATATTTACCTACAAGGTAAGAATGTTTTGACCGACCAAATGGAGTTTCTTCGCTCCCATTTTCCAAGAGAAAGTCGTCTTCACAAAAGATTTTTAATAAATTAAAAAAGTAAAATCAAGATGAGTCTCCATGAAGCAATTGCCGCCTCTATATCTTTATATACAAAAGAAGATTTTCATTATCAGAAAATTAATGAAATTTCTGGAGGAAGCATTAATAAATCAATAAAAATAGATGATGGAAAAAAATCCTGGTTCGTAAAAATTAATTTAATTGAAAGAGAGAGAATATTTTATGAGGAAATGAAGGGCTTAAAGGCAATAGCTAAAACAAAGACTTTTTTAACTCCAGAGGTTTTATGTTTAGATAATTTTAAAAATTATTCATATTTAATTATGGAATTCTTACCAAAAAAATCTTGTACAAAAAAAAGTATAGCTCAAGCTGGAATTAATTTAGCAAAAATGCATGCTACAAAAAATAAAGGTTTTGGCTGGACAAGTGATAATTTTATCGGATCAACAATACAAAAAAATTCTATAAAAAATTCATGGGCAGAATTTTTTCAGGAAAATAGGCTTAAATTCCAATTCGATTTAGCGATAAAAAATGGATACCTAAAAACTACTCGGTTAAAATTTGAAAACCTCATAGAAAATTGTAGTAATTTGATAAATCATAATCCAAAGGCCTCTCTGCTTCACGGTGACTTATGGAGTGGAAATTTCTTTTGTACTGCCGATGGTGATCAATCAATCTTTGATCCAGCAATTTACTATGGTGATCATGAAGCAGATTTAGCCATGACAGAGCTTTTTGGTGGATTTAGCCAAGATTTTTATGATGCATATGACGATATTTTTCCTATACAGAGCGGCTATAGGGTAAGAAAGCAATTATATAATTTATACCATATACTTAACCATCTAAATTTATTTGGCGGGGCTTATGAGAAACAAGCTATACGCATGACAGATTTTTTAATATCTGAATGCTAAAAAAGGCTACAAAAAGTATATTTTTTTATTGGTGAATATATGTAATTATTTAAATATAAAAAGTTATGGGGTACTAAATCTATGCTTAATTCTAAAATATTTGATGAAATAACTCGAAAAATTTCAAAAGAATTGCCTAATGATTTTCAAAATATTCAGGAAGACTTTGAGAAAAATTTACGATCTGCTTTAGAAAAAACTTTCAAAAAGCTTAATCTTGTTACACGTGAAGAATTTGAGATACAACAAGCAGTGTTAAAAAGATCTAGAGAAAGATTGGAAGAGCTTGAGCAAAGAATTAAAGAATTTGAAAAAAATTCCTAATCTATAAAGTCGTCTTTATTTTCCATTTAATATAACGAATTTCTTAATATGTGCTGTATAAAAGTATTTGTAGTTTTAATTTCTTTTTTTATATCAAGCTTACATGCAGAATCTTTTGATAGTGAAAAACACCAAATAAAAGCTGAAATAATTGCGGAAAATTTAGAACATCCGTGGGGCCTCGTATTTCTTCCTAATAAGGATATTCTTGTTACGGAAAGAACGGGTACGCTAAGAAAAATTACAAAAACAGGTTTTTTAGATCCAAAACCAATCATGGGGCTACCTAAAATTGAGCAAAATGGTCAAGGTGGTCTTCTCGATATAATTCTTCATCCAAATTTTCAACAAAATAATTTAATATACTTTTCTTTTTCTGAAAAAACCAAAGATGGCTTAGGTACAGCAGTTGCATATGGAAAATTAGAAAAGAATAATTTAAAAGATGTCAAAGTTATATTTCGTCTGCTTCCAAAAACAGATACTGCTTTTCATTTTGGTTCAAGATTATTATTCGATCAGAATAATTTTCTTTTTATTACACTTGGGGATAGAGGATCAAGACCGCGAGCTCAAAATCTTAACGACCATGCTGGATCAGTCATTCGTATTTACGAAGATGGATTAGTTCCAGATTCAAATCCATTTTTTTATTCCAAAAAAACCCAAAAAGAAATTTATTCTTATGGTCATAGGAATATTCAAGGTATAGCAATCCATCCAAGTACACAAAAAATTTGGACGCATGAGCATGGACCACAAGGTGGCGATGAATTAAACATTATCTTAAAGGGTAAGAATTATGGATGGCCAATAATCACCTACGGAAAGAATTATGTTTTTGGTACGGATATTGGTGAAGGAACACACAAAAAGGGTATGATCCAGCCTATTCACTACTGGGTTCCTTCAATTGCCCCATCAGGAATGATTTTTTATACTGGTGATAAATTCCCTAAATGGCATGGAAATATACTGATTGGTTCACTCAAGTTTCATCAACTTGTCAGATTGGAGATAAAAAATAATGAAGTAGTTCATGAAGAGAGATTATTATCAAATAAATTTGGACGAATAAGGGATGTCAAACAAGGTCCAGATGGATACATTTATCTTCTAATTGATTCAAAAAATGGAAAAATTATTAAACTTAAAAATAATTCTTAATAAATGAAAAAAACTATAAAAAATTTTTTAAAGATTAGTAAAAGAATTTCATTGCCACTCAGGGAAATCAAAATAAGAGCAACTCATTCAACTGGTCCTGGAGGTCAAAATATTAACAAAACTTTAAGCGCAATTCATCTTCATTTTAATATAAAAACTAGTTCCTTACCTGATGGCTATAAACAAAGATTGCTTAAAATATCAGATAAAAGAATTACAAAAAAAGGAATTATTGTAATAAAAGCTAAAAGATTTAGAGACAAAGAAAGAAATAGAGAGGATGGTCTTAAAAGGTTATCAGAAATAATAAGCTCCGTTTTTTATAATCAAAATAAAAGAGTAATAACTTTACCGGGAAAAAAAATAAAACAAAAAAGATCGGAAGAGAAAATAAGAAAAAGCAAAATAAAAAATCTCAGAAAAAAGATAAAGTTTTAATATAAACTTTGAAATATTCCAAAAATAGACACTACTAATAAGAAAAACCCTATTATCTTTTTAACTTTTTTTGAATCTTTGCTCAAAAGCTGTTTGTGAAATCTTAAACCAACTAAATGGCCAACTGCTGCTGGAGCAAGAAGGATAGCCGAATAAAATATTTGCAGATCGACATCGGCAATAACAAAAGCTGTCATTTTTATTGTGACCAACATGAACCATAAAACAAATAAAGTATCTCTATATTTACTGAGTTTTACCTTACGGATAGCAACACTAGCAATTAATGGTGCTCCAACTAAAGATGCACCACTTATATATCCACCGATTAATAAAAAACATCTATCAAGCCACAAAGGTTGGTTCTTTATTTCTCTCTGACTTATCCAAGTAATTGCATAAATAGCGGTAATAAAAAAAACAAATATTACCATCCAACTTGTTGGTAAACTAAGTAGACCTATTACGCCTAAAATTTTGGGCACAAGCATCCAGCTCATAGAAAATTTTACGAAGCCCCAATCACAATTATTTAACCGTCTTCCCGCTGTGAGACTGGTAAAAAAAATCAAGTGAATTGCTATCATAGGAAGAAAAACTAGAGGGGAATTTTCAACTATTAGTAATAATGGTAAGCCAAGCGCTGCCCCACCGAAACCTATACCAGTTCTTACAAAACCGGTCCAAGCAAATATGATACTTATCATAATCCATTGAAAAATGGTAAATTCCAATATCAGTTACCTTATATTTTTTAAAAATTAGAGTTCAACATATAAAAATTGATAAACTTAACGAAAATATCATAGTCAAATTGAGTGGCAATATGGAATGCTGGATTTACAGAAGCTCCAAAAAAGAAGGATTATATCTTTATTTAGGTGAGCGAGATAATTTTTCTAAAATTCCGAAAAAACTTCAAAAGATTTTTGGAAAATTAAATTTAGTAATGAATATTGATCTCTCTGCTCATAATAGGCTAGCTCAAGCTGACATAGAAATGGTAAAAAAATCAATAAAAAGTCAAGGATTTTTCCTACAGTTTCCTCCAGACTATAAGCCAAACCTTTATCATGGCAATGAAATTTAATGAGATTTAAAAATTTCTTGCGTTCTTTATAACTTGATATGCCTGTCTAATCTCATGTGTCTTCTGAGCTGCTAGTTTCATCATTTCTTCTGGTAGGCCTTTCGAAGCAAGCTTATCTGGATGATGCTGATTTAAGAGCCTCCTGTAGGCTTTTTTTACATTAACATCACTATCTCCTTTCTTAACCCCCAATAGTGCATAACAATCATTAACCGATAAAGATGTATTATTTTTGTTTTGTAAGCCAAGTTCTACCTGAATCCTACGCTCCAAGCGCCTGAACTCTGATTCAGACACCTTAAGAAGACTACAAATATGTAAAAGAAGTGATTCTTCTGATTTATCAAGTTTTCCATCTGCATAGGCTCCCTGTATTTGTATCTCCAAAAACATTTGGATTAGAGTAGTCCTTCCTTTACACTCTTTTTTAAACTGCAAAATAGCTTCGTCTAAAGGAAATTTTTTTGATTTTCCCTCATTAAATAATCTTATCGCAGCTGTCTTCATTTCAGAACTCAAATCCATTTGTCTCATTACTTCTTCAGCTAAAAGTATTTCCTGTGGAGAGACTTTGCCATCGGCTTTTGAAATAGATCCGAGTGTGCTAAATGTTGCTGCAAAAAACGCTGTTTGCACCCTTTCTTGATCGCCATGGGCTAGAGGCTCTCGGGACAAATGTTCCATTCCTGAATCTAAGTTATGTCCTACCGCTATTCCAAGAACCGCTCCAAGGGGACCGCCCAAAATAAAACCGAATGCTCCACCAATTAGTTTTCCCCACCAATTCAATCTTATATCCCCCATGTGGCAAAAACTTAGCCAGTACTATGAATCGTTTTTAATTGTTCTATATCAACTTGGAAATCTTTCCCGTTCTTTCTTACTGGCAAAGAGATCAATTGATCTCCAATACAGGGTCCGTGAAGACAAGTTCCACTTTTAATATCGAATAATGCTCCATGCAAAGAGCACTCTATGAAATTATTATCTAAGCTTAAAAACTGATTCTCTACCCATTCAAGAGGTGCGCCAGTATGAGGACAGGAGTTTACATATGCATATAATTTCTCTTCTTGAAAGATTATAAAAAACGGAACACCATCAACATTTTCTAATTGATAGCCAACAGAATTTATTTCCTCTGATTCTTTTTTGGGAAAAATATTAATCCAATCTGGCATAAAAACCTCAAGAAAGTCTTTTTATTTGAATTGCCGTAAAGTTAATAAATTATCTTTTTGTATTAATTCCACCTGTTTTAAAAAACTCATCCCAAGTAAAACCGGAGTATTTTTTGAGAGCGTTGGCAATATTACTGCACTCACATTTGTTAATTTTATGGAGCCCAATCTTACGTTTTTTAAATTTGTTCGATAAACTACAACAGATCCATTAGCAGTCTGGCTAATCGCTTTACCTAAATTCGATAATTTTAATGTTTGAGCAACTTCTTGAGGAATTGCTACATCAGTTGCTCCTGTATCTAATAAAAAAACGATAGGCTTTTCATTAATAAATCCATTTGACACATAATGACCCTGTCTATTTCTTTTAAGAATAACCTGGTTTACGCCAACCTCACTATAATTTGATTCAGGATTTTTATTTGGATTATTATCGTTATCTAAAAATTTCTGAAAAATATATGTAAAAAAGATTAAAGCAGATATCCACGATAAAATTACTATTGTATTTTTAATTTTATTAAAATTATTAATTGATTTTTTTTCGTCCAATGTTTACTTCCATAAAATAAAATATTTGATTTCTATCAAATAAAGATATACTTTTTTTTAAAAAGCCACAAATGCTAAAAACCCATTCAAAATGTCGAATGAATGGGTTTTATATAGGGAATCAGTATAAAATAAATGAAAATACTATCAAAAAATTTTATTGAGTATCACTTCCTATTTGTGATTGAAGGTAGTTTTCCATGCCAATTTTCTCTATCAAACCTAATTGCTTCTCTAAGAAATAGGTGTGATCCATCTCTGAATCATCCAACTGCTTTACCAAAATATCTCTTGTATCAAAATCATTTTCAGACTCACAAACCTCAATGACAGATTTAAGGTTATTAACAGTTCTATATTCCATCTCGAGATCATTCTTTAGCATTTCTTCTACATCAGATCCAGCGTTCACAGCAGCTCTATTATTAAAATCTGGCTTTCCTTCCAAAAAAAGCATTCTATCTACCATTTGTTGGGCATGCTCTGTTTCTTCTTGCATTTCGTGATTCAGTCTCTCGTAAAGATTATTTAAACCCATATCTTTATAAATACCAGAATGAATAAAATACTGGTCTCTGGCGGCTAATTCGTTATCAATTAGCATTTGCAGTGCCTCGATTACTTTTGCGCTACCTTTCATAATTTATCCCCCAATTTGCGATTGCAAATAATTTTCTAGACTTGAATTTTGAATCAGCCATTGCTGTGTTTCTATCCAGTCAATCTCTTCCTCTATTTCTTCCAAGATTTCAGTTAATTCATCTCTTGAAACAAAATCTTTTTTACTCTCAAGGAAGCTTATCTCATTAACCAAATTGTCATGAACATTCTCATACACTTCTTTATCACAACCCAACATTTCTGGAATATCTTCACCAATCATTAATTTACCTAGATCTTGTAAATTCGGTAGGTCTTCCAAAAATAAAATTCGTTCAATTAACTTATCAGCAGACTTCATTGATCGAATCGAGGCTTTGTAAACATGATCATTGTAATTATTTAATCCCCAATCTTTTGCGATACGTGCATGAAGAAAAGTTTGATTAATAAGGGTTAGTTGATCTCTTAAACAATTATTTAGAGAGTCATTGATTGACTGTTCGACTTTCATATTTTTCTCCATTTCTGGTAAATAAAGATCTCAAAATTCACCAGCAAGATCTATTTCGAAATGTTATTGTATGATGTAAAATAAAAGTATGTATGGATGCTAATCAATCTTATTATTATTACGACTAGGTATAGTTAAAAATGTTTGTATGTGTATGTAAAAAAGTAACAAATAATCAGATTAAGTTTGCTTTTAAGAATGGCGCTCGCTCTTTAGAAAAATTAGAGGCCACTCTTAATTTAGGGACTGGCTGTGGGCAGTGTTTAGAATATACAAAGATGTTGCTTGAAACTTACAAAAATGAAGAATTATCTAAACTACGAAACAAAGGGCTCCCCCCAAAGCTCCGCATTATTCGCTAACACTATCGAACAATTGCAAGAAATTTTATTCACAAACATATAACTAAAGAAGTATGAATAAAACACCAAATATACCAATATTACCTTCTGTAGAATTAATTATTGGAACTGATTGCGTCCATTGTCCCAGAGTACTCGAAAATTTATCAAAAATAGTAAAAGAAGGACTTATATCAGAACTTAAGATTATGAATGCAACAATTGACCCTCAAGTGGCTCTTAAGCGAAATGTTCGGTCTGTTCCTTGGGCGAGGATTGGTGAATTTGTTCTCGAGGGTGTTCGCTCATATGACGAATTAAAAAAATGGGTTAATTACGCATTCGAAGGTAAAGGTGCAAAAGAATACTATTTAACATTGCTTGAAAACCAAGAACTAGATAAAGCCATTGAGTTTACAAAACATGATTTATCAAGATTGAATGCTCTTGTTAATCTTTTGTCTGATATGGAAACTCCAATGGCTGCACGCATTGGAATTTCGGCAATTTTTGAAGATTTATCAAAAATTGATGGATTGAAGTCGATACTGCCTAATCTTTTAGAGCTCTTAGATTCAAAAAATTCAATGGTTAGAGTTGACGCTGTTTATTATCTAACACTTCTTAATTTTGAAATAGTGAAGCAACATCTTGAACCACTTATGAATGATGAGAATGAGGAAGTAAAGGAAATTGTTAGAGAGTTTTTTGAAAATCAACAAAAAAAATTTATAGAAATAAAAAACTATGAAAATTAATAAGTTTTTCCTATTTTGCGGTGCAATAAGTGGGGCTTTAACTATTGCAATCGGTTCTTTTGGAGCTCATGGTTTAAAAGGAGTACTGAACCCAACAATGATGGATACGTTCCAAACTGGTGTTGAATATCAAGGCTTACATTCCCTAGCTTTACTTATAACAGGTCTTATTATGACAAAAAATCAAACAAGCCTAAAACTTTCAGGTTGGCTTTTTATTTTTGGAATTCTGTTTTTCTCTGGAGGTTTATATGTATTTTCGCTTATGGCTTTAGGCTGGATGCATTTTCTAATACCGTTAGGAGGTACAGCATTTTTGCTTGGTTGGATATTATTAGCTATTGGAGTAGTAAAAAAGTAAAAAAATTTATTTTTTTTCTAAAATAAGATATGTGTATGGAATTAAATTTTCTCCTTTTTCAATGCCCTCAAATTTATCTAGTTCTCTCCATTCATTGATATTAAATTCCGGAAAAAAAGTGTCACCCTCTGGAAGTTGATGAACATAAGTTAAATACATTCTTTTCACATACTGAATAGACTGACTATATATTTCAGCTCCACCAATAATCATAATTTCTTCGGAGTCACTATAATTTCTAATTGCTGAATCAAGACTATAAAAAACTTCAGCTTTGTCTGTAAAAAATCCTTTATCTCTAGTAACTATATTATGAATCCTTCCAGGCAAAACTCCAGGTAGTGATTCCCATGTTTTTCTGCCCATTATGATAGGTTTTCCCATAGTCAATCTTTTAAAATTATTGAGATCTGATTTTAATCGCCATGGCAATTTATTCTCTTTGCCAATAACTCTATTATCTGCTAGTGCGGCTATTATTGATAAATTTTCTATAATGGATGTCATTTTCTTTTAAAAATTAAACGGCAACTTTACCCTTTATATGGGGATGAAACTTATAATTGATAAGCTCAAAATCATTAAACCTAAAATCAAATAGATCTTTTATTTCTTTATTTAATTTTACGGTGGGAAGTGGGTAAGGTTCACGCGATAGCTGGAGCTTTATTTGTTCCTGATGATTTTTATAAATGTGCGCATCGCCTAATGTATGAATAAATTCTCCCGGCTCTAATCCGCAAACTTGAGCTATCATCATAGTCAGTAACGAATATCCGGCAATATTAAATGGAACGCCAAGAAATATATCGGCACTTCTTTGATACATTTGACATGAAAGTTTATTTTCATTGACATAAAATTGCATAAATGCATGACATGGAGCCAAAGCCATTTTTCCTTTTTTTATATTTTCTTGGGGTGATAAATTTTCGTCGGGGAGATCTGCAGGATTCCATGCCGTGATAATTATTCTTCTAGAATCCGGGGTTTGGCGTATTTGCTCAAGAACATGCTGCACTTGATCTAAGCTTTCTCCGGAGGGGGTCGGCCACGTTCTCCATTGAAAGCCGTAAATTGGACCTAAATTACCATCATTATCCGCCCACTCATTCCATATTTTTACATCATTATCTTGCAAATAAGTAGTATTCGTATCACCTTTTAAAAACCAAAGTAATTCATGAACTACCGATTTAAAATGAATTCTCTTTGTTGTGACTAAAGGAAATCCTTTTTTTAAATCAAATCTCATCTGATATCCAAATATAGAAACCGTTCCTGTTCCGGTACGGTCCTCTTTTAGTGAGCCCTCTTCTAATACATATCTCAGTAAATTATGATATTGCTTCATCTCTTTATCTTCATATTTCTAGACCACCAAATTAAAGCTATACCGCCTATAAACATTGGAATACAAAGTATCTGTCCCATGGTAAGCCAATTAGAAGCGAAATAACCTAAATGAGGATCTGGCATGCGCAAAAACTCAACAAAAAATCTAAAAAAACTATAACCTATTAAGAATAAACCAGATACAGAAGAAATAATACGAGGCTTTGATGAGTATACCCATAAAATTATTAATAATATAAAGCCCTCAAAGAAAGCTTCATATAATTGAGTCGGGTGAAGCGCTGGTGTAAATTTATCTTCAGGTAACAGATTCAGTTGGCCAAGACATAAGGTGGGTTTCTCTGCACACTCAACTTTCATAGCCCATGGAAGTTGACTAGGGGATCCCCATAACTCACTATTTATAAAGTTTCCTAGCCTTCCAGTTAATAATCCTATTGGTGTAATAACTGCAACAAAATCCATCACAGCCCAAAATTGTAATTTTTTTTTATGAGAAAAAATAAGCGTCCCTATAATTACGCCTATTAACCCCCCATGAAAAGACATTCCCCCTTCCCATATACGTAATAAAATGAATGGGTCTTCTAGCCAGGCATCAAACCCATAAAAAAGAATATAGCCAAATCTTCCTCCAAAAATAACTCCTATTGCTCCGTAAAAAATTAATTCATCTACCTGGCTTACCGATATTACAGACGATTTTAGTTTAGCTCTCGTTAAAGCTAATCTCCATGCAAGAATAAATCCAATTACATACATCAATCCGTACCAATGTACTTCTATTGGCCCAATGGAAAAAAATATTGGATCTATTTTTGGATAAAACATAACAGTAGTAGTACTCTAATTATTTATTTTACACTCGAAAAATGTTTTTAAAAATTTTGAAAAATAATAAATAGAATCGATCCTATATTTTTAAAAGTTATGAATAAACTTTTTATATTACCTAAACTCTTTTTTGATATAAGTAATTCGCTATTTTTTAATTTCATTAAAACTAAATATACACTTTAAAGTTAATTTTGACTAAAAAAATCAACAAAACTTGAATAAAAAATTAGTTCAAAACCTGCACGAATATTATCCTTTAAATTAATTTTGAAAATTATTGGACTTGAGTGGTAAGTCCGTGCCATTGTAGAGGTCTAGTATTTTACTCGACTGGTCTAAAAGTCCTTTTATTTGATCAAATCGAGTAAATTCAATGCCTGATATTGTCGTACAGGATTTTATTATTATTTTATTAAGGAATAGGCTTGCCTAAGGCACGTCTAATTAGATATGAGCACAATAAAGCCCACAATACTCAGTAGTATAAATAGGAATCGTAGACTTCACTCAGAAATATGCGCCCAGCGAAATAGACTGTATAGACTAGCCTGGTCATGGTGCCATGATAAATATTTAGCTGATGACCTTGTGCAAGAAACACAAGCTCGTGCATTAGATAAGCTTGATAGCTTAAGAGAAGAAACAAGTTTAGCAGTTTGGTTAACACGAATAATGGCGAACTTGTACAGAGATCAATTTAGAAAAACGAGGGAAGAGACAGGTATAGAAATCGAGCCCATTGAAGATGAAGAAACACCTGAGAGAGCTGCCGATAGATCGCAATTAGTGAAGCGAACCCGAGAGGCAATAATTGCCCTTAAAGAAGATCAGAGACAAATAATTACCCTTGTAGATCTATCAGGATTTAGTTACGCGGATAGTGCGAGAATTTTAGATGTACCTGTAGGAACTATAATGAGTCGATTATCTCGTGCTAGAGGAAAACTAAGAGAGCAGCTTGAGCATAAGATTGAAAGAACAGAGCGAGTGATCCCCCTTAGGAAAACTTTATGAGTGATGATAAGGATATTGAGATAAATGCATATGTAGATGGAGAACTCAGCGATGAGGATCGTATTGAGATACTTTCCGTGATTCGCAGTAATCCAGAAATAGCAAAAATAGCATGCGAATTAACAAATTTAAAAAATCAGTTACAACTAGCCTATGCAGCACCGCCAGGCATAGGTGCAAAAAGTGTAAAATTAGCCAAGCGTCATTGTAATGCCATAGCGGCAGGCATCTTAATGCTAGCTATGGGCTTAATAGGCGGGTGGTTTGTTGGAAATGGGCCTACCAATAATGAAAGATTTGTAATGCTTGATTCTAATGGCTTCGGGCAAGCGCCAGCAGATACAAAAAATGCAGAAACAAGGATCGTTTTTCACCTTACTTCACCAGATCAAACTGGAATTAGTGAATTATTATTTGATGTTGAAGAAATGTTGATAGAGTACAAAAAAAGAGGAAATCTATTGAGAGTCGAAATTGTTAGTCATGGGGAAGGTCTAGAGCTTTTGCGCACGAGATTTAGTAAGCATCAAAAAACAATAAATAAGCTTGCAAGAAAATTTGATAATTTAACATTTGTTGCATGCAAAAATACAATAGATAGAGTTGAAATTTCAGAAGGAATAGAAATTACAATTTTACCGAATGTAAAAATAACAGATTCTGGTGTAAATCATGTTGTAAAACGTCAGAAAGAAGGTTGGACTTATATCAGAGTCTAGAGAGGGGCTTTTGTTATAATGAAGACAGTCTCATATACAATCTTTGCCCTTCTATTAATCGTTTTTTTTCAAATTTCAATAGCAAAAGAATCAGATATTTATCGAGTTGTTTACCATATCAATGAAGAAAGCCCAAAAAGACAAGCAAATATTTTAAGAAATATTCAAAACCATATTAACGCCGTTGGAAATAAAAAAATTGATGTAAAAGTTGTACTTCATGGCGATGGTTTATCAATTTTAATTTTCCCCGCCGCTCTAAAAAAATTAAAAAAATATAATTTTGCAAATGCACATATACAGACGGTAGCAAATATTGATTCTCTGAAGTTACAAGGAGTGTCCTTTAGGGTTTGTAAAAATACAATTGCTAATCGCAGTATAGACATCGAAAAAGATTTATATGACGTCGAACCAAGCGATTTAGTAGGAAGCGGAATAAAAGAATTAGTTAGATTACAAAATTTAGGATATGTATATATAAAACCATAAAATTAAATGGAGCAATAAAAGCTTAAAAAAGCTCTTATAAATGACTAATCAAGACTTATTTTAAAAGAATCATAAAATCGGCTATAAAAATAATTTTTATTGAAAGAATGATTTTGAGATCCTTTTTTTTCTACTTTTATGGCGCCCATAAGGGATGCTACTCTTCCAGTAATTTCCCAATCTAAATTATTCATCAAACCAAAAATCAATCCGCTGCGATATGCATCGCCACATCCTGTTGGATCATTTGCTATATCAATAGGTGCTGGAGGAATCTCAATACTTGATCCACCAGTAAGTATTGTTGAACCTTTATTTCCATGGGTAACAATTACTGCGTTTACCTTTTTTGCATGATTCTCCATACTGATATTTGTTCTTTCTTCCATCAATTTTGCTTCATAGTCATTAAAAGCTAGCCAAGAAGCTTGTTCAACAAATTTATTTAATTCATCTCCATCAAACATTGGCATTCCTTGACCTGGATCAAAAATAAAAGGGATCTCTAATTCATGGAATTGATTCGAATGCTCTATCATTCCCTGCCTTCCATCTGGAGAAACAATACCAATTGAAATCCCTTCGAAGGTATTTATTTTATTTATATGAGAAAAATTCATTGCGCCAGGATGAAAAGTTGTAATTTGATTATTGTCAGTATCGGTCGTAATAAAGGCCTGTGCAGTATATTCATCCTCTATTTCATATATTCCATTGGATGATATTTTATTTTTTTTAATCCAATCAAAATAAATAGAAAAATCTGATCCAACTGTTGCAAGGGGTATACCATGGCCGCCCAAAAGATTTAAATTAAAACTAATATTTCCTGCACAGCCTCCAAAATTACGAGTCATGCTAGGAGCCAAAAAGGAAATATTTAATATATCTAATTGATCGGGCAGTATATGATTCTTAAACTTATCATCAAATTGCATAACAGTGTCAAATGCCATGGAGCCAGAGATTAATGCTGTCATTATATATATCCAAATTTATGGGGAAATTCTTTAATAATTATTAATAAATAATAACTAAATAATATCTGAAAAATATCTTATAATTAAAAAAATATGGAAAAAACTATGAATTATATAATTAAAGTATTTCTTATCTTTTTATTAACAGGATTCTCACCTTTGTGTTTAGCAGAGTCTAAATCAGATTATTATTTGGCACTAGAAAATGCAAATAAAGCATTAAATAAAGTTGAGGCCCACAGTGAAGATTGGATAATAAGCAAAAAATTACTAAATGAGGCAAAGATTGCAGCGAATATGGGCAACTTTTCAAAAGCGATTGAATTGTCGGAAAAAGCTGAGTTTCAAAGCAATGTTTCTCTCTGGATATGCCATGAATAAAGTGTCCATTTTTTAAGAAGGCTCCCATTTCAAATCAAGCTCCCTAGCTGCTTTAACATCGTCCAAGCGCTTTACAGGCATTTTGTGAGGGGCCAGCTTTACTTTATCTGGATCGCTTTGTGATTCTTCTTGTATGCTCAACATAGCATCAATGAAGCCATCTAGCATATCTTTGGACTCACTCTCAGTTGGCTCAATCAAAAAACATTCAGGAACTAAAAGTGGGAAATAAGCTGTTGGTGCATGAAACCCATAATCAAGAAGTCTTTTCGCATAGTCCATTGCATGTATATCTAAGTCTTTTGCTTGCTTGCGAAGAGTCACTATAAATTCATGTGTTGCCCTTCTATTTGGGTAAGCTAGGTCAAATCCAAGAGATTTCATTTTTGAAGCCATGTAATTTGCATTTAAAGTAGCGTACTCCGATACCCGGACCATTCCCTCTCGACCCAGCAACCTTGCATATACATAAGCCCTCAGGAGGACGCCAGCATTACCAGCAAAGCCCATTAATTTACCTATAGTTTGCGGGCGATCGTCCTCGGTGAGCCAAGAAAATTTACCGCTTTCATCCATCGATACCATTGGAACAGGTAAAAAAGGTCTCAATCGCTCAGAAACTCCAACCGGTCCGGCTCCTGGCCCCCCTCCACCGTGAGGTGTTGAAAAAGTCTTGTGTAAATTCATATGAATAACGTCAAAACCCATGTCACCGGGTCTTACTTTACCAAGAATTGCATTTAAATTAGCACCATCGTAGTACAGCAACCCCCCAGCATCATGAACTATTTTTGCAATATCTTTTATCCGTCTCTCGAATACTCCGACAGTCGACGGATTAGTCAGCATAATGCCTGCAGTTTGGGGGCCTACAGCTGCTCTCAGTGCCTCTAAATCGACATCGCCATCTGGTTTGGTGGGTATCTCTCTAGCCTTATATCCGCACATTACGGCAGTAGCAGGGTTAGTTCCATGAGCAGCATCGGGGACGATTATTTCTTCTCTAGCTTTGTCATCATTCGCTTCGTGATAGGCTCGTATCATTGCAACCCCAGCAAACTCTCCTTGTGCTCCTGCGGCTGGCGCAAGGGAAACTTGTTGCATTCCAGTTACTTCTTTTAAAATCTCTTGTAACTCGTACATGCATCCCATAAAGCCCTGACTGTGGCTATAAGGGGCATAAGGATGCCGCCCCATCAAACCAGGTAACATCGCAAGGCTATTGCAAGCACGTGGATTATGCTTCATCGTACAGGAACCTAATGGATAAAATTCTGTATCGATAGAAAAGTTCTTTCTAGAAAGTCTTGTATAGTGCCTTACGGCTTGCAGCTCAGATACTTCTGGCAATGAAGGCCTCTCATTTCTTTTTAACTCATCGGGAATGCCAATAAGTTTTGAACTGGTTTGGGGTGCTTGTGCATAAGCCCTTCGACCTGTTTTTGATTGTTCATGAATTAACATTTTTTTATCTCTGCAAGGTAAAACTTAAATATTTACAGCTTTTTTTAAAGCTGCTCCAAAATTTCTCATATCTTCGCTAGTTCTTTTTTCTGTGGCGCATACTAAAATTGCGTCTCCTAATTCTGGATAATCTTTCTGGAGATCATACCCACCGAGAATGTCTTCTTTTGCAATTTTCTCTAATATAGCCTTTGCCTTAGTTGGCATACTTAATACTCGCTCATGGAATGAGGGAGATTTAAAAGTCTCTTCAACTCCATCAATGCTACATAAAATTTGAGCCAATTCATTAGTGTTTGCATGGCAAAGAGTCGCTACATTCGCAAGACCTTCAGCGCCAAGCAAAGACATGTGTATAGTCGCAGCGGTAACTAAAAGACCTTGATTTGTACATATATTAGAAGTCGCTTTCGATCGTCGTATATGTTGCTCTCTTGCTTGAAGAGTAAGGGCATATCCAGAATTTCCATCTAAGTCTACTGTTCGGCCTATGATGCGACCGGGCATTTGCCTAACAAGCTGTTTGGTGCAACACATGAACCCAAAGTATGGACCGCCGGACGATAATGGTGCTCCTAATGGCTGTCCCTCTCCAACGACAATATCAGCTCCTGATTGCCCCCACTGACCCGGAGGTTTAATAATGGTCATAACAAGTGGATTCACAACACCTATACTCAGCATATTGTTTTTATGCGCCCAATCCGTCAGGAAATCGGCTTGCTCTAAGACGCCGAAAAAATTTGGCTGTGCAATAACTAAAGCTGCAAAATCTTCCTTTTCAAAAGAATTAAGACTTTTTTGATCAATCTCACCAGTTTTAGTATCGAAAGGAAGCTCTATAAGTTCAATTTTTTGATTGTGAACTATAGTTTCTGCTACTTTTCTATAAGCTGGATGCAAATTTCTCGGTACCAGAATGCGTTTTGACTTTGATTTTTTATTTGCTCTAACAGCCATTAATATCGATTCTGCAAAAGCAGTTGCCCCGTCGTATAAAGAAGCATTTGAGACATCCATATCCATTATTGCTGTCATCATAGACTGGTATTCATAAAGCAACTGTAGGGTGCCTTGACTAGCTTCAGCTTGATACGGAGTATATGCGCTGTAATACTCGCCTCTGGTAGTTATTTGCCAGACAGCGGCAGGTATATGGTGATCATAAGCGCCCGCCCCAATAAAGCATACTGGCTGGCCGTCTTTTCTTGCATGATTATCCATCAACGCAGATACTTGCATTTCTGTTAAACCCTTAGGGATAGCGGTTAATTCCTTTGCTCTTAATTCTCTGGGAATTTCATCAAATAGATCATCGATTGTCTCAACACCGATGGTATCTAGCATTTCTTTCACTTCATGTTCGGTATGTGGAATAAACGGCATTACTTTTACCTTTGTTTTGTAATTTTAAAAAATTGATTTTATTAATTTTCGTTTTCACAAAAATTAATATAAGCCTCTGCTTCAAGCAGGCTACCAAAATCATTTGTATCGGTTGGTTTCAATTTAAACATCCAACCATCTTCATATGGGTTTTTATTAATGGTCTCAGGAGATTGAACTAGCGCCTCATTTGACTCTGTAACTTCACCGCTTATTGGACTGTAAACATCTGAAGCAGCTTTTACTGATTCTACAACAGCAGCATCCTCTCCCATGTTAAAAATGGTGCCAATCTCTGGTAATTCTATAAAAACAAGGTCACCTAATGCCTCTTGAGCATGATCTGTTATACCAACAACAATTGTTCCATCCTCTTCTTCTCTTATCCATTCGTGACTCTGAGTGTATTTAAGTTCTTCAGGTGTATTACTCATGGATTTACCCTCTACAATTTTTTCAAATACGATTTTATATGTTAATTTTTATCTCACCATTTCTAACAAATGGTGCTTTAACTTTTCTAACTGGAAATTTTTTATTACGAATTTCGACAAAAAGTGGCTCTTCATAAAGACAGCTAACTCTAGCTAATCCGATCGATCTTTGTAACGTTGGCGAAAAACCTCCTGAGGTAGTTTCGCCAATCTCAACACCACCGCTAAAAATTTTTTGATGACTTCTCAAAATACCCCTATCTTCCAAAATAATAGCTATGAAGTTACGAATTTTTCCAGACTCTTTTTGTGCTTCTAACGCAGATTTACCAACAAAATTTCTCTCACCATCTGATGCAACAGTCCACTCTAATCCTGATTCTAATGGACTTGTGGATTCATCCATGTCAGTGCCGTAAAGATGCATGCCTGCTTCTAATCTAAGTGTATCTCTTGCTCCTAATCCACAAGGTTGTACACCTGCTGCGGCTAAAGCCCTCCATAAATCTACTATTTTTTCTTGAGGTAAGACTATTTCAAAACCATCTTCACCGGTGTATCCAGTTCTGGCTACAAACCAATCTTCGGTCACAACTGAGCGGAATGGAGTAAGTTGATTAGCACGCTCAGCAAGATCTTTAGGAAATAGTGAAGATGCTAATGAACGAGAGCTAGGGCCCTGTACGGCGATCATACCTAAATCGAAGCGCGGTATGACTTCGACATCAAACTTCGGCGCTATTTCTTTTAACCACTTAATATCTTTGTCTGTTGTGCCTGCATTTACAACCAGTCTGAAAAAATTATCTTCCATGAAATAAACAATGAGATCATCAATAATACCGCCTTCTGGTCGCAACATGCATGTATATAAAGCTTGTCCAACTTCTTTTAATTTCTCAACATTGTTGGCAAGTAAATAAGATAAAAATGACCTAATTTTAAGTCCTTTAAGGTCAATTACTGTCATATGACAAACGTCAAACATTCCGACATGGCTTCGCACTTTTTTGTGCTCCTCGATCTGGGAGCCATAGTTTACGGGCATATCCCAATCGCCAAAGGCAATCATTTTTGCTCCCATCTCTCGATGAAGACTATGTAGAACGGTCTTTTTTAACGTAGACATTTTATCCTCTGAAAAAACAGATGAGCCAAGACGCAAAGTAGCATCTTTTATCATCCGCCCCTCTGTCCGGTAACCTGAGAGTTTACCCCGTCGGTGGACACATAAACGTGCCTCTCTCCAGAGTCAGTCCTGAATCTACAGATTCACTGCTTGCGATCCGATTACCTGAGCGATTCCGGGCGGAAATTGCGCCTTCGGTGCTGATTGATATCAGTCTCTCTCGCAAGATTTAAGACCGAGTTGATATTGTATTGTCTTGCTGTCGTCCTGCCAAGAATTGAAATCCGATAATTTACCTGTTTATGTAGCATTGATGCCAAAAACCTCGAAAACTGTACCCTTATTTACCCCAAATTTCCTGCACTACTAAAAAAATTTTTCATTTTTTTTAAAAAATTAATACTTGCCAACTGATTTCCTCACAAGCAGAATTACTGGTAATAAGCCGACTATAACGAGTGCTAACGCAGGTAATGCAGCTCTCTCCCATTGACCCTCTGATGTTAACTCAAAGATCTTTACTGCAAGAGTATCCCAACCAAATGGCCGTAGAAGTAACGTTGCCGGCATTTCCTTCATAACATCAACCAGTACAAGGAGGCCCGCAGTAAGCAATCCGGGTCTAAGAATTGGTATGTAAATTCTTTGTATTATTTCTCTCTGTTGAGCGCCCATGCTTCTTGCAGCTTCACGCAATGATGGCCTAATTCTCTCTAATGAACTGTCTATTGGACCATAAGCTACAGCCAAGAATCTGACAAAATAAGCCATTAGTAATGTAAAAACAGTGCCGGAAAAAAATAAGCCGGGGTCATATCCCAAAAGCCATTCCAGTCCATCTGCAAATCTGTTATCGATCCAAGTAAGAGAAAGCATGACTCCAACTGCTAAAACTGATCCCGGTAATGCGTAGCCGAGGGTGCCAACTCTAACGCCGAATCTTGTAAATAGGTCACAATAATAACGATTAGAAAATGCTAAAACGAAAGCTCCAAAAATAGTGAGGACGGCAGAAATACTTCCCAAAGTAAATGTATGGCCAACTAAGTCCCAATATCTCTGATCGATAAATTCAATTCTGTCCCAACCCCATACAACTAATTGCCAAACAGGAAGCACAAAAGCAAAGAAAAGAATTACCCATGCATAAAAACTTGCAAAAAATCCTTTTAACCCTCTCAATTTAAATCTCTGTTTTATGCCACTACGCATGTCATCAGCATAACTCGCACGATAACGAAAACGACGCTCGATTACTAAAACAACTAAAACAAAAGTTAGCAAAATTGACGCTAATTGGGCTGCACTATGTAAATCAAACAAACCAAACCATGCTTTATAAATTGCAGTAGTGAAGGTATCGTAATTAAAGACTGCAACTGCACCAAAGTCTGCTAAAGCTTCCATTAAAGCCAAACTCAATCCTGCAATAATTCCCGGTCTTGCCATTGGCAATGAGACATAAAAAAAAGCAGCCCATGGGCCTCTCCCAAGACTCCTTGCTGCCTCATAAGTACTTTGCCCTTGTCCCAGAAAAGAGACTCTTGAAAGCATGTATACGTAAGGATACAAAACTAAAGTCATAACAAGAATCACGCCAAATGCATTTCTTATTTCTACTGACCACCCTTTGGGCAATCCATACCATTCCTTTATTATTTGCTGTACTGGCCCAGAGAAATCAAAAATCCCTAAAAATACAAATGCCAAAACATAAGCAGGTAGTGCAAAGGGAAGCATAAGCGCCCAATCAAGAATTTTTCTACCAGGAAAATCGCAAAGACTGGTAAGCCAAGCTAAAGAGACACCAATTATGGTTGTTCCAAGGCCTACACCGAAAATAAGTATGAGTGTATTTATTATCAGATCATTTAAAATTGTCGAGCTCAAATGATCCCAAATCTCTGGATCAATAACAGCCCATGACCCAATTATTACCGCCAGGGGAATTAAAACGATGACAGCTAATAACCTACTAGACCAGCGCCATCCAAATCCATCTTGATTTGCTTTTTTTATAGAATTTTTTTTAAAAGCAAATCTTTTCGTCATTAATTAAGATTCAACAAGTTGTTAAACAAAAAATTCCAATAAAAAAAGATCTTTTTTTTATTTTTGATTTTATTTGTATCCAGCTCTATCCATTAGACGAACAGAATCAGCCTGTAATTTTCCTGCCTCGCTTAAATTCATTGAGTCTGCTTTAAAGCCTCCCCATGCTTTTACAAGATCAGTGGGCTCTACCCTAGGGTTTACTGGAAACTCTTGGTTTATTCCAGCAAAATCACCTTGTGCTGCTTCAGATGACAAAAACTCAAGTAATTGCTTTGCCTCTTTTGGGTGTTTTGCAAATTTTGTAACACCAGCACCCGACACGTTAACATGCACACCTGTGCTTTGTTGGTTTGGCCATGCTAAAGCAAGCTTGACTGAAGGTCTCTTTTTTTGAATTCTCCCGAAGTAATAAGTATTAACAATTCCAATATCACACTTTCCAGATTCGATGGCCGCAATCAATTTATTGTCGTTTGAGAAAGGCGCCACGGTTAAATTTTTCACCCAGCTCTTTACAATTTTTTCCGCTTTGTCTTTTCCCTGATGTGAAATAAAAGATGCCACTAATGATTGGTTGTATACTTTCTTAGATGTTCTTAAGCAAAGTCGACCCTTCCACATTGGGTCTCCCAGACCCTCATAAGTTGAAATATTCTTCGGATTGACCCTTTCTGTTGAATAGATTATTGTCCTTGCCCTTTGTGATAAGCCATACCATCTTCCCTCGGGATCTCTTAACTCTGACGGAACATTCTTATCCAAAACTTTAGACTTAGTCTTAGCCAAAATTCCTCTTTCAGCTGCTTGCCACAAATTACCAGCATCAACCGTTATAAGCATATCGGCTGGAGTTCTTTTTCCTTCAGCAACTAACCTTTGGATCAGTGGTCCTGCTTTATCAGTTAAATAAGTTACTTTGATTCCAGTGTCTGCTGTAAATCTATCAAATAGCGGTTTTATCAAATGCTCTTTTCGAGACGAGTAAACCACAACTTCGCCAGCCCAAGCAAAAGCCGGTGCCGCTAAAGTAATTATTAAGCCAAAACTAAGTAGGTATTTCATCAACATCTCCTGCTTATAGCAAATGATAATTATTCGTAATGATATTTTCTTCGCAGCCAGTGTCAAGCCTGAAGGCGGTCAATTAGGGCGATATTGATAAATTTGATGGGTATTTTTTGATATTGAGGTGTTTTTAGTCGTATCAGGGCAAAAAATATCTCCCCAAACTTGGTAAATCCTTATTTGATCCCAATGCAATTTTCATAAAGATTCTTTTCAATGGACGACTACTATTTGTTACCTTCAAGCCAAAATTCCTCAGAAAAAAGTAGGGTTTGGTTTTACTCCCAAAGGTATTACTGAAGAAATCCATTGCAGTTTGCACAGTCAAGTTGTGACTTTTTCGAGCTCTCTCGTACCTCCGTAATGTTCGCAAAGAGCTAATCTCTTCTTCATTATCTCTTGCCTCTACTAGGATATCTAACAAAACAGCAACATCAAGAAGGCCTAAGTTTACCCCCTGACCCGCGAGAGGATGCACAACATGAGCTGCATCTCCAATCAAAACAATGCCTGGAGATACATAAGATTCTGCATGTTGAGATTTTAGCTTGAATCTTTGTCTTGGGCCTATAACCTTTAATGAACCACAGCAATTTTGACTAAAAGTGGTCAAAAGTTTTTCAAATTCCCTTTCAGGCATTTCCTCTAATTTTGCTGCCCTTTCTGGCGTTGTTGACCAAACAATCGATACTATGTCTTTTCCGATAGGCAAAAGAGCCAATGGGCCATCCGTCATAAAACGCTGCCAGGCCGTAGCCTGATTTCCATTTTCAGTTTTAATGGTCGTCACTAAACCCTCTTGCTTATAGTCCTTAGTTTTTACTTTTAACTTAGCCAGATCTCTTATTTTAGAATTAGCTCCATCAGCGGCAATAATTAATTTAGCATCAAGGCTTGTGGAATCAGAAAATTGGAGGGTTTTTTTGTCACTTTGCGTATCAATAGCTAAGATTTCTTTTTCACTTAAAACTTCAATATCTTTATGTTCGACAATTTGTTTCCATACCGAAGATAAAATTACTCGATTTTCTACGATGTGCCCTAAATCTGGTTCACTAAGATCTTCCGCCTCAAAAGTAATTTCACCAAACCCTTTCTTGTCCCAGACTCTCATAGTTTGATATGGAGTCACACGTTCGTTTTTCATTGCTAACCAGACATTAAGATTAGAAAAAATATTTTGTGATATGCGATTAATTGCGGATACCCTATTATCGAAGTCATGATTAGAATTTTGTAAATAGAACTGAGAATTTTCAATCAAAGTTACCTTAAATTCTTTTTGTGCTAATGCCAATGCGCACGTAGCACCAACCATTCCACCACCAATTACTATTATTTCAGTATTCACTTTCATTTTTTATTGATAGAGTGACCACGACTTAAAGTTGGAAGCTTGCCCTCAAGCCCCATAGCTGATCTAGAAAATTTTCGGCGAGCAAAGGGAAGAAAATCGATGGCTAATAAACCAATATTTCGCCCAAATCGAAATATTTTAGAATCACTTGAAAAGATACTTGCCATACTATCAGTAGCAATAGCCATAACCCTCTGCTCAGAGTGTCTCCATTTCTTATACTTCTCCAAAACCGATTTTGTTCCTATATCTAATTGATTGTCTATGCATTGATTTAATACATCTACCAAAGCTGCCACATCTCTTAAGCCTAAATTAAAACCTTGGCCAGCGATTGGGTGTAATGTATGTGCGGCATTTCCAATAATTACAATTCTTTTATCAACTGATTCTTTTGCTCTCAATAAGGAAAGAGAATATTTTGAGCGTTTACTTACTTTCTCAAATTTACCTAATCGATATCCAAATTTTTCTTGAAAAGAGTCAAGAAATTGTTTATCGGTTTTCTGCATAATTTCCTCTACATCCTTATCATCTACTGTCCAAACAATAGCGCATCTATTTTTTTTCATGGGAAGTAATGCTAAAGGCCCACTTTGTGTAAAACGCTCATATGCAATATTCTCATGCTTTTTTTCTGGCGTTAAATTTGCAACTATTGCCGTCTGATTGTACTTTTTCTTTTTTGTTGGTATTCGAAGTTTCTCTCGAATAAATGATTTTCCGCCATCTGCTGCAACTAAAAGCGGCGCATTTAATCTAAATGCTTTCCCTTCTTTTTCCACTAAAATCTCAGCTTTTTTTTCTGAGGAAAATACATCTGTTACTTTAGCGGGCGCAAATATTTCTACATTTTGACAATTTTTTAAATTATCTATCAAACATTTTCCAAGTTGATTGGCAGTCGTAACATACCCAAGAGCAGGTAGCCCATGATCTTTCGCATCTAAATGAGTAAACCCAAAATTACCCTTATCTGAGACATGAATAGAATATATGGGTTCAACATGTTGAGAGATATTTTCCCATACCTCCATACCCTCAAAAATTTTTTTTGTTCCAAAAGCTAAAGCTATAGCTCTATCATCATAACTTGGTCTTTCAAGGTTATTTTTTTCAAATAATTCGATAATCCCAATGTTTAATTTTTTATTTGATAAAGCCAAAGCAAGGCTAACGCCCACTAAGCCACCTCCAACAATAATCAAATCAAAACTTTTTGTTTCAGGCATTTGATTTACTCATAAACTTTTCTATAGCCTCGATTGATTTAGGAGCATCGCGCGTCAAAACGTCAGGCTCTCCATTCGTAACTAAAACATCATCTTCTATTCGAATTCCAATACCATGCCATTTCTTGTGAACGCCCTTTGTACCCTTAGGTATATAAATTCCTGGTTCGATGGTAAGAATCATTCCTGGTTCCAACTCCCTCCAATGGCCATCGATTTTATAATCTCCAACATCGTGTACATCCATCCCAATCCAATGGCCAGTCCCATGCATAAAAAATTTTTTGTATATTTCCTTACTTATCAGATCTTTGATGTTGCCTTTCAACAGACCTAATTTCTTTAGACCCCTCGTTATTGTTTTTACAGCCGCAGTATGTGGATTATTCCAATTATTTCCTTTTCGGACTTTGTCAATCGCTGCTAATTGCGCATCCAAACAAATTTGATAAATCTGTTTTTGTTCAATAGTAAATTTTCCATTTATGGGATATGTCCGAGTGATATCTGATGCATAACAATCTAATTCACAACCGGCATCTATTAAAACAAGATCGCCATCTACGAGCTCCGAATTATTATTTGTATAGTGCAATATGCAAGAATTATCTCCGCCACCAACAATTGATGGATAAGCCAAATTACTTGCCCCCATTAACTGACAATTAAATTGAAAGTGTGCTGCCAGATCAGATTCGTTCAAACCGGGGTGGCAAGTCTGCATGACCTTGATATGAGCTTTAGCAGAGATTTTTGCTGCTTTACGCATTTGGGAAGTTTCAAAACGGCTTTTATACAATCTCATATCATGTAGGAAATGATCTAGTGCAAAAAATTCAAATGGTGATGTGATGCCTACGCGTGATTTACCCCTTAAGCGATGCATCCACGTTGATATTCTTTGATCAAATTCGGCATTACTGCCCATAGCATAAAAAACTTTTTGTCTGTGTTCGAGCAATCCAGGCAAAATATCATCGAGGTCAGAAAATGGAAATGCATCATCTGCATCAAATTCTGATATTGCTCCCTCAAGGCCCGACCTGTTTCCGTCCCACTGTTCTTTCGCAGCATCTTTTTCATTGCAAAATAAAATGAATTCGCCTTGCTTTCGGCCAGGAATTAAAACAAGCACTGCGTTGGGCTCTGGAAAGCCAGTTAAATAATAAAAGTCACTATCTGGCCTAAAGGGAAAGAGAACATCTCTATTTCTTACCTGCTCTTTTGCGGTTGGCAAAATTGCAATGCTGTTTTCACCCATCATCCGCATCAATTGTCTGCGGCGTTTTTTAAACTCATTCGAATTCATATTAATTTTCCAAATTTTTTATAGATCGCACATCTTCATAAATTAACATCACAGCCACCCGCATATATTCCTCAATTTCTGTCAGTGCAATTTGATTCTCATCTTCTGATCCCTCTAAATTGGTACTTAATTGTCCAATATCATAAAAATCTTTAAGAGCTTCTCTGCTCTCCTGGGATAATTTATCGTTCACCAATCTACTTGCTAATCCAAAACCATACAGAAAGCCTTGTGCCCAATTTTTTATAGCTGTAGCTTCATTTACAACCGATTCTGTCTCTTGAGGAAGCCATAATTGGAAACTAAATGAAATATCTTTAAGTTGATCTGCAGCAACTGAAAATATCTTATCTAAATAACTTCTGCATTCTATGGTTATATTTTCTTCAGCTTCCAAGTCGCTATATACACCCTCTTCCCAAAGCTTCGCTTTATCTTCAGCTATGCCGCAGCAGATACCAATCGCAATAGCATGTGCCTCACAAGGCGATAAAGATAAATTTGTATTTTTCATAAGATTATCGCATTCTCGATAGTCTATTGAATTTAGATTAGACACATAAACTCCACAAAAAATTCAAGATATACTATAATTTTAGCACGTGTATTATTGCTCTATCTTCTACTTACTTTTATAGTGTTTAAATAATGATTCATTCTGATGACGATAAAATTCAAGAACAAGATCTAAGTTCACTCGAAAACAGGGTTGAAGATTTAGTGCGTGCGTGTAAGCGATTGAAAGAGGAAAATGAAACATTAAAAAATGTTACAGAACAGCTTTCTATTGAAAAAGAACAGCTTATGAAAACAAATGCTTTCGCATATTCAAGAGTTGAATCTATGGTAAATAAGCTAAAAACACTTGAACTTGAACTTTAATGGTTGATAAGTTGACATCATCTGCAGTAAAAATATTGAATAAGGAGTACCGTATTGCTTGTGAGCCAGAGCATGAGGAGGCCCTTTTGAGAGCTGCTAGACTCTTAGATACAAGAATGAGAGAAATTCGCGATTCTGGCAAAGTTATTGGGACAGATAGAATTGCCGTAATGGCAGCTCTTAATCTCGCACATGAATTGATATCTGATCGCTCAATTGATAAAAAAAATACGATGCCCAGTAAGCGCATTCAGGCCATGAAGGAAAAAATAGAATCTACCCTAAACGAAACCATGCAATTAGATCTTTAGCATGGCCACAGGCCCTAGATGAGGCAAGAACCAGGACTTTTACCTAAATTACCACTTGTGTAGTGCGGCAAGCCCGTTTAGCCTTACTACTGGAGCTTCCTGCTTTGTCCGATAGATAACTAATATTCCCTTGAGCCTATGCTTATAGCTAATAGGGATCAATTATCGGAAGGCTGTGTGCATGTCCACCGTTGAGCGGAAAGCCTAAGGCGCCGTGTTGACCCCACTTGAACCTTTGGTTCAAGGACCACAGTTACCACCGGCATATGTGGGAAGCTCCTTCATTCTTAATAAAAAAATCCCACTCTGAAGAAGATTCTTTTAAAGTAAGCTTAATACTACTAAAAAAACCGGATTCATAAACAAAGTGGATAAAGAATCGATTCGTAAAAATTTGTTGCAAAAACGCAAAGAAACAAAAATACCAGCTAAGGATTCAGTTGATACAGCTATAAAGAAGCAAATCCTTGAGCAAAAAGCTTTCATAAAAGCGAAGCGTATTGCTGCTTACTTTGGCGTTAATGGTGAATTTGATCCCATGCCATTGCTTCACCTGGCACATCAAATGGGTAAAGACTGTTTTTTGCCAGTAATACATCCTTTTATGGAAGGCAAATTATTATTTGTAAAGTGGTCTCCAGAATCTCAATTGAAAGAAAATCAATTTAAAATTCCTGAACCAATCATTCACAAAAGTAGCATATGCTCTCCACAATTTCTCAATCTTATATTAATTCCCTTGCTCGGTTTTAATCTGAGATGCCACAGACTTGGCATGGGGGGAGGCTATTATGATCAAACTTTAGAATTTCGAAAAAGGAGAAAAAGTTGGATTGGACCGAAATTTTTCGGTTTAGGATACGAATATCAACTAGAAAACTCATTTCAGGAAAATGAATGGGATATTCGCCTCGATAGCATATTTACAGGTAAAAGAATCTACTCAAACTTAGAAGAAAAATGATCTTACACAGATGCTTATAAGATTTTTTTATATTTTTACAAAGGTAAAATATAGGTAATTTTTTTATCAAAAAGTATTTCTAAAATAAAAAAAGTTAAAAAAAAGTTAAAAAAAACTGGAATTAATTCTCAACTAAAATTAAAGTCGTAGATGCTTTGCAAACAAAATAACGTAATAAAGTGGCAATTTTTTTTACGTTGTTTATACTCAGGCTAGTCCAAGGTACTCATCTACGTGGAGGGGAGTCATGGCAGTAAAGAAAAGTGCAAAAAAGAAGGCAAC
>MDTD01054007.1_pt1 | contig 54906 bp, 48 predicted proteins | sample 811221 | NCBI WGS metagenome assembly MDTD01 (sample SAMN05326646, study PRJNA326480) | marine metagenome | isolation source: seawater | place: Pacific Ocean: South West | collected 2011 | reverse complement strand
GATGGAGCCCGCCATGCCGCTGCACGCGCTCGCGCAGCCATTCGCCCGCCACCACGGGCTCTCCGGCCGCGAGATGCATGTCGAGATCGGGCAGGTCGGCACGCAGCGCCGCGTGCAGGCAGCCGGCATAGACATTGCCGAGGCTGTAGGTCGGGAAATAGCCGAAAAGCCCGACCGACCAGTGCACATCCTGCAACACCCCCTCCGAGGCGCGCGTGACCGCATGGCCGAAATCGGCGGCGAACCGGTCGTTCCAGGCCGCTTCCAGATCGCGCACCGGGAGGTCGCCCGCAATGAGCGCGCGCTCCAGATCGAAGCGCAGCATGATATGGAGGTTATACTGCACCTCGTCGGCCTCGGTGCGGATATGGCCGGGATGCACGCGGTTGACCGCCCGATAGAATGCCTCCTCGTCGGCAAGGCCGAAATCGCCGAAAGCCTCCACCATCCGCCCGAAAAGCCAGCCGCAGAAGGCCCGGCTGCGGCCAAGCTGGTTCTCGTAGATCCGGCTCTGGCTTTCGTGCACGCCCATCGAGACCCCCTGCCCCAGCGGCGTGAGCCGGTAATCGGGGTCGATCCCCTGCTCGTAGCAGGCATGGCCGGTCTCGTGGATCGTGGAATAGAGGCAGTTGAACGGGTCGCGCTCGCTCACCCGCGTGGTGATGCGCACATCGTCGCCCGAGCCGGAGGAGAACGGATGCACCGCCAGATCGAGCCGTCCGCGCGTGAAATCATAGCCGAAGCGGCGCGCCACCTCGCGCGCAAGGCGCATCTGCGCCTCATGCGGGAAATGTCCCGTGACCTCGGGCCAATCCGCCCCAAGCGCCGCACCGCGCAGTTCCACCAGCCGCGGCCGCATCTCGGCAAAGAGCCGCTCGAGCGCCTGCGCCGTCATCCCAGGCTCATATTCGTCCAGAAGCGCGTCATAGCCATCGCCGCCATCGGCGAGCGCCGCCGCTTCCTCTCGCTTGAGCTCCAGAACCTCGGCCAGGGTCGGCGCGAAGGCGGCGACATCGTCGGCGGCGCGCGCCTCGGCCCAGATCCCCTGCGCCCGGCTTGTCAGCCGCGCCAGCGCCACCGCCAGGGCGGCGGGCACGCGCGTCGCGCGCTCGTAATCGCGGCGGATGAGGCGCAGTTCGGCCCGGGTCTGCGCATCCTCGGGGTCGGCTTCCTCCTCCGCCTCGGCCAGAAGATGGCCGCGCGCGGGATCGGTGCGCCGCTCGTGCAGCACCGCCTGCATCGCGCCCATCTCCTCGGCGCGCTGCTCGGCCGCGCCGCGCGGCATCATCGTCTCCTGGTCCCAGCCCAGACGGCCCGCCACCTGCGCCAGCGCCGCGCTTTCGCGCTCGCGCGCCATCAGATCGTCATGGGCCGCCATGTCATCCCTCCCGGATGGATTGCGCGCGCGGATAAAGGCTCAGGAACCGCGCGCGCAGGACAAGCACCCAGAGCACGACCGCCACGAACTGATGCGCGATCGCCAGATGCCAGGGCGCGATGTAGAGCACCGTCATGATTCCCAGCAGGATTTGCAACAGCAGAACGGCCAGGACGGCGGTGAAGGCGCCGCGCGTGGCGGCATGGGCGCTGCGCCGCCCCCGGAGCCAGACCACGACGGCGAAGGCCAGCAGCAGATAGCCGCTCATCCGGTGGATGAACTGCACCGTGCCGGGGTTTTCGAACAGGTTCCGCCACCAGGGCGTGAGCCCCATCATGTCGGGCGGCAGAAAGCCCCCCGCCATCAGCGGCCAGTCGGTATAGCTGCGGCCCGCGTCGATCCCCGCCACCAGCGCGCCCAGAAGGATCTGGAGGAAGGCGACATGCATCAGGCCGGTGGAGAGGCCGAAGAGCTTCACCTCTCGCGCGCGGCGCGCCTGCATCAGCTCGCGCTCCTCGCGGCCAAGGGCAAAGACAGACCAGGCAATCAGGCCAAGGATGACGAAGGCCAGCCCGAGATGCGTGGCCAGCCGGTAGGAGGCGACGGCGATCATCCCCTCGCCGAAGCCCGAGGCGACCATCCACCATCCGATCGCGCCCTGCGCCCCGCCAAGCGCCCCCAGAAGCAGGAGCCGCCCGGCCCAGCCGCGCGGGATCTGCCGCGCGACGAGAAAGCCCAGGAAGCCGAGCGCCCAGACAAGGCCGATCACGCGGCCCAGCTGCCGGTGCCCCCATTCCCACCAGTAGATATACTTGAACTCTGCAAGCGACATTCCCTTGTTGAGCAGCTCGTACTGCGGAATGGCGCGATACTTGTCGAATTCTTCCTGCCAATCCGCGTCGGACATCGGCGGCAGCGCGCCGGCGACGGGCTTCCATTCGGTGATCGAGAGGCCACTGTCGGTGAGCCGCGTCAGCCCGCCCACCGCGATCATCGCCACCACCAGCGCGAACAGCACCAGGAGCCAGAGGCGAATACCCCGCCGCGCGCCGCGCCGGCCCGCGTCGATCAGCCCGCCCTGCGGTGCGGGCTGCGCCGCGCGCTCGCCCACCTCCTCGAAAATGCTGCGTTTTTGCGCCATGTTCCGCCCCGCTCCTGAACGCGCCAGAGATTAGGCCGCGCCGCGCCCGCCTTCAACCGCGCCCTGACCAGCGGACCATCTGACGCATCACCCCGTGCAGCATCCGCACATCGGCGCGGGTGAGCGGCATCCGGCTCCAGAGATTGCGCAGGTTGGTCTTCATGCGCGCGGCCTTGTCCTCGGGAAAGAAGAACCCGGCCGCCTCGAGCCGTTCCTCGTAGTGATCCGCCAGCCGGTCGATCTCGGCCACCTCCGCCCAGTCGGCCCCGGCCATGTCCGTCCGCGCGGCCACAACCTCGACCGTCGCGCGCCGCCACTCATAGGCACACAGAAGCACGCATTGGGCAAGGTTGAGACTGGGGAATTCGGGGTTCACCGGCACCGAGACGAGGGCATTGGCGCGCGCCACGTCCTCGTTCTCCAGCCCCGCGCGCTCGGGTCCGAAAAGCACCGCCACCCGCGCGCCGCCCGCGATGCGCGCGGCGGCCTCGGCCATGGCACGCTCGGGCGAGAAGACGGGCTTGGTCAGGCCCCGGGCCCGCGCCGTCGTGGCCAACACGTAGGTGCAATCGGCGATGGCATCGCCCGGATCGTCAAAGAGCCCGGCCCGGTCGAGCACCCGGCCTGCCCCGCTCGCCATCGCGCCCGCCGCCGGGTTGGGCCAGCCGTCGCGAGGCGCGACAAGGCGCATGGCGTCAAGGCCGAAATTCCACATCGCGCGGGCGGCCGCGCCGATATTCTCGCCCATCTGCGGGCGCACGAGCACGAAGGCAGGCTGGCCGGGACGCGGATCGGTCATCGGGGATGGGGCCGGTCTGCATGCTCACTCGGCCGCTTCGGCGGGACCGGCGGAAAGATCCGGGCCGCCTTCGGAGCCGTTCCCGCCGCCGGCCTTGGGCTTGCGCGACCGCGGCTTGCGGGCGGGTTTTTCGGGCGCGGCCTCGGGGGCTGCCGGAGCGTGGGTCTCGCTGCGGCTCTCCGGGGTTTCGACAAGACCGCTGTCTTCCTCGACCGGCGCGAACACATCGGGCTGCGGGGCCTGGGCCGGATCGGCACGCTCACCCTGCCCGCCATTGCCCCGCTCGCGGTCGGACTGACGGTCGCGGTTCTGGCGTTCGTGCTCTTCGCGCCGCGCCTCCTGTTCGCGCTGCGCCTCGTTGAGCATGCGCTGGTAATGCTCGGCGTGCTGCTGGAAATTCTCGGTCGCCACCCGGTCGCCCGAAAGCTGCGCATCGCGGGCAAGCTGGTTGTACTTGTCGATGATCTGCTGCGGCGTGCCGCGCACCTTGCCCTCGGGGCCGGAACTGTCGAACACCCGGTTGACGATATTGCCGACGGAACGGTTGCGGTTCGACTTGTTGCGCGAACGTGACTTCGATGGTCTCATATGTATGCAGTCCAGCCTTGTGGTCTGAGTGCCGCTTGATCCGGGTGCTGCGCCCCTGCGCCTTGTTCTGCCGGATCGGACATGTCTTGGCTTGATCCTCGCGCGGGATGCCTGTGACGGCCTCCGCCTGCGCGATACCCTCACTAAACACGCGCGCCGCCCCCTGACAAGCGAAAAGCGCGCCGTTTTTGCGCGTGAGGGCCGATTTTTGCACCTTTCACGGGGTCGAGCGGGGCATTTGCGCGCAAACCACGCGCGCGCGCCCGTCGAGATCGGGCAGGATACGGACCGCCCCGAGCCCGGCCGCGGCGAAGATCCCGGCCACTGCCGCGCCCTGTTGCCAGCCGATTTCCACAAGAAGGCGCCCGCCCGGCACCAGATGCGCGCCAGCCCCCCGCGCCAGCGCCCGATAGGCCGACAGCCCGTCGCCGCCGTCGCAGAGCGCCATGCGCGGATCGTGGCCGCGCACCTCCGGGGCCAGCGCGGCCATCTCCGCCTCGGCGATATAGGGCGGGTTCGACACGATCAGGTCGAACCGCCCGTCGATCCCGGCAAACCAGTCGCTTTCCACCAGGGCAAGCCGGTCGGCCACGCCATGCCGGTCGGCATTCTGCCGCGCCACGGCAAGCGCGGCGGCCGAGAGATCGCTCGCCACGGCCCGCGCGCCGGGCCATTCGGCCAGCAGCGTCACCGCGATGCAGCCCGTTCCGGTCCCGAGGTCGATCAGCCGTGCAGGTCGAGGCCCTTCGAGCGCCGCCGCGATCAGGCATTCGGTTTCCGGGCGCGGGTCGAGCACCGCGGGCGTGACGGCGAATTCCCTGCCCCAGAAGAGCCGCCGTCCGAGGATGCGCGCCACCGGCTCGCGGGCCGCGCGCCGCGCCAGCATGGTCTCGAGCCGGGCCGCGGCATCCGCCCCCATCTTCTCGCCCAGATGCAGGGTGAGCCGGTCACGCGCCAGCCCCATCGCCTCGGCCAGAAGCGCGCGCGCATCGCCCGCCGCGCCCTCGATCCCGGCCGCCTCGAGCCGGTGCGTGGCCGCGCGCAGCGCCTCCGCCCCGGTCATGTCACCTCGGCCAGAAGCCGCGCCTGCGCATCGGCGATCAGCGCATCGGTCAGCTCGTCGAGATCGCCCTGCATCACCTGATCGAGCTTGTAGAGGGTGAGGCCGATCCGGTGATCGGTCACGCGGCCCTGGGGAAAGTTGTAGGTGCGGATGCGCTCGGACCGGTCGCCCGAGCCCACCTGCGCCGCACGCGCCGCCGCGCGGTCGCCCTGCGCCTTCTGGCGTTCCCTGTCGAAAAGCCGCGCGCGCAGCACCTGCATGGCGATATCGCGGTTGCGATGCTGGGATTTCTGGCTGCTCGTGACCACGATGCCGGAGGGCATATGGGTGATCCGCACCGCCGAATCGGTGGTGTTGACATGCTGGCCACCCGCGCCCGAGGAGCGCATCGTGTCGATGCGCAGGTCATTCGGGTCGATCTGGATATCCACCGTCTCGGCCTCGGGCAGCACCGCCACCGTGGCAGCCGAGGTGTGGATGCGCCCGCCCGATTCGGTCTCGGGGACGCGCTGCACCCGGTGGACGCCGGATTCGAACTTGAGCCGGGCAAAGACCCCTTCGCCGCTCACCCGCGCCACAAGCTCGCGCAGCCCGCCCAGCTCGCTTTGCTGTTCCTCGATCACCTCGAAGGACCAGCCCCGCGCCTCGGCGTGGCGCTGATACATGCGCATGAGATCGGCGGCAAAGAGCGCCGCCTCCTCGCCCCCCGTGCCGGGCCGGATCTCGAGGATGGCGGGGCGCGCATCGGCCGCGTCGCGTGGCAGGAGGGCCAGTTGCAACGCGCGCTCCATCTCCGGAAGCCGCGCCTCGATCTCGGCCACCTCGCCCTCGGCCAGCGCGCGCATCTCCGGGTCGTCGAGCAGCGCCCGCGCCGCGTCCAGTTCCTCCAGCGCCTGCCGATAGGCGCGGATCTCCTCGACCACCGGGCGCAACTCGGCATATTCGCGCCCCAGCCGCGCGATGTCGCCACCGCCCGCGGTCATCTGCGCCTCGAGATATTCGAAGCGGTCCGTGATCTGCTGCAATCGCTCGAGGGGCACCATGGGGGCGATCCTCTGTCCCATCATCGTGACTTGGTCAAGGGCGCATCCGTTGCTATACTCTCGCTCATGCGGTTGATCCTGCCCCTTCTGCTGCTCGCGGCCACGCCCGCCCTGCCCGATGCCACCATCGGCGGCAAGACGGTGGAGTGCTATTGCACCGATAGCCAGGGAGCCCGGGTCGAAATGGGCGAGATGATCTGCCTGCGCGTGGATGGCAAGATGTTCATGGCCCGCTGCGCGATGTCGCTCAACGTGCCGATCTGGCGCAAGGTGAGCGATGGCTGCCTGTCATCGGGCCTCGGCGAGCCGCGCGAGCCAGCCATCGACGCGGGCGGCGTTCACGCCCAGATCTGAGCGTCCGAACCGCAGCCGCGCGTGGATCTCCAGCATGTCGCCGGACTGACGCACCGTTGTGTAATCGGGAAACCCCATGATCCGGGAGCGCGTCACATAGGTGATCATCCCCTCCTCCACCGATCCCGCCAGAACGCGGGTGCGCGGCGTGGCCCGCGCGATCGCATCAAAGGCCGCCAGATCGCCCGGCACGCGGCGCATGACCCCGCCCTCGAGATCGCGGTTGGTGATTGTCTCCGGCATCTGATGCCAGCGCGCCGGGTCCGAGGGGGCCAGCCGAATGAAGGCCAGCAGCGCCACCGCCAGGACCAGGACGCCAAGCGCGAGAAGGCGCAGCACGGGCCTAGTCCGCCCTTGCCGGATCGAGCGTATCGGCCAGCGCCTCGGCGCGGGCGGCGATCTCGGCCAGCGTGTCGATGACCGCCTCGGGCACCACCGGCACCGCGACCCGCTCGGCCTCGGGCGCGGGGGTGCCGCGCAGCTGTGCCAGCTCCGCCTCGGCCTGGCTCAGCCGGTCCTGAAGATTGGCCGTCTTGTCGGCCAGCATGAGCCCGGCCATCAGCAGCATCCGCGCCTCCGGGATGCGCCCGATCTGCGCCGCCAGCACGGCGGCCTCCTCGTCAAGCATCCGCGCCGCGCTCAGCAGGTAGGGCTCTTCGCCCGCCTGGCAGGCCACCTCGAAGCGCCGCCCGCCGATCTCGATCGTCACCTCCGGCATCACGCATCCTCCGTCTGGTCGTCGGCCCCGGCCACCGCACGGTCGATCTCCGAGAGCACGAGCGCCATCTCGTCGCGGTCCGCCGCACGCACCGCGCGCAGCGCCTCGAGCTCGGCCATCATCGCCTTGTTGATGAGATGCGGCTCGGCCACGCCTGTCTCATGGGCCGCGCGCAGCGCCGCGTTGCTCTCGCGCAGCTGGTCATTGGCCTTGCGCAGCGATTGCAGGTCCGCGTCGAGCCTGCGCAGCGCCTCGGCATGGTCCGCATCCGCGGCATCCTCGCTCGCGCGCGCGTCAAGCCGGGCGTGCAGCACCTGCACCCGCGCCTCGAGCTGGGCATTGGCAAGCTTCTCCTCCTCGAGCGCCTCGCGCACAGCCGCCATATCCGCCGCATCATGCGTGGCGGCCTCGGTCTGCGCCGCCTCCACCGCTACGGCCCGCGCCTCGGCTTCCGAACGCGCCGCCTCTGCTTCCCTGACCCGGGCCTCGGCCTCGGCCAGCTTCGCCTCTGCATCCCCGGCCCGGGCCTCGGCCTCCGACACCGCCGCTTCGGCCGCCTCGGCGCGCGCCCGAAGCTCGGCCTGCGCCTCCTCCACCGCATCGAGCCGCGCCGAAAGCTCGGCTTTCTCCGCCTCGGCCGCCCCGGCGCGCGCTTCAAGCTCGGCTTTCTCCGCCTCGACCTCCGCCACACGGGCCTCGAGCGCCGCCCTTTCCGCCTCGGCCGCCTCGGCGCGGGCGCGGGCCTCGGCCAGCGCCGCCCCGGTCTCGTCGGCACCCGGCCCCTCCGCTGCCGCGCGCCTCTCGACGCCGCGACCGATCCGGTCGAGCGCCTCCATGATCCGCGCCTGCAACTCGTCGATCTGGCTCATCTCCCCGATCCCTCGCCTTCTGGTCTTGCTGTGCCGGTTCGTCCTGCCCGGTTCGTTCTGCCCGGTTCGTTCTGCCCGGTTCGTCCTGCTTTTGGGGCCGGGCCCGAGACGAATCAAGGCCCGCACCGCATTTCCGCAAGTCTAGCCCCTTCCTTTGCCGAATGCGCCCCCCTTGGCGAATCGGGGCCACGCTTGATCTTCGCCGTCGGGCTGGTATGAGCGGGACAACCAAAGCCACATGCGAAGGACGCTCCCCTTGGATATCGCTGCCCTGCGCCAAGCGCACCCCGATCACTGGATGAAGGCCGCCGCCATCCGCGCGCTCACCCTCGATGCCGTCGCCGCCGCCAATTCCGGCCATTCCGGCATGCCCATGGGCATGGCCGACGTGGCCACCGTGCTTTTCGAGAAGCACCTCAAGTTCGACGCGGCGCATCCAGACTGGCCCGACCGCGACCGCTTCATCCTCTCGGCGGGGCATGGCTCGATGCTGCTCTATTCGCTGCTCTACCTGACAGGCCATGCCGACATGACCATCGAGGAGATCCGCAATTTCCGCCAATGGGGCGCGAAGACGGCAGGCCACCCGGAATACGGCCATGCGAGCGGCATCGAGACCACCACAGGCCCGCTCGGGCAGGGGATTTCCAACGCCGTCGGCTTTGCCATTGCCGAGGAAAGCCTGCGCGCGCGCTTCGGCGCGAAGCTGATGGATCATTACACCTATGTGATCGCGGGCGATGGCTGCCTCATGGAAGGCGTGAGCCAGGAGGCCATCGGGCTGGCCGGGCGGCAACGCCTGTCGCGGCTGATCGTGCTGTGGGACAACAACAACATCACCATCGACGGCACGGTTGACCTGGCCGACCGCACCGACCAGGCGGCGCGCTTCCGCGCCAGCGGCTGGGAGGTGATCGTGATCGACGGGCATGACCCGGAAGCGATCGACGCCGCCCTCGCGGCCGCGAAAAGGAGCGATCTGCCCACAATGATCGCCTGCAAGACCCATATCGCGCTTGGCCATGCCGCGCAGGACAGCTCCAAGGGCCACGGCGCGCTCACAGATGCCGCCCAGCTTCAGGCCGCCAAGGATGCCTATGGCTGGCCCCATGGCCCGTTCGATGTGCCGCCGGAGGTGAAATCGGCCTGGGAGGCCATCGGGCGGCGCGGGGCCGAGGCCCGTGCGGCCTGGGCCGAGAGGCTGGCCGCCTCGCCGAAACGCGCCGAGATCGAGCGCATCTTCGCCCGCGAGGTGCCAGCGCGTCTCTCGGCGCGTATCCGCGCGCTCAAGAAACAGATCAGCGAAGAGGCCCCCAAGGTGGCCACCCGCAAGTCGAGCGAGATGGTGCTCGAGGTGGTGAACCCGATCCTGCCCGAGACGATCGGGGGCTCGGCGGATCTGTCGGGCTCGAACAACACCCGCACGGGCGACATGACCGTGTTCGACGTGGATAACCGCAAGGGGCGCTACATCCATTACGGCATCCGCGAGCATGGCATGGCGGCGGCGATGAACGGCATGGTGCTGCATGGCGGCATCCGCCCCTATGGCGGCACCTTCATGTGCTTTACCGATTACGCGCGTCCTGCCATGCGTCTGGCCGCGCTGATGAGGATCCCCACCGTCTTCGTGATGACCCATGACAGTATCGGGCTGGGCGAGGACGGCCCGACCCATCAGCCGGTCGAGCACCTCGTGATCAGCCGCGCCACGCCCAACACCCGGGTCTTCCGCCCCTGCGACACGATCGAGACGGCGGAGGCCTGGGAACTGGCGCTGCAATCGAAGACGGTGCCCTCGGTGCTCTCGCTCACGCGGCAGAACGTGCCGACCCTGCGGCGGGAGCACAAGGCGCGCAACCTCACCGCGCAGGGGGCCTATGTGCTGGCCGAGGCCGAGGGCAAGCGCCGCGCGATCCTGCTTGCCACCGGTTCGGAAGTGGCCATCGCCATGGCGGCGCGCGAGATGTTGCAGGCCGAGGGGATCGGCACGCGGGTCGTCTCCATGCCCTGCTGGGAGCTTTTCGAGGAGCAGGACGAGAGCTATCGCAAGCGTGTCCTCCCCGCAGGCCCGGTGCGCGTGGCGGTCGAGGCCGGCGTGCGCTTCGGCTGGGATCGCTGGCTCTATGGCGAGCGCGGACGCCGAGAGAAGGGCAGTTTCGTGGGCATGCACGATTTCGGGGCCTCTGCCCCGGCCGAAGTGCTCTACGAGAAATTCGGCATCACCGCCGAGGCCGTGGCGGCAGAGGTGAAATCGCTGCTCTGAACGGCGCGCGCGGCGGCGGGGTGTGCCGCGCGCCTCACCCCCTGCCCGCTCAGCCCATGAGATCGGGCAGGATCGTCACGATATACGGGAAGAACCACAGGATCGCCAGCCCCGCCACCTGGATCAGCACGAAGGGAAAGACACCCTTGTAGATATGGCCCGTCGTCACCTCCCTCGGCGCCACCCCGCGCAGGTAGAAGAGCGCGAAGCCGAAGGGCGGGGTCAGGAACGAGGTCTGAAGGTTCACCGCGATCATGATCGTGACCCATTTGGGATCGAAGCTGCCGCCGTAGATCACCGGACCGACGATCGGGATCACGATATAGATGATCTCGAGGAAATCGAGCACGAAGCCGAGGATGAAGAGCACCAGCATCACGATCAGGAAGACCTTGAACTCGTTGTCGAAGGACTTGAGGAAATCCTGGATGTAATGCTCGCCGCCGAACGAGATCACCACGAGGTTGAGAAGCTGCGAGCCGATGAGGATGGTGAAGACCATGCTCGTGACCTTGGCCGTCTCGCGCACGACAGGGCTGAGCACGCCGCCGGCATAGAGCACCCAGCAGGCGAAGAGCAGCCCGAAGAGCGCGTAGAGATAGGCGGCATAGGCAAAGAGGAACGCGACCCAGGATTCGAAGCTCACCCCCTCCTGGTTGATGCGCAGGTCGAAATTGATCCCGATCAGGATGGCCAGGACGATGGCGAGGGTCGAGAAGAGGATGACCCGGGGCGAACGGTCCTGGTCGCGCAGCTTGCGATAGGCCGCGAGCATGATCGCCCCGCCCGCGCCAAGGGCGGCGGCGGGCGTCGGGTTGGTGATCCCGCCGAGGATCGAGCCGAGCACGGCGACGATCAGCATCAGCGGCGGAAAGACCACGCGGATGAGCTCGTTCCTTGCCATGCGCATGGCGGCATGGGCCGCCCCGTAACACGCGAGAGCGAAGGGAATCGCAAGGATGAGCCAGCTCACCCCCGAAGAGGTCGAGGGCCGGATGAAGGCGATATCGGCCAGAAGACCGAGCACGATGCCCAGGGCGCCGATGAGCAGCGGCGCGGGGCTGGCCGACGGGGCCACGCCGCGCGCCACCGCCAGGGTCAGCCCGAGCATCACCATGAGCGTGGCCACCCCGGTGCCGATGGGGGCGGCATTGGCCTCCTTCTCGACGCGCAGCCTGGCAATCTCCTCGGGGCTGAGCCGGACGCTCTGGGCCACGCCGCCCGCGGCGTCGATCTCCTGCTGCTGGGCCACCGCCGCATCCCAGGCCTCCTGCCCGTGCAGTTCGATCATCGACGCCTTGCATTCGTCGCTGACATTGGTGCGCAGCGCGGCGGTCTCTCCCTGATCGGTGAACGTGTCGATGATGAGGCTCTGCGAGCCGACTATATTGACCTGCCCCAGCAGCATTACCCCCGCAATCAGCGCGACCGGCACGCCGATGAACCAGGTAAAGCTCTCGCGCCGGGTGGTGGCCTCGCCATTCGCGGCGTCCTCGAATGTCACCGCCGGCGCCTTTGACGGGTTCAGGAGCGCATAGCCGAAGGCATAGAGCGCATAGAGCAGCGCCAGAAGGATACCCGGCAGAAGCGCCGCCTGAAAGAGCGTGCCGACGGAGACCACCGCCGGCTCGCCAAGATAGGTGAGCGCGTCGGTGCAGCCCGCCTCCATCGCGCGCTTCTCCTGGGCCACCGAATAGAGATCGCCCGCGAGCGTGCCCAGAAGCACGATCACGATGGAGGGCGGGATGATCTGCCCCAGCGTGCCGGAGGCCGCGATCACGCCTGTGGCAAGCTGCGGCGAATAGCCGTTGCGCAGCATGGTGGGCAGGCTCAGCAGGCCCATGGTCACCACCGTCGCGCCGACGATCCCCGTCGAGGCGGCAAGGAACGCCCCCACCACTACCACCGAGACGGCAAGACCGCCCGGCAGCGGGCCGAAGACACGGGCCATCGTGGTCAGCAGGTCATTGGCGATCTTCGAGCGTTCGAGCGTGATCCCCATCATCACGAACATGAGCACCGCCAGCAGCGTCTCGATCGCGGCGCCCGCCAGCACCCGCTCGTTGATGCGGTTGACGATGAAGGACACGTTGCGGTCGAGCGCCGTCTCCCAGCCCTGCGGAAAGACCGGTACGCCCGTGCGCGGCAGGTCGGGATATCGGAAGATGGTGACGGAATCCGCCCGCGCCCCGGTGGCCAGAAGCGCGTTATAGGCCTCGCTCGAGCGGTCGATCGCCTGATGGATCAGCAGCCCGGCACTGTCGAGCCCGGCGATGATTCCGAAGGACACGACCCCGGCCCCACCGATGGCGAAGGCCACCGGAAAGCCCGAGAGAATGCCCCCGAAGAGGCACAGAAAGACGATGATCAGGCCGATCTCGACCCCGTCAAGTCCGAACAGCATGGAACCCCGCCCCCTTAATGCGTGCCTTCATAGGCTTCTTCGCCCTCGCCCAGCGTGTCGCGGTCAAGGTATTTGTCGGCGCTCTCGGGTCCTTCCTTCCATTCTAGATATGACCGCCAGAAGAACGCCATCGCGTGCAGGAACACCATGCCCGCGAACAGCACCAGCAGCACCTTGAACAGGAAATAGCCGTTGAAGCCGTTCGGGCTGAACCCGATGGTCTCGACATTCCAGCGCAGCACGCGGGATTTCATCAGCAACTGCTCGAGCCCGTCGGAGGCCGAGGGCTTCGGCACGATCAGGTGGCGCCAGAGAAAGAACCAGCCATACATCCAGATGAGGACCGCCATCGGCATCATGAAGACGAGGCTGCCTGCCATGTCGATGACCCGCTTCGCGCGGTGGCTGACCTGCGCATAGATGAGGTCCACCCGCACATGCCCGCCCTGAACGAAGGTATAGGTGCAGCACAGCGCCACGATCATCGCATTGTAGAGCTTGAGCTCCTCTCCCCACCAGCTGATGTCGAACTGCAGCGGAATGCCGAAGCCGAGGACGATGTCGGGACGCGCGAATATGCGCTGGATGAGGACGATGACGATCTGCTGGAGCACCATGATCAGCCCCGCCCAGGCGGCGAAACGGCCCACGGTGTTGGCAAATCCCTCGAGCGCGCGCACGCAGCCCCAGAGAAAGCCGTTGCGCCACAGGCCCACGCCCGTGAGCACGAGGAAGGTCGTGAACACCACGAAGAAGAACTCGACCGACCCGCCGTAATAGACGACCCGCATGATCGCCTGCTTGTCAGACCAGTCGAGCCAGAGCGCGGGATGGGTGATCGCATAGCCGAGATTGTAGAAACTCAGGGCGATGTTCTCGCCCAGCCAGACGAGCCCCCTGCCGAGAGCGGATAAGGCCTCGCCCGCGCTGACGGTCTCTTTGTCCATAATGCTTCCCCGCACGTAACGCCGCCGTTCACCTCGATGACCCCGGGTCTGGTCACGGCCCCGGGCGATGCGTGCCGCGCCCGGCGGGCGCGGCATCGTTCAAGGCGAGATCAGATGCCGACGACGCGGTTGCGCTGCCGGGTAAAGGCTCCTTCAGAGCGGCTGCCCCAGGCGGCCGAACTGCGCAGCGAGGCCATATAGCTGTCGTAGCAGGTCTTGTAGAGTTCGTCGTCCATGGGCTCTCTGACGACCTCGTCGGAGGCAGCGCCAAAGGCATCCCAGACGCTGTCGGGAAACTCCATCAGCTTGACGCCACCGGCCTGCAGGCGCTGAAGCGCCGCCGAGTTGTTGGCCATGAACAGCGACATCGTCCAGATATTGGCCGCCTGCGCGCCCATGCTGACGACGGCCTGCTGCGCGGGTGTCAGATCCTCATAGACGTCGAGGTTGACGACCACGTTCAGGTTCGGCCCCGGCTCGTGGAAACCGGCAGTGTAATAGATCTTGGTGATCTCCTGGAAACCGGCCTTTTCATCGGCCCAGGGGCCGATCCATTCGGTGCCGTCGATCGCGCCCGAGGCCAGCGCCTGATACACTTCCGAGCCGGGCAGGTTCTGCACCGAGGCACCCAGCTTGCCGAGCACCTGGCCGCCCTGCCCGGGCATACGGAATTTCAGGCCCTGGAAATCCTCGGGTCCGTTGATTTCCTTGTTGAACCAGCCGCCCGATTGCGGCCCGGTCCCGCCGACGGGGAACGCCTTGAGACCGAAGATGCCATAAACATCATCGGCCAGTTCGCGCCCGCCCTCGTGATAGAACCAGTTGTTGAATTCCTGGAAAGTCATCCCGAACGGCACCTGGCTGAAAAAGGACAGGGCCGGGTGCTGACCGAGGAAATAGTAATCGACCCCGTGATAAAGGTCAGCCTGCCCGGCGGACACGGCATCGAACACCTCGAAGGCGCCGACAAGCTCGCCCGCGGCCTTGAGGTCGATGGTCAGGTTGCCATCGGACATCGCGGGGATGATGTCGGCGAAATACTGCGCCGAATCATGCACACCGGCAAGGCCGCGTCCCCAGGTGGTGACCATGGTCAGCGTGCGCGTGCCCTGCGCATAAAGCGGCGCGGCAAGCGTGCTGGCGGCGGCGGCCCCGCCACCAAGTGCGGAATTCTTCAGAAACGAACGGCGATCCATTATGGTTCCTCCCCATTTGGTGCGGTCGCATCTCTCCCGGATGGCCCGCGGATCATTGAAGTGCGCAGACCTTAGCCCGCGATTCGCCCCCTGCAAATACCGATAACCGCGTAGAGGGCAAATTTGATGGCGGCACATGCGGTGCGCCGCATGTGCCGCTTGCGCAAAGACAGGCGCGGGTGTTCAAAGGTGCCATGACGCCCAAGCTCTTCACCACCCTGCCCGGCTATGCATCTGCGCAGTTCCGCGCCGATCTGGCGGCGGGGGTGACCGTGGCCATGGTGGCGCTGCCGCTGAGCATCGCCATCGCGATCGCGTCCGGGGCGGATCCGGCCACGGGTCTGATCACCGCGATTGTCGGCGGGTTCCTGATTTCGGCCCTCGGCGGCAGCCGCGTGCAGATCGGCGGGCCGACGGGTGCCTTCATCGTCGTGGTCTATGGCGTCATCGCCGAACACGGGCATGACGGGCTGGTGCTCGCCACGCTGATGGCCGGGATCATTCTGATCGTCGCGGGGTATTTCAAGGCCGGAAGCCTCGTGCGGCACATCCCCGAGGCGGTGATCAACGGCTTTACCATCGGCATCGCCATCATCATCGCCGCCAGCCAGTTGCGCGACCTCTTGGGGCTGGACGTGGACGACCTGCCCGCCGATTTCCTGCCCAGGCTCGCAGCCCTGTGGGAGGCGCGTGCGACGGTGAACCCGACGGCACTCGCCCTCGGCGCGGCCACCATCGCCGTCATCGCCGCGCTACGCCGCCTCGCGCCGCGCTTTCCGGGGCTGATCGTGGCCATGGCGCTTGCCTCCGGGGCGGTGGCGCTGTTCGACCTGCCGGCGGACACGCTCGGTGCGCGCTTCGGGGCTCTGCCTGCCACGCCGCCGCAGCCGCACCTCCCCGAGATGAGCCCCGGGCGGCTGCTCGACCTGCTGCCCTCGGCCCTGATCATCGCGTTTCTTGCCGGCGTCGAATCGCTTCTTTCGGCCTCGGTCGCCGACCGGATGATCGGCGGCAACACGCGGCCCAATGCCGAGGTGATCGCGAACGGCGCGGCAAATATCGGCTCGGCGCTCTTTGGCGGGCTGCCCGCCACCGGGGCCATCGCGCGTACGGCAACCAACGTGCATGCCGGGGGGCGTACACCGGTCGCGGGCATCGTGCACGCGGTGACCATCCTCGTGGTGATGCTCGTGGCCGCGCCGCTCGCGGGATACCTTGCCATGCCCGCGCTTGCGGGGTTGCTCATGCTCACCGCCTGGAACATGTCGGAGCCGCAGCACTGGCGGCGGCATCTTGCGGCGCGGCGCTCGGACCGGGTGCTTCTTGTGCTCACGCTGGTTCTGACGGTGCTGACCGATCTGACGCTGGCCATCGGCGTGGGGGTCGCACTCGGCCTTGCCCTGCGTCTCCGGCGGCGCGCGGCACCCGAGGCGGAATGGCACGGTCCCGAGAGATGAGCCTTGCGAAAGGCCGGATTTCGCGCGCGGGCGCTCCTATCCCCATGGGCATGTTCTTGCGCCCCAGGCTCAACCAGGGTCAGAAACTGTTCCTGGTGGCGACGCTGCCGCTCATTCTCACGGCGGCAGCGGTCGCGGTGGTGGTCACGCTGCAATCGCGCCAGCAGGTCGAGGCGCGGGTGCAGCGCACGTTCCTCTTTATCGGCGCGGCGATGCTCGTGGCGCTGCTGCTGGTCTTCGTCACCGGGCTTTTCATCACGATCCGCGAGCGGCGGCTGGCCGATGCCAAGCTCAAGCGGCTGACGCAGCGCGTCTTCGACGCGCAGGAGGCGCTGACGAATATCGAACGCCATTCGGGGGCGACCCGCGTGGATATCGACCTGCGCGGCCATGCCCGCGGCGGCACGCTGCGCATCACCGATAACGGCCGAGGCATCGACCCCGCGCAAAGCCGCGCGGGCGGCGGGCTCGGCCTGCGCAACATGCAGGAACGCATCGACCAGCTCGACGGCCGGCTCGTCATTGGGCATCTCCTCCACCGCCGGGCTCACGCGCTACGCGATGGAGCATGGCGTGCTGCAGGGCACCGGCGTGCGGCTCCGGCAGGGCGGCACGAAACGTGATCGGCTTCCTGGACCAAGGCATTGATCCAAGATCAGAATCATGTTTTTGTGCGATTTTGAGGCTCTGCCGGTCGCTTGAGCAGCCACCGAAACGATCTTCACCAAAATTCGCACAGCGCGCGCCGGGACAACATTCCGACGGGCCGTTCTTATAGGGGAAATTGATCATGACCACGCTTACTCTGACCGGAATCATCATCGAAAGAGACATCAACGACGATCCGGTCTCGATTGCTCCGGCGACCTTCTCCGCGGCCTTTCCGGACACCACTTCCGTGATCAACTACTCTGTCCTGCCGACCCCTCCGGACGACATCCTTCCGCTGGTGGATATCGGCGGCACGCCCGTGGCCAGCGCGAGCGTGAACGGGTTCGACATCGGCGCAAGCGAGACGATCGAAAACTCGATCGGCTTCATCCAGACGGCGGCGGGCACGCATATCATCCTGGGGTTCTACGACCCTGACACCAATACCGACGCGCTCTTCCAGATCGGGGGCGATCCGCTCACCCTGCCCACCACCGTGGCCGAACTGGCGGCGCTCGAAGCCTCGATCATCAACACCGGCCAGGCCACCGGGGCCTTCGCCCCGGGCGTGGACATCCCGATCAACACCCTTGGCGGCACGCTGAGCGGCGACACGTTCAACCTCGTGCCGGGCGCGGATGGCGACGACAGCCTCGTCGGCACGGCGGGGGATGACCTGATCGTGACCGGCAACGCGACGCCGGACGGGGATCTCGTGGTGGGCTCGAGCGGCAACGACACGATCGACATGTCGGACAATGACGGCGTCAACGGGTTCGTCGTTCTTAGCTACGATGGTCTTGACGCACCCATATCCGTTGACATCGACGGCGGGGCCAATACGGGCAGCATCGACAAAGCGGCGAATGGCACAGACACACTTCTCGGTGTCGAGCAGCCGCTCTTCGCGGGCTGGACCAATGGCGGGCTCGATATTCGCGGCACGGATTTCAACGACAGCTTCACCCTGTCGCCGGAGGGCCAGCAGTGGATGTCCGTGCGCGCAAGCGACGGCACCGACAGCTTCACGATCAACGGCACCGGCCTCGTGCGGCTCGATTTCCGCGACGGCACCGGGATCAATGTGAACCTCGCCACCGGCACCATCGCCGATGACGGCTTCGGCAATGCCGAGACGATCGGTGGGACCGGCGATGTGTGGGAGGTGTTCGGCACGGTCGGCAACGACACGTTTACCGGCTCTGCGGCGGACGAATCCTTCCGCTCCATCGGGGGCAACAACACGCTCGACGGCGGGCTGGGCTTCGACCGGCTGCGCTATGATTCTTTCGAGATCGCCTCGGTCAATATCGACGCGGACGCGGGCACGGCATCCGGCACGCTGAATGGCGGCGGCAGCTTCACCGACACGATCTCGGGCTTCGAGCGGCTGCGCGGCTCGAACGGCAACGACCAGATCACCGGCGAGGCGACGGTGAACAACCGCCTCGAGGGCCGGGGCGGCACCGACACCTTCACCCATGTCGGCGGCAACGACACGATCTCCGATTTCGACGCCGCCACCGAGACGCTGATCGTGCGCGTGGCGGGGCTCGACCAGACGGCGGTGGACGCGGCGGTGGCGGCGGCCACCGATACCGCAGGCGGCGCGCAGGTCAGCTTCGGCTCCGGCACGGTCACCTTCTCCGGGCTGACCACCGCCGATCTGGCCGGGGCGGACGTGCAGTTCGCCGCCCCCGGCGGGGCCAACCTCGTGCCGGGCACGGATGGCGACGACAGCCTCGTCGGCACGGCGGGGGATGACCTGATCGTGACCGGCAATGCGACGCCGGACGGTGATCTCGTGGTGGGCTCGAGCGGCAACGACACGATCGACATGTCGGGCAATGACGGCGTCAACGGGTTCGTCACCCTCAGCTACGACGGTTTCGCGGACGGGATCCTCGTTGACATTGACGGTGCCGCCAACACCGGGATCGTGATCAAGAACGATGGCGACGACACGCTTCTGGATGTGGCAAACCCGCTCGATGCGGGCTTCGGCAATGGCGGGCTCGGGATCATCGGCACGGCAAACGCGGATCAGTTCGATGTCGCGCCCGATGCCGGGCAGTGGATGCAGATGCGCGGCGGAGACGGGACGGACGGCTACACGATCGGCGGCACGGGGCTGGTGCGGCTCGATTTCGCCTTCACCGGCGCGGCGGGCGGCGCGCAGATCAACCTCGCCACGGGCACCATCGCCGATGACGGCTTCGGCAATGCCGAGATGATCGGCGGAACGAACAGTGTCTGGGAGGTGCGCGGCACGGAAAATGCCGACGTGATCACCGGCGGCGCGGCGGACGAGAGCTTCATCTCGCAGGGCGGGAACGACACGATCGACGGCGGCGACGGCTTCGACCGGCTGCGCTATGACCGTTCCGGCGTGACCGGCGTCACTGTCGATCTCGCGGCGGGCACCGCCACCGGGACATGGGACGGGGCGGCCTTCACGGACACGATCAGCAACATCGAGTTCGTGCGCGGCTCCAACAGCGGTGACACGCTGGCTGGCGACACCGGCAACAACCGGCTCGAGGGCCGCGGCGGGACCGACACCTTCACCCATGTCGGCGGCAACGACACCATCGGCGATTTCGACGCGGCCAGCGAGACGCTGATCGTGCGCATCGCGGGCAGCTCGTTCCTCGCGCTCCAGGCGGCGCTCGCCAATGCGACCGACACCGCCGGTGGCGCGGTGGTCGATTTCGGCGGCGGCAACACGCTGACCTTCGCGGGCCTCACCGCGGCGCAGGTGGCGCGTATCACCGCCGATACCGGCGGCCCGACCGAGGGCGCGGACACGCTGATCGGCACGGCGGGGGATGACGTCATCAGCGGCCTGGGCGGCAACGACCTGATCGAGGGCGGTGACGGGGCGGACGATCTCTTCGGCGGCGACGGCAATGACACGCTCGACGGCGGCACCGGGCCCAACGGGCTCTTCGGCGGCGCGGGCGATGACAGCCTCACCGGCGGGATCGGCTGGGAAGAGATCTTCGGCGGCGCGGGCAACGACACGCTCTCGGGGGATGCGGGCAACGACAATATCGGCGGCGGCACGGGCCTTGACCTGATCTTCGCGGGCGACGGCGAGGACATCGTGTTCGGCGGCGACGACGACGACACGATCTGGGGCGGGCTTGGCGATGACCAGATCGGCGGCAGCAACGGTGCCGACCGGATCCTTGCCGGCCCCGGCAATGACGAGGCCTGGGGCGGCGCGGGCAACGATCTGATCGATGGCAGCGACGGGAACGACAGCCTGAGCGGCAGCGACGGGAACGACACCATCGACGGCGGTGGAGATGCCGACGAGCTTTGGGGCGGGCTCGACAACGACTCGCTCCTGGGCGGCGACGGCAATGACACGCTCGGCGGCTTTGACGGGGACGATTTCCTTGGCGGCGGCATCGGCGCGGACGAACTCTGGGGCGCCGAGGGCAACGACACCCTCGAGGGCGGCGACGGTGCCGACCAGATCGGCGGTGCCAACGGGGCGGACTCGATCGACGGCGGGGCCGGTAACGACACGGTGTTCGCGGGCGATGGCAACGACACGATTCTGGGCGGCTCCGCAGACGACCTGATCTACGGCGGCGCGGGCAACGACCGGCTCGGCGGCGGGGCGGGCAACGACACCGTCTGGGGCGGGCCGGGCGTGGATGTGTTCGAGTTCGACGCGGGCGGCGGCGCGGATGTGTTCGAGTTCTTCAGCGTCGGCGCGGGCGACCGGATCGAGATCGACAGCGCGCTCACCGGCGGCGCGGCCGACGGCGCGGCGGTGGTCGCGGCCTTCGGCGCGATCGTCGAGGGCAACGCCGTGCTCGACTTCGGCGTCGGCAACAGCATCACGCTCACCGGCGTGACGACGCTCGACGGGCTCGACACGGTGCTCGACATCGTCTGAGCCGGATCAGACCAGCGGCCCCCGCCCCAGGGCGGGGGCTTTCTGACTCCGAGACCAAGGAGAAGGTTGACACAAAAAGGGAACACGCATAGAACAAAAGTGATTTTCCCGGGAGTGGCGAGATGCTGACCAGAAAACAGCTCGATCTGCTGGACTTCATCCACAAGCGCGTGCAGCGCGACGGCGTGCCGCCCAGTTTCGACGAGATGCGCGAGGCGCTCGATCTGCGGTCGAAATCCGGCATCCATCGCCTGATCACCGCTCTGGAAGAGCGGGGCTTCATCCGGCGGCTGGCGCACCGGGCGCGCGCGGTCGAGATCGTCCGCCTGCCGGAGGCGCTCGGCGGAGTTGCCTCCGGCTTCAGCCCGCGCGTGATCGACGGGGATCGCCCGGCCGCGCCGCAGCCCGCCAATGCCCGCCCGGTCGAGACGGCCGCGGCCGTGTCGCTGCCGGTCATGGGGCGCATTGCCGCCGGGGTGCCGATCGAGGCGATCGCGCATGCGAGCCATACCGTCGCCGTGCCCGGTGACATGATCGCCGGACGCGGCACCCACTACGCGCTTGAGGTCAGGGGCGATTCGATGATCGGCGTCGGGATCAATGACGGCGATGTGGTCATCATCCGCGAGACCTCGGTCGCCGATAACGGCGATATCGTCGTGGCGCTGATCGAGGATCAGGAGGCGACGCTCAAGCGGTTCTTCCGGCGCGGCAATGCCATCGCGCTCGAGGCCGCCAACCCGGCCTATGAGCCCCGCGTGCTGCCCGAGGAAATGGTGCGCGTGCAGGGGCGTCTCGTGGGGCTGATCCGCACCTACTGAGGCGACCAGAGGCGGTGCCCGCCGAGTTCGGCGGCGCTTTGCAGGCGCAGGCCATCCGCCTGTCCGACGAGGGCGAGCGCGCCAGAGCGGCGCAGGGTTTCCGGCGTGATCACCCGGCAGGGACCGGCGGGCGGGACCTCTGGCTCTGCCGTGAAGACCAGGAGATCGGCGGTGCCACAGCCGCGCGGCACGCGCGCCGCCTTGCGGCCCTGGACGAGTTCGATCCGCAGGGGCGCGAGCAGATCGTCCCGCCAGCGGCCGTGGGCGGCTTTCTGAGAGACCGCATCGCCATCGTTCTCAAGCCAGGTCTCGGCGATGAACCCGCCCCCGCGCGGCTTGCTCAGCGCACGGCCCGCCCCGGTCATCACCCCCACCAGGCCGCCATTGTCCGAGATCAGCAGGCGCGGCCGGTCCGCCCCGGCCCAGAGCAGCATCGCGGCGGCAAGGGGCAGAAACCCGGCGAGCCGCCCGCGCCCCTGCCAGAGCACGAGGACAAGCGCGCCCAATGCCAGAAGCGGCAGGACCCAGGGCCCCGGTGCCATCACCGGGATGCGCGCCCCCTCGAGCGCCGCCACCCGGTCGGCCACGCCGAGAATCCAGCGCAGCCCCTGCCCCATCACCCAGAGCGGCAGCCCGTCGATCCCCAGCGGCAGCAGGAGCACCGCCACGACGGCGGCGGGCATGACCACAAGGCCCATGAGCGGCACGCTCAGCAGATTGGCCGCCAGCCCGTATTGCGAAAGCTGGTTGAAATGCGCTGCCGCCACCGGGGCCGTCGCCGCCCCCGCCACCGCCGAGGAGATCACCACCGCGAGCACCGGCCGCAACCAGCGTGGCCCCAGCGGGATCTCGGCATCCCTGAGCCAGCCGAAGACGGCGACCAGCGCGACGGTCGCGGCAAAGGACATCTGGAAGCCGGGGCCGAGCAGCGCCTCGGGCCGCAGGCAGAGCACGATCACGGCGGCCACCGCCACGGCGCGCAGGCTGAATGCGCGGCGGTCGAGCATCACCGCCACGAGCATGACCGCGACCATGACGAAGGCCCGCTCGGTCGCCACATTGCCGCCCGAGAGCGCGAGATAGAACGCGCCCGCCGCGATCGCCACGGCGGCGGCGATCTTTTTCACCGGCCAGCGCAGCGCCACAAGCGGGATCGCGGCCAGGATCAGCCGGGCGGCAGCAAAGACGAACCCCGCCAGCAGGCCCATATGCAGCCCCGAGATGGCCAGAAGATGCGCGAGGTTCGACACGCGCATCGCCTCGAGCGTCGCCAGCGACAGGCCGGAACGGTCCCCGGTCATGACCGCCGCCGCGAAAGCCCCGTCCTGGCCCGGCAGCCGCGCGCGGACGTGATCGGCAAGCGCCATGCGCGCGGCAAAGAGCCTCTGCCCCCCCGCCGGCGGGGAGACGGCGAGCAAGGGCACGCGGGCATATCCGACCGCGCCCACCCCCTGAAACCAGGCATGGCGGCGAAAGTCGAAGCCGCCCGGCTCGACCGGGCCCGAGGGCGGCGCGAGATGGGCCGTCGTCATCACACGCTGCGCCGGAACGGGCGCGATCCCCCCCTCGCCATGCAGCGAGATGCGCACGCGGCGCGGCACGCGCGCCGGGTCCACCCGCGCCAGCGCCACCCGGTCGAGCGTCAGGCGCAGCCGGTCCGAGGCCGAGCGGTCGATCCCCACGATCCGCCCCTCCACCGGCCCGTAATAGCGCCAGCCGAGCACCGGCCCGGCAACCTGATGCGCGCGCATCCCGGCAAGGGCGAAGCCGAGCAGCACGAGCGCCACCGCCACGCCGAGCGGCCCCGACCATTCCCCCCCGCGCCAGAGCGCGAGGGCCAGCAGCCCCGCCCCGAGCGCCCCGCTTCCGGCCAGCGCCGCAACCGACGGCTCGACGCGCAAGCCGAAGAAAGTGCCGATCCCGCAGGCCATGAGCACCGGCACCCAGGGAAAGAGCGCCCCCCGCTGCGCCAGCCACACCGCCGTGATCCGTTCCGCGGCGCGCCGCACTTGTCACCCTCCCGGCGGACCGATAGACAGGCCCCATCCTCTGCCGACGATCCTTACCAAAAGGTTAAAGACTGCCCATGTCGTGCCCGGTCGTGACCCGTTTCGCCCCCTCGCCCACGGGCTATCTGCATATCGGGGGCGCGCGCACGGCGCTGTTCAACTGGCTCTATGCGCGGGGCCGCGGGGGCAGGTTCCTGCTGCGGATCGAGGATACCGACCGCGCGCGCTCCACGCCCGAGGCGACCCGGGCGATTCTCGACGGGCTTGCCTGGCTTGGCCTCGATCACGATGGCGAGGCGGTCAGCCAGTTCGCGCGCGCCGGGCGTCATGCCGAGGTGGCGCATCACCTCCTGGCCAAGGGCCATGCCTATAAATGCTTTTCCACGCAGGACGAGATCGAGACGTTCCGCGACACTGCCCGGGCCGAAGGCCGTTCCACCCTCTTCCGCAGCCCCTGGCGCGACGCGGACCCCGCCACCCATCCCGATGCGCCCTTCGTGATCCGCATCAAGGCCCCGCGCGAGGGCGTGACCGTGATCCGCGACGTGGTGCAGGGCGATGTCACCATCCGCAACGACCAGCTCGATGACATGGTGCTGTTACGCAGCGATGGCACACCCGTCTACATGCTGGCAGTGGCGGTGGATGATCATGACATGGGCGTGACCCATGTGATCCGGGGCGACGATCACCTCAACAATGCCGCGCGGCAGATGATGATCTACGAGGCCATGGGCTGGCCGCTGCCCGTTTACGCCCATATCCCGCTGATCCACGGGCCGGACGGCAAGAAGCTGTCGAAGCGGCACGGCGCGCTCGGCATCGAGGAATATCAGAAAATGGGCTATCCGGCGGCGGGGATGCGCAACTACCTCGCGCGGCTGGGCTGGAGCCATGGCGATGACGAGGTATTCACCGACGCGCAGGCGCGCGAGTGGTTCGACATCACCGGCATCAACAAGGCCCCCGCGCGGCTTGACTTCAAGAAGCTCGAGAATACCTGCGGACGGCATATGGCCATGATGGAGGATGCTGCGCTGCTGCATGAATTGGAGGCATTCCTTTCCGCGACAGGCCAGGCGCCGCTGCCGCCTGAAAAGAGGCAGGGGCTGGAGCGCGCGCTTTACTGCCTCAAGGACCGCGCGAAGACCTACCCGGAACTTCTTGAAAAAGCGGCGTTCGTCCTGAATGACAGGCCCATCGTGCCGGAGGCCGCGGCGGCGGCGCTGCTCGATGATGTATCCCGTGGTATACTGGGCGAATTGACGCCGCAGCTGCAAAATGCTACGTGGACGCGAAGCGGGATTGAGGAATTGGTCACCCAGTTCGCCCAAGACCACGGACTGAACTTCGGCAAGCTTGCCGGTCCGCTGCGGGCCGCGCTAGCGGGTCGGAGCGCAACACCGAGCGTGTTCGACATGATGCTGGTCCTCGGGCGGGACGAAACCGCCGCCCGGCTGACCGATGCCACCTGCGGCGGGGATGGTGCCCCGCCCGCGGCCTGAGACTGACCCGGTCCGGAAGCGCCTCGCGCCGCCGGTCGCTGCAAGGGAGGATCCCGATGTCTGACGAGAACAGAGTCGCCAAGCTGGAAATCGACGGCAAGACCTATGAGTTGCCGATCTTCTCACCCACGGCCGGCCCGGACGTGATCGACATTCGCAAGCTCTATGCCACCGCCGGGGTGTTCACCTACGATCCGGGCTTTACCTCCACGGCAAGCTGCGACAGCACGATCACCTTCATCGACGGCGACAAGGGCGAGCTTCTGCATCGCGGCTATCCCATCGACCAGCTGGCAGAGAAATCGCATTTCCTCGAAGTCTGCTACCTGCTGCTCTATGGCGAATTGCCCTCGCCCGCGCAGCTCGAGGATTTCGAGAGCCGCGTGACCAATCACACCATGCTGCACGAGCAGATGCAGTATTTCTTCCGCGGCTTCCGCCGCGACGCGCATCCGATGGCGATCATGGTGGGCGTGGTGGGCGCGATGTCGGCCTTCTACCATGACAGCACCGATATCCGCGACGAATGGCAGCGCGAGGTGGCCTCGATCCGCATGATCGCCAAGATGCCGACCATCGCCGCCTGGGCCTACAAGTATTCCATCGGGCAGCCCTTCGTCTATCCGCGCAACGATATCGACTATGCGTCGAACTTCCTGCGCATGTGCTTTGCCGTCCCGGCCGAGGATTACGAGGTCAACCCGATCCTGAGCCGCGCGATGGACCGGATCTTCACGCTCCATGCCGATCACGAGCAGAACGCCTCGACCTCGACCGTGCGGCTGGCCTCTTCCTCGGGCGCGAACCCCTTCGCCTGTATCGCCGCCGGGATCGCCTGCCTCTGGGGGCCCGCGCATGGCGGGGCGAACCAGGCCTGCCTCGAGATGCTGCGCGAGATCGGCACGCCCGAGCGCATCCCCGAATATATCGCGCGCGCCAAGGACAAGGACGACCCGTTCCGCCTGATGGGCTTCGGCCACCGCGTCTACAAGAATTTCGATCCGCGGGCGAAGGTGATGAAGCAATCCGCCGACGAGGTGCTGGAACTTCTGGGCGTTGAAAACAACCCGACGCTCCAGGTCGCCAAGGAACTGGAGGCCCAGGCGCTGGCGGACGCCTATTTCACGGAGAAGAAGCTGTTCCCGAACGTCGATTTCTACTCGGGCATCATCCTCGAGGCGATGGGCTTCCCGACCTCGATGTTCACGCCGATCTTTGCGGTGAGCCGCACCGTCGGCTGGATCTCTCAGTGGAAGGAGATGATCGCCGATCCGCAGATGAAGATCGGCCGCCCGCGCCAGCTCTACCAGGGGGCGACGCGGCGCGATTACGTGGATATAGAGAAGCGCTGATCGCGGGGCTGGCGCGCTCAGAGCTTCGAGACCCGGCCCCGTGCCGAATATTGAGCCGTCGCCGGGATTCCAGGGCCGTCCCCCGCTCAGCCCTGCCCGCCCTCGCCGCGCGAGAACAGCCCCGTCAGCGCGCGCCGCACCACGCCGCTGACCGAGGGCGCGGGCGTGGCGATGCGCGGCAACGGACGGCACAGCTCGATCGCCGCAAGCCCCACCCGCGCCGTCAACGCCCCGTTCACCACCCCCTCGCCGAAGCGCCGCGAGAGGCGCGAGACAAGCCCGCCGCCCGCCACGCTGCCGATCATGTCATCGCCCACGGCCACCGCGCCCGTAGCCACCAGATGCGCCATCACCGCGCGCGCCAGCCGCCAGTTGCCAAGCGTGCCGGTGCGCCCGCCATAGATCGTGGCCACCGCCCGGATCATCCGCAGGTTGGCCACCAGCGCGCCCACCACATCGGCAAGCGCCAATGGCACCAGCGCGGTGACGGCGGCCACCTGCCGCGCCGCGCCCTCCACCTCGCGCAGAGCCGCGGCGTCAAGCGGGCCGAGCAATTCGGCCTCGGCCAAGGCCAGAAGCGCGTCGGCGTCAAACGCATCGCCCGCCCGCTCCTCGAGCCGCGCCAGCCCCCAGGCCGCCTCGGGGCGTCTCAGGTAAAGCGTGCGCAGCCGCGTCACCACCGTCCGCGCCGCGCCCAGATCGCCCGCCGCCCGCGCCGCCTCGGCCTCGGCGCGCAGCGCGTCAAGTCGTCCGAGGCGGGCGAATCCCGCCACCTCGCGCAAGGCGATGAGCAGCGCCACGACGAGAAGTGCCGCGCCGATCCCCGCCAGCGCCCAGCCAATGAGCGGCGCGCGCGCCAGAAGGCCGGTCACGAAGTCCCAGGCCGCGACCGAGACCGCCGCCCCCAGAAACACCGCCGCAAGACCCCAGAAGGCGCGCCCCAGCCAGGAGGGACGCCGCGCCATCCCCGCCATGGCCGCGCGCATGGCATGGCCCTCGGGCACCGCCTCGGGCACGGGCGGGGCGCGGTCCGGCGCGGCCTCCTCCCCCCCGTCCAGGTCGATCAGCACCGGCCCCTTTGTCATCCGCCAATCCCTTCCCGCCAGATCATCCGGATATCGGGCAGCCCCTCGTCATTGCCGCCGCCACGCGCCTGCCCCGCCTCGACAAAGCCCTGCGCTGCGTAGAAGGCGCGCGCGCGCCTGTTGGCCGCGAGCACCCAGAGATCGAGCGCCCCCGCCGCCTTGGCCTCGGACAGAAGCGCGCGGCCGATCCCCTGCCCCCGCATCGGCGCGGCGACATAGAGCGCATGGATATGGCTCTCTTCGCGCACGATGAAGCCCGCCACGCGCCCGCCCCGGATCGCCACGCGCACCTGCCCTCGGCGCACCATCCGGCACAGGGTCGCCAGATCCTCGCGGCGGCGGCGCACGCGCGGCAGCCAGGGCGTCTCGCGGGCAAAGGCCCAGAGGATCGCCGCAAGCTGCGGCACCTGCCAGAAATGCGCGGCCGCGAGCCTCACAGCCGGTCCCCGATCAGGAACTCCGCCGCGCGGTCAAGCCGGATATGCGGCGGGCCCTCGCCGGGGCGCAGGCTGAGGCGCGCAGGCGCAAAGCGCATCGCGCCGAACCCCTCGCCCAGCCATGCCCCGGCCCCCGCGCGCGCGGGCGAGAGCAGCGCCGCCGGATCCTCGGGCAAATCGCCGGGATGAAACGCCGCCTGCCGCCCCGTCGCGGCGAGCCGCCCGCGCACCATGTGCAGCGGTCTGCCGCCATGCGTCCGCTCCTCCTCCACCGTGGCACGCAGCGCGGCAATGGCCATGGCCCGCGTCTCGGCCCCGGCGAAATCCGCCCGGTCACGCGCCTCGCGCAGAAGCGCCTCCGTGATCGCCGAGAGCCGCGCGTGCTGCGTGTGATGCAGGTGGTCGGCCTTGGTGGCGGCGAAGAGGATCCGCTCCACCCGCCGCCCCTGCAAGAGCTGCCTCAGGAAGGCATTGCGCCCGGGCCGGAAGGCACCGAGAATCCCGGCCATCGCGCGGCGCGTCTCCTCCAGTGCCTGCGGCCCGCGGTGGATCGCGTCGAGCACGTCCACAAGCACGATCTGCCGGTCGATCCGTGCGAAATGGGCGCGAAAGAAGGGCCGCACCACCTCGCGCTTGTAGCCCTCGAACCGGCGCGCCATCTCGGCCAGAAGGCTGCGCCGTCCGGCCCCCGGCGTCTCGGGGAGCGGCGCGAAGGTGACGACGGGCGCGCCCGCCAGATCCCCCGGCAGCAGAAACCGCCCCGGCGTGCAATCGGCCAGCCCGCGCTCGCGCGCCGCCGCAAGCCAGCCGGTATAGGCCCGCGCCAGCCGCTGCGCCTCGGCCTCGTCATGGGGGGCGGCGGGATCGGCACTTGCCAGCGCCGCATGCCATTCCGCCGCCTCGGCCTGCGCTTCGGCCCGCGCGAGCGCGGCACGCGACCATGCGGCATAGCTCTGATCGAGAAGCGCCAGGTCGAGCAGCCATTCGCCCGGATAATCGACGATATCGAGATGCACGGTGCGCGGCCCCGCCAGCCCGGCCAGCAGTCCCGCCGGCCGCACCCGCAGCGACAGGCGCAGTTCCGACACCGCCCGCGTGCTCTCGGGCCAGTGCGGATCGGGCCCGGTGAGCGCCGCCAGATGCGTCTCGTAATCGAAACGCGGCAGGGTCACGTCGGGCTGCGGTTGCAGATAGGCGGCAAGGATGCGCCCCTCGCCCGCCGCGCGCAGCCCGCCCATGCGCGCACGGTCCATGAGATTGGCCACCAGCGAGGTGATGAACACGGTCTTGCCCGCCCGCGCAAGACCGGTCACGCCCAGCCGGACTACCGGCTCGAAAAACGCGCCCGAGACGCGCGCGCCCATCTCCTCGATGCCCCGTGTCAGCCCCTCGGCCAGCCCCGTGATCGCCACGCCCTGCCCCTCTTGCCGGTTGCACTCAGGATAGAGAGGGGGGCGCGGCCTTGCCAGAGGCCATTTTCGGCGGTCCGCCAGCTGTGGCCGGGCCGATACCGGCCCGCCGGAGGCTCAGACGCGCACCCCGTGCCTGCCTGCCAGATCGGTGAAGAACTGCCAGGCCACGCGGCCCGAGCGCGCGCCGCGCGTGGCCTGCCACTCGATCGCCTCGGCGCGCAGGCTGTCCTCGTCGATCATGACGCCGTAGGCATCGCAATAGCCCCGGATCATCGCCAGATACTCGTCCTGATCGCAGGGATGAAAGCCCAGCCAGAGGCCGAAGCGATCCGAGAGCGAGACCTTTTCCTCCACCGCCTCGGAGGGGGAGATGGCCGAGGACCGTTCGTTCTCGATCATGTCGCGCGGCATGAGGTGGCGGCGGTTGGAGGTGGCGTAGAAGACCACGTTGGCGGGGCGCCCCTCGATCCCGCCGTCAAGCACCGCCTTGAGGGACTTATAATGCTGGTCGTCATGGCTGAAGGACAGATCGTCGCAGAACAGCAGGAAGCGCGCGTCGGAGCCGCGCAGCAGGTTTAGCAGGCGGCCCACCGAGGGCAGATCCTCGCGCTGCAATTCCACGATCTTGAGCGGCAGCCCCTCGGCCAGGACGGCGGCGTGGACCGCCTTGACCAGGCTTGACTTGCCCATGCCGCGCGCGCCCCAGAGCAGCGCGTTGTTGGCAGGCAGGCCGCGGGCGAACTGGCGGGTATTGGCCAGCAGCGTGTCGCGCGCCCGGTCGATTCCCACCAGCAGGCCCATATCGACGCGCGAGACCTCGGCCACCGGCTCGAGCCGGTCGGGCGCGACATGCCAGACGAAGGCATCGGCCACCGAGAAATCCGGCGCGGTCAGCGGCGCGGGGCTCATCCGTTCGAGCGCGGCGGCGATCCTGTCCAGCGGCTCCATGTTCTAGCCCCTGGCGTCGTCGGCGGTCTGGTCCTCGTCCTCGAACCACAGGCCCTGGGCGCGCAGCTCCGCCTCGCGCTTCTTCTCGACCCGGGCAACCAGATGGATCGAGATCTCGTAGAGGCCGTACACGACGGTGAAGAGGATGACCTGCGTCACCACGTCGGGCGGCGTGACGATCGCGGCCAGAACGAGAATGCCAACCACGGCGAACTTGCGCACCGCCTTGAGCCCGGCCGCGCTCACGAGCCCCGCCTTGCCCATCAGCGTCAGCAGCACGGGAAGCTGGAAGCACAGGCCGAAGGCCACGATGAACTTGACCGTGAGGTTGAGATATTCCTGCGCCGAGCCCTGGAACACGACCGAGAGCGGCGCGGCATTCTGCGGGCTGCCCTCGGGCACGGCTTCGCCCTGCCCGCCGAATTGCTGGAAGCCGAGAAAGAAGTCATAGGCCAGCGGCGTCACCACGTAGAAGGCAAAGGCCGCGCCGAGAAAGAACATGAAGGGCGAGGCGACCAGGAAGGGCAGGAAGGCATTCTTTTCCGACCGGTAGAGGCCCGGTGCCACGAAGCGCCACATCTGGTTGGCGATATAGGGAAAGGCCAGGATGAACCCGCCCAGAAGCGAGACCTTGATCGCCACGAAGAAGCCCTCTTGCGGGGAGATGAAGATCAGGTCGCAATCCTGCCCCCGCTCGGCCAGCACCTTGCAGAGCGGCGCGGTGAGGAAGTTGAAGATCGGCGTGGCGACGGTGAAACAGATCACCATGCCGACCAGGAAGGCCGCGACCGAATGGATGAGCCGGGTGCGCAACTCTGCCAGATGTTCGATCAGCGGGGCGCTGGAATCGTCGATCTCGTCCTCGGGCGCGCTCATGCCTTGTCCTCGGCCGTCTTGTCATCCGCGTCACTCGGCACATCGGCGGCGCGTTTCGCCTCGGCCTCGGCTTCGGCGGCGCGGCGGGCATTGGCCATCTCGGCGGATTTCTCGCGGATCTTGTCGGCGGCGGCCTGTCGCTCGGGATCGAGCGGCGGGCGCGCGGCCTTGTCCAGATCGCGGGCCACGCCCTCGGTGGTCTTGCGCACCTCGTCCATGGCCGATTTCATCGGGTTGGCCGCGCTCCTGAAGCTCTTTTGCAGATCGCTGACGCCGGACTGATCGGCCGCGTCATTCATCGCGCGGCTGAATTCGCGCGCCATGCCGCGCGCCTTGCCGACAAAGCGCCCCACCGCCTGGAACATGCCCGGCAAATCCTTGGGTCCGACGACGATAAGCGCCACGATCCCGATGAGCAGAAGCTCGGTCCAGCCGATGTCGAACATTCAGGGCTCAGACCTTGTCTTTTTCTTCCGCGGGCGTCACGTCGCGCGCAGCCTCGACCTGCCTGGTCTCTTCCTCGGACTCCTTGCTTCCCTCGGCGATGCCCTTCTTGAAAGAGGTGATGCCCTTGCCGACCTCGCCCATCAGCGCCGAGATCTTGCCGCGTCCGAAGAGCACAAGCACCACCACGGCGATGAGCAGAAGGCCGGGAAGGCCGATATTGTTGAGCATGTCTTCTCTCCCTGGCTCGGGGGCGGACCCCCGGAACGATCATTGCCCTTATCTAGACATTCGCCGCGCGCGATGAAAGCACCAATCCGCAGCCGCGCGGAAATCGCGCGCGGCTAGTCCTCGGCCTGCGCCTCGGCGCGGCTCTTGCCGGCGACGTTCTGGGCCAGCGTCGCGGCCATGAACTGATCGAGATCGCCGTCAAGCACGCCCTTGGTATCCGAGGTCTCGACCCCGGTGCGCAGATCCTTGACCATCTGGTAGGGTTGCAGCACGTAAGAGCGGATCTGGTTGCCCCAGCCCGCATCGCCCTTGGCCTCGTGCGCGGCCTCGATCGCCTCGCTGCGCTTGCGCAGCTCCAGCTCATAGAGCCGCGACTTGAGCGCCTTCATGGCGATGTCGCGGTTCTGATGCTGCGATTTCTGGCTCGAGGTCGTGACGATCCCGGTGGGGATATGGGTGATGCGCACCGCCGAATCTGTGGTGTTGACATGCTGGCCGCCCGCGCCGGAGGACCGGTAGGTGTCGATGCGGATATCGGCGGGGTTGATCTCGATCTCGATATTGTCGTCCACCACCGGATAGACCCAGACCGAACAGAAGGAGGTGTGCCGCTTGGCCGCCGCGTCGAAGGGCGAGATGCGCACCAGGCGATGCACGCCCGATTCGGACTTGAGCCAGCCATAGGCATTGTGCCCCGAGATCTTGTAGGCGGCGGATTTGATCCCGGCCTCTTCACCCGGCGATTCCGATTGCAGCTCGACCGTGTAGCCGCGTTTCTCGGCCCAGCGGACATACATCCGCGCCAGCATCGCCGCCCAGTCGCAGCTTTCGGTGCCGCCCGCGCCCGCGTTGATCTCAAGAAAGGTATCGTTGGCATCGGCCTCGCCGTCCAGGAGCGCCTCGAGCTCCCTGGCGGCGGCAACCTTTGCCAGCGCGCGGATGGCGGCCTCCGCTTCGGTCACGACCTCGGCATCGCCTTCCATCTCGCCCAGCTCGATCAGGCCGAGATTGTCCTCGAGCTCCTGCCTGATCCGGTCATGGGTGTCGAGCGCATCGACCAGCGCCTGACGCTCGCGCATCAGCTTCTGCGCGCGCGCGGGATCGTCCCAGAGCGTCGGGTCCTCGACGCGCGCGTTGAACTCCTCGAGCCGGTGGCGGGCGGTCTCCCATCCCAGCCGCTGGCGCAGGAGCGCGAGCGATTTCTCGATATCGGAAACGAGGGACTGGGTTTCGGCGCGCATGGTGGTGCTGGTCCTTGGCTGCTCAGAAGCGCCTGATAGCGCAGCGCGGCGGGCCGGACAAGGGAGGGCTAGTAGAGCCCGCCCGAACTCATCGCGCCGAAACTGGCCTTGCCGCCAACCTGCGCCTTGCTGCCGGTGGAGGTGGTCACCTCCTGCACGCGCTCGCCCGCGCTGTAGAGGTCGAGATCCCGGCCCATGGCAAAGCCGCCATCATAGGTCAGGCCGAAGATCGGCTCTTCGCCGTCGCGGAAATACTCGGCCACCACATATTCGCCCTCGGCATCGTCGGGCAGGCGCGCGCCGGTATAGCGGTCGATCTTGATGAAATGGCCGCCGGGCGGCACTTCGAACGGCCCGCCGCCGTATGTCTTCACCGCCTCGGTCATGAACTCCTGAAACACCGGGCCGCAGAGCGAGGAGCCATAGGCCGACGGGCCCAGACCGCGCGGCTGGTCATGGCCGATATAGCAGCCCGCCACGATGTTGCTGGTAAAGCCCACGAACCACACGTCGCGCGCATCGTTGGTCGTGCCGGTCTTGCCCGCCACGGGCACCGGCAGGTCGATCACGCCCGAGGCCGTGCCGCGGTCGACCACGCCCTTGAGCATCGAGGTGAGCTGATAGGCGGTGACGGCGTTCATCACCCGCTCGCGGTCCGACACGATCCGCGGGCCGAGGCCGGCAGGCAGGGCGGGATCGCGGCAATCGACGCAATCGCGCGTGTCCTGACGATAGACGGTGCGCCCGTAGCGGTCCTGCACCCGGTCCACGAGGCTCGGGCGCACGCGCTCGCCGCCATTGGCGAACATCGCGTAGGCCGCCACCATGTTGAAAAGCGTGGTCTCCTCGGAGCCGAGCGAGTTGGCGAGAAACTGGCCCATGTCCTCGTAGACGCCGAAACGTTCGGCGTAGCGCGCGACCACGTCCATGCCCACCTCCTGCGCGAGACGGATGGTCATGAGGTTGCGCGACTGCTCGATGCCGGTGCGCAGGGGGGTGGGTCCGTAGAACTTGTTCGACGAATTGCGCGGCCGCCACAGGCCCTGCGGCGTGTTGATCTCGATGGGCGCATCGACGACGATCGTGGCCGGGCTGTAGCCGCTGTCAAGCGCGGCGGCATAGACGAAGGGCTTGAAGCTCGATCCCGGCTGGCGCAGCGCCTGCGTGGCGCGGTTGAAGACCGAATGCTGGTAGGAAAAGCCCCCCTGCATGGCGATCACGCGCCCGGTATTGACATCCATCGCCATGAAGGCGCCCTGCACCTCTGGCACCTGTCGCAGGCTCCAGTGCGAGAGGCTGCCATCCTCCTTCAGGACCCGGCGCACATGCACCACCTCGCCGCGCGCGAAATTGGCCTGGAAATCGCCGCGCAGCCACTTGATGTCGTCGCGCGGCACCGCGTGCGTGCCCTCGACCCCCTCGATCCCCACGCGCAGCGCCTGATCGCCTATGTCGAGCACCACCGCCGGATACCATGTCCCGTCGAGCTCGATGTCGCGCGGCACGTCGAGCGCGGCAAGCGCCGCCTGCCAGTCGGCCTCGGAGCCGAGCACCTCCTCGGGAAGCGCTTCTCCGGTGCCGCGCCAGCGTCCCCGCCCCCTGTCATAGGCCTCGAGCTGGCGGCGCAGCGCGCGCGCGGCATGGGCCTGCATCTCGGGGTCGATGGTGGCGCGCACGGTGAGCCCGCCGGTAAAGAACTCGCCTTCGCCGTAGATCCCGCTCAGCTGGCGGCGGATCTCGTCGGTGAAATAGTCGCGTGGCGGCAACTCGGCGCTGAACGGCTCGAAATCGCCGTTCTGGACCGAACGCAGCGGCATCTCGCGCTCGGCCAGATAGGTGGCCTGGTCGAGATAGCCGTTTTCCCACATCTCCCTGAGCACGAAGTTGCGCCGCGCCAGAAGCCGCTCCTTTTCGCGCACCGGGTGATAATCGCTCGGGGCCTTGGGCATGGAGGCCAGCATCGCCGCCTCGTGCGGGGCCAGTTCGCGCAGGCCCTTGTTGAAATAGGTCTGCGCCGCGGCGGTCACGCCATAGCTGTTCTGCCCGAGGAAGATCTCGTTGAGATAAAGCTCGAGTATCTTCTCCTTCGAGAGCGTCTCCTCGATCCGGGTGGCAAGGATGATCTCCTTGATCTTGCGCTCCATCTGCCGGTCGCCGGAAAGCAGGAAGTTCTTCATCACCTGCTGCGTGATGGTCGAGGCACCGCGCACGTTGCGCCCGCGCGACTTCACGGCCTCGTAAAGCGCCGAGGCGATCCCCATCGCGTCATAGCCGTGATGGGAATAGAAATTCTTGTCCTCGGCGCTGATGAACGCCTGTTTCACCAGGTCCGGGATCTCCTCGGCGGGGGTGAAGAGGCGCCGTTCGCGGGCAAATTCGTCGATGATGCGGCCCTCGGCGGAATAGATCCGGCTGATCGTGGGCGGGGTGTAATTGGCAAGGCTTTCGTGGCTGGGCAGATCCTTGCCGTAGATGTGCAGGACCGCGCCGATCGACAGCCCGACAATGAGCACCGCAAGGGTGATCAGGCTGAAGACGGTGCCCAACAGGCTCAGAACGGGGCGCAGCACGGCACTCTCCTCATCGACGGTGGGCCCGATATAAGGGCGGGGCGGCCCGGCGTCAAAACACAAACCCTTTCATCGGTGCGGCATCCCGCCCGCCGCTCACTGGCGCAGCAGGGCGGCGCGGGCGCGGTCCGCGCGCTGCCAGGTTCGCAGCGCCCCGGTCAGCACCGCAACGAGTTCCGCGCGCCAGGCGGGATCGCTCAGGTGCCGCCGGTCGCGCGCGTTCGAAAGAAAGCCGGTCTCGATCAGCACCGAAGGGATATCCGGGGCCTTGAGCACTGAGAAGCCGGCATGGCGCATGGGCCGGGACAGCAGCGGAATGCCGCCTGCGCGGAAGCTCTCGATCAGGGTTTGCGCCAGCGCCTCGGCGCGCGGCTGCGTCTCCTGCCGGGCAAGGTCCATGAGCACATCGGCCACCACGTCATCGGTACCGCGCAGATCGACGCCCGCGAGGATGTCGGCGCGGTCGTGACGCTCGGCCAGGGCGGCGCTCGCCTCGTCCGAGGCGCTGTCGGCCAGCGTGTAGATCGACGCCCCGCGCGCGCGGAGATCCGAAAGCGCATCGGCATGAAGCGACAGGAAGACCTCGGCCCCCACCCGGTGCGCCTGCGCCACGCGCCCCTCCAGGCTCACGAACTCGTCGCCCTCGCGCGTGAGCCAGACCTCGAATCCGCCCGCGCGCAAGAGCGCCTCGCGCAGTTCGCGTGCCAGAACCAGCATCAGGTCCTTTTCGGCGATCCCGTCCACCTCGGCACCAGGGTCTATCCCGCCATGGCCGGGGTCGATCATCACCCTGAGCGGCGCGGTGCCGTCCCGCTCGGGGGGCGCAGGCACGGCGGAGGGGGCCGCCCCCTCCCATCCCGGCCCCTCGGGCACGCCGGCGGTGGCGGAAAACCGCGCCGCGTCCTCGGCCCCGAGGCGCACATGCAGGAGCGCCGTGCCGCTTTGCGCATCGACCTCCATGGCTGCCTGCTCGAACACATGCGGCCCCGCCAGATCGACCACCATGCGCGACCAGCCGGGCCGGATCTGGCCCATGCGCAGCCCCCGCACCCGGTCGGTTTCCACGGCAAGCGCCGCCCCTGCCCCCTGCCAGTCCACCTCGCGGAAATCGAGCACCAGCCGCTCCGGCGCGGCAAGTGTGAAGACGCGCCAGGGCACCCCCTGCGAGAGCGCAAGGCGCAGCTCCACCCCCGCCCCACGCTCACGGATCACGCTTTGCGCGTGATCGAGCCGCGCGACGGCGGTGAAATCCTGCGCCTGCGCCATCGCGCCCAGCCAGAGCGCCACAAGCGCCCCCAGCCATTTCAGAAGCGAACTGCCCATCTGCCGGTCCCCGGTCTCGTTGCCGCGAGCATAGCGCGGCGGCAGACGGGACAACAGGGCCGAGATGCAAGCGGCCCGAAAAACCGCGCAGGCCGCCACGGTGGCTCAGAGCTGCGCCATCACCTCGTCGGGGGCCTCGAAATTGGTGGTGACGCGCTGCACGTCGTCGTCATCCTCCAGCGCCTCGATGAGCTTCATCAGCTTCTGCATCCCCTCGAGATCCATCGCGGTCGTGGTGGTGGGCTTCCACACGAGCCGGGTGGACTCGCTCTCGCCCAGGGCGGTCTCCAGCGCGGAAGCCACCTCGTTCAGGTCGGTATCGGCGCACCAGATCACATGCCCCTCCCCGGAGCTTTCCACATCCTCGGCCCCCGCCTCGATCGCGGCCATCATCACCGTGTCGGCATCGCCCGCGCCGGCCGGATAGACGATCTCGCCCTTGCGCTCGAACATGAAGCCGACGCTGCCGGTCTCGCCCAGGTTGCCGCCGTTCTTGGCAAAGGTCGAGCGCACGTTCGAGGCCGTGCGGTTGCGGTTGTCGGTCATCGCCTCGACGATCACCGCCACGCCGCCCGGCCCGTAGCCCTCATAGCGGATTTCCTCGTAATCCTCGGCATCGCCTCCGCTCGCCTTCTTGATCGCGCGCTCGATATTGTCCTTGGGCATGGAGGCGGCCCTGGCTTCCTTCACCGCAAGACGCAGGCGCGGGTTCTTGTCCGGGTCGGGATCGCCCATCTTGGCCGCAACGGTGATTTCCTTGGAAAGCTTGGAGAATAGCTTGGCGCGAACGGCGTCCTGCCGTCCCTTGCGATGCTGGATATTCGCCCATTTGGAATGGCCGGCCATGAAGTCCTCTTGTCGGATGACTGTTGTTTCCGCGCCTTTTATCCACTTGGCGCGCGCGGGGCAACGCCTCAGCTATCGGGGCCGGCCTGGCTCAGCCGTCCGCCCTGGCGCACCATCTCTATGCGGGTGGCGCGCCCCGTTGCATCCTCGGTCTCGACATAGACCCCCGAAAGCGTGACCGCGCCCATGGCGGGGGTGAATCGCTCGCGGCCCATGCCGGTGACGAAGCGGCGCATCGGCTCGGCCCGGTCCATGCCGATCACCGAGTTGTAATCGCCGCACATGCCCGCATCGCCCTGGAAGGCCGTGCCGCCGGGCAGGATCTGGGCATCGGCCGTGGGGATATGGGTATGGGTGCCCACGACAAGGCTTGCCCGCCCGTCGCAGAAATGTCCCATGGCCATCTTCTCGGAACTGGCCTCGCAATGCACATCCACCACCGCCGCCTGCACCGCGCCACCCAGCGGATGCGTGCGCAGCACCGCGTCGATCGCCGAGAAGGGATCGTCATAGGCGCGGCGCATGAAGACATTGCCCAGCACCTGCGCCACCAGCACCCGCCGCCCGCGCCCGTCGGCAAAGACGCGGTGGCCGCGCCCCGGTGCCACCTTGGCATAGTTGAGCGGGCGCAGGATGCGCGGCTCGCGCTCGACCTCTTGCAGCATGTCCTTCTGGTCGAAGGCGTGATCGCCCAGCGTCACCACATCGGCCCCGGCCTCGAAAAGCGCGCGCGCATGGGCGGCGGTCAGGCCCATGCCGCCCGAGGCGTTCTCGCCATTCACCACCACGAAATCGAGCGCCCAGGCCGCGCGCAGCTTCGGCAGCCGCTCGGCCACCGCCGCGCGCCCCGCCCGCCCCATCACGTCGCCCAGGAAAAGCAGCTTCATGCCCGCCTTGTTAGGGCGCGCAGGGACCAAGGGCAAGGGGCCGGGCGCGCACCCGGCGCAGGGCGGATGCGCCGTGCCGGTCCCGGGTCACGGCCGCGGGGGATGGGGTGGCGCTGCCGAACTGCGGGTTTCGCGCGGTCGCCCGGCGCGCGCGCCCCGCCCGCCCGGATCGAGCGGCTGGAAGGCGGCAAGATCGAGGTCGGAGAGATCCTGATCGAGGAAGGCCTCGGCCTCCTCGTCCGTGGTCATGTGGGGGACGGCGCGCCCGGACATGATGCGTGACCTTTCTCTGGTATCTTGGGCCAGATGTGGCGCGATCCCGGCGCGGAGGCAAGGGCGGCGCGCGAGGGCCGCAGACGCTTCGAGTGTTATCCTCGGGCTTGACCCGAGGATCCGGGTGAGGGGAGATCCTCGGGTCAGGCCCGAGGATGACAGGGGGACGCGCGGGAGAAGGGGAAAATTGCTCAAAATGCTCGTTGGACCAAGTCAATCTGCTGCCTGCCCCACACACGACCTATGGATTTCACGCCGCCGACACACAACATCTTGCGCACTTTAGCGACTCCGGCTATAGTCAAAGCATAGGAGGTACAAGCTATGCGTTCAGCGTTCGGTCGATTTGCCCAAGAACTCAGACTTAAGCGTGGCTTAAGCCAAAAAGACTTTGCCGAACTCGCTGGATATAGCATGGCGCATGTAAGCAACCTTGAGCACCATCGCATGAACGTCAACGACAAGGTCGTAGGCGTTTACATTGATGTATTGAACTGCACCGGGGAAGAAGCCTGCGAACTCCGCAAGCTGGCAAATTTCGGAAATGGGCTTCGCAAGACCACTGATCCGACTTCACCCAACACCCCGATACAAGTGATGCTCGAAGCGTTTGGTGATCGCATTTCTCCACGAGCGCGTGCAAAAATTCAAGAGATCATAGAACGAGAAACCGGCGAACAGCTTGATGCACTCACGTTTGCATCCAACCAGAGAACGCCAAGTAAACCATCAGTGAAAAAGCGTACGAAGCGTCCCGAACTTTCTCCACAACGTCTTGTCGAAATTTCACTTATTGCAGAAAAAGCGAGACTTCGGGTTTGCGGCGAAACAAGGAAAATTGATATTGGCGCTGCGCTTGAAAAACTCTCGTTCACGGAAAACAATCTTGACTACGACGTGCTTGAAACTCTACCCAGTGAACTAGATGGAGCTTTCGCCGCAATTGTTGGCCACGACAATGGGCATACAATTATCCTGGAAGAGAAAAGGTTCCTTGGTGCTATAAACGGGGTTTTCTTCTCAAGGCATGTGGTCGCGCACGAATTAGGGCATCATTTTCTACACTCACGACTACTTGAGAGTAAGAATGGTCTATATCTTCCACCACAAGAGCTTGCCAAGAACACCCCTTCCATGTTCACTTCAGAAAGACGAATTGAACAAGTTGTTGATACTTTGGAAGAAGTTGAGGCGGAGTGTTTTGCGACACTTTTCTTGGTACCATGGACCGCGTTCCTCAAAGGAACGGAAGTCCGATACTTGGCAGAAGATTATGGCGAGCAGTTGGATGAAGTCAAACGCTATTCCCGCTTGTTTGTTCTGGATAACGTAAAAGATGCCTTTCGATGGGCTTTGTGGCACAAGGGAATTCGACAACACCCAATATTCGACTAAATTCCACAATATTCTTCGCACTATCGCGGGCGAGGTTAGGAAAGGATAACCGATGCGCTTTTCGCTTAGTGATAGCTTATTGCTGTAGAGCAAAGACGTCGAACTTGCCCCCTCACCTCGCAAACTTCTTGTACTTCACCCGCTTCGGCTCCAGTGCATCCGGCCCCAGGCGCCGCTTCTTGTCTTCCTCGTAGGCCGAGAAATCGCCCTCGAACCATTCGACATGCGCCTCGCCCTCGAAGGCCAGGATATGTGTGCAGATGCGGTCGAGGAAGAAGCGGTCGTGGGAGATGACCACGGCGCAGCCGGCGAAATCCGTGAGCGCATCTTCCAGGGCGCGCAGCGTCTCCACGTCGAGATCGTTGGTCGGCTCGTCGAGAAGCAGCACGTTGCCGCCCTCCTTCAGCAGCCGCGCCATGTGGACGCGGTTGCGCTCGCCGCCCGACAGCAGCGAGACCTTCTTCTGCTGGTCGCCGCCCTTGAAGTTGAACGCGCCGCAATAGGCGCGGGAGTTCATCTGCGCATCGCCCAGCTGGATGATCTCGGCCCCGCCCGAGATTGCCTCCCACACCGTCTCGTCGGGCTTGAGGTCGTCGCGGGACTGATCGACATAGGAGAGTTTCACCGTGTCGCCGTATTCGATGGTCCCGGCGTCGGGCACCTCCTGCCCGGTGAGCATGCGGAAGAGCGTGGACTTGCCCGCGCCGTTCGGCCCGATCACGCCGACGATGCCGCCGGGGGGCAGCGAGAAGCTGAGATCCTCGATCAGGAGCTTGTCGCCCATGGCCTTCTTCAGCCCCTCGACCTCGATCACCTTGGAGCCCAGGCGCGGCCCGTTGGGGATGACGATCTGGGCGCGGGCGATCTTTTCGCGCTCGGACTGGCTGGCCAGTTGCTCATAGGCGTTGATCCGGGCCTTCTGCTTGGCCTGGCGGGCCTTGGCGCCCTGGCGGATCCATTCAAGCTCTCGTTCCAGGGTCTTCTGCTTGGACTTGTCCTCGCGCGCCTCCTGTTCGAGGCGTTTGGCCTTCTGTTCGAGCCAGCTTGAATAATTGCCCTCATAGGGGATGCCGCGGCCGCGGTCCAGTTCCAGGATCCAGCCGGTGATCGAATCGAGGAAATAGCGGTCATGGGTGACGATGAGGATCGTGCCCTTGTACTCGATCAGGTGCTGTTGCAGCCAGGCGATGGTCTCGGCGTCGAGATGGTTGGTGGGCTCGTCGAGAAGCAGCATGTCGGGGGCTTCGAGCAAGAGCTTGCAGAGCGCGACACGCCGCTTCTCGCCGCCCGAAAGGGTGGTGACATCGGCCTCGTCGGGGGGGCAGCGCAGCGCCTCCATGGCGATGTCGATCTGCGAATCGAGATCCCAGAGGTTGTTGCTGTCGATCTCGTCCTGGAGCGCGGCCATCTCCTCGGCGGTCTCGTCGGAATAGTTCATCGCCAGCTCGTTGAAACGGTCGAGCCTGGCCTTCTTCTCGGCCACGCCCAGCATCACGTTCTCGCGCACATTGAGCGCGGGGTCGAGCTGCGGCTCCTGCGGGAGATAGCCCACGCGCGCGCCCTGCGCGGCCCAGGCCTCGCCGGTGAAGTCCTTGTCGATCCCGGCCATGATCCGCATGAGCGTGGACTTGCCCGCGCCGTTGACGCCCACGACGCCGATCTTCACACCGGGAAGGAAGTTGAGATGGATGTTCTCGAAGCATTTCTTGCCGCCGGGATAGGTCTTGGAGACCCCGGACATGTGATAGACATATTGGTAGGACGCCATTGGCTTGCCGCTCCGTCTGGGGATGTCGTGATGTCCCGCGGTGATAGCGGGCGGCGGGGCCGGGGGCAATGGGCCGGGGCGCGCATTTCCGCTTTACACCGCGTGGCGCGCGGCCAATGACAGGGCATGACCCACGGCCTGCCCTTCTCGCGTCCCGGTCAGGTGATCGGCCTTCTGGGCGGCTCCTTCGATCCGCCCCATGAGGGACATGTCCATATCAGCCGCGAGGCGCTGCGCCGCTTCGGGCTTGACCGGCTGTGGTGGCTGGTGAGCCCGGGCAACCCGTTGAAGCGCCACGGCCCCGCGCCTCTGGCGGCGCGGATGGCGGCGGCGCGCGCGCTGCTCGTTCATCCGCGCATGGCGGTGACGGATTTCGAGGCGCGCATGGGCACGCGCCATACCGCCGAGACGCTGGCGGCGCTGATGCGCGTCTGCCCGGGGCGACGCTTCGTCTGGCTGATGGGGGCCGACAACCTGGCGCAGCTCCATCTCTGGCAGGACTGGCGGGCGATCATGGCAAGCGTGCCGGTGGGGGTGCTGGCGCGGCCCGGGCAGCGGATCTCGGCGCGGCTCTCGGTGGCGGCGCGGGTCCATGCCGTGGCGCGTCTGCCGGCCGGGCAGAGCCACGCGCTGGGGCGGGCGGACCCGCCCGCCTGGTGCTTTGTCAACGTGCCGATGATGGACATTTCCTCGAGCGCGCTGCGGGCGCGGGGGATCACGGCGGATGTTGCAGAAAAGTGAGGCGGCGCGGCAATCACGGCGATTGCGCGGGCGGCGCGGGATTGGCTAGGCTCGCACCATGACGCAGGCGTTTTCCAGACGGGTTTTCCTGGGCACCGGCCTTGCCGCGCTGGCCGCGCCCGCGCTGGCCGGGCCGCCCGCCACATCGCTGCGCCCCGTGGCGCGGCCGGCGCATGGCGCGGGACGGCTCGCCGCGCGGGGCGTGCCCGCGGCCGAGGCGCTCATCTCCAGCGCCGACCTCTCGGGTCAGGTGGGCTATGCCCTGGTCGATCCCACGACCGGCACCGTGCTGGAAGAGGGCAACGGTGCCGCCGCCCTGCCGGCCGCGAGCGTGACCAAGACGGTCACGGCTCTCTATGCGCTTGACACGCTTGGGGCGGATCACCGGTTCGAGACGCGGCTCCTGGCCACCGGCCCGGTGGAGAACGGTGTCCTGCGGGGCGATCTGGTGCTGGCGGGCGGCGGCGATCCGACGCTTGATACCAATGCGCTGGCCGGGATGGCGGCGGGGCTCAAGACAGCGGGCCTGCGGGAGGTGCGGGGGCGGTTCCTGCTCTGGGGCGGCGCGGTGCCCTTTCGCCGCGCGATCGACGAGACCCAGCCCGAACATGCGGGCTACAACCCCGCGCTCTCCGGGCTCTGCCTCAATTACAACCGCGTCCATTTCGAGTGGAAGCGGCAGGGCGGCAGATACGCGATCTCGATGGATGCCCGCTCGGACCGCTACCGTCCCGATGTCACCGTGGCGCGGATGCGCGTGGCCGAGCGCGCGGCCCCGGTCTATGTCTATTCCGACGGGGGCGCGCGCGACGAATGGAGCGTGGCGCGCGCGGCGCTTGGCAATGGCGGGGCGCGCTGGCTGCCGGTGCGCAAGCCCGAGCTCTACGCGGGCGAGGTGCTGGCCACCTTCGCGCGCGCGCAGGGGATCGCGCTGCCCCGGCCCGCGGTGATGACGGGCACACCCTCGGGCACGGTGCTCGCGCGCCACAGAAGCGCACCGCTGGCGGAGATCCTGCGCGACATGCTGCGCCATTCCACCAACCTCACCGCCGAGATGGCGGGGCTTGCCGCCTCGGCGCGGCGGGCGGGGCGCGCGGTGCCGCTCGGACAATCGGCGGCGATGATGAACGCCTGGGCGGCGGCAAGCCTTGGCATGAGCGCCGCGGCGCTGCGCGACCATTCGGGCCTGAGCGACCGATCGCGGCTTACCGCGACCGATCTGGCGCGGGGGCTGGCCGGGGCGCGGCGCGTGGCTCTCCTGCGCCCGCTCCTGCGCGCGTTCGAGCTGCGCGACGCGCAGGGTCGGGTTCTGCGCAACCATCCCGTGCAGGTGCAGGCCAAGACCGGGACGCTTTATTTCGTGAGCACGCTCGCGGGCTATATCCGGACGCCCGGGGGCAAGGACCTGGCCTTTGCCATCTTCACGGCAAGCGACAGCCTGCGCGCGCGCATCGATCCGCAGGCGGATGCGCGCCCGCCCGGCGCGCGAAGCTGGAACCGCCGCGCCAAGACCCTTCAGCAGGCGCTCATCGAGCGCTGGAGCGCGGTCTACGGCTGAGGGGGTCCGCCCTTGCCCCCGCCGAAGACCGGCGCGCGCCCGGCCATGTTGGCGGCGATCTGTTCCAGCTGGTCGGGCTGGCCGATGAGCGCGGCCTGTTCGCGGCTTTCGGCCATGAGGATCTCGGCCTCGCCTGCCCCGCTTTCGGCCCGGGCGATGAGGCGCTTGGCGGCGCGGATGGCCGAGGGGCTGCGGGTGGCGATCTCACGGGCAAGCTCCTGCGCCGCGGCCAGCGGATCGGCGGCGATCTCGGTCACAAGCCCCCAGGCCTCGGCCTGCGCGGCGCTGACGGGGCGCGCGGTATAGGTCAGCCGGCGGATCACGTCCGAGCGGGCAAGGCGCGGCAGGAGCGCCATGCCGCCCATGTCGGGGATAAGACCCCATTTCATCTCCATGACCGCAAGCTTGGTCTCGGGCGCGGCGATGCGGATATCGGCCCCGAGCGCAAGCTGGAAGCCCGCGCCATAGACCGCCCCGTGCAGCGCCGCCACCACCGGCACGGGCAGGCGGTGCCAGACCATCGCCACCTGCTGGAAGAGATTGGCCGTGCCATGGGTGCGCTTCAGGATCAGCGCCTCGGGATCGCCGCGCGCCAGCGTGGCGAAGCTCATCACGTCGAGCCCCGCGCAGAAGGCGCGCCCCTCGCCCGAGAGCACGACGGCGCGGATATCGGCCTCCATCAGCGCCGCGCCCGCCGCGACGATGGCCTCCGCCATCTCGGGATCGACGGCGTTCATCTTGTCGGGGCGGGTGAGGGTGACATGGGCGATATGGCCCTCGATCTCGGTGGTGACGCGGGGCATGGGCGGTCCTCCTTTGCCGCGATGAAACACCGATGCCCTCCGTCTGGCCAGCGGAACGTTGCGGCAGGGCCTTGCCGGGCGGCCCCGCATCCCGCTATCTCTGCGCCATGACCCATCCACGATACACCCCGCTGATCCGAAGCCTGCCCGCCGCCGTGCCCTTTGTCGGCCCCGAGGAACAGGAGCGCGCGCGCGGCGCGCCCTTTGCCGCGCGTCTGGGGGCCAACGAGAGCCTCTTCGGCCCCTCGCCCGCCGCGCTTTCCGCCATGCGCGCCGAGGCGGCGGAGGTCTGGAAATACGGCGATCCGACGAGCCATGAGCTGCGCGCGGCACTGGCGGCCCAGCTTGGCGTGGCGGTGGAGAACGTGCTGGTGGGAGAGGGGATCGACGGGCTTCTGGGCAATCTGGTGCGGTTGCTTGTCGCCCCAGGCGACCGGGTGGTGACATCGGGCGGGGCCTATCCGACCTTCAACTACCATGTCGCGGGCTTTGGCGGGGTGCTGCACAAGGTGGCCTATCGGGACGATGCCGAGGATCTCCCCGCCCTCATCGCCCGCGCGCACGAGGTGGGCGCGAAGCTCGTCTATTTCGCCAATCCCGACAATCCGATGGGATCCTGGCTGCGGGGGGCGGCGGTGGCGGCGGCCCTCGACGATCTGCCGGAGGGCTGCCTGCTCTGCCTTGACGAGGCCTATGTCGAGTTCGCCCCCGAGGGCACGGCCCCCGCGATCGACGCGGGCGATCCTCGCGTGATCCGGATGCGCACGTTTTCAAAGGCCTACGGGATGGCGGGCGCGCGGATCGGCTATGCGGTGGCCGAGGCGGGGCTGATCGCGGCCTTCGACAAGGTACGCAACCATTTCGGCGTGACCCGGATGGCGCAGGCGGGGGCGCTTGCGGCCCTGCGCGACGCGGACTGGCTGGCCCATGTGCAGGCCAAGGTGCGGCGCGCAAGGGAAGAGATCGGCCGGATCGCCGGGGCGAACGGCCTTGTCGCCCTGCCCTCGGCCGCCAATTTCGTCGCCGTCGATTGCGGGCGCGACGGGGCCTTTGCCCGGCGCGTGCTGCAAGGGCTGGTCGCGCGCGGCGTCTTCGTGCGGATGCCCTTCGTCGCGCCGCAGGACCGCTGCATCCGCATCAGTTGCGGCCCCGCGCGGGATCTTGCCACTTTGGCCGAAACCCTGCCCGCCGCGCTGGCAGAGGCACAAGAATCCGACTGACAGAGCGGATTTTGCCGGTACACTCTGCCCCATGCGTCATGGCAACCTGAAAGAGGCCCCGAACTACACCAATGCCGCCCTGATCATGGGCGGGGTCAACCTCTTCTGGATGTTCCTGGTGATCTGGGCCAGCCTCGGGTTCTGGGCGGTGCTGGTGACGGGCTATGCGCTCGACCGGCTGATCCTTTGGCTGGCGGCGCGGCGGCGCGCGCGCTAGGCCACCCGCCGCACCGACCAGCCCCAGAAGCGCGCCAGCATGAACGTGCCCGCCAGCGCCAGCCCCACCGCGAGGCCGAGCCAGATGCCGGGGCCACCAAGGCCGAAGGTGAAACCCAGCAGATAGCTCACCGGCACGCCCACGGCCCAGTAGCTCAGCGCGGCTATGACCATGGGCACGCGCGTGTCCTGCACCCCGCGCAGAAGCCCAAGCGCCATGACCTGCGCCGCATCCGCCAGCTGGAAGAGCGCAGCCGCGGCCAAGAGCGTCACGCCGATGGCGATGACCGCCGCCCGGTCGGGATCGTCCGGGGCGAGAAAGAGGCCGATGAGCGTCTCGGGCACGGTCAGGAACAGGATCACCGTGAAAACCGCCACCGTGCCGGAAGCGGTCAGCACCATCAAGGCCCCGTCGCGCAACCCCTGCGCATCGCCGCGCCCCTGTGCCTGGCCCGCCCGCACCGTGGCCACGTTCGAGAGGCCCACATGGACCATGAACATCACCGATGTCACCTGAAGCCCGATGCCATGGGCGGCGAGCGGCAGTGTGCCGAGCCAGCCCATCATCACCGAGGAGGCGGCGAAAAGCCCCACCTCGGCCAGGTTCGTCATGCCGATGGGCCAGCCGAGGCGGAAGACGCGGGCGAAGGCCTCCCAATCCGGGCGCCAGAGCCGCTGAAAGAGCGCGTGCTCGGGCGTCGCGCGGGCGACATAGACCGCGAGCGCCAGCATCGAGGCGAGGTTGACCGCGAGCGAGGCCAGCGCCGCGCCGCGCACGCCCATCTCCGGCAGGCCGAAATTGCCGAAGATGAGCGCGTAGTTGACCACGATGTTGAGCGCCACCGCCGCGAGCGTGACCCAGAGCACCACGGCGGTGCGCTCGAGCGCAGCGAGATAGGACTTGAGCACCATCACCATGAGCGCGGGCAGGATGGCCCAGCCCGCGATCCCGAGATAATCGGCGGCGAGCGCCGCGGTGGCGGGTTCCTGTCCGAGCCAGCCGAAGACCCCCTCGGCGGCCAGCATCGCCGGCAGGGTGGCAAGCCCGAAGAGCGCCGAGGCCCAGAGCCCCATGCGCGTCACCCGGCGCACCTGCGCCCCCTCTCCGGCTGCCGCCGCCGACGCCACCATCGGCATCACCGCCCAGGCAAAGCCCGAGCCCATGATGAAGAGCACGAAGAAGAGCGTGCCGCCCAGCACCTCGGCCGCCAGCGCCTCGACCGAATACCAGCCCAGCATCACCGCGTCGGTGAGCGTGATGGCGAATTGCGCCACATGGCTGCCGATCAGCGGCAGGCCGAGGCCGAGAATGGCGCGCAGGTGCTGACGGTAGGTGAGCCGGGCAGACATGGTTCCGGCCTATGCCGGGGGCGCGGCGGGCGCAAGTGGCCAGCGCCGCCTCAGAGCGTGGCGCGCATGAGGTGCAGCGAAAGCGCCGCAATCACCAGCCCTGCGCCGATCTCGAGCGCGGTGAGCGCGCGGGAAAGGCCGCGTCCCTCGGCGGTGGCGAGCCGCGACAAGGCCCCCTCGCGCAGCGTGACCGAGGCGAGCGCCACGGCCAGCGTCACGCTGGCCGTGCCCAGCCCCATCACGAAGGTGCCGAGGATGCCCGCCATGCCGATCCCCAGCTTCCACGTCAGGATCAGCAGGAAAAGCGCCCCGGTGCAGGGCCGGATCGCCACCGCACCCACGAGCATCGCCGCGTCGCGCCAGCCCTGCACGCGCGCGGCCTCTTCCGGGCTCGGCGCGTGGCGATGCCCGCAGGTGGCGCAGGCAGGCCCGTGCTCATGGTCACGGGACACGGCTGCCCGGTACCAGCGCCGCGCCCCGCGCAGCGCCAGCCACAGCCCCACCAGCGCCACCGCGCCATAGCTTGCGGGCGCGAGCCACGCTTCGGCCACGCCGGTCATCTGCTGGCGCGTGAGATCGAAGAGGAAGACCCCCGCATAAACGAGCGCCACGGCGCTCGCCGCCTGGGCAAGGCTCGAGGCAAGCGCCAGCGCCGAGAGCCGCGCCGCACCGACCCGCGCCGCCATGCCGTAGCCGCCGATCAGCACCTTGCCATGCCCCGGCCCCGCCGCGTGAAAGAAACCATAGGCGAAACACAGCGTCAGAAGCCCCGTCATCGCCCCCGGCTCGCCCGCGCGCAAGGCGCGCAGCAGCCGCGCCATGGCCTGCTGCGTCTCGGCCTGTCCCGCGCGCGCCCAGGCGGCAAGATCGCCCGCCCCGCCGAAACCCCAGAGCCAGATCGCCAGCGCGACCAGCCCGAGCGCGGCAAGGCTCAGGAGGGCGCGCGGCACGAGATCACCATCGTGTCGGAAAAGAGATTGCCCACCTCGACGCCCTCATATTGCTGCTCGGCGCTCAGCTGGGCCAGCATGTCGCGGAAGGCGCGCTGGCTCTCGTCAAGATCCGGCTCGCGGATCGTGTAGGCGCAGCCCGCGGGCAGGATCACCGGCCCGGCCAGCGTGTAATCGACGTAATAGGTCGGGTCGTAGGGCTCCACGCGCAGCCCGTCGGCGGGCACGGGGGCGAAGCTGCGGGTGTGGGTGGCAACGATGCGCCCCGCCTCGACGCGGATACCGGTGGGCACGGGATGGTCGAGCGCGATCTTTTGCCCGCCCGCATGGATGTAGAGATCGCCCTCGAACCCCTCGGGCCATTCCACCAGATCGAAGCCCCTGAGCCGTTTCAGTTCCGCCTCGGTGAGTTGTCCGTCGCCATCGGGATCGAGCCCCATGTCGGCGAAGATCAGGAGCGAGAAGAAATCGTCATAGCTCCAGGTCACCTCGACGCCGGTCAGGTTGCCCGCGCCGTCGTCCTGAAAGCGGAGCGCGACATCGACGAAGACATGCGGATGCGCCGCCGCCGGAGAGAGCGGCAGCGCGGCGATCAGGGCGGCGAGGGCATGACGGGTCATGCCGCCAGAGATAGGCCACGCCGCCCTGCCCCGCAAGCGCGCGCCGCGCCTGGAAAGCAACGAGACAGCGGGGTTTCGCCGGTGAGCGCGACCCCTCAGAGCGCAAGGTCGTCGCGGTGGATGAGCGGGCCGCGCGGCGGATAGCCGAGCGCCGCCTCGATCTGGTCGGAGCGCAGCCGCGCGATGCGGGCGGCATCCCCGGCATCATAGCGCGTGAGGCCCTGCCCCAGCACGCGGCCCGTCTCGTCGGCCACCTCCACCGGGTCGCCCCGTCCGAAGCTGCCCGAGACCGCGCTCACCCCCGCCGAAAGCAGGCTGCTGCCGGAGGCGAGCGCGCGCGCGGCACCCGCATCGACGGTGACGCGGCCGCGCGGCTTCATCGCCGCGATCCAGGCCTTGCGCTTCTGCTGCGGGTCGCCCTGTGCCGCGAACCAGGTGGCGCGCGCGCCCTCGATGAGCGCCCGCACCGGGTGGAGCCTGTCGCCGCGCGTGATGGCCATGGCGCAGCCGCCCGCCGTGGCGGTGCGCGCGGCCATGATCTTGGTCTTCATGCCCCCCTTCGAGAGGCCCGATCCGGCATCGCCCGCCATCGCCTCGATCTCCGGCGTGATCTCGGCCACATGGGCTAGGTGGCGCGCGCCCGGCTCGGTCTGCGGGTTGGCGGTATAGAGCCCGTCCACATCCGACAGAAGGATGAGCACATCCGCCCCCGCCGTCACCGCCACCTGCGCGGCGAGCCGGTCATTGTCGCCATAGCGGATCTCGTCGGTGGCCACGGTGTCGTTCTCGTTGACGATGGGCACCGTGCCGAGGCGCAGAAGCTGCTCCAGCGTGGCGCGGGAATTGAGATAGCGGCGGCGGTCCTCGCTGTCCTCGAGCGTGACCAGCACCTGCGCGGCCTGAAGCCCGTGGCGCGCGAGCGCCGCCTCGTAGGCACCCGCGAGCTTGATCTGGCCCACAGCCGCGGCCGCCTGGCTCTGCTCAAGGCTGAGCGCGGTCGCGGGCAGGCCGAGCACACCCCGGCCAAGCGCGATCGAGCCCGAGGAAACGAGGATCACATCCGCGCCGCGCGCGCGCAGTTCCGCCACATCCCCGGCCAGCGAGGCAAGCCAGTCGGCGCGCAAGGCCCCCGTCGCGCGGTCCACCAGCAGGGCCGAGCCGATCTTGACCACAATCCGGCGCGCGTCCGTCAGGGCTGCCACGGGGCCGCCTCCTCGGGGCCGGTCCTTTCGCGCAGCCGGCCCGCGTCGATATGGCCGCGCAGGGCGCGCAGCACCTCGGTCACGCCCTCGCCGGATATGGCGGACATGAGCATGACCGGCCCGCCGCTCGCGGCCTCCAGTTCCTCGCGCAGAAAGTCGCGCTCCTCGGCGTCGAGCGTGTCGATCTTGCTCAGCACCGTGAGACGCGGCTTGTCGGCCAGCCCCGCGCCATAGGCGTCCATCTCGTCGATGATGGTGCGATAATCTGCGACCGGATCGCCCGAGGAGCCATCGACCAGGTGCAGAAGCACCGCGCAGCGCTCGACATGGCCGAGGAAGAGATCGCCCAGCCCGCGCCCCTCGGACGCGCCCTCGATCAGGCCGGGGATGTCGGCCACCACGAATTCCACATTGTCCACGCCCACCACGCCGAGATTGGGATGCAGCGTGGTGAAGGGGTAATCGGCGATCTTGGGCCGCGCGTTGGAGGTGGCGGCAAGGAAGGTGGACTTGCCCGCATTGGGCAGGCCCAGCAGCCCCACGTCGGCGATGAGCTTGAGCCGCAGCCAGACCGTGCGCTCCACGCCCTCCTGGCCGGGATTGGCGCGGCGCGGGGCCTGGTTGGTCGAGGTCTTGAAACGCAGGTTGCCCCAGCCGCCATTGCCGCCGCGCGCCAGTTCCACCCTCTGGCCCACCTCGGTCATGTCGGCGATCACCGTCTCCCCGTCCTCCTCGAGGATCTCGGTGCCCACGGGCACACGCAGCACGATATCGGCCCCGTTCGCGCCGGTCTTCTGACGGCCCATGCCGGGGCGGCCATTCTCGGCGAAGAAATGCTGCTGGTAACGGAAGTCGATCAGCGTGTTGAGACCGTCCACCGCCTCTGCCCAGACCGAGCCGCCATGCCCGCCATCGCCGCCATCGGGGCCGCCGAACTCGATGAACTTCTCGCGGCGAAAGCTCACGCAGCCCGCGCCGCCCGCGCCCGAGCGGAGATGCACCTTGGCGAGGTCGAGGAATTTCATCGTCCGTCCTTCCGGCGCGGGGCCCCGCGCGGGGCCTCAGCGCATCTTGCGGGTATAGGTCCAGGTGGGCACGGTCGCGCCGCGGGCCACCGAGAATGTCTCGGCATCCCCAAGATACCGAAAGCCGCAATTCGTCAAGACCCGCGCCGAGGCCGGATTGTCCTGGAAGACGCTGGCGAAGATGGTGCGCGCGTCATGCGGGTTGGCCGCGATGAGCGCCTCGACCGTCGCCGAGGCCACGCCCGTGTTCCAGAAGGCCGGGGCCACCCAGTAGGCGATCTCGGACTGGCCCGCGTCCACGCGGCTCAGGCTGACGAGGCCCATCACCTCCGGCCCGCCCGCGCGGGTGGCGTCGATGGCCCAGATATCCTCGTTGCGCGTCTCGGCCTGCGCGCGCGCGATCAGCGCCTCGGCCGCGCCCGGCGGATAGGGATGCGGGATGCTCGACGTGGCGCGGGCGACACGGACATCGCCCGCGTTGAGCGCAATCAGCCCGGCATCGGACATGCGCAGCGGGCGCAGGTCGAACCGCCCTGTCTCGATCACCGGCTGGGCGGTGATGGTCTCGTATTTCATGCGCTCCTCCTTCGCATGAGAGGTGCTTTCAAGATGGGGTCTCGCGCCCCGGCCACAAGCGCCGCGCGGTCAGCGAACACCGCAAAGTGACGCGGATTTGACGGATCGGGCCAAACGACAAGGGGGACCGGCCCGCGCCGATCCCCCCTTGTCGAAATCGGTAGGGTCGGCCTACTCGGCGGCCTCCGCCACCGGCAGGACCGAAATGAAGGTGCGGCCCTTGAGCCCCTTGTGGAATGTCACGGCCCCTTCGGTCACGGCAAAGATCGTGTGATCCTTGCCCTGTCCCACGCCCGCGCCCGGCCAGAACTTGTTGCCGCGCTGGCGCACGATGATGTTGCCCGGGATCACGGATTCGCCGCCGTATTTCTTGACGCCAAGGCGCCGGCCCGCGGAATCGCGGCCGTTGCGGGAGGAGCCGCCTGCTTTCTTGTGTGCCATCTCGTCTCTCCTTAGCCCTTCGCCAGGTCCCTGGCCTGTTCGATCCAGCCCTCACGCTCGATCCGGCCCTTGAAATTCAGCTTCTCGTCGAAGGCCGCCACATCCTCGGGCGACCAGGCGGCGATCTGCGCGAAGCTGGTCACACCCGCCTCGTGCAACTTCTTCTCAAGCGCCGGGCCCACGCCCGAAAGCTTCTTGAGGTCGTCACCGCCGGTCGCCGCCGCCGGGGTCGCGGCCTTTTCCGGCTTCGGCGCGCCGCTGGCAAGCGCCGAGGCGCTCACCGAGCCGGTGCCGATCGCGGCCTTGATGCCGGTCGTTTCGGCACCCGAGGCCAGAATCTCCGTCACGCGCACGAGCGTGAGCTTCTGGCGATGTCCCCGCGTGCGCTGCGAGCCGTGCTTGCGGCGGCGCTTGACGAAGCTGATGACCTTCTCGCCCTTGATCTGGTCGATCACCTCGGCCTGCACCGCGGCACCTGTCACCAGCGGCGCGCCGATGACCGGGCTCTCGCCGCCCAGCATCAGGATCTCGTTGAATTGCACTTTCTCGCCGGCATCCGCCGCAAGCCGTTCCACCCGGAGCATGTCGCCCGGCTGAACCCGGTATTGCTTGCCACCGGTCTTGAGGACCGCAAACATGGGCATTTCCTTTCGCTTCCGCGTCCTGTGGTCCCCGCTCCGGCGGATGTTCACGGCCCCTCGGGCCACCTCGGACAGCGCACCCGTCCCCGGGTGTGATCCAAAGAGAAAACCGGCGAGTCTGCCCGCCGGTTGCGGCGATATGCGCCAGGATGCGCGCCCTGTCAAGCCGTTCCCGGCGATTTGCCGCCCTCGCGGCTCAGAGATCCTGCGCGCGCGGTACCTCGGCCAGCCGCCGCGCCAGCCTTTCGAACCGGTCGGCCATGATCTCGTATTGCACCGCGTTCATGAGCTCGTAGACCCGCGCCATGACCGGATGCGCGAGCGCCTCGGCATAGGCGCGCAGTTCGGCGGTCGGGATGTCGCGGTAGGTCAGCGCGGCACTGGCGAGCGCGGCGGCGCGCATCTGCGCGCGCATCTCCTCGGCCCCCTGCGCGAGCACCTGCCGGAGCGTCGCGGCATCGATCTCGTCCTCGGTCAACCCCGCCGCCGAGGCCGCCATGAGAAAGCGGAACTGAAGCTCCTGCACGGCGATGACCGACTGTCCCGAGACGTCGATCGCGTCGTTCATCGCGGCGAGCGCGCCGCGCCGCCGCGCGTCCATCGCCGCAAGCAGCGCCTCGCCCTCCGCCTGCTCGTCCGCACCGCCCGGGCGCATGTGGCTTGCATTCTCCACCGCGACCAGCCGCTGCCCGAGACCGGACGCGTAGAAGGAAGCGGCATGGCCAAGCATCTCCTCGTCGAGCGTCTGGGCCAGGATGTCGAGCGCCTGGGCGCGCATGGCGGCAGGATCGAAGACCTCGTCGCGGATGCGCGGCCAGGCGAGACCGAAATCGCCGGGCGCAAGCCCGACCATGGCCGGCGCATCCGCGGCACTCAGCGCGATGCTGTCGAGCGCCATGTCGAAGCCGGTGATCTCGAGAAAGGCGCGCAGCCGGTCGCGATCCGCCGCCGGGGCGATCCCCGCCCAGAGCCCGATCAGAAGAACGAGAAGCGGCAGGGGCAGGACACGGGGCAGGACACGGGGCAGGACGGGCATGGCTGGACCTCGGATCGGAGTGCCGACCAGTCTAGGCGATTTTGCGGCACAAACAATCCCGCCCCCCTTGCCCCGCCCGCAAAAGCCAAGTAAACGCGCTCACCAGACCCCCGCGGAGAGGTGCCGGAGTGGTCGAACGGGGCGGTCTCGAAAACCGTTGTGGGGGCAACTCCACCCAGGGTTCGAATCCCTGTCTCTCCGCCACTTGATCCCAAATTTCCGTTTATAATCATATGTTTACGGGATTTCAGTCAAAACCGCTTGCCAAATACCCACCATCCCGAAAAACGATACATGGCCTCGACCTGCCGTCAGCG
>MDTD01152227.1_pt1 | contig 54912 bp, 53 predicted proteins | sample 811221 | NCBI WGS metagenome assembly MDTD01 (sample SAMN05326646, study PRJNA326480) | marine metagenome | isolation source: seawater | place: Pacific Ocean: South West | collected 2011 | reverse complement strand
TTCGCGGAGATTAATTGCTATGAGACCATTGGTTCGATTCTTGTCGTATTCAGTGAACGCTGTCTTTTTGACTACCCCTTTACGGGTTACAAACAACAAAAACTCGTCAGCAACAAATTCCTGGGTGTCGATCAGTGCTTCGACAACTTCGTCTGGTTCCAGTTGCAATAGGTTAACTACCGCTGTTCCTCTCGCCGTCCTGTCCATCATCGGGACCTGGTATGCCTTGAGCCGGTAAACCTTTCCCTTGTTAGTAAAGAACAAGAGATAGGAGTGGGCTGTAGTGGTGAGAACCCGCACCAGAATGTCGTCTTCTTTCAGTCGTGCTCCTTGTACACCTCTCCCTCCGCGGCCTTGGGTTCGGAATGTGTCAGCGGCGACTGATTTGATGTAGCCACCTTTACTCAAAGTAATTACGACCGGTTCGTTATCTATTAAGTCCTCAACTTCCATATCCCCTTCGTCAAACACAATTTGAGATCGACGGGGTGTGTCGTGTTCTTCTCGCACTTCGGACAGTTCATTTTTAATGACGGCTCGCAGCTGTGTGTCGTTGTTCAGGATTTCTTCGAGTTCTTTTATTCGTTCCTGTAACTCCACCAACTCTTCTTCGAGCCGCGTTCTTCCTAACCGAGTCAAGCGTCCGAGTTGCATATCGAGAATGTGATTTGCCTGTCGCTCACTAAATTCGAATGGTTCGAGTTGAAGTTCAGAAAGAGCAGATGCTCGATCTTCACTCGCGCGTATCAATGCAATAATTTCGTCGATCAAATCAAGCGCTCTTAAAAGTCCCTCGACAATGTGAGCCCGATCTCCTGCTTGTTGCAGTCGATATTGAGAACGGCGAGTAACTACTTCGATTTGATGCTGGACATATGCGTTGAGAGCATCGGCAAGATTGATCGTGCGCGGCACACCATCAATCAAAGCCACCATGTTCGCCGCAAAGCTAGTTTGTAGCGGGGTGTGTTTATACAAGTTGTTAAGAACAACGCTTGCTGGAGCATCGCGTTTGAGTTCTATAACAAATCGAGTTTGACCTTTCGCTGACTCGTTACGAAGCTCTCGGATTCCATCAAGAATTTTTCGATCAACAGCGTCAGCGATTTTCTGTTCAATATTTTCAATCGATTGTTGATAAGGAATTTCAGTGACCACGATCTGAGTGTTGCGTCCATCTTCGACTATTTCTGCGCGGGCTCGTATTCGAATTGAACCGCGACCAGTTGTGAAGGCACTGGTCAAACCAGCCCGTCCCATAATGAGTCCCCCGGTTGGAAAATCGGGACCTTGGACGAATTCCATGAGGTCAGCAACGGTCGCATCGGGGTTATCAATGAGGTGAAGGGTTGCGTCAATAATTTCAGTCAAGTTATGGGTGGGAATATTGGTGGCCATTCCGACCGCGATGCCTTGGCTTCCGTTAACAAGCAGATTAGGAAAGCGAGCTGGCATTACTAACGGTTCCTCGCCCGAACCATCAAAAGTTGGAATGAGATCGACTGTCTCTTCGTCAATGCTCTCAACCATGCGCATCGCTAAGTCCGTCAGACGACACTCGGTGTATCGATATGCAGCCGGAGGGTCGCTTGGCGACCCAAAGTTGCCATGGGGATCAATGAGCGTGTTAGCCAAACTAAACGTCTGGCCCATTCTGACCATGGCTTCATAAATCGCGTTGTCACCGTGAGGGTGATAGTTACCAATGACATCTCCGACAACCGTCGCGCATTTTCTATGCGGACGGTCCGGACGGATTCCGGTGGAAAACATGGACCACAAAATTCTCCGATGAACTGGCTTCAAGCCGTCACGTGCATCAGGGAGAGCGCGAGCAGTAATAACCGACATCGCATAATCAAGGAACGATTGTTCCATCTCGTGTTGGATTTCTATCGGTTGTACCGCGAGATGGTTTTCGTTATCAGAGGGAGGCGAGTCAGTCATCTTTGTCAAATATCCAGGAATCGGACGTCATGGGCGTTGTTTTGAATAAACCCTTTCCTGCTTTCAACATGCTCCCCCATCAGGACGCTGAAAATATTGTCAGCTATAGAAGCTTCGTCAACAGTTACCTGGAGGAGCGTTCTTGTTTCTGGATTCATGGTTGTATCCCAGAGCTCGTCTGCATCCATCTCACCAAGCCCTTTAAGTCGCTGAAATTCGCTCTTATGGTTCGGTTTGTCGGCGAGAAAGTCTGATTTAGCGGCGTCGTCTTTGAGGTACACGGTGTCATTTCCAGCTTTGGTGGAATACAGCGGCGGTTGAGCGATGTAGACATGGCCAGCTAAGACAAGTTCTTTCATTTGTCTCCAAAAGAAAGTTAGGAGAAGTGTCCGAATATGGCTTCCGTCAACGTCCGCGTCGCATAGCAAAATGACCTTGTGGTAACGCATTTTCTCAGCGTCAAAGTTTCCTTCGCCGACCCCAGCGCCTATCGCAGAAACTAACGCTTGTACTTCTGTATTTTGGAACATCTTCTCGAGACGTCCACCCAAACGTTCAACATTCAATATTTTACCGCGGATAGGAAGAATGGCCATGGTTCGAGGATCTCGCGCATCTTTGGCCGAACCTCCTGCAGAATCTCCTTCGACTATGTAGAGCTCTGTTTCAGCGGGATCACCGGAGGAACAGTCGGTAAGTTTGCCGGGCAGACCAGCTCCAGCGAGCGCCGATTTTCTTATTGTGTTTTTTGCTTTTTGGGCCGCTAAGCGTGCTCGGCGAGCGTCAATGGCTTTGCCTATGGTTCGCTTGGCCTCTTTTGGATGCTCCTCAAGCCAATCGGTGAGGGCATCGTTAGTAGCTTTTTGAACCAAGCTGCGCATTGATGTATTTCCAAGTTTTGCTTTGGTTTGTCCTTCGAACTGAGGCTCTTGGAGGCGCACACTTACGATTGCCGTCAAACCCTCCCGGATGTCATCACCTTGCAAGTTGTCTTCTTTTTCTTTAAGAAGATTTTTTGCCCGTGCGTAACGATTCACAGTGGATGTCAATGCAGTTTTGAAACCTTCTTCATGCATCCCTCCTTCAATGGTGCTTATTCCATTAGCAAAGGAGTGAATACCGTCTAGCTGGTAACCAGTATTCCACTGGAAAGCTATTTCAACTTCGTCACCTTCCTCAGCCGCATCTAGGTATCCGACATCTTCGAAAAGTGGATCTTTAGCGTCATTCAAATGTCGCACGAAGTCTCGAATCCCACCGTTGTATTGGAATTCCGCTTCAACTGGTGAAGTCACTCTGTCGTCTCGGAACACAATTTTTAGACCAGCGTTCAAGAACGCCATCATTTGAAATCGTTCGAGGAGTGTTTGGGATCGAAAGTCAATCGAGTCAAAGATCGCCGGATCTGGGGCGAAGGTCACAGTGGTGCCAGTGCGGGACTCAGGGCTGCTTCCTTCTTCTTTGAGTGAACCTTGCGGTTGTCCTCCATCGCGGAATTCTTGCTTCCAACGCTTGCCACCTCGGTCGATTTGAAGCTCAACGTGTGTTGAAAGAGCGTTAACCACAGAGACCCCGACTCCGTGGAGACCTCCTGAAACTTTGTAGCCACCGCCACCAAACTTTCCTCCAGCGTGAAGAACTGTCATCACAACTTCAGCTGCTGACTTGCCTGGGTATTTGGGGTGTTCGTCTACTGGAATGCCGCGGCCATCGTCGACGACCTGACATCTTCCATCTGGGAGAATGGTGACTTCGATAGTCGTACAGTGACCAGCCATTGCTTCATCCACTGAGTTATCTACAACTTCGTAAACCAGGTGATGAAGTCCGGCAGGACCTGTCGATCCGATATACATACCCGGCCGTTTACGGACGGCTTCTAGTCCTTCAAGAACCTGAATATTTTCTGCCTGATATGTAACGTCGCTCACTTAACCCCTTTTCGTGAGCCCAACATTACCAGTAGTAGGGGACCCAAAGAGGTAGGGTCGAATCTCTTAAATAGCCTCTCAAGGCCTCTGAACGAATTTAACTGTCTTCGATACCTTTGACATGAACTTTGACTCCGGTGAAGCGCAATTTTGAATCAATTTTGACCATCTTCTCGAGCAGCTCCTGTTCCAAATATTGGATTTCAGTAGCCCACCCAGGATGGTCAACGTGAACAATGAGTTGGCTATCCACAATTTTTTGGGGCTTACAGTGTTGGGCGACAGTAGGACCTACTGCCTGCTCCCAATGTTGGTGAAGCAAATAGAGCAATCCCCCATCCTCAAAGTCATTGACGAGTCTATTTAGAACATCGCCGATAGCCCGCGGCTCCGCAACGCGCTCATTAGCTTGATGGTCACGGCGCACAGACTTGACCTTCCTCAAGGCTGAGGGTTTGAGAGGGATTGACACCTTCTGGGACAGTCCCCGTAGCTGAAGTCAGAACTATTTGAGAGTTTGGTAAGCATTCAACCAGACGCCGAGCGCGTGTTTCATCAAGTTCAGAAAACACATCGTCCAACAAAACCAGGGGTTGGTCTCCCGAGACTTTCTCGATGTAGAGATATGTAGCAAGACGAAGAGCTAAGGCCAGGCTCCTTTGCTCTCCCTGCGAAGCGTGAGAACGCGATGGAAGTGAATTGAGAAGCATGAGTAAATCGTCGCGATGTGGACCTACCAGTGTCATACCCCTTCGGACTTCATCGTCTTGGGATTTTACAAGTGCCTCAGCAAGCCCTGTGTGTCTCCAATCAGCCTCAATGTTTAACGTCACTGGGTCATTGCGACCGGCTACTTGTTGGTAAAAGTCTGCAACTGAGGGACCAAATTGATGAATGAATTCTTCTCGCGTATCTCCAATCAATTCTGCGGCGTTCACGAGTTGCTCATTCCAAATTATGAGGCTGGTTTCGAGATCGTTCGATAGCCGTCCTTTCGCTTGTTTGAGGAGGTTATTTCTTTGCCGCAAAATGTGGTCCAAATCTGTTCGGACTGCACGAAATTCTGGGTTAGTGATAGCAATCGTGTCATCAAGTAACGATCGACGTATTGCCGGTGGCCCTTTGATGAGTTCCAGATCGTCTGGACTGAAGACCACTGCGCGAACGGTATCTCCAAGGTCGCGGAATCTTTTCACTTTTTGTTTGTTTACTTGAGCTTTAGAACGCCCTTGTGTTGTGAGCTCTATCTCAATCAACGACGTACGACTCTCATTTTCAACTTCGGCGCGGATATAAGCGGAGGTGTGACCTGAACGAACCAGCGCGTCTACCTTTGCCCCACGGAACGAACGGGCACCACTTAATAAATACAGACCCTCAATTAAATTAGTTTTCCCATGACCATTTAGACCAACTACGAGCGTTGTGCCGTCATTTAACTCAACGTCAGTTTCATCATGGTTACGAAAGTTGGTCAGCCACAGGCGCTTGATAATCAAAGCTCGATGACTGGTTTATGAAACTCGAACAGGCATGAGTAAATACAAAAAGTCTCCGCCTTCACTTGAACGAAGCACTGCTGGTTTTAACGCGTCTAGAGTCTCGAGAATAACTTCGTCTCCAGGTGCAGCTTCTAAACCTTGGATCAAATAGTCAGGATTAAACGCGACTGTCAGTTCATCACCACTGTATTGAGCGTCAACCTCTTCGTGGGCTTGACCGACATCTTGCGTAACAGCCATCAGCTCTACTGAATCAGATTTTTGAGTAATTCTGAGTGGTGTTGTATCTCTCGCCATCAACTTCACTCGCCGTACTGCCTCTAAAAGTGGCTCACGCCCAATGGTCAACTGGTTGGGATAACTACTCGGAATTAACTGTCTGTAGTTAGGAAATTCACCTTCGATAAGTCGAGTTGTGACTTGGACAGCCCCATCTTCAATTGAAACATCAAAACTCACTTCACGTTCGCCTAATCGCACGTTTACTTCTTCAGAGTCTCCCAACACACGGCTCAGCTCATCTAAAGCCCTAGATGGAACCAATACCTTTTGGCCTTCGCTTAGAACTGTTGCTTCTGGAAGATCTCGAACTGCAAGTCGGTAAGAGTCAGTGGCCACGAGTCGCAAACCACCGTCTTCAGCCGACATCAAGACGCCAGTAAGAATCGGTCGCGCGTCATCGCCGCTTGCCGCTCGCACGACTTGCTTCAGCCCGGCTGCGAGATCTGCAGTAGCGACTGTTACTTGATCTCCCGACGGGTCACTTAGAGCTGGAAAGTCATCTACAGGCAATGTTCGGACCGAAAACTGCGAACGTCCTCCCGAGATCTTTGCTTCTTCACCGGAGACTTCAACTTCAACAGCCCCAGAATCCAAAGAACGAATGATGTCTACAACAATGCGCGACGGTAAAACTGCCTCGCCTGACTCTTTGACATCAACAGCAACAGAAGCGCGAACAGTAATTTCTAAATCACTGCCAGTCATTGTGAGAGTTTCTTTGTGGGCTTTGAGGTGTATTCCTGTTAATACAGGCAAAGCCCCACCACGGCTACTTACAGCTCGACTAGCTGTGCTTAATTGTTCGACGAGCGCATCGCGTTCACATCGAAATTTCACTTCAGCTTCTTCTTTCTATTTGTTTTTAAAATTTAATAGTGGCAATAGGTCCTGTGGATTGTGGACAACTACTTATATTCCCTGGTCAGCAGTAGTTTCTTTATTGACACTACTGTCCACTGCCACCCACAAGAGACAGAGTCCGTTGAACTAAATGTCTAAGTCGTGTGGATAAACAGAAATTTTCCACTCCATCTCCACAATGTGATCCAGAACTTTATCCACCTCTCAATTTGATTTGATATCTGAGATCAAAGCACTGACTTGATCGTAGACCTGTCGTCGTTCAGCCATTTGATTACCAACTTTTTCAACGGCGTGCATCACCGTAGTGTGATCTCTTCCACCGAATTCTCGAGCGATGGCTGGATAACTCAAGTCGGTTAATTCCCGAACTACATACATGCTGATTTGTCGGGCTTGGACCAAACTCCGGTGGCGGCGTTTGCCTTTTAATTCTTCGACGTCATATCCGAACATTGATGAGGTCGCGTTAAGAATTACATCAGGTGTAATAGGTCGAGACTCATTGTTATGAACGATGTCACCGAGTACGCGTTCAGCTAGTTCGACTGAAATTGGTTCATCAGTTAGGGAGGCATAAGCACTCACCCGAATTAAGGCTCCTTCGAGTTCCCTAATGTTGTTTGTGATCAGCTCAGCTATAAATTCCAAGGCTTCATCAGGTACTTCACTTCGAGCGACCTCAGTTTTCTTTCTCAAGATCGCGAGCCTTGTTTCAAGGTCAGGTGGTTGGATATCGGTAATAAGTCCCCACTCAAATCTGCTTCTTAGCCGATCTTCTAGGGTTGCGATGTTTCGCGGCGGTCGATCAGACGAAAGAATGACTTGGCGACCAGCGCCGTGAAGTGAATTAAACGTGTGGAAGAACTCTTCTTGTAAACCTTCTTTTCCTTCCATGAACTGAATGTCGTCAATTAGCAGAACATCAATATCTCGATACCTTCTTTTAAAGGTGTTTGTGGTGGAGGTTCGAATGGCTTCGACAAATTCATTCAGAAAAGTTTCAGTTGAAACATAACGCGCCGTGTAATTGGGATAAGTGCTCCGTATGTAGTGAACAATTGCTTGGAGTAGATGTGTTTTACCCAGGCCAGCCCCTCCATGAATAAAGAGCGGGTTGTAACTTCTACCGGGAGTTTCAGCAACAGCTAGGGCAGCTGCATGTGCGAACCGATTACTAGTACCGGTGACGAACGATTCGAAAGTGTAGAGAGGCTGGATGGTGTCGGTATAAGGATCGCTATGACCGTTGTCTGAGTTGTTTGGAGTTCCTAGACGGTCTTGTAGATCAGGAGCGGAGGTTGAATTTGGTTCGATTTGTGGTTCTTCGACAATTGGCTCTGGCTGCTCAAGTTCGGGTTGTACTTCTATTTCGATAGCACTGACCTCACACCCGGCATCGGTTAAAGCAGCCTCCACCATCGGCAGATATCTATTGAGCACTCTGTCCCGAATTAGGTTGCTGGGGGCAACCAGTACAACCCGTTCAGAAGACATTGCGACTACATAAAGATCTCGAAATGAAGTCAACCAAACTGCTTCGGAGACCTGACTGCGGAGGAGTCCGCGACAGGTGGTCCAAATAGCATCGACATTGAGCCCTAACGAGTGCTCGACGTCGTTATTTTCCTGATTACTTAACGTTTCTTCAGTCACAAGGCCTCACAAGTCGCATGGTGTGGAAAACTTGTGGCTGTTGTGTAAAACCTCAAGAATCACTCAATCGCGAGTTGTGGAACCTAGCACTCCGTGGCGAAGAAGAGAAAAAAAACTACTTTTAGTGGTAAAGTTGTAACCGATACGCCATATTTAGCACGTTGCGCGCGAGAATCGAATAAAACACCGCCAAACAGGGACTTTGAAGGTAGATGTTTCTGTTTCGATGCATTCCCTCTAGGCTGAATTTGTTCCGGTGTAGTCGCATGACTCACCAGGCAAGATTTATCACTTTTATTCGATCGTCCGAATACAGAAAGTTCTTAAAGGCAACCTCGGACTCTAGATGCACCAGCGATTGCATAAAGATCGCAGCTCTAGCTCCTTCCCTCTTTTTGAACTTTCTTCGGACTCTTCTGCCCCAAGTTAGAGGCTGAAAAATGAAACGTACCTTTCAACCAAACACTCGACGACGAGCTCGTCGACACGGGTTCCGTCACCGAATGTCTACTAAAGCTGGGCGTTCAATCATCCAAGCCCGTCGGGCTAAAGGCCGGCACAGGCTGAGCGCTTGATAGACAGTTGTAACCAGAGAACCGATTTCGATTTACTAAAAAGAGCTAGTCGATTCTCTGGCCGACATTATTGGATGATGTTTTCCCCCGATGCAACACTGGCCCGCCCGCGCGTTGCGTACGCAATAGGACGTAACTATGGAAATGCGGTTCAACGCAACCGTATTCGTCGGCAAAGCCGGTCAATTCTTCGAAGCTATGCGAGCTCGGTGCCCAAAGGTCGGTATTTGATTGGAGTTGTAAGGTCGACTGACCGACGTACCTTCTCTGATCTCGAGGTAGACCTAAAGACCCTCATTTCCAAAGTAGACAACCCAAAATGAACACTCCCTCTCTGGTCTTAACGAAACTCATACGCTTCTACCAAGGACTCACTAGCCGACGTCTCCCCTCATGTCGCTACTCACCGACCTGTTCGAGATACGCCATAGAAGCCATTAATCAACATGGAGCGATGCGTGGAGCAACTCTTGGTCTCCGACGTATTTGCCGATGCCACCCATGGGGTGGCTGGGGTTATGACCCCGTTCCCACACCGACACAAAGGGTCGACGCCTAATGTTTGATCTAATTGCCCGCGTTCTTGCTTGGTTCTATGACTTTTCGAGCAGTTACGCGATTTCGATTGTTCTCTTGACTTTCCTAATCATGCTTGTGTTGACCCCTTTGACGCTTAAAGGGACCAGGTCAATGATGCGCATTCAACAGCTCCAGCCAGAATTAAAGCGCATTCAAACGAAACACAAAGGTGACCGACAAAAAATCAATGAAGAAACAATGGCGCTGTACCAAAAGCACGGCGCCAACCCGCTCGCTGGGTGTCTTCCAACCCTCGTTCAACTCCCTGTATTTATTGTTCTATACAGAGTCATTAATGGCATGACAAAGATGGGGAAGGACGGCGTACCCGATCCTTCCTATCTAAAGAAAGAGTCGCTGCTATACCAACGCCTTGTTGAAGACAAAGGCGAAATGGTTTCGTTCGGTATCGATTTATCTGAATCTGCCAAAGACGTCATACAAGCAAATTTCGTTGATGGACTCCCCTATTTAGCGTTGGTCGGCATCACCTTCGTTTTGTCATTTCTTCAACAAGCACAAATGAAAGCTCATCGAGGAGACGCCACTGCGCAAAATCCTCAGATGGAAATGCTGATGAAGATCATGCCTTACATGCTTCCCATTTTCGCGTTCCTGGTGCAGGCAGCTCTTGGTGTTTATTTTATTGCGTCCAGCCTTTATCGCATAGCTCAGCAATCATTCATTCATAGAACAATGAAGCCAATCACAACCGTAGATACAACTATCGAGGCGGAGTTGATTGAGGAAGAACCACCTACCAAAGAGGTCACGAACCAACGTTCCAAAAAGGCACTGGCCGCCCAAGAAGAAAGGCGCCAAGCACGAGCAGCTCGAAGCAAAGAACGAAACTCAGAGCGTTCTGAACGTTCGAAAAAGAACCAACCCAAAAAAGAACCAAAAGCTAAAAGCGATAACGATCAGCAAGCTATCCAGTCCAAACGAACCTCCGGAGATGGACGAACAAAGAAAAAGCGGAAGTAAGAAATGGATTGGATTGTTACCGCCGGAGAGACAGTAGAAGCAGCGTTAGAAAACGCCCTCGATGAGTTATCTGTAACTGCTGATGATGTTGAATATGAAGTACTTCAGGAACCAAAAAAGACCCTGTTTGGACTCCGAAACACCGAAGCACAAATAAAGACTCGTGTGCGTCCGGTCGCAGCCCCCGCTAAACGCGAGCGTCGTCGCCCTGCCAGATCAGAAAAACGTAAGAAGGCTAAAGCTCATCGCCCTAAATCTAAGTCGACGTCTGGGAAACAAAAACAACAACGCCGTTCACCAAAACAACAGTCGCAAGAAAAACAGCCTGCTCAAAAGCAAGTGCAGTCATCAAACAATGCGAACAACAATGACGCGTCAAAGTCAGACTCCTCGACTCGTAAGCGCACATTAACAACACAACACAAAACATCCGATAAATCGAACATACGTTCGACTTCAACTGGCTCACGAACGCGGCCCGCAGCTAAAGAAATAGCTCGCCGCACCCGCAAGATCGACCACTAGGGAGAGATCCCACAATTAAGAGCAGGAGACTGCAATGACAACTGAAATCAATGTTGAAGAACAGCAGCAGATGGTTGGCGAATTCCTCGAAGGTTTAGCCCAATCATTTGGTGTTACGGCGAAGGCAGAAAATGTAGCTGCTGACGAAGATAGCTTCGAAGTAAACCTTGCTGGCAATGACAAAGAACTTGGCCTTTTAATAGGACCCAAAGGGAACCACCTCGTAGCGATCCATGAGGTGTCAAAAACAATGCTGCAGCGTCGTCTCCCAGGACTTAACCGAGCTCGTATCAGAGTCGACGTAGGTGGTTACCGCAGTCGCCGAAGGGAAGCGTTAGCCGCATACGTCCAGGAACTGGCTCAAAAGGTCATTGAATCGGGAGTTGAAAAGGGTCTTGAGCCGATGAATGCCGCTGATCGTAAAGTTGTTCACGACGCCGTTAACGAAATCCCAGGAGTTAACACAATCTCAGTGGGTGATGAACCGCGTCGGCGGGTTGTTCTCGTCGTAGCTGACGACTGAGGGAAATTGTGAGCCGGCGCGCGCTGGCAGAGACCATCGCACGAGCCCAACTCCTTGGACACGTGGGTCCTGGCGAAATTGACAAGTACATAGAGCACGGACTGGCACATCTTGAGGCTGCTGATCCGGCTGAGAATTCCAGATGGTGTGATTTGGGGTCTGGTGGAGGGTTGCCCGGCCTTGTTGTTGCTCACGAACGACCCGATCTAGAAATAAGTCTTTTGGATCGTTCACTCTCGAGAGTTCAGTTCTTGGAACAAGCAGTTGCAAATATTGGAGCGACTAGAAGGGTCTCTGTACTCAATGGTGATGCAACGGACTTGGCGCACGATCCCCTGCACAGAGCTAGCTATGACGGAGTGTTTAGTCGATCTTTCGCTGCTCCATCGGTCACTGCTGAATGTGCAGCCGCGTTCTTATGCCCCGGTGGCGCTCTCGTAGTTAGCGAACCTCCCGAACCTGTAGAAGGTAGATGGCCCACTGAACATGTTCAATCTCTGGGCTTATCCGCTGTCTCAGTGATTGAAGGCCCACCTCGGTTTGTCATCATGAAATTGTTAGAACTTCCGGCTGTGACTGTTCCGAGAAGTTGGTCCCAGATAGTCAAAAATCCTCTCTTTTGACGGTTTCACGTGAAACGGGACTGGCGTCTCCCAGAAAACGTTTCACGTGGAACCAATGTTGAAATCCTTGACCTGGCGGTTGCGAGGCGCTGAGATTAGCAAGGAAGCCGTAGATAACACGACCGTGCAAAGAGGCTTGAGATGCCACGCGTTCTTGCTGTAGCCAATCAAAAAGGTGGAGTAGGTAAAACTACGACTGCTGTGAGCGTGGCATCAAATCTTGCGCTTTCTGGCCAAAGGACCCTTCTTATTGACCTGGATCCGCAGGGAAACGCCACAACAGCTCTGGGATTCAGTTCTAAGAGTGTTGAAGTTTCAAGTTATAATGTGGTTGTTCAGCAGCTTCCGATTAGCGCCGCCCGCGTGACGACTAGTGTGGAAAAGTTAGATCTCCTGCCTGCCACTATGGATTTAGCCGGAGCTGAAATCGAGCTAGTTCCGATGTTCAGCAGGGAACTGCGATTGCGTTCCGCAATTTCGTTGGTCGAAAAAGATTATGACTACATTTTGATTGATTGCCCGCCCAGCCTGGGTTTGCTCACAATCAACAGTCTTGCTGCCGCATCGGAGGTTCTTGTTCCTCTGCAGTGTGAGTATTACGCGCTCGAAGGCCTAAGTCAGTTGTTGAGTAACGTCCAACTTGTCCAGGATGCACTTAATCCAGATCTAGATGTGAGCGCCATAGTTCTTGTTATGTTTGACGCGCGCACCCGCTTAGCTCAGGAAGTTGCTGAAGAAGTCCGCGCCCATTTTGGAGATTTGGTCCTTACGGCAGTAGTGCCGCGTTCTGTTCGCTTATCAGAAGCTCCGAGTTACGGGCAGCCGATTGAAATTTACGATCCTGAGAGCGCGGGAGCGGCTGCTTATCGAGCGGTCACAAAAGAAATTTTTGCACAAAAGCTCAACGGTTTAGCTTTGTCTGAGAGGAGTCCGTAATGGCGCGCCCACAAGGAGGACTAGGTAGGGGATTGGAGGCTTTAATACCGGCTTCGAATCAATTAGGTGGTGCCGTGGCGAACCGCCCTGAGGATATGTCGGACGGGCGTACGGGGAATTCTTCAAGTGCTCAGAAAGTTGAGCGACTGGGTGCTTACGTTGAAATTCCGGTAGAAGAGATTTCAGTTAACCAGATGCAACCTAGGAAAGCGTTTGACGATGACGCGCTTAAGGTGCTGACCGAATCGATTCTACGTTTTGGTGTGCTGCAGCCAGTGGTCGTTCGGGCATCCTCCGGTGACAAACCTTTTGAACTAGTAGCGGGGGAGCGCAGATGGAGAGCTTCTTGTTTGGCTGGCAAGGAAACCATCCCGGCTGTAATTCGGAGCTCTAATGAAGAGACGAGTTTGGTTGAGGCTTTGGTCGAAAATCTTCATCGCGAGGATCTGAACCCAATAGAAGAAGCTGCCGCGTTCCAGCAACTGATAGATGATTTTGAGGTCACGCACGCCGAACTCGGTCAAAGGTTGGGAAAAGCCCGAACGACTATCTCCAACTCATTACGGCTGCTCGAGTTGTCAAGTGATATTCAGCTGGGGCTTATCGAAGGGCGCATTACCTCTGGGCATGCAAGAGCTCTGCTCGCGTGTGGATCGGAGTCTGATCAGTTGTTGTTAATGGAAAGAATTGTGCGCGACAAGCTTTCTGTTAGAGAAGTAGAACAAATCACTCGATCTGCCACCAGTCACTCAAAGCAGAGAAAGCAACAGAACACCGTCGCGTCGTTATCCGACGCTTCTGCTCTCGAAGTAGAACAACACTTGAGTGACTACTTAAATACCACTGTGAGTGTTCAAATGAACGCAAAACGTGGAAAAGTCACGATTAATTTTGCCACTGTGAGTGATCTTCAACGTATATATGATCTCATATACCCAGGTGACGACGATACGAGCCGTAGCTAATTGACTCTCTTCGCTCCATAGCTAATCAAGCCCTACCTCAACAAAAGAACGCAACGCATCGGTGATAAGCAAAGACATGGTGTGATGATTACGAACCAACGTTGTCACATCGTCTATCCGTAAAAGCAACGCAGGCATTCGTGTTTCGCGGAGCAAAGGAAGCCTCATACCTCGCGACGAAATACCTGGAACAAGTGACTGAAGATTTTTGGCCACAGCGGAACCGAGCTGTTTCCCACTTGGACTCTCGAAATGTTCACCCAAGAAATGACAAACACTCGCATCCTGATCCCGGATCTCAACCCCGATACAAAAATCGGCCTCGAACTTATTTGCCTGCAGGGCGTGACTACCCCAGTCAGGGTGATGAGTAGTGAGCACTTCGGCACCCGCATCAGACAACGATCGACGAAGGGATGCAACTACTGCGTCGAGGCCGCCGCTTTCGGCGAGTGCGATTTTGTAACCATGTAATTCGCTGCCCGCATTTAGAAAACGTTGTTTTTCTTGTAACCGTGTGATGTCAGCTGCCTCGCCGAAACGTTGGCCAACTCGGTGTAAGAAATCGACAGTAACCGGGCCACAAACGCCGTCAGGCACCAGGCCCGCGTTTAGTTGAAAGTCGACGAGAGCATCAGCTGTGTGTTGGCCATGGATGCCGTCGATTTGGTCCATAGGGAAACCCAGCGATGTCAGTAACCGTTGAAGATCAGCCACATCGTCGCCTCTTAGAGGAGGCGACTGAAGGTACAACAGCCTTGAGCCTAAACGATGCCCAGCTTCTACGAGCTGCTCCCACGTTTGTGGGCCACAAATACCGTCGATATCTATAGACCGACTTTGTTGAAAATCTTTGAGAGCAGCTTCTGTGAGGCTTCCAAAGATGCCATCAAGCGACTCAATAAGGTGACCTACTGACACCAACCTGGTTTGTAAATCCCGGACATGGTCCCCTTGAGCCCCGACACCGAAGGGACGAATGAAGGACGGATCTATAGGAATTCGCCAATCTCCTCGAGCAAGGCACCCTTAGGCTTCGCGCCAACGAGTTTTTTTGCGGGTTCGCCATTTTCAAAGACTATGAGAGCTGGAATGCTCATAATTTCATAACGTCGAGCCAAGTCGGGACTGTCGTCAACGTTTACCTTCGCGATTTTGATGGATTCTTCTTCCGCTGCAATTTCTTCCAGGATCGGAGCAATCATTTTGCAAGGACCACACCACTCAGCCCAAAAGTCGACAAGGACAGGCTTCTCCGATGCACTGATCGCCTCATCAAATGAACTCATATCAAGGTCTGTGATTCCTTCAGCCATCTTTAACTCCTCATCGCGGGTGATGGCACTCTAGTCCCAAATCATGGAGTTTTATCGGCTTACCTGGGATCGGGTTTTAAGCTAAATCTCTAGGCATGATTTTCTTCTAGCCATCGTTCTGCATCGATAGCAGCCATGCAGCCAGAACCTGCGGCTGTGATTGCTTGCCGGTAGTAATCATCTTGGACATCACCGCACGCGAACACTCCTGGAATTTGAGTTTTGCTGCTATCGGGCTCTGTAACTAAGTACCCGTTGTCTTTGAGATCTAATTGGTCTGCGAATAGTGATGTATTTGGTTGGTGCCCAATGGCGATGAAGAGACCTGTGATTGGAAGAACGTTCTCCTCACCACTAACCGTGTCCTCAAGCAGGACGCCAGAAAGTTTTTCATCTCCTTGTATCTCAGTAACTTTTTTGTTCCAAAGGATTTCTATTTTGGGATTATTTAACGCTCGTTCCTGCATGATTTTTGAAGCACGGAGTTCGTCCCTGCGATGCACCAAATAGACCTTTGAAGCAAAGCGCGTAAGGAAAGTTGCTTCTTCGACAGCACTATCGCCACCGCCAACGACTGCGATTTCTTGGTCTTTAAAGAAAAATCCATCACAGGTTGCGCAGGTCGAAAGACCGTGTCCGATCAGTCTGTCTTCGTTTGGTAAGCCCAGCATCAAGCTTTGGGCTCCTGTTGAAATGATGACGGTATGAGATCTATAGGTAACGTCACCGACTTCGACTGTAAATGGCTGTTGGTTGAAATCGACCTTGGTGGCTTTTTGGGTAATAAATTCGGCCCCAAATCGCGATGCTTGCGCACGAAAATGCATCATTAACTCTGGACCCATAATTCCCTCTGGAAACCCAGGAAAATTCTCAACCTCAGTGGTCAGCATTAACTGTCCACCAGGTTGGTCACTAGTTGAAGACGGCTCGCCCTCAATAACCAGTGGGCCCATATTTGCTCGAGCAGTATAAATGGCAGCTGTAAGCCCAGCGGGTCCGCTTCCGATGATTATGACGTCGCGAATGTCGCTCACATTCCCTCCAAAAAAGGTATGTAGATATTTGTTTAATCAATACGTTTTGACCACAAAAACACACCTAGGAAGGCAAAACAGACCCCTAACAATAGGTACGTCGCCCAAACTTCACCAGGCAGTAATTGATTAACGATTGTGACTGTCAAAATAACTAAGAGGGTCAATGCTGTAATCGCCACGACGAAGAGCACTAGTCCATAAACGACCAATCGAGCGATGAACAACAACGGGCCGGTGGTCTTTGCGCGTACTGAACCAACACTCGCCACCACGAGCTTTGTAGCTTGAGCTGCTAGACCTTTGTCCGCCGACTTTTCAGCTGAGGTAGAAGTCACGACGTGATCCTATCTACTACGCCTGACTGTTGGATTGGCAGCACACTTAACCGTACTTTGGACGTCCGCTGACTGAGACTTCAGTGACCGTCACGCGATGACCACCAGCAGCTAACTCTCTACCTAACGATGTGATCCAGAGCAGTAAAGTTGCGCCTGGTGTGTCATTCAGATTGACGGTGGTAGTTCCGCTTACTTCACTGCGACTGGCTATTGGTTCTCCCCAACTTTGAATACCTCCGCCGGTATTCTCCGAAGCGAAGATTTCGAAGGACCAGTCGATAGTCGGGGAGCTAATTCGGAGACGATCGAGTTGTTGGGGTGGGCCAAGTGAAATGATGAGCCCTACTCCATCTTTGAGTTTTCCAAAATCTGCGGTTGTGTATCGCTCTGTGTACCAGCCGGTGTTGCTATCTCCATTATTGATTAAATCAATCTTTTCGGGGTGCTCTACTTGGTCATTACCAGCGGGATCAAAGGGGACTATCGAGACAATTTGAAGTTGGGTTGGCCTTGACTCAGGACGAGACAAAAGCGGTGCACTGACGGAAGTCGAACTATCAAAGCTTTCGACGATTAACGGGTCTTGTGGTTCCAAACGGACGACTTCTCGGACATTTTCAACAAGAGACGAACCAACTTGAGTTCGGGTTACGAGAAGACCCACAAGAATTACTACTGCAGCCAAAACTCCCACGAATGCCGCTGGGGCGAGCCATGAACGTTCCGCTTTTAAAAAATGGGTCTGGTCTATATCGACAGCGTCTGTGGCACGATCAAGATCTTGAGCCAAGGATCTTAAAGCCAGAACAAGTGCAGATGCATCGGACCACTGATTTGTTCGGTCGACGGATCTTCTAATTAGTTGTCTAAACGCGGAAGGTATAGACGGATGAATTTCATGGCGACCTTGATGATCAAGTTGTGGTCGAAAGCCAACAAGGCACTCATGCATTAGTTCGCCGAGTGACACAATGTCATCTTGGGGACGCGCTGGAATTGTGTTCGCGTCACTGGTCGGGGGACCATCAACTATGACAACGGTTCCATCTTGGCGCCTACCTACGTTTCGCGCCTGTAGGTCTCCAATGGCGAATCCAGCTGAGTGAAGAGACGCCAAAGCCTCTCCGAGCTGTATGGCGAGATCTAGACATTCGTCGCTTGAAAGAATCCCTTGGGATTTGAGATGTTGTTCGAGTGTCTCTTTAGGCAAGGTTTCGGTTACCAGCCCAATGCGATCACCTAACTGAACGGTATCTAAAACGTGGAGTAGCGCTGGGTGCTCAAGCCGGACAAGTGCTCGCGCTTGGAGTTCGACGCGCTTTCCCACCTCAGTTAAAGGATCCAATAGCCGGATCGTCACAGGACGATCCAATGTGCGATCGAGTCCTGACCAGGACTCAATAAGGCCGGGACGAACGCATTCATCAATCCGGTATCTCTGATGATCGTCGACCATTGCTTCGGGGGAGTGATTAACGGGTTGTCTGGAAAGCTACGCCTATCGTTCCCAAACCGGCGTGAGCACCAACAACTGGTCCGACTTGGCCCACCAAAACATCTACGTTGACAACAGCGTTTATCTGTTCAACAAATGCGTCAACATCTTCACAAGCTGCATGGAGCACGCAGAGCTGCTCGATTTGTTCAGCATGTTCCTTGACGACCGCAACAATGCTATTCAGCGCTTTGCTGCGAGTTCGTTGCTTACCCGCAGGCTCGACAACTCCATTACGAACTTCGATTAAAGGTTTGATTGAAAGCATCGACCCTAAAAGAGATCCAGCTGCTCCAATGCGTCCGCCCTTGCGTAAATTCTCCAACGTGTCGAGCGCAGCGTGTACCTGCGTACGTTCGACACAGTCAATTGCGTTTGCAGAGATTTCTTCAATACTCGCGCCTGATTGAGCGGCGGTCGCTGCGCCAACAACAATTGATCCAAGGCCCATGGTGACAGTGCGGCTGTCTACTACTTTGACTTCAATCTTGTCTTTCACCATAAGCGCCGCTTGTTGTGCAGCTTCAATAGTGGCTGAGAGTTCACCACTTAGGACTATCGCGACAACACCTGAAGCTCCTTGCGATGCCGCCTCCTCAAATTGTTCAACGAAGGCACCAGGTGCGGGCGCAGCTGTGGAAGGGAGTTCGTCCATTGATTGGCATTTATCCCAAAATTGATCGGTACTGAGTTCAAAGCGGTCGACGAACTCGGTTTCACCAAAGCGAATCTTTAGCGGAACGATTTTGATATTAAGTTCAGCGATTACTTCTTCGGGTAGATCGCATGAGCTGTCGGTGACGATTTGAACCGAGGTCATAATGACTCTTCTTCCTGTTTAGGTTTTGTTTTTGGTCGACGAATTGACAGGCCTGCAACCAAATGAGAGTAACTCTCCGCTTGCAAGATAGAGGAAACAGTCGCATGTATGACTACCACTGCTACTGCAAGTACTGACACTTGTAGCAGCGGTTGTTCGATCCCAAGTTCTCTCAGTACCAATACTGTGCTCAAAGAGACCAAGGCCGGCCAAGTGTGCTTCCAAAGACCTGTTTTGGTCAGTCGTTCGATCTGCCATTGATTGAGGAGGTGTTTACGGAGCCACCAAAATTCGAACCAAGCACCAATTGCGGATCCCAGCGCTAAACCAACTGGCCCTAACCTTGGAGGTAATTGTTGAGCGTTACGGACCGCTTCAGGTAATGGACCCCATACGAAATTCCAATCCCCGAAACCGACCAAGGTTTGATTGAGTACAACTACTTGCTCGAACTGAAACATCAAAATCAGCCCAAGCCCGGCAGATATCACTACTCGGACAAGAGCGATTCGCGACGGGGTAGCGGTGTTGCCTGTGCTAAAGCAAACGCTTTGCAGGAGCCTAGATGACAGCAAAGCGGGAAGCCCGAGCGAATAGGCCCCTAAAGCTAAACCGATTACGGCTAAGTCGTTGGCATCGATACTGTTTCGTAATCCACCTAAGTTAAATAGGAAATCAGCTATTGGCGCCCCTGCTGCCAAATATAAGGCGCAGATCGGGCCGATTAACCAAAGCATTTGCAACAGTCTTTTGTTAACCCGCTCACGCACTGCTGCTGTATCTACAGAACGACTTAACTCGGGTAGTTCAGCTGCCGTGATGCTTGTAGCGATTAGAGCAACTGGTAAGAGATAGATCGCTTGTGCAGCGGCTAATGCTGAGGCTGCTCCCAACGATAAGAGCGAAGCCAACGCCAAATCCAAAAAGGATGACAATTGAAGAGCGCCTCTTCCTGCTACCGCCGGTACGAATCTCCTGAGAACTAACGCACTAGAAGGTTCTGTCCAAAGCAGGTTGAACCTTATATTTCGATTACTTCGCAATACGGTCGGTACTTGAATAAGAACTTGTAATACAGAACCGACTACCAGAGCCCAAGCCAAGGCCTCTGCCGCTGTGTTGCCTTTTACCTCTGAGATAGCCAGCACAATGAGGACGATAATTTGGCAAATATTCCAGACTACGGGGGCCGAATAACCGAGAAAAAGGCGGCCGTGGCTATTTAAAATAGCCAAGCACCAGGCACTCATCACTAAGACTGCGGTGCCGAGAATGATGATTCGAACAAGTTGAACCGTGAGGTCGAACCGTTCTCCTGTAAATCCCCATGCGATGGCTCTAGTAATCGGTTCTGTTGCGAGGAAAGCAACCGCTGTTAAGCCAGCTACCAAACACAAGAGAAAGGAGAGGACACCTCCGGCCAGCTTTCCCGCTTCCTCTGGATCGGACTCAAGAAGTCTGCTGTATTCGGGTACGAAAGCTGCAGAGAGCGATCCTTCCCCAAACAAATTTTGGAGAATGTTTGGAACACGTTGTGCCGCCGCAAACGCATCACCAATTAGACCTATTCCCAATATGTTGGTTACAAGAACAGAACGAGCCACTCCAGAGAATCTGGATAATCCGATTCCAGCAGCAGCCACCCCCGGTCCTGAACGTCTCATAAGTGACGATTCTTTCGCTTTCTGGTGTCGAGCAACCACCAACTCGCCAGAAATACAGCCGCCCCGATAGTAAGACCGAGTCCAACTCCTGTAGGGGTCGTTGCTCGAAGTGCAGCTTGTGCACGCCCCACCAATATTCCTCCATCAGGCGAGTGCAACTCGATTGAGACAGGAAACGAACCAGATCCCAATGCCCTAAGTCTGAATCGGTGAGTGGTGACGCCGGGTTCAAGAACAAGAGTCGTGCTCTCACCATCATCGAAATCTTCTACGGTCACTCGTTCGCCAATTATCCGAAGTTCAACTCGTAAGGGAATACCAGCTCTGTTTTGAAAACTGAATGGCACCGAAGCTTTCTGTGACGTCAATTGGATCGACTCATCGGGAGGAATATCTATCAAACTCGCTTGTAGCCGAATGAGATCAACGGTTGATTCCCAAAGATCAATCTGCGTCAGAGTTGAAACCTCTGAGGACAGACTAAGTAACAATTCTCGATCTAGAGCTTCATAATCCTCAGCATCCTCATCACGCACCATTGAACGAATTGCAGCTAAATGACGGCGAGCGTCTCTGTAGGCGCTGAAATTTTGGTCTGTTGAGCTCAATCGGACCCGTAGACGATGTTGACGTGGCTGCGTTTCGCCTGCAAGTAACGGTCGCGCTACAGCGTCACGGGCCTTCAAGGGGATTATCCAATCAAGTTCTTCTATTCCGCGCAGGAAGATGTCTGCAAATTCAGGTGATCGGTTGCCGGCAGTTAAATCCACAGTAAGCAAAGAGTCTGACTGGTCAGTGGAAGCGATAGTCGCCAAATGCGCTAGAAGTCGTTGGGCTTCGCTTGCAGGTGTGTCGTGAGGTTGCCGTTCAGACAGAGTGTCAACTACAAGACCACGAAACATTGATTCGCTTGATATGAATTCAACAGGTCCCCGCGGGTTGACCTCAGGCATCGGCGAAAGCGAAGTCGGGTCGACAATTAGTTCTCGGATCCCTCGACCCCAACGAACCTCAACTTGTGCATCGTCGGCCTCTCCGTGCCCAATCCAAAGAGTTGTTGGAGCTAAGTTTCCGAATGCGGCAAGGCTCTCTGAACCCATTTTCAGGAGAGAGGCGACTTCGTTGCCGAAGCCCGCATCAATCAAAGCAGCTTCGTTAATCGGCGTAAACGGGTTGCGAATGATCTCATGTTTTGTATCGGTGAAAATTGGGGCGAGCGAAGGCAGAGAAGTTTCACCTATGAAAATGGGATGAGACGTGATGCTTAACGGGACCGAAGGATGGTCGCGTAAAACTTCAAACCAACTATTAATTGATCCTGCTGCATCTGCTGATTCAAAATCTCTGATTTGAGCGATGAAAACGACAGGCACTCTTATCGTCAGACTTCCACCTACTCGAACTATGTGAGTTATGACTCTGCCAACTAAGTCCTGACCTTTAGTGCGCATCTCAATGCTCATGGGGTAAACGCCCGGTTGTACTAGCTGAATGTCACCGATTTCGGTGTCGGAAACAAAGAATGAAATGTTGGTGACACCCCAAACATCGGGCCGCAGATCTGCCATGCTGAAGCGCTGCGACGCAAGCACGCCCCCTAAATTTGCACCACGGCTAGAAGCAAGGAACTGCTCTTCACTAGTGACACGTTCGTGCACCGTGACTGTGATCTGATCACCATTGGACACAACGCCTGGAAGCTGAAGGACAAGGTCAAACACTTCATCGTTGTGGGTAACGAGCGACTGGTTTACCACTTGCAATCCACCGGCGGACTCTTGGTTAGCAGCGGCGGATGTCCCTGCCGCTATCGAGACCCCCAACGTCAATAACAATGAGATCAACAATCGATGGAATTTCATGAATTCGCGTTCCATTTCAATACCGCAAGTCCATCACTCTTTTTGCTGAACCCCATGGATTCATAAAGCTTTTGTGCACCGGTGTTCCCGATTTGGGTGTTCACGAGCAGTTCGTTCACAAACCATCGCTTTGACCATTGGAGCGCATCAGCGACTAATGAACGCCCCATACCAGTTCGTTGGTAACGCGGATCTACTGCGAGTCGCTGCAGAAAACCGGTTCGTCCTGAACGACCAGTGATCGCGAAGCTAGATATCTCATTGTCTGTACCTACTCGGATCCTGCATGTCGGGGTCGCTTTAATTGCTTCCAGAAGTGCAGCCTCATCGAACTTCCAAAAATCAGAAAAAGCTTTAGCGTCAACTTCCAGTATTCGGTCCCAATCTGAACGACGACCCCTTCGTGTCCTTTTCACAGGGGCGCTAAGCGGCGTCGATAAATCATGTCCCAAGAGCAACAACTCTTCATGAACGATAAAGCCAAGCTGCCGAAAGAAAAATTGTTCCCGGGGGCGTAGAGCTGAGGTATAAACCTGGTTAATTCCATCCTGTCGGAGTGAGCCCAAGAATTTCAGAAGTGTTGTCTTATGGAGCTTCGCGGTTGGGACTAAGGGAGTTATATGAGCGACACGCCCATCATTCATAGACATGCGAACTTTTAAGCCTGAGAGATAACTATGCGATGATCGGTCTAGTGACACGGACCCCTCCCACCAATGACGCTATAGGGGGGATTTAGTTACTAGCAGTCGCGCCCTTACCCAGCTAAGCGCGTTTCGACTTCCTCTAGGGCTTGATCTTCAGATACATCCATGCTGATCGACAGCTCTGAGATCAAAATCTGACGCGATTTATCCAGCATCGATTTTTCGCCAGCTGATAACCCTTTTGCAGATTCCCTCAACGCAAGATTGCGCACAACTTCAGCTACCTGATAGATGTCGCCGGATTTCAGTTTCTCTTGATGATTCTTGAACCGGCGACTCCAGTTAGCTGGCTCGCGGATATCTTTTTTCCCAAGTAGCTCAAAGAGATCTTCAACATCGTCTTCGTCGATCGGCGGACGCATCCCCACGGAGTCAGCCATGTCAGCTGGTACCGAAAGCGTCAAGTCTCCATGTGCTGTTTCGAGAATCAAATATTCCCGTTCTTCACCAAAAGCCTTTCGCTTCTCCCGAGCGGTGATTAGCGCTGCACCATGATGTGGGTATATCACCCGGTCGCCGAGGTCGAATTTCATTCCCACTCCATCAAACTTTGATATCCGGCACCGATGCGGAATCTGGGATTCTTAGGTTGCCAGGACTACGACAAATCTCCAACCAGTTTCGGCAAGATATCTACATACGATCTCGGAATCGCTTATAAATCAGCCCGGTTTGCGCCCTACGCGAAGCTACGGTTTATTTGCATGGATGGCATCGCCCAATCCGATCGCGATGACCTTGATCAGCGCGTTGGGGACTTGGCTAATCATTTTCTCTCATCAGGGTTTCGTTTTTTCCTTGTTGGAGGCGTCGTAAGAGATCTTTTTCTGGGAAAACGCAGCGATGATATAGACATAACGACCAATGCGTCCCCCGAGGATTCGGACAAAGTACTGCAAACCTGGGCAGATGTGGTCTGGCGACAAGGCGAGAGATTTGGAACGATTGGAGCGCGCAAAGGCGACGTTACCGTCGAAGTAACTACGCACCGTTCTGAACATTATGTGGACTCTTCGCGCAAGCCCCAGGTCCTGTTCTCAGAATCAGTTTTGGATGATCTCAAGCGCCGAGATTTCACCATTAACGCTATGGCGATTGAAATGCCCACTTGGGACTTGGTCGACCCATTCAACGGTAGAGGTGATCTAGCTCGCCGGGTATTGCGCACCCCCTTAGGGCCAGAAACGGCCTTTTCAGAAGATCCCCTAAGAATGTTAAGAGCAGCACGTTTTGTTGCCAGATACTCCCTTAAAACCGAAGAAACGCTCGAAAACGCGATTTTTAACATGGCGACGCGAATAGGGATTGTCTCGAAAGAACGTATCAGCGATGAAATGGCTAAGTTCTTAGTGGTTGAGCAACCAAGCACAGGACTGGCTTTGCTCCAGCGCACTGGTCTTCTCAGCGAAATTATCCCTTCTCTCAAACAAACAGGGAAAATTGAGTCTGGAGCGCTTGATCGCACAACAAGCGAGATACACCTCCGTTGGGCTGCTTTACTTTGGCCCCTAACTCAAGACGCCCGGCAGGTACGACAACTTCTTAGGGAATTAAGAATGTCGAAAGCGTTATCAGCCCGTGTTGGAGCAATTATCGATGCGGGTCGTGAACTGTCGTTGATTAGAAACAAAGAAGCGCCCACCCTTCGACGTGCTATGCATCTCACTCACCCGTACATGGACCCTGCACTGGCACTTCTCAGTGCTCATCAACAAATGCTTGATCCTCAAATCCTTAAAGCTCTTCGCAAACTGGAGAAAGAAGAAGGGTCAGGAAATTTCGAGCTTCCCCTCGATGGATATCAGGTAACACAATTGATTGGAGAAGAAGGTCCCTTAGTTGGAAGCATGCTGGAACGCCTGCTTGAAACTCGGATTGAACGAGGACCCTTGTCGGAAGAACAGGCGAAGAAACTCATTTTGGACTGGAAATCAGAGCAATAGGGCTGACTACGCTGTTCTCGTGCAATTCCATCCAGGTCTAGCAAGCGACGACGAAGTACAAGGTCCGGCTGAGATTGATTATCGACTGCAACGTCGGCGGCTACTGCGTGACATAGAACGCGGAGTCGTGGATCGTGAAGAGGCTTGCGAAATCCACCCCGAGTTGTTGAGAGTTGCCCGTAACGCTGCTCCCACTATCAACGAGTTATGCCCATTGTGTAACGACCAAGAATTACGAATTGTGGCATACGTCTTTGGGCCTCGGCTAGGCCCTGGTGGTAAGTGCGTGATATCAGACGAAGAATTACAAAAAATTGCACGACGTAAAGGAATATTTATCTCCTACGAAGTAGAGGTTTGCGCTGCATGTGGATGGAACCATCTTCGGCGGCGTTACCCGTTGGATTAGTCATCCATTGGACGGTTCAGCAAACGTCAACTTCCTCGGTACTCTCCCTAAGTAGGGCTGGTTGATTGATAGTCCAACGGCAGTTCGCCACCGTGATATGACCGATCTAGTTACACCTGAAATCGAAGAGCCCAACAATCCCATATGGCCAGTCGCGCTTTATGTGGCGTTAATCGGAGCAATATTAGGGTTTGGTATCTTGATACGAACGGCTGGTGCAGAACCGATTCAGCAGCGAATAAACCCGGATGTCGACACTGTTGTCCTCGACCGGTTCAGCGTTGAAATGGGACGATTCCACCTCGAATCGAATCGTATTCCCGTAACACTCGAACAGATGTCACCGATTTTGATAGACGCGATCTTGGTCGCAGTCGATCCGAATTATCTCGACACGAAAAAGACTCCTACGTGGCCTTTAGCGGTTGCCGCCCTGAAGGGAAACTACATAGCAGCGAAACCTTCAGTCACTCAGCTATATGTGAGATTGCATCATGGTGTGCCCAACACTCGAATAGCAGCGCTTAGGGAAATTTCGAGTGTGGTCTATCTTGAGCGGACATATCCCAAAGAAGCGATATTGGAGGAGTATCTCTCAGCGATCCCACTCGGTAGGAGTAGCTACGGTGTTGAAGCAGCGTCGCTTGCTTGGTATGGCCGTAAATCCGGTGAGGTAGAAATTGCACAAGCAGCGCACCTCGCTTCGCTGGCCGCCGGCACTTCTGATCGAAATGAAATTTTAGAGAATATGAGGGCATCGGGGTCAATCACAAGTGGCGAACTAGCCGCGCAACGAAAAATATCCGTCTCCGAATTTGTCAAACCGTTTGTCGATTCGAGTCCTCAGCATCAAATGGCAAGCGATGTTGGTTTGCAAACTCCATTGCAACAAATTTATGTAGCACTCGTTGAGCGATACGGGCAAGATGCGGTTACCCAGGGCAGAGTTGAGACTAAGTCAACAATTGACCTTGGTCTTCAAACCCAGATCGCTGAAATAGTGCAAGAATTTGAAGCCGACACAAAAGTTCAAGACATAGCAGTAGTAGTTCTGGATGATCGCAATCAACTGCGCGCTGCTTACGCTTCACAGCAGTCATTATTCGAACGAAACCTGTCCGATATCCGAACTGTCGATCAGCTCATGGGACAACCTATCGAGTTTGACCTTGTCGCTTTATCTGACGAAATCACGGTCCTTCGACTTGGTGAACTCCATTCAATACTGGGCCGTAACGGTCGAAGCTATGCCACAGAGCTGATACTCGAAACTCGTGATCAATTAGGTCAGACAATTGATCGATTTAGTCACCACATTCTGATGGAACTCGACGACGAACAAGCGTCCCGAATGAACGACCAGCTCAACGACTTCCGTTTTAGAGGTCCGCAGCTAGTTGAGACCAATAACGAGATAGTGGTGAAGGGCTACTTAGGTCTCGATCCACAGCATCAGATTGCATGGTTCGGTGGAGCTAGTGCTCGGTTCACAGTGTCGTTTTGGTTTACAACGCAAACGGGCTCTCTTGACGGGACAGAAGAACCCCAAAGCAGTTCATCTCTCAGGCGAGAAAGCGAAAGATTGGCACGCCGGATTTTTAACGCGTCCCATAAACAAACCTAGATCGCAACCTTCTATCTCATCTTGGTGGGATTCGAGCATTTAGGCAATACCGTGGTGTCCGAACAAGGTCGACGCTGCTGTGCAACGTTCTCCTTATAACTGAAAAATTTAAAAACCCCTGCCCCATATGGGGCCCCGAAATACCGGGTCCGAAGGAGGAAATAGCGTGCGCGCATATGAGCTCATGGTTATCCATGACGGAGAACTTGATGATGTCCAAGTTCAAGAAGAACTGAAGGATCTGCGTAGCCGCATCGAAGAGGTCGGCACCGTGGCAGATTTCGATTTTTGGGGTCGCCGCCGGTTTGCATATGAAATCGACCATAAAACCGAGGGGTATTATTCGGTCATTGAATTGACAGCTGAAGGTGGAGCGATGGATCCAGTCGAGCGGGCGTTGCGCATAGCAGACAACGTCGTGCGACATAAACTCATCCGCTTACCTGAAGATGAAGCTGCTCGCCGGGGATTGCTGACGAGCAGCGCCGACTGAATCTTGGGAGATATAAATGGCTTTCGATAACAACGTCGTACTGGTTGGAAACGTGACTCGTGACCCAGAACTGCGTTTTACGCAAGGCGGCGCAGCAGTGTGCAGTTTTGGTTTGGCATGGAACCAACGATCTCAACAAGGTGAAGATAAAGCCCACTTTTTTGATATTTCGTGTTGGCGTGACCTTGCCGAAAATGTTGCAGAGTCCGTAAGTCGTGGAATGAGGGTGGTCGTGTATGGTCGCCTCGACTACCGAACTTGGGAAGGACAAAACGGAGAGAACAGATCAGCAGTTCAAATTGTTGCTGATGAAGTGAGTCCAAGTATCAAGTGGGCAACTGCCCAAGTAAGTAAAAACGAGCGCGGGGGAGGGGGTTCGCCCCAACCCGCGCAGTCAAATCAACCGAATGCAGGCTCTGATTTTGGAGCAGGCTATGAAATCCCTGATGAGGAGCCGTTCTAATGGCCGGTAAGAAAAAACAACCCCGGATGAGCGCAAAGGACCTAAGAAAGCCGCGGAAGAAGAAGGTCAGCCCGATTGTTAAAGACAAGATTGAGTACGTTGATTACAAGGACGTCAACTTGTTACGGGCATTTATTTCGGACCGAGCAAAAATTCGCGGACAACGAGTCTCAGGCAATAACCGCCAGCAACAGCGTGAAGTTGCTAAAGCGATCAAAGTAGCTAGAGAACTGGCGCTGATTCCCTATGCGCAAAGAGTTGTGACGCAACGAAAAGGCGACCGACGACGAGGCCGGTCAGATCGTGATGACGCGCGTTACGAAGATCGTGATGACGCGGGCTTTGAAGATATGACGGACGAAACGCAACTTGATTTGCAAGAAAACGAGTATTCAGAATCGGCAGAAATTGATGATGTCGCCGCAGTTGACGACACCATGGAAGAGGTGACTTCAGAATGAAAGTTATCCTCCGCTCCAACGTAGAAGGCGTTGGTTATACAGGTGACGTAGTGGAAGTTGCGAACGGATACGCCCAGAACTTTTTGATGCCTAAAGGACTGGCTATGCGAGCGACGGATGGAGCGGTTAGCCAGGCTGCCGCTATGAAGCGTTCTCGCGATCTGCAGGATCTTAAACAAAGAGAAGTAGCAGAAGAAGCAGCTCAACGTCTTGAAGCAGTATCGATCTCCATCGAAGCCCGCGTTGGCCAGGATGATCAGCTGTATGGATCAGTGACTACTAGTGATATAGCGGAAGCTGTGCAGGCTCAAACAGGGATTGAGTTAGACCGCCGAAACATGTCACTTGAGGAACCGATCCGTCAGGTAGGAACACACCAAGTTGAGATGCGCCTCCACCCCGAAGTGCGGGCTCAATTGACCATAGAGGTTGCTTCCGTCGAATAAGGACGCACAAGGTTTTAGAAACTTTGTTCTCCAAGGGGAGCTATGGCCTTAGACCAAGCGATTGAAGTCTTAGACCCCAGGTTCTACGGCCTCGTAATCCACAACACGCATCTCGAATGTTTGTGGACTGGTGCTCGATGGATGGAAGGTCCGGTATATGTCCCGAGTGCGCGTCACCTCATCTTCTCTGATATCCCAAACGATCGAACACTTCGATTCGACGAACGTACCGAGAACGTTGATGTTTTTGAACAACCGTCGTTTAATGCCAACGGACACTGCCTTGACCTTCAAGGTCGAATAATTACCGCTGAACATCGGGGGCGAGCCGTTACCCGAATAGGTCATGATGGTCATCGAGAAATACTCGTAGATCAGTATCAAGGACAGCGCCTGAACTCGCCTAACGATGTTGTTGTGAGATCCGACGGAAGTATTTGGTTTACCGACCCAACATATGGCATAGACACTGATTATGAGGGAGATATTGCCGAGTCCGAGATTGGCGAATGCTACGTATATCGACTGGCTCCTGATGGCACTCTGGATGCGGTAATCCGGGATATGACCCGACCTAACGGTTTAGCTTTTTCTCCCGATGAGACGACCCTGTACGTAGCAGATACAGGGAGGTCTCACGTCGGTTCAAAATGCCCCCCAGATATCCGTGCGTATCAGGTCTCAGATGACGGGAAACTCATTTCTGACTCCTATTCGATTTTTGCCACGTGCACCAGCGGAGTGTTTGACGGTTTTCGAGTCGATAGACAAGGAAATCTTTGGACCTCAGCTGGCGACGGTGTGCATTGCTACTCGACTGATGGGTCCTTAATTGGAAAAATTCGAGTACCAGAAGTGGTATCCAACGTTGAATTTGGCGGATTGAAACGAAACCGCCTTTATATATGTGGTACGACAAGTCTCTATTCGATGTATCTGAATACTCGACCTGTCCGATGAAAGATATGTTGCGCTGAACGAACTAGTGCTTCTGCGCGATGCTGTAAGCGGAGAAAAAATTATGACAACTGTTATCCCAGCACCCGATGCAAACAATGAATGGCGTCTTTCCACTCCCGGATCAGCGGATTGGGAACGCTCACCGCGTCCAGACGCGTCAGATAAATATTTCATGGTCTCGACAGACGGCCACGCGCAGGAACCAAAAGATTTGTGGGCCACTCGTATGGACGACAAATACCAAGACCGCCTACCTGGTGTGATTATTGGAATGAAAGGCCAGAAGTTTCAAAAAACTGAAGGGTTTAGAAATCCACTCAAACTCAATGACATCAAGTTTGAAGGACAGGATCTTTTGCGTAATAAAGCTGGTTACACACCGGAAGGTCGATTGGCGGACCTTGCGGCAGATGGCACTGACGCAGAGATTATTTTCCCCAACAAGGGTTTAACAATGTGGGCGACCAGTGACCCAGACTTCAGTCACGCAATGTGCAGCGTCTACAACGACTGGGCTTGGGAAACCTTTGGTCCCCACGGAGATCAGTTAATACCGATGGCATGCATCGCACCAGCCGCTCTCGACGACGCTATTGCTGAAATCCAACGTTGCGCAGAGCTCGGATTCAAAGGTCTACAACTTCCAAGCAAACCGATATGGGGACCTCCTGATCACGAAGCGTTGAACTACAACCTCAAAGAATTTGATCCCCTATGGGCGGCAATATGCGAAGTAGATTTACCCGTGACGTTCCACATCTCAACTGGTAGAGATCCTCGGACTTCTCGTAGCCGCGGTGGAGCGGTGATCAATTATGCGGTTCACTCGCTCGCACAAAATATAGAGCCAATCGCAAATCTCTGTGCTTCTGGTGTCGCAGAACAATTTCCAAATTTACGATTTGGCAGTGTAGAGGCAGGCATTGGCTGGGTCCCCTGGGCAATACAAGCAATGGACGAGGCGTACCTGAAACATCATTGGGCGGTTCGCCCCAAACTTGACTTATTGCCCAGCGAATACTTTAAACGCCAAGGATTCGCGACCTTTCAAGAAGATGCAGCAGGACTTGATCTAGCCCTGCGACATGACCTGGTACAAAATTTCATGTGGGCTAATGACTACCCCCACCATGAAGGTTCGTGGCCCCATTCGGCGGAGGCTATTGAACGGACCATGGGTGAATTAGATGATTTGAGCCGCGCAAGAATGCTCGGCTTGAATGCTGCGGAAGTATTTAAGATCCCGATTCCTGATCGCTACTTGAACTTTGACGATGCCAAAGCATCTGCGCGGAAGATCTCCTGAGTGGACGTGCTGCATTGGTTTTCACTTTTCGCGCGAATTCAAGGGCGATGAGAATCTCGGGACCACTTCGCGTGGTTCGTCACACATCTGTCATGTTTTGTGGATAACTAAGGGGTTTATCCACAGAAAAAGGGTATTAAATCCCCAATGTCCGCCCCTAGTTCTACACATGAGAAGTCTGACAAGCTGACGCCAATGACTAACGACCCGTCTTTTACCCCACCTCCCTCAAATCCGAATACTCGGGTGCCCCCGCATAATTCAGACGCTGAAGCCTCATTGCTGGGCGCAATGTTGTTATCTCGAGATGCAATAGGTCCTGCGGTTGAAACATTGAGTGGTGACCAATTCTACGTCCCGGCTCATGGCTACATCTTTGACGCTATCGCTTCGCTGTATGGAGCTGGCGAACCCGCTGATCCAGTCACTGTTGCTGAAGAACTGAGTCGGTCGGGTTTGCTAGAGCAAATAGGAGGACCGCAACGACTTTTGGAGCTACAAACCGGCACGCCAGCATCATCGAACGCGGCTCGTTACGCACGGATTGTTGAGGAACATGCACTGCTGAGACGGTTAATCGGTGTAGCTGGCGACATCGTTGAATTGGGTTATAGCCACCCCGAAGATGTAGTCAAAACAGTTGACGAAGCCGAAGCGATGATGTTCCAGATCGCTGAACGACGAGTAGTAGATAGCACAAAGCCAATTAGAGAATTGCTAGATGCCAACCTTGATCGATTAGAGGAACTATATGAACAGGGCAACGCCATCACTGGGTTACCAACGGGGTATATCGACTTTGATGACTTGCTGTCTGGACTGCAACCAAGCAACTTAGTCATTGTCGGTGCTCGACCTTCGATGGGGAAAACCGCTTTTGGTTTGGGAATGGCGGCGAGCGCTGCACTTGAAGCTCAACGACCCGTCTTATTCTTTTCACTCGAGATGGGGCACCTTGAACTAACACAACGCTTGCTTTGTTCAGATGCCAGAGTCGATTCCCAGCGAATGAGGAATGGGAATTTATCTGAAGATGACTGGCCAAAGATCACTCGTGCTGTTGGCAAGTTGGGCGAAGCTCCTATCTGGATTGATGACAATCCGAATCTGACGGTGATGGAAATCCGGGCAAAAGCAAGAAGACTCAAGAGTCGACTCGGTGACTTGGGTTTAATCGTTGTCGACTACTTGCAGTTAATGAGTGGACGTGGAAACGCAGAAAATCGACAAGTCGAAGTATCGGAAATGTCCCGTGGCCTTAAGATTCTCGCCCGTGAACTTGAGACTCCAATAGTTGCCTTATCGCAATTGAGCCGGGGATTGGAATCCCGAACCGATAAACGGCCCATGCTTGCTGACCTGCGAGAATCAGGCTCAATAGAACAAGATGCTGATGTCGTGGCTTTCATTTACCGCGATGAGGTATACAACCCGGAATCGCCAGATATTGGCTCTGCAGAGATTATCGTCGCTAAACATCGGAACGGTCCGACGGGCACAGTTCGACTCGCGTGGCTTAGCAACTACACAAGGTTTGCGAATATGAGTCGCTACCAAGATCAGACACAATCGTAGAAAACATGTTCTTAGGTCCTGATTTAATTCCGTTTTTGTTGTTAGCTCTCGGCGCAGCTCTAGTCGTTGGCAACGGTTTAGCCATGATCAAACCGCGCTTGGAACCAAGGACAGAGAACGAACTGCGTCGTGCCCCAGTCGGTCGTAGCCTCTTAATGGTGGCGATTGGATTGATTGTGTCGATTTGGGCTCTGGCAACGCTTATTGGCTGATGAAGCTTTTGAGCGGGTGACGGGAATCGAACCCGCGTTCTCAGCTTGGGAAGCTGACGTTCTGCCATTGAACTACACCCGCAGAGTGATTGCGTGGAGTACTCCTTGAGTCTAACGATGACCGAAGTCACAGATTTAGATGTGGGCTTAAAGGTCCGGTTTCGACGCAATTCGTATCTCTCAGTGGCGCTAGGATTCGATCCCTATGATTCTGTCGGACCGGACAATTCGTGAACTCTTAGCAGAGGGCAAAATTGTCATTGACCCGCTGGATCCCCAGGACATACAGCCTTCATCAGTTGATCTTCATCTTGATGATCGTTTTCGGGTTTTTTTGAATCACACCCAAAGCGTTATTGATGTCAAGCAAGACCAGACTGACCTCACAGAAGAAGTCGAGGTTGATACCGAGGATGCTTTCGTTTTGCATCCTGGGGAATTTGTACTTGGGTCGACGCTTGAGCGAGTCGCAATTCCTGATGATTTAGTAGGTCGGATTGAGGGGAAGTCCTCTCTTGGCCGATTGGGTTTGCTGATTCACACAACAGCCGGATTCGTTGACGCTGGTTGGGACGGGCACCTCACTCTGGAGCTTTCAAATGTGGCGAACCTTCCCATAACTCTCTATCCCGGAATGAAGATTGGTCAAATCAGTTTCATTCAAATGACCACACCAGCAGATGTCCCATATGGAGCGTCGTCTATAGGTTCCAAATACCGCGGTCAGCGTGGCCCTACAGCCAGCCGGTTTCACGAAAACTTTTGATAGCGACGTAGTTCATTGAAGTATTTAGGCTTTGGAAGCTAACTTTTAGTTTCAGCTACTTTTGAAGGTGGAGCAATGGCGAAGGCTTATCTCGTAGGAATGATCAAAGTCACCAATATGGACGGCATGGGACCATATATGGCAGCGGTTGAAGACACGATCACTGAACACGGCGGAAAATTTCTAGTGCGGCATATGGATGAGAAGCTGCATTCAGAAGATGACCCTAATCCCATTACTGTGGTGATCGAGTTTCCCGACGCAGTGTCTGCAATGAGTTGGAAAAACTCAGATACTTACCAGGCTATTTTGCCGGCCCGTCTCAATAATTCAGAAGGGCCGCTTGTGATCTGTGACGGTGTCGAATAAAGGTTTAGTTGTCCCCTGAATCGCTTTGTGATGCCTCCAGGGCTTCAACTAGGTGAATCGAAATGTCGGCAACTTTGACTTGGTCTTCTTCGATGCCTTGTCCTTTTACCCCGTCATCAATCATCACGTAACAGAATGGGCAGGCGGTGGCGATTCGACTTGCCCCGGTGTTGATGAGTTCCTCGGAACGTTCGTCGTTGACTTTTGTGCCGATAGTCTCTTCCATCCACATGCGGGCACCACCAGCTCCGCAGCACATTCCCTTGGTTCCGTTTCTTGGAGCTTCAACTATCTCGACTCCGCTTAACGTCCCAATTACGTTTCTCGGTGACATGTAGACGTCATTGTGCCGACCCAAATAACAGGAGTCGTGGTACACGATCCGTTCATCTAATTTGGCCTCGCTGAGATCGAGTGCCCCAGATTCAACTAATTCTTCGAGGAACTGGGTGTGGTGCAGCACCTCCCAATTCCCGCCATATTGGGGATACTCATTTTTCAGGGTGTTGAAGCAGTGAGGGCACTGCGTAACAATCTTTCTCACTCCCATCTCGTTGAGGTTGTTTACGTTTTCAGCTGCAAGCATTTGGAATAGATATTCGTTCCCTGAGCGTCGCGCGCTGTCCCCTGTACACATTTCAGAAGGACCGAGAATTGCGAAATCAACCCCTGCTCGTTGAAGTAGTTTCGCTGTCGCTTCAGACACTTTTTGGTTTTTGTCATCAAATGATCCGGCACAGCCAACCCAATACAAGTACTCGTGATCAAATGGATCTGAAGGGTCAACGACTTGTACGTCGATGTCAGCGGCCCAGTCTGCTCGCTCGCCGTTATTCATATTCCAAGGGTTAGCGTTATTTTCCATTCCCCTGAAAGCTCCGCCTAGCTCTGCCGGAAAGTCGCTTTCCATCAGAGTGAGGTATCTCCGCATGTCCAGAATCTTGTCCAGAATTTCGATATTGACCGGACAGTTTTCATCACAAGCCCGACAACTTGTACACGCCCAAATTTCCTCGCCGGTAATCCGCTCAAACAAGTTGTTGGCCTCGACCTTGATTTCAGGGTCCGTTCCGATCGGGGGAGATACCTGACCGTGTTCGCCAGTGGCGGCCATTACTTCGCCTGTTTTTAGAACGATTTCTCTGGGGTCGAGAGGTTTTCCAGTCGCGTGAGCTGGACACACGGCAGTGCAGCGACCACACATTGTACAACTATCGGTATCCAACAATTGCTTCCAAGTGAAGTCCTCGACTACTGAAGCTCCGATGGTTTCTATGTCGTCGGCTTCCATTAGATCCGGTAGCGCCCGCATTGCCCCTTTCGGACGCTCTCGATCCTTTAAATACATGTTCAGGGGAGAAGTGAACATATGCCGAAGCATCGTGACTGGCAGCATCACCAGAAAGGCCATGAAGCATATGACGTGAGCGATCCACATCGCCTGGTGCCAACCGGCGACCGCTCCCACTTGATCGACAAGAGCTGATAGCGGGTACCCAATGAACGACCACTGTTCGTATGTTGGTCGACCTTCTACAGCTATACGGAAGGCTTCCGCTGCGAAGCCGGTTACTCCGAGGCCAAGTAATACTGCCAAAATCAAGGCATGTTCAGGTCGAGTTTTTATTTTGATGCGATATGGCTTTTGTATGTAGCGACGAACAATCGACCAGGCCATGCCGACCGTGAATGCAAGCCCAGCTAAGTCTCCTACAAAACTAAACCCTTGGTAAGTTCCGCCGTGCAGGAACTTCAAACGTTCAGGTAGCTGGTGGTCAATTTCCAGAGTAGTGGTGACCGCTAACAGCACTAGGAATCCGTAATAGAGAAGTGCGTGCATAATCCCTGCAGCAGGGTCTCTTAACAGGGTCTGCATCATTACGCCTGATCGGTAATCGCGAACACGCTTTTTGGCGTTTGAACTCGTAGTCGCTCGCCTGTCCGGGGCACCACGTTCCCAATTTTTCATTCGTTGAGCGAAGTTCCATGCCCCAAAAACTATGAGTATCGGTGTGATCACGTAAAACGCCAGTTTCAGCGCTCCGGGGATGTTGCCGAATACTTCTCGATGTACTTCGTTGTTGTTGTGGAATTCGAAAACTGATGCAGCGATTCCAGAAATTGCCGTTACCGATGCGAACGCAACTCCAACTGCGAGCGCAATGTGATGCGGCTTTACTCGTGCTTTCACGTAGGTCAAGTTACCGGAAGGTCAACGAATGAACAGGCTAGAGGGGGGTGAAAATGGCTTCGCTTTCCCGCGATAGCTCCTTTTGGTTACGAACGGCACAACACTTTCCATTACTTGTATTCGATTTGTGTGCCCCATGTTTGCGCCTCTGACACTGGCTGAGTTCTTTGTTACGTGACAAGGTGTCTAGGCAGAAACCGATTACGGAGGTCTCGCATGGTGCGTTTGGTAACAGCAGTCATTAAGCCGCATCGGCTTGAAGCAGTAGTCGAAGCCTTGCAAGACACAAACGTTCAAGGTTTAACAGCTTCAGAAGTGCGGGGGTTTGGTCGTCAAGGCGGACATACCGAGACTTATCGAGGCACGGAATATCACGTTGATTTCATTCCTAAAGTCAGAGTTGAAATTTTGGTTGATGGAGCTGACACGGAGCGAGTGGTGGACTGCATAGCGGAAGCAGCTCGAACCGAAAAGATTGGCGATGGAAAAGTGTGGGTTACCGAGGTAGAGAGCGTCACTCGCATACGTACGGGTGAACGAGGCGTCGACGCACTTTGATGCACTCGTCACCGGTTGAATTTCAGCGCAAATAGCGTTCCGATACTTCTAGCGATTCGAGTGGTTTGAGAGTTGAGTCCAGCTCGTAGACAATTGGGGCCCCAGTCGGAATGTTGAGATTCAGAATGTCGTGATCTGATATTCCGTCGAGATGCTTAACCAATGCTCTGAGACTGTTGCCGTGAGCTGCTACAAGGACTGTTCCGGTAGTGGCTAAGTCCTCACTTAGTGCACCCTCCCAATAAGGGACCAGACGGTCTACGACATCAGCTAAACATTCGCTGTTTGGGAGCTGTTCTCTCGGGACTGACTGATACCGAAGATCGTTGTTCGGGTCGTGAGGATGATCCGCGGGCATTGATGGTGGACGCGTCGAATAACTTCTTCGCCACTCATGAACTTTGTCTTCTCCATGAAGGTCCACAGTTTCTTGTTTATTCAAACCAGTCAGGCCACCGTAGTGACGCTCGTTCAGACGCCAGTTCCTCCGGACAGGAATCCATAATCGGTCGCATTCCGCAAGCGCCAAATTAGCTGTGAGAATTGCTCTTGTTTGTAGGGATGTGTGAACAACATCAGGCAACAACCCAGCCGAAAGCAACATCTGCCCAGCGTTTTTTGCTTCTTCTGTCCCCTTTTCGGTGAGACTGACGTCGTACCAACCTGTGAACCGGTTTTCGAGATTCCACTGGCTTTCGCCGTGTCTCAGAAGAATTAGCTGAGTGGTCTCTTTACCCATAATTTGCACCTTAGTCGGACACCTTTAGGAGGTACCTCAAATTAATTTCGATTCTAAAGTTGTAAATACCACACTCAACTTTTATGATGGTTAGCCCTCGGATAATAAAACGCCTGAAATACAGCGAAATCTGACCATTCGAGGCGCAACCTGATCGAATTTAATAGCAGGAGATAATCAATGGCTAAGGCAGTTGGTATAGACCTAGGAACAACAAACTCGGTTGTTTCAGCAATGGAAGGCGGTGAACCCACGGTTATCGCAAACGCTGAAGGAGACCGAACGACTCCATCAATAGTTGGATTTTCCAAGAATGGGGAAGTGCTGACGGGTGAAGTCGCTAAACGACAGGCTGTAACTAACCCAGATCGCACCTTGGCTTCTGTAAAAAGACATGTTGGTACGAATTGGACAGTAGAGATCGATGATAAGTCCTACACCCCTCAGGAAATAGCTGCCCGAGTTCTTCAGAAACTAAAGAGAGATGCTGAGCAATATCTCGGTGATCAAGTCACGGAGGCAGTTATTACAGTCCCAGCTTATTTCGATGACGCGCAACGAACGGCAACAAAAGAAGCTGGACAAATTGCGGGCCTCGAAGTTCTGCGGATAATTAATGAACCAACTGCTGCAGCACTGGCATATGGCTTGGATCGAGAAGCAGAGGATCAAACCATATTGGTCTTTGACCTCGGCGGCGGCACTTTTGACGTCTCGGTCTTAGAAATTGGTGATGGTGTTTTCGAAGTTAAATCCACTGCTGGTGATACTCAACTCGGCGGTGATGACTGGGATGAACGTGTAATTGATTGGCTGGCGGATTCTTTCAAAGGTGACCATGGTGTCGACCTCAAAGCCGACCCAATGGCTCTTCAACGGCTCAAAGAAGCTGGTGAGCAAGCCAAGAAAGATTTGTCTTCAAAGCAGACAACACAGATCAATCTTCCATTTATCACTGCTACCGATAGCGGACCCCTGCATCTTGATTACGAGTTAAGCAGAGCTAAGTTCCAAGAAATCACAGCGGATCTTGTAGACCGTTGTCGAGCACCGTTCCAACAAGCCATAGACGATGCGAATTTGACATCAAGCGATATTGATCACGTGATAATGGTCGGCGGGTCCACTCGTATGCCGGCGGTTCAAGAACTGGTCGTGACAATTGCAGGTAAAGAACCCCACAAAGGTGTGAACCCTGACGAAGTAGTGGCGGTCGGCGCGGCGATCCAAGCGGGTGTTTTGAAGGGAGACGTCAAAGATGTTCTCCTTCTTGATGTCACTCCGTTGAGTCTCGGCATTGAGACCAAAGGTGGTGTCATGACGAGGCTAATCGAGCGAAACACGACGATTCCCACTAAACGCACCGAAGTCTTTACTACTGCCGATGACATGCAGCCATCGGTTGAAATACATGTTCTGCAGGGAGAACGCGAAATGGCTTCGGGTAATAAGACCTTAGGAAAATTCCAGCTCGTGGATCTTCCGCCTGCGCCCCGCGGCGTTCCACAGATTGAAGTGACCTTCGATATAGATGCCAATGGAATTGTCAATGTCTCGGCCAAAGACCGAGCGACTGATAAAGAACAATCCATCACCATCAGTGGTCAATCGAACTTGAGTGACGATGACATTGATCAAATGGTCAAGGATGCAGAGTCTCACGCAGAAGAAGACCGTCAACGTCGCGAAGCAGCTGAAGTCCGTAACAATGCGGACGCTTTGGTTTACCAAATCGAGAAACTGTTGTCAGACCAAGCAGATCAAGTACCCGATGAAGAAAAAGCAGAAGTTGAGGGCGCTTTAGCTGGTTTGAAAGAGGCGCTTGAAAATGAGAACGAGGACATAGAAGCAATTCGTGCAGCCTCTGAACACCTAACAACCGTCAGTCAGGCGTTTAGCCAAAAGCTCTACGAATCAGCGGCGCAACAAGCCGGTGATGCATCTCCTGATCAATCTGAAGATGCTGAGGACGTAGTTGACGCTGAAATCGTTGACGAAGACCAGTGAGCGAAAAAGAGATGGGTGAAACCGAACAGGAAGTACTTCAACTCGAAGTAGATGAGCAAAAGTCCGAGTCCCCGGATACCACAGAAGAACCTGAAGGGACTACGGCTGAGACACTTTCAGTCGAAGACTTAGTCGAATCCCTAGAGACGGTAATCGCTGAACGCGACGATTTTCGCGATTCGCTTCAACGTCTTCAAGCAGACTTTGAAAATTTCCGTCGCCGTAGTGCGAATGAAGTCGATCAACGAATCTCGCAGGGGATTTCTCGGCTAGCCGAAGCATTACTGCCGGTACTTGATGCATGTGACGCTGCTTCTGAACAAGGCCTTGAGGAAGTAGCTCCTATCCGAAACGCGCTTGAAGCTGTCCTCGCAAACAATGGATTAACCCGCATTGAAGCTCTGGGAGTTCAGTTTGATCCGCAGTTACATGACGCAATGTCGTTCGAGACGGGAGAAAGTGACGACCAGATAGTCGTTGAAGAACTTCGCGCTGGTTACCGCTGGGGCGAGTCAATCCTTCGTCCCTCGATGGTCAAGGTGAGCGGTGGTTAGCTCTTAGTTGTCGTAGGGAGGTGAATGATGGCAGTGCAGCGAGAGTGGTTTGAAAAGGATTACTACGCCGTGCTTGGGGTGCCATCAAGTGCCTCGGCGAAAGAGATAACTAAGGCGTATAGAAAACTCGCTCGGTCCCATCATCCAGACGCAAAAGGTGGCAACGAAGACCGATTCAAAGAGGTTTCAGCTGCGTACGACGTCTTGGGTGATGAGACAAAGCGTAATGAATATGATGAGGCTCGCCGCCTAGGACCGTCAGCGATGGGCGGATTTGCTTCCGGTCAAGATGGCTTCAACGTTCATTTTGAAGACTTTGATGACCTTGGCGGAATGTTTGGGAATCTGTTCGGTCGAGGCCAACGCGGACCTGTACCTATGCGAGGCGTAGACCAGGAAACGCGCATACATCTAGGGTTCCGAGATGCAATCGACGGCATCACCACAAATGTGGCGTTCGGTGAGTCAGGTAGCGGTGGTCGTTCTCACGCAAAGGTCAAAATTCCGCCTGGTGTCGATAATGGCCAACGAATTCGCCTCGCTGGGAAGGGTGGAGCTGGCCGCAACGGAGGCCCGAATGGGGATCTATATGTTGTGGTTGAAGTAGCCCCGGACTCAATGTTTGGCCGAAAAGGCCAACATTTAACTTTGCTGATTCCAGTTACGTTTCCTGAAGCAGCCCTTGGCTCTGAAGTTAAGATTCCTACTTACGATCATTCGACAGTGACTCTAAAAATTCCAGGGGGGACGAAATCAGGAACAACTTTTCGAGTGAAGGGCAGGGGTGTCCAAACTCCCAAAGCTAAAGGTGATTTGCTGGTTACTGTTGAAATTGTGGTGCCGAAGGATTTAACGCCAAAGGAAAGAGCAGCAATTGAGGCGTTGCGAGAGGTGACTGATTGGTCGCCCCGGAACGACACAAACGAGGAGGGCTAAGCATGGATCCATTATCTTCAACATCAGATCCGGGTCGCGCTGTCTACGTGATTTCTGTTGCAGCTGAACTCGCGGGTGTTCACGCCCAAACTCTTCGAATTTATGAACGTAAGGGTTTAGTGGAGCCCGCTCGGACCCCGGGGGGTAGTCGCAGGTATAGCGATATCGACATCGCTCTTCTGCGTCGAATACAAGAACTTACCAACGAGGGGTTGAATTTGGCGGGAGTAAAACGTGTTTTGGATCTAGAACATCGCGTCGCGCAACTTGAAGCAGAAATGCGTGACCTCCAAGCAGCGGCGACTGCGACGCTGATGGAGACTCACCGTCAATATCGAAGAGATTTGGTACCTCTTCAACAATCAGTTATTCCTTGGCTTGATCCAAGACGTCGACGTTGACTCGTTTAGTTCGGTCAAGTTCTCGATGAGAGTGAGAAAAGCAAGAAGCCTGGTAATTCATCCTAGAAAAGTCGCCGTTCGCAATTAGGATCTCACAACGTCAGCAGATGACGTTTGGAGAAGTCCGTGCCGGGATCAATTGTCGTTGGTACCCAATGGGGTGACGAAGGTAAAGGGCGAGTCGTAGACATTGTGGCCAAAGAGTGCGCCCATGTTGTGCGCTACCAAGGTGGGCACAACGCAGGGCACACCCTTGTCGTGGACGGAGAAGTCTTTGCATTACAACTTATTCCAAGTGGGATTTTGTACGACCACGTAGTGCCCATTATTGGGAATGGTGTCGTTGTAGATCCATACGTGTTGTTGGCTGAGATTGACGCATTGACTGCTAAAGGGGTTAACTGCCAACGCCTAATGATTAGTCCCCAGGCACATCTTGTTCTTCCGTACCATCAAATTCTGGATGAATTAGCCGAAAGTCAGTTAGGTGATAACAAGATCGGTACTACGAAGCGGGGAATTGGTCCGGCATATGCAGATAAAGCGTCGCGCGTAGGTATCAGAGTCGAAGATCTGCTGGACCCAACTCATTTGAGGGCCCGCTTGCATAGTGCTCTGGCTGAACGAAATATCATTCTTCGTAACATCTACGGGCACGATGGGGTTGATCCAGATCAACTTGCCGATGAACTAATTCGAGAGGTGGCTCCGAGAGTTGCTCCCTATATTGGTGACACTGTGGGGCATCTGCACGAGGCCCTTCATGCGGGACAGCGGGTACTTTTCGAGGGCGCCCAAGCAACTTTCCTTGACTTGGACCATGGGACTTATCCTTTCGTAACTTCTTCAAACCCGGTTGCGGGCTATGCCCTAGTGGGGGCAGGGATTGGCCCCGGCGCGGTCGATCAGGTGATTGGAATTGCTAAGGCATATCTGACTCGAGTTGGCTCAGGACCTTTCGTAACGGAACTCGATGATGCGGTTGGAGATCACCTAGTTGAGGTAGGAAGAGAGTACGGAACCAACACGGGACGTCGAAGGCGAGTTGGATGGTTTGATGCAGTAATGGCGCGTCAAGCAGTTCGCCTCAATGCTTGCACGGAAATCGCTCTTACCAAACTGGATGTTCTGGATGAACTAGAGACCATCAAAGTCTGTGTGGCCTACGAGGTAGAGGGTGAAAGATATGAGTACCTACCCCACCTCAGGCGAATGCATGACAAAGCCGTGCCTGTATATGCCGAGTTCCCGGGTTGGCAAACGAATCTTTCCGATGCCACCGAACGCAGTGACCTTCCCAGAGAAGCAGTTGAATACATATCTTTTCTTGAGCGGCAAATGGGCGTTCCTATCCGCTTTGTTTGCGTGGGTCCGGGACGAGAGCAATATTTGCGGTTTGCGGCATGAGGATTTGCGTGGTCGGCTCCGGAGGCCGCGAACACGCTTTAGCTCACACTCTTTCACTTCATGCAGATGTAGTCGTGACCCCGGGCTCTCCAGGTATTAAAGGGAGTACCGGAGTGGCCGCGACCGAGATAGAGGCGGATCTCTATGTGATAGGACCTGAGGTCCCATTGGTTGATGGACTTGCTGATGATTTGAGATCCCGAGGCCGTCACGTCTTTGGTCCTGGTGCTGATGGAGCGATGTTAGAAGGCTCGAAAATTTGGATGAAGGAACTTGTGGACGCAGCTGGAGTTCCTACGGCCCGATACGGATCTTTCCGAGCAGATGAAATTGATCAAGCTTTGGAGTTTTTATCGACGCTCGTTCCTCCCTATGTCGTGAAGACAGATGGCTTAGCAGCCGGCAAGGGCGTGTTTGTAACAGATACATACGCTGAAGCTGTCGATGACATTCAAAACAAACTCTCTGGTAATTCGTTCGGAGAAGCGGGCCGTCAGATTGTTATTGAGGAAGGTCTCCGTGGACCCGAGCTCTCACTCTTTGCTTTGTGTGATGGACAAAAGGCAGTGCTGATCCCGACAGCAGCTCAAGACCATAAACGCCTACTCAACGATGATTACGGACCTAACACTGGCGGGATGGGCTGCTATTCACCGCTCCCTGAATTGAGTTCCCAAGATTTAGAACGACTCATGGACGTCGCCGTGCATCCGACGGTTAACGAATTAAAGAATCGAGGGATTGATTATAGAGGTGTCCTTTTTGCGGGATTTATGCTCACCGAAGAAGGACCAAAGCTTCTGGAGTACAACATTCGATTTGGTGATCCCGAGGCCCAAGTAATTCTTCCTCGCTTAGAAGGCGACATCGCACAAATTTTCATGCAGGTGGCGTTGGGTGACTTGAAAACCGAACTGAAGATCTCCAACGACAGCATGGTTACGGTTGTCTTGGCAGTGGAGGGCTACCCCGTATCGTCGAGAACAGGTGATTTGATTCGAGGTATCGAGCAAGCGGAAGCGGTCAAAGGAGCGACTGTCTTCTGTGCGGGTGTCAAAGGAAATAGTCGATCGCAACTAGTTACAGATGGAGGCCGAGTGCTTAATGTCTGTGGTCGTGGATCCACGCTAGGTGAGGCAAGAAGAATCGCGTATGAGGCGGTGAATGCCATCTCGTGGCCAGGTATGCAGCACCGCACCGATATTGGTGCTTCGATTGAGTTAGAAACCGTTCAGGAGGAAATCACATGAAGGTAGCGATTCTTATGGGTTCACCCCGAGACGATGAGAAGATGGCTGGAGCATCGGAGATGCTCGAGCGCTTCGAAGTTGAGCATGAAGTGCACGTGATGTCTGCTCACCGAAATCCAGAACAGGTGGGGGATTTCGCAAGCAATGCCCGCGATAACGGGTTCGCGGCAATTATTTGCGGTGCTGGCATGGCAGCTCATCTGGCTGGCGTAGTGTCGGCCCACACCACTTTGCCAGTTATCGGCGTCCCTCTGTCTGGGGGTATTAGCGATGGCCTTGATTCGCTGTTGTCAACTGTGCAGATGCCGCGTGGTATCCCCGTGGCGACGGTCGCAGTTAATGGTTCTGCCAATGCTGCAGTACTGGCTGTGGAGATGTTGTCAATAACTGACGCCGAGCTAGCTGAGCGGCTCAAAACATTCAGAGATGAAGGCGCAAGATGACACCGATCAAAGCGCAGGTGTCCAATGTTTTAGCGAACCGGTATGCGTCTCCTGAGATGACGCAAATCTGGTCAGCCGAAAATAAAATTGTCTTAGAACGAGAACTTTGGATAGCAGTGCTCGAAGGGCAAAAGGACCTGGGGCTGGAAGTTGAGACAGCTGCTCTTGATGCGTACCGGTCAGTTATGCATAACGTCGACCTGGATTCGATTCAAAGACGTGAACGAGTCACATTGCATGACGTTAAGGCGCGGATAGAAGAGTTTTCCGAACTCGCCGGCTACGAACACATCCACAAAGGATTGACGTCACGGGACTTAACGGAAAATGTAGAGCAACTCCAAATTAAACAATCAATGCAGCTTGTTCGAGATCGACTCGTGACGGTCATTGTTCGTCTGGCCGAGCTTGCTCTTCAATACCAGGAAGTCTCCATTACTGGACGTTCCCATAATGTCCCCGCACAACTCACAACACTTGGAAAACGATTTGCCAATCTAGGCCAGGAGACACTCTTGGCTTTCGAACGTCTCGAAGAGTTACTCAACCGTTATCCCTTGCGTGGCCTAAAGGGACCTGTTGGCACCCAGCAAGATCTTCTCGACCTCTATGAAGGAGATGCTGCCAAGGTAGAAGAACTTGAGCAGCGAGTCGCTAACCAACTTGGATTTGAACGCACCCTTGACGCGGTCGGACAAATCTATCCTCGGTCCCTCGACCTCGATGTAGTGAGCTCTTTGGTGCAAACGGTGAGTCCTTTGGGGAATCTCGCATTGCAGATTCGACTAATGGCGGGGTTAGACCTTGCGACAGAAGGTTTTCGTGAAGGCCAAGTCGGCTCCTCGGCTATGCCACACAAAATGAACGCGCGTTCCGCGGAACGGATTAATGGTTTCGCAGCAATTCTTCGGGGGCATCTCACGATGGCCTCTTCGATAGCAGGAGACCAGTGGAATGAAGGCGACGTAAGTTGTTCTGTAGTTCGACGAGTAGTGCTCCCAGACGCTTTTTTTGCCATAGATGGCGCGCTTGAAACGACGCTGACGGTTTTAGACGGTTTCGGCGCCTATCCCCCTGTTATTGATCGGGAACTCGAGCAGTATCTGCCATTTCTCGCGACTACTCGCATTCTTATGAGCGCCGTCAAAGCAGGGGCGGGCCGAGAAGAAGCTCACACCATTCTCAAGGACCACGCAGTCGGCGCAGCACTGGAAATTCGCGAGGGAAGCTCAGGCAATAATGACCTAATCGACCGGATTGCAGAAGATCCGAATCTTCCTATTGACAGGGACACAATTAACGAAATTCTGGGGGACCACAACAACTTCATTGGCCTAGCGCAAGCTCAAGTTCAGTCCTTTTTGAATGCTGCAGCCATCGTTAATTCTGCCCATCCTGAGGCAGGGTCCTACCATCCTTCCCCAATTCTCTAGTAGAGAAGAGATGTGAACGAACTTCAGTTATTGCACAGTGGCAAAGTTAGAGAGATGTATGTCGTCGATGACCAGCATCTATTGATGGTGGCGACGGATCGAATATCAGCATTCGATGTTGTTTTTGACGAGCCAATACCAGACAAAGGAAGGGTACTAACGGCGATGACCGTGTGGTGGTCTGATTATCTCGCATCTAGTGCGCAGACCCATCTAGTGTCGGCGGACCCAGCTGATTTCCCTGAGGCGGCAAGACGTCCTGAATGGACGGGAAGAGCTCTTCTGGTGCGCAAAGCGGAGATGTTGCCACTGGAATGCATCGTTCGCGGATATATCACTGGGTCGGCTTGGAATGAATATCAAAAGTCAGGGACTATGCATGGAACGTCTTTACCCTCCAATCTCCTAGAAGCTCAACAGCTTCCTGAACCTGTCTTCACTCCATCGACGAAGGCAACAGAAGGCCATGACATAAACATAAGTTATGACGAGGCCGTTGACATTGTCGGCTCTGAATTAGCTGAGCAAGCGCGCCAAATTTCTTTAGACGCATATACCCGTGCCTCGGAGCACGCAGCACGCAATGGTGTAATTATCGCTGATACAAAATTTGAACTTGGTCTTGTGGACGGCCAAATGGTTATTGCCGACGAGCTTCTTACTCCTGACTCGTCGAGATTTTGGCCAGCAGAAAACTGGAATCCAGGAGCGACACCGGTATCACTCGACAAGCAGCCTGTTCGAGACGCCACCGAGGCAACGGGATGGGATAAATCCCCGCCTGCACCACCGCTCTCAACCGAAACGATTCAAGCGACACGCGACCGTTATATAACTGCTTATGAGCGAATCACTGGCGAATCTTTTGGGCAGTGGATCGGGGGTAGCTAATGCACTTTGAGGTAAAGGTCGAGGTGTCACCGCGGGAAGGAATAGCAAATCCAGAGGGTTCAACAATTGAAAGAGCTTTACCAGCGCTGGGCTTTGTTACGGCTAGCAACGTAAGGGTTGGCAAGGTGATTCGGCTGCGAGTAGAAGCTGATTCGTCCGACGATGCCAAATCATTAGTTGAAGATATGTGTAATCGCTTTCTCTCAAACCCGGTAATAGAAGACTCACAGGTAGAAGTGCTACAAGGATGAGCCAGCGTATTGGAGTGGTTCGCTTTCCCGGAACTAATTGTGAATTTGACACCATCGATGCAATTCGAGCGCTAGATGGCGAAGCTGAGGTTCTTTGGCATGGTCAATCCGACTTAAAAAACGTCGATGCAATCGTCATACCTGGAGGCTTTGCTCACGGCGACTATCTGCGATGTGGAGCCATAGCAAAGTTTTCTCCAGTCATGGATTCGATAACTTCTTTCGCTGAAGATGGAGGTCCGGTCCTGGGTATATGTAACGGATTTCAAGTTTTAACCGAAGTTGGATTACTACCAGGAGCGTTGCAGAAAAATGCAGGAATGAAATTTCTGTGCTCAATGCAACAAATCGAATTCGCTTCCACCTCAAACGTTCTTGGTCAACAAGCATCTGTGGGAGATCGTTTGATGATTCCGATTAACCACTTTGAAGGAAACTATGTCTGCGCGCCTGAAGTTCTAACCGAAATGGAAGCAGAAAACAGGATTGTCTTTCGTTACACAGACAACCCAAACGGTTCACTCGCTGACATAGCTGGGATATGCAATCAAGCCGGCAACGTAGTTGGCATGATGCCTCATCCCGAGCGTGCTACTTCCCGCCTCCTCGGTTCAACAGATGGGATCGGTCTCTTGAGATCATTGCTGGCTGCCTGACCCGTCAGTCATAAAATCGATCCCCTGGCATCCATGAGGAAAGCAACTCTGCGACTACATTTAGGACGTGAGTCCCGCCCCTGAAGACGCATCAGTGCACCGGGCACTTGGACTTAGTGACGACGAGTACCAACGCATCTATGAGCTGTTGGAGCGACACCCAAACCATCTGGAATTAGCGATGTACTCAGTGATGTGGTCTGAGCATTGCTCGTACAAGTCATCCAAAATTCATTTGAAGCGACTCCCCACGCAAGCCCCATGGGTTTTGGTAGGCCCAGGAGAGAATGCCGGAGTAATCGATGTTGGTGATGACATAGCAGTCGCGATACGAATCGAAAGCCACAACCATCCTTCAGCAATTGAGCCATATCAGGGAGCCGCTACGGGAGTTGGGGGCATTCTGAGAGATATTTTTACGATGGGCGCTCGTCCAATAGCCGTTATGGATCCTCTTCGGTTCGGGCCCATTGATGACCCTCGCAGCCGGTGGATAGCAGAAGGGGTCATTAGTGGTGTCTCTGGTTATGGAAACAGTGTTGGCGTGCCCACAGTCGGTGGTGAGATCGTCTTTGACGAAACCTATAAAGGTAATCCGCTAGTCAATGTCCTAGCCATGGGGGTACTACCCACAGAGCGCTTAGTTCTAGGACAAGCTAGCGGTGTTGGTAATCTTGCCGTTCTTCTCGGTGCCTCCACGGGGAGAGATGGGATAGGCGGCGTCAGTGTTCTCGCCTCCGCAGGCTTCGACGAAAGTTCTGAAGACATTGATAAGCGGCCAAGTGTGCAGGTCGGTGATCCCTTTGAAGAGAAACGGCTCCTGGAGGCGTGTCTCGAATTATTGGATCAAGGTCTCGTATCAGGAATCCAAGATCTTGGAGGAGCCGGAATCACCTGCGCTACGAGTGAAACAGCGTCACGCGGAGGCGCGGGTATGGATGTGGATGTAACGGCTATTCACGCTCGCGAAAACAACATGGAACCCTTTGAGTTAATGACCTCAGAATCACAAGAACGCATGCTTGCGATTATTAAGCCAGAGGATCTTGCTCATGTAGAAGAAATTTCTGCCCGATGGGAAATACAGGCAAGTGTCATTGGTCGAGTTACAGGCACCGGACAACTGAGAATTCTTGATGGATTTGATGGGGACGTATTAGCGAGCCTTCCCGCTTCGACACTGCACGATGACGCGCCGGAATACAAGCGACCGATTGCACCGCCTGCTGACCTTGGAGAGCGCCGGGCCCAAGATGCATCGCAGGGCCCCGTGGATTGCATCAACAACCTATTGAGTCTCCTTCGGGACCCGGCATGGGTCTACAGCCAATATGACCATCAATTGTTCCTCAACACCGTCGTAGGTCCAGGAAATGATGGAACCCTTCTTCGACTTCGAAATCCACGCAACGGCCAAGAAACCGGAAGAGGAATCGCTCTTTCGACAGATGGTAACCATCGTTGGTGTCACGTAGACCCGCGTCAGGGCACAGCTATGGTCGTCGCCGAGGCAGTTATGAACATCGCCTGTGTAGGTGCGCAACCTTTGGCTGTTGTCAATTGCTTGAATTTCGGCAACCCAGAGCATCCTGAAGTTATGTGGCAGTTGGCCGAAGCCGTAGATGGGATGGCTGAAGCATGTGTTGCTTTCAACGCACCGGTGATTGGCGGAAATGTGAGCCTTTACAACGAAACCAACGCCGTTGACATCGCACCAACACCAGTAGTCGGGGTCATTGGAATGCATCCATCACTAACGACACCACCGCCATCCATTGGCTTCCCACCCAACGCTTCTCTGCTGTTATTAGGTCAAGTGCCTGATACCGATGTTTCCCTCGCAGGAAGCCAATGGGCCTGGGAGATCGGGGGATGCAAAGATGGAACTTTGCCAACGTTTGACCTTCAACAAGCGGTCCGAACAAGCCAATTTGTCGCTGAATCAGTCCAGAAACAGCAGCTTCTAGCGATACACGATATTGCCGAAGGCGGCCTAGCTGTAGCAGCTGCAGAGATGGCAATCGATAGCGGCTTCGGAGCTCAAATTGTTGACCATTGTGACCATGTCTCGATGTTTAACGAATCAGGCGGTCGCTTCTTAGCTGTAGTCGGAGACGAGCTGCTAGATGATTTTTTGAAGGATGCTAAAAGACACGATGTTCCCGCAATCCAAATCGGGCGAACTGGTGGCACATCGCTGAATTTCGGAACGGAAATCATCATTCCTGTAAGCGAATTGGAAACCGCATATCGAACTGAACTCCCCGAAGCTCTAGGTCTAGGGACTGTCAACACATGACAATTGAATCCAACGGCATAGAGATCAACAAGCCTCGAGAAGCGTGCGGTGTTTTTGGTGTCCTAGCTTCGGATAGCCCGGTCGCTCATCAGACCTACCTTGGTCTATACGCACTTCAACATCGTGGCCAAGAGTCAGCCGGTATCGCAGTCAGTAATGGGGAGAACGTGACCGTGGTCAAAGACATGGGTCTCGTCTCAAGTGCCTTCGATGACCGAATCCTTGCCGCACTAGACGGAAATATCGCAATTGGGCATACCCGGTACTCAACAACTGGGTCTAGCTCCTGGCGAGCGTCACAACCCTTTTATAGAGACGTTGGAAATTTAGAATTTGCGCTTGCTCACAATGGGAACCTGGTGAATACGGCTCAGCTTGCTGAAAAGGCGGGAATGCTCGAAGGTACTGTGACCAGTGACAGTGACCTCGTCGCTGAACTATTGGCAATAGAACTAGCGAGCGATGACGCGCCCGAGGGAAATGAGCTTCCATGGGCTCTTGAGAGGGTCTTACCGAAGCTCCGAGGAGGATTTTCCTTCGTAGCAATGGACCGTAATCATCTGATCGGTGTCCGTGGACCCGAAGGGTTCTGGCCTCTATGCCTAGGGCGATTAGACAACGGATGGGTCGTCGCTTCAGAAAGCCCCGCTCTAGACACAGTAGGGGCGCACTTTGTAAGAGAAGTTGACCCAGGTGAGATGATCGTCATTGATGCCAATGGATGGCAATCACACCAACCATTTGAAGACCCCGATCCCAAACTTTGTATTTTCGAATTCGTCTACTTCTCGCGACCCGACACCCTTTTATATGGGCGCAATGTTCATTCGGCTCGACAACGCATGGGTGAGCAACTCGCCACTCAAGCACCCGCTTCTGCTGATTTCGTCATTCCAGTCCCGGAGTCGGGAATCCCCGCAGCCCAAGGCTTTGCCCGAACGAGTGGTATCCCATACCGAGACGGATTAGTGAAGAACCGCTACATAGGAAGGACTTTCATTGCGCCGTCTCAGGAGATGCGCTCTTTAGGCGTGAAGATGAAACTCAACCCAATACGGCACAACATTGAGGACCAACGACTCGTAGTAGTTGACGATTCAATTGTTCGAGGAACAACTACCAAAGCGATAGTTGAAATGCTGCGAGCCGCAGGTGCGGCTGAAGTGCACCTCCGAATTTCATCACCTCCATATCGATGGCCCTGTTTTTATGGAATGGATACTGGAACCCAAGCTGAACTCATGGCAGCGAACCTAACCATGGAGGAAATACGCGACTATCTAGGGGTCAATTCGATCGCCTACTTGGAATTAGACCGCCTTGTTAGCGCGACGGGTGCCCCCGGAGCAGGCTTCTGCACCGCCTGTTTGGATGGCCAGTACCCAGTTGAGATTCCTGACGGAATTGGAAGAGAGGTTCTAGGAAAACGAAAAGACGAACCTGATTCAGCGTTTATCGCTGCATCACAAATGAAGCTAGAACAATGAATTCTGAGATCACCTATTCAGAAGCAGGCGTCGACATTGAGAGTGCTGACGAAGCAGTACGTCGGTTAACGCCCCACGTTCGTTCAACGTTTAGACCAGAAGTTCTAAGTGAAGTAGGTGGCTTTGGTTCCGTTGTCGCGATCCCAGACGGATACAGAGAGCCAGTACTGGTGTCTGGAAACGACGGCGCTGGAACAAAACCACTTATTGCTCAGACATTAAATAAATACGACACAATAGGAATCGATGTCGTCGCGATGTGCGTCGACGACATTGTTACGTGCGGAGCTGAACCCCTCTTCTTCTTAGATCAATTAACTGTCGGCAAAGTCGACCCGGAGCAAATTGAAGAGCTAGTTAAAGGATTCGCCGAAGGCTGTCGCCAAGCTGGCTGCGCTTTGACAGGCGGTGAAATAGCTGAACACCCTGACACCATGAGCCAACACGATTTCGATGTTTCCGGATTTGCAGTGGGGGTAGCCGAACGAGGTGAAATCCCTACGAAGTCTGCTGTTGTAACAGCCGATGTACTGATCGGTATCGCATCACCGGGTTTGCGTTGTAATGGATACAGCTTGGCTAGGCGCGTTCTAATGGAAGGACACTCTCTGGATGAACCTGCATGGCCGCAAGCTGAAGTTTCGCTCGGCGATGAACTTTTGCGCCCATCAGAGATATACGCACCAACAGTGTTGAGAGCATTCCGCCAATTTGAGATTCATGGTGCAGCACACATTACGGGCGGCGGTCTCGCAGGCAATCTCAATAGGGTCATTAACCAGAATGTTGACGCTCAAATTGATGTGACACGATGGTCACGCCCACGAATTTTTGAGCAGATCGCTGCTGAAGGTCCGGTATCGGAAAATGAAATGCGCAAGGTTTTTAACATAGGCATAGGGATGGTTCTCATTGCCCCCAGGGAACAAGCTCACCTGATAATCGAAATGGCAAATCAAGACGGCCATGAGGCATGGGTCATCGGACAAATTCTGGACGGGAATGGTGCAGTGAGGTGGGTTGACGAATGAACGAGCTTGATTCTCGACGTTTAGAGCTGAAAGAACACCTATTGACTCATGCTGTCCGCACAGGGGATTTCGTACTGAAGTCAGGACGACGAAGTTCTTGGTTCATTGATGGAAAGCAGACCGCCTGTGACCCATTAGGTATCAAACTCATCGCCGACATCATTTTGGATGAAATTCCGGGTTTAGATGCAATTGGGGGATTGACAATGGGTGCAGATCCTGTCGCCTATGGGGTTTCAGCAATAGCAGCGGACCGCGGAATTCCATTGCGCAGTTTCAGCGTCCGAAAAGAAGCCAAAGATCACGGTGTTGAAGGTCGAATCGCAGGCGCTTTACGAAAAGGCGATCGCGTCGCGATCACCGAGGACGTTGTTACCCGAGGTGTCTCCCCACTCGAAGCAGCGAAAATCGTAAGAGCTTTTGGCGCGGAACCAGTAGTCATTGTTGCAGTCGTAGATCGTGGTGGTACCTGTAAAGCGATGGCAAAAGAAGAAGGAATTGACTTTTTCGCTCTCCTTTCAGCTGTCGAATTGGGTTTCGAATACGAAGGGCCTTAAAACAAATGCACTAGGACTGTTTGGACTCAGCCACTCATCCCGCCACAATGGAGCGCTCTCATCTCGCACCAGGAGACTCGATGTCCCGTCCAACAGCGGCTTTCTCAGCCACATTAGAAGTTGATCTCGCACATGAGCCAGGCACACTTGGCCGGCTCTGCACAGCAATAGGAGATGTGGGTGGCAACATCAGGAGCTTGCGAGGTTTCAGCGTCACCGGTGGTTCTCTCCGCGAAGAAGTTGTAGTTGATGCGGCGAGTGAAGCCCACGTAGAAGAAATTTGTGAAGCCGTTAACGGGCTGGAGGGGATTAAGGTCATAAGCGCTGTTGATCGCACCTTCAAAGTTCACGAAGGCGGAAAACTCGAAACAATCAGCCGTATCCCCCTAAGAGACGCCGACGACCTTTCGATGGCATACACCCCCGGCGTAGCCCGCGTTTGTATGGCGATTCACGAAGACGAATCGGCATCTCACGAATTGACGATTCGCAAAAATACAGTGGCGATTGTCAGCGACGGAACTGCTGTTCTTGGGCTTGGAGATATTGGACCTGCAGCGGCGATGCCAGTCATGGAAGGCAAGGCCCTTCTATTTAAAGAATTTGCTGGGGTTGACGCGTTCCCAATCTGCCTAGATGTAGATACACCTGAAGACATAATCGAAACTGTGATTCGACTCGCTCCAACTTTTGGTGGCATTAATCTTGAAGATATAGCTGCGCCAGGAGCATTTGAGGTTGAAGCGGCTCTTCGAGAGGCCCTCGATATTCCGGTCTTTCACGATGATCAACACGGCACTGCTGTAGTTGCTCTGGCCGCCTTAGAAAATGCGGTTCGCCTTACGGGGAAAAATTTCTCGGATTTACGATGTGTGATCTTGGGTGCCGGGGCAGCGGGTGTTGCGTGCGCCAAGATTTTGTTGGGTAGAGGCATTGGTGATGTAGTCGTATGTGACCGGCAGGGCACGCTGTACCCGGGCCGTGATGGTCTTAATTCAGCGAAGGAATGGATCGCGACTAACACCAACAAGGATCGAATTGCTGGATCTGTCGGTGACGCAATGGTTGGCGCTGATGTGTTTATGGGTTTGAGTGGCCCGGGTTTAGTTACTCGAGATGATGTAGCTGCAATGGGTGACAAGCCAATTGTTTTTGCAATGGCTAACCCTGACCCCGAAATTTTGCCCGAAGAGATCACTGACATCGCAGCAGTAGTTGCCACCGGCAGAAGTGATTACCCAAACCAAATCAACAATGTGCTTGCCTTCCCTGGAATATTCCGAGGGGCATTTGATGCTGGTGCTAGTGACATCACCGAGGGAATGAAGATAGCTGCAGCTTCAGCAATAGCGGCAGCCGTATCAAGTGATGATCTCTCCCCGGAATTGATTATTCCTACAGCGTTCGACCGTTCTGTCGTTCCGGCAGTATCAGCTGCGGTTGCAACAGCAGCCGACGCTGACGGTGTCACCCGCGGTTAGAGACGCTTCAGAATCGTAAATTTGTGGTTGTAGGCGGATGTCTGTTTAGCGGCTCAATGTCGGAAACTTGAAGATAGAAGCCTTGTAAATCACAGAAAGCCAGGGGATCTGACCCCTGACTTCCTAGTGTGGTCGGGACCGGCGTCGATCCGGTGACCTCACGCTTTTCAGGCGCGCGCTCT
>MDTD01112765.1_pt1 | contig 54996 bp, 48 predicted proteins | sample 811221 | NCBI WGS metagenome assembly MDTD01 (sample SAMN05326646, study PRJNA326480) | marine metagenome | isolation source: seawater | place: Pacific Ocean: South West | collected 2011 | reverse complement strand
TTGAATCAAAATGAAATTTATCGAATCAACACTCAGAACAGCAATGAGTATTTTCTTCTGGAAAACCGCCAGAAAAGAGGGTTGGACAGTATGCTGAATGGAACAGGTTTGGCGATTTGGCATATTAATTCAAGTAAAACGAATATGTTTCAGAATCAAGTGAATGGCGATGAAACTGAGAAAGGAGTTGATTTAGAAGAAGCCGATGGGAATGATGACTTGGATAATGAAATAAACAGGGGAGATAATGGAGATTTGTTTCCCGGCTCTACCAATAACAGTATGTTTAATGACAATACGTATCCGAGTGCAGAAACATATACTCCAACAAGCACAGGGCTTATTATAAGAAACATTACCGAAATCGGAAATCAAATTAACTTTGATTTTGGAGCACCAGTGGTTGCCAGTTGCTCAGGAACTACAACTTTAACTGCTACAACTGGATTCTTTACCGATGGTAGTGGATCGGCTAATTATACAGATAATTTGAATTGCAGTTGGTTAATTCAGCCCTCATCAACAGTTCAAAATATAGCGCTTGGGTTTAACTTAGCGGATATTGCAAGTGGTGATACACTTTATATTTATGATGGAAGCAACAGCAGTTCACCACTTATTGGAGCATACAGTTCGTCAACTACGCTACCTGTAAATATTTCTTCAACAGGGCCAACTATGTTCTTGCAGTTTATAACTGATGGAAGTGGGACTGATCAAGGTTGGGATGTTTCATACACAGGAATTCCGCCGGCAACATGCTCAGGAAACATCACAATGACCGCAACATCCGGTACATTCGACGATGGTAGTACAACGACTAATTACACAAATAACTTAAATTGTAGCTGGTTAATTCAGCCTTCTAGCCCGGTAAATGATATTACTTTAACATTTAGCGCATTTAGCACAGTAACACCGGGCGACACTGTTTTCGTTTACGATGGAACCGATAACACTGCACCTTTAATGGGAAGTTATACAGGAAACTTGACCCCATTTAGTTTAACTTCTACCGGAGCATCAATGTACGTAGAGTTTAAAACTAACTTTAGCATTACCTCTACAGGTTGGGACGCAGCTTATTCAACAACTCCATTTTCCGTTGATACAATGGAGTTTACTCAAGACTCTATTTTTATCGGATCCGGTTTAGGAAGTTCAGCCCAATACAATATTCAATCAAATGTAAACTGGTCGGTAACGGACAATGCTGCTTGGTTAGTGACTTCTCCCTTAAATGGAAACAGCAACCAAATAGGAACAGCTACAGCTACTCAACCAAATTTTGGGCCTCCAAGAACGGCTTTGGTATATGGAACGTCGGCTAATGGTAGTGCCAAGGATACTTTGATAGTCATTCAAAGTAGTGGAGGAAATTATTTATTGGCTAATCCGGATAGTTTGTACTTCCCATTTTCAGGAGGTCAAGAAGATATTGAAATTACCTCAAATGTAAGTTGGCAACTTAGTTCACCCTCAGGTGTACCTATTTTTAATCCAACTACCGGGAGCAATGATGATACTGTTCAAGTAAGTTTGCCTGCAAACAACACAAGCAACCGTTTGGTTTATACGTCAATAATTTCAAGTAGTGCACCCAACACTTCGGATGATACTGTCTTTTTAGTGCAAGACCCAATGCCTAATGCGCAATTATCATTGGATCGAGATAGTTTAATTTTAAATCATTTAGCGAGTAGCCAAGGAACTTTTACAATTAACTCGAATGTAGTTTGGCAAGCCACTGCGCCCGCTAATTGGTTAATTGTTAATGTCCCATCAGTTACTCAAGATACGAATTCCGTTATTATTGAAGCCTTAACTTCTAATTTTAGCGGTCAAGACCGATTTACTTATGTGGCCGTTCAGGATGTTAATTCATTGGTTTTTGATACACTTTGGGTAAAGCAAACTTCGGGTTCAGTCAGTTTGAGTTTTACTCCTTCAAATGTAACTTTAATGCAGCCTGCATTCAGTTCTGCAAGTGTTAGTTTAACTTCCAACACTGCTTGGATGACGACACCTTCCTCTGCCTGGATTTCGGTAACTCCTGCTGCTGATAGTGGAGATGTTACACTTAATATTGAAGCGCTTGGTGCAAATAATTTATCTTCTATGCGTAAGGGCTATGTTGCCGTATCTGACACTTCAGGAACGGTAAAGGATACCATTTGGGTTGACCAATTGGGAGTTCCAAAACAATTAAGTGTTTCTCCTTCAAACATAGTTTTAGGACAAGCGGCTACTTCAAGAGATAGCTTCATGGTTAATTCGAATGTAGTTTGGCAGAATTTAGCCGGGGATCCTTGGTTGACAGTTGTAAACCCTAACAATACAAGCGACACAAATAAAGTGTATGTAGTGGCAAATACTGCTAACACTTCAACAAATCTTCGTTCATCTTTTGTTGCTGTTATGGACACTAGCGGTAGTTTACACGACACTGTTTGGGTTGACCAATTGGGCACAGCACCAATTCTCAATGCTAGCCAAGATACAATAATATTAGCTTCTCCTATTGGAAGCTCAAATACGGTTAACTTAGCAGCAAATAATGATTGGTTTGCCGTTGAAGGCGACAATTGGTTTAGCGCTACTCCATTAAATGGAAATTCAAGTGCCAATATTCTTATTGAAGCAAATACAGCAAATAACGGCGGTAGTCTAAAAGTTTCTTACTTGGCTTTTGCCGATACGGTTAATAACTTGAATGACACAGTAATCATCATTCAAGATACAAATTCTATTCAAGGTCTATCGACTAATCCGGATACTATCCGGTTAAATTCTTTTGCAGGAAGTACTTCAACTTATGATATTATTGCTCCGACAGGATATCAATGGACAACTTATTCCGTAGATAATTGGGTTAGCTTAGATCAGTCTAATGGTGCAGGCGCACAAAGGGTAAATGTTACGGCTACATCAGCTAATAATTCAATTAATAATAGGTTAACTTACATTGTTACTACCGAATCAAGTTTACCCATGACTTTTGATACAGTAGTGGTTATACAAGAAGGTGTAGGACCAAATTTAGATGTAAATCCGAAAGTGGTTAGTCTAAACTTTGCCGCAGGAAGCAATGATCAATTGCAATTAAGCTCTAATATTGATTGGACAGTAAGCAATCCTGTGAGTTGGTTAAATGTTAGTCCAAATGCGGATAGCGGAAATACGACAGTTTCAATAACGGCGAGTACTGCCAATTTAAGCGGCTTCATTAGAACAGCTAATCTAGTCTTTTCTGCTGCCGGTGTTCCAGACGTCTTGGTTAAAGTAAATCAAGTAGATGGTTCATCGCCATCCTTTACAGTTTCAAGAGATACTGTTTATGTTGATAACCCACAGGGAAGTACTTCGGAGTTTTCTGTATTGGCAAACTCAGCTAATTGGAGCTTGAGTGAAAGTACGCCTTGGCTTTTGATCAACCCAACGACTGGGAATAACACCCAAAAAATTTCTGTTTTAGCGGCAAGCAGAAATGTATATGGAACTCCTCGTTACGCAACAATTACGGCTAGCGATCCTAATTTTAATGACACTACAGTGGTTGTAGTTCAGCGAGCGACGACTCCATTGTTCCAAGTTTCGCCATCTGAGATTCGCTTAGGTGGAGATTCAGGAAGCTTTACTACATTCAACATTAGTTCAAATCTACAGAACTGGACGATAAGTAAAGACAGCAGTTGGATTGATGTGACACCAAGTAGTGGCTCTTTTACACAACAAGTTAGGGTTACTGCAATAGCCGAAAACAACAGCGGTGCAGAACGCATTGCCAATGTTTCCATTTTTGCTCCACCCTTAACACCTCAAACGGTAATGGTAAGACAAGACACTGTTTGGTCAATTGGCTTGAATGAAAATAGGCTAAACGAGTCTTTTATACTTTATCCGAATCCTACGAACGGTGAACTATACATTGAAACAGATGCAGATGTTAATGTGAATGAAATTGAATTAGCCGTTTATAACAACCTCGGAGCAAGAGTTCAGTTGAGCAAACAAGTACTTGGAAGCAACCGATTGCTCATCAATATGCAAAATGCTGCTGCAGGTTTTTACTATATTCATCTAAATTATAAAGGGAAACAGATGAGTAAAAAGGTATCTGTTTTAGGGCAGAGGTAGAGCAGTGAATGATGCCAAATAGAGTTTAAATTCTTTTCATGATTGAAGAGCCGACGAGAGTCGGCTTTTTTTGTATATCAACTAGCTGTAAAATGGTTATGTTTGTATGGCTAAGTATCCGCTAGGTGAAAAAGTACTATGATTATGTGGATATTTATTAGTTGGCATTAATTTAAAAAGACCGTGAAAAAGACGTTAATCGGATTACTAATTGGAGTTGTTCTCAGTAGTTCATTCTTTCTGATTAAGGATTTTTTTACTGTGGAAACGAGAGTTCCAAAAAATCACGTTACAGTCCGACTTTTATTTGAGACAGAAAGAAAAGTGGATAACGTGGTTCTGACTTCAACCTATTCAAACCAAAAAATTCAGCTTAACGGACAAAGTGAGACAATTTTAGTGTTCCCTAACCCAGGAGAAGGAGAATTCAAAATTTGCTGTCAATTCAAAGACGGACAGGAACTCTGTAGTCAAGGACATTACGTTGAAGCAGGTTACTCACCAACACTTAAGATCAAGACTAACGAAATTGAAACAATAGACTTTTACTGAGCAATGACCTCTGACTTTAAAGACATATTCAAAGAAACAAGACGACTTGTGAATGAATGGGACCCTTGCTCATTTATTGAAGCGGGTGCTCCAACGGATGAATATGACGCTTTGACTAACAAGATTTTAAGTGGAGTAATTAATCAGAGAGAAACAGAACAACTGAGAAATGAAGTAATCGAACTTCTTGACAATTACTATGGAACTCCAGTTTTTGATGAACTATCGACTGAACGTCAGGAACTACTTAAAAATGACATTAACGAACTAATTGAAAAAATAGACAAAACTAATACCAACAAAACCTATAAGCAATAGCGCCCTGCGGGACGCTACTGCTCATAGCCAAACCGTTGGTCAAAACATTGGTTTCTAATACTAAAACCTCACCCCCGAATCCTCTCCGCAATCTTCAAACTTTTAGAGTTTAGCTTGTAAATTTGGTGGTAGCTTTTTAACTCACCTCCAAAACCTCTAATAAATCGTTCAATCGAAGGAATGGAGCTGCCTTCGAAGTTAAAAACCATGCAACCTTTTTCTTTTGCTGCTAAAATTTGTTGCCACATGAGCCAGCTCATAGCGCCGGAGTTTTTGAACTTCGCTTCGCTTCCTCCTATGAGGTAATAGGCGGTTTCTGCATCGTAAACGCAAGTATTCACTGCATTTATATTTCCTTTTTTATCCTTGGCAAAGAGTACGTTTCCGCTTTGGTGATTGTTGATGAAACTGACTAGTCGCTCAATGATCTTCTCATCACCAATAGGGTAGTTGGTGTTTTGTTGTGCAAAAGTAGACTGAAATAACTTTTCTACTAAGGGGGCATTAAAATCGTTGTAGGTAATTAAATCCTTTTCGGCTTTTTTAATCTGTCGGCGTATGTTTTCTCTCAAATTGCTCCAAAGGTTCTCTTTGCTTTGGTTTAAGTCTAACACATAAGTGTAGCCAATGCTTTCTTCAAAATTATTCCATTGAAAGCTAAGTCCGTTATTAAAATTCAAATGAAACTTTTGCTCAATAGAGGCGACTTTAGGTAACTGCTCAATGAGTGCTTGAATAGTTTTATGCTCAAAGCTCACCTTTGTCGAAGGTTTTTGATCCTCCGGATAAATGATATAAGGACCTACATAAGGGGTAAAGTAAGCAGAGGAAATGACCTTCCAAGGTCCTTTTTTTCTAAAAAAATATGGCCAAACAGCTATTGTTTGCTTAGGCTGACCAACCACTGCTACATCCCAGTTTTTATGGATGACTTCATTCCACCAATCAAAATGCAAGCTGTAGGGTAAATTGTTACGGTGCTTTTCGCTAAAACGTTTAAATTTTTCTTTATTGGTCAAGCTGATTGAGTTTATCTTTCATTACAAAGATTGTGATAATTGACTTAAGTTCGTACAATTTGAATGTATTTATAGACTTTGCTCTTTTTTCTTAGTTTCTTTGCAAAAAATAATCAGACTATGTGGCAACGAATTCAAACCCTTTACTTAGCAATTGCAATTGTAATCAACTTAGTAACATTTACTTTAAATATTGCTGAATTTCAGATTGAAGAGCAATTGCATGAGTTTTCCATTTATGGTTTGCTGGACAAAAGCGGTGAAGGAATGCTTTACTCAACCACCACTTTGTCAGTGATTAATATGTTGAGTATTTTGGTAAGTTTAGTAGTTATTTTTATGTTCAAAAAGCGACAACTACAAATTAAACTTAGCCAGTTGAATTTGTTTGTTCAGGTGATTTTAGTAGCAGCAATCTTTTTTATGCTCGATGCTGCGGCTTCACAATTTCAGTTAGATACAGAAATTCATCTCAATTATGGCATTGGCATTCTAACATCGATTTTACCAATGGTTTTTATTTATTTGGCGATTCGTTCCATAAAAAAAGATGAAGCCTTGATTCGTGCTGCCGATCGTATTCGCTAAGTGCGTTTCTCCAACTCAATGACTTCTAGATTTTGAATTTTACCGGCTTCCAGCTCAAAACGCATAAGTGTTAATACTTGGTGGAATCCGACTTTGCCCGCAGCTCCGGGGTTTATATGTAATAAACCCAATTGTGGGTCGGGCATGGCTTTCAGAATGTGAGAGTGTCCGCAGATAAATAGTTTCGGCGGATTTTTTTTGATTTCATCTCTTACTCTCAAATCGTATCGTTTGGGATAGCCCCCAATATGTGTCATCCATACGTCAACACCTTCCAGTGTAAATCGCAAATGCTCCGGATAAACTTTACGGACTTCAGTTCCATCAATATTCCCATAAACTGCTCGAAGCGGTTTGAATGCAGCCAATTCATCGGCTAAAGCTAGATTGCCAATATCTCCGGCATGCCAAATTTCATCGCAGTTTGAGAAATGATGCTTAACACGAGGATGCAAAAAGGAGTGTGTGTCTGATATGAGGCCGATTTTTTTCATGAAAGCGAAAAATTAGTAACAGGCGAAATTAAGCCGTCAAATTTGAAATGATAGAAATCTAAATGAAAATATGAAACAGTGAAAGCTGAAACTCTCTCGCTGTCGCGAGATTTAGTGTCTAGTTAGCAGGCTTATATAAAAGTTGAAACTCTTAACGGTCATTGCCACTTTTCGGTTGAAAAAAACAAATTCAACTTTAAGTACTTCAAACTTCTATTTTCTATACTCTAAATAACTTTAAACTTTGCCCTTCTTTTATGACAAATCACTTCAACAACTCCCTAACTCAATTCAAATTCTTTCTTAGTTTTGAAGCGAAACTGATACTCCATGCAGAATAGCAATTTTCCAAAGCCTCAACTTATACATTCAGCAGAAGCGCTGTTGAACTCAATTGAAATCAATAAATACAGCCGACTTTTTATACTTTGTGATGAAAACACCCATCGTTTTTGTTGGCCGATTTTGGAAGAGGCACTGATCAAGCAAAAGCATCGCTTTACTTTACATGTAGAAGCTGCTGGCGAGGCAACTAAGGATTGGAGAGTTTGCTTAAATATTTGGGAGAAATTAAGTAAAGAAAATGCAGATCGGCAGACACTCTTGCTCAATCTTGGTGGAGGGATGGTAAGCGATTTAGGTGCCTTTGTCGCTTCTATCTACAAAAGGGGAATTCCTTTTATTCATCTTCCTACCTCTTTATTGGCAATGACCGATGCTGCCATAGGAGGAAAGTGTGGGATTGATTTTATGCATTTTAAAAATCAATTAGGACTTTTTGCTCGGGCTGAAGCCATTCTTATTTATCCTCCCTTTTTAAAAACACTCTCCACAGATGAGCGTAAAAGTGGGTTTGCAGAAGTACTTAAACACGCTTTAATAGCCGATGCTGATTATTGGGAAGAACTAATAAAAGTAAATCCTGAAAATTGGCAAAGCTTGGCTAATAATATTGAAAAATCTGTACAGATAAAAAGCAGGATAGTAGAAGAGGATCCGCTAGAAAAAGGAAATCGGAAAAAGTTGAATTTTGGTCATACTGTGGGACATGCTATTGAGAGCTATTGTATGAAAATCGGTCAACCAATACCTCATGGTTTTGCTATAGCTGCCGGCATTTATATCGAAAGCTTTTTGTCAATAAAGTATTTAAACTTGCCAAAAGAGGTGTTTAATGAAATTGCTCAAACCATTCAGCACTTTTATGCTAAAGTCGACTTTAGTGAGCCTGCTATTGATGAAATTGTAAATTTTATACAACAGGATAAAAAAAGTGAAATGGGAAAAAGTCGTTTTACTTTATTGAAGCAAATTGGAAGTGCTGAAATCGATGTGGAAGTTTCAGAAATGGAGGTAAAAACTGCTCTCTTAGATTATGTAGCAAAAAATGGATAAGTTGACCTTAATAGCTAATAAACAGAATAGTGCAGTAGAAATTAACTTGCCTTCTTCAAAGAGTGAGAGTAATCGTTTGTTGATTATGCAGGCGTTAGCAAACAATTCATTTAGGATAAGCGGACTTTCTTCTGCTGAAGACACAATCCTACTGCAGCGTGCCTTAGCTTCAACAAAGCCAGAAGTTAATGTCGGTATGGCTGGTACAGCTTATCGATTTTTATGCGCTTATTTTGCAATACAAGAAGGAAAAAGAGTTAGGCTAAGTGGAGCAGATCGCATGCATGAACGACCGATTGGAATTTTGGTGGATGCGCTCAGAAAATTGGGAGCTCAGATAAGTTATTTAGAAAAAGAGGGCTATCCTCCATTGGAAATTGTTGGGAAAAAATTATCCGGAGGGGAGTTGAAGGTGGATGCATCTGTCAGCAGCCAATTTGTTTCAGCCTTGTTGTTGATTGCACCTTATTTATCTACAACACTTAAAGTTGGGTTGAGTGAGTTGGTCTCAAAACCCTATGTTGACTTAACGGTTTCTTTGATGAAACGATTAAATGCAGAGATTCATTTTAAGGGGAAATTAATAACTGTAATTCCTTCAAAATATTCTTCTAAGGTTGAATTAGAAGTGGAGAAGGATTGGTCTTCTGCTGCTTTTTTTTATCAGATGTTGGCCTTGACAAATATTCCCAAAATAACGTTTGTTGGTTTGAGCGAAAATAGTTTACAAGGAGATCGGCGTTTGGCAAGTGTTTTTGAATCCTTCGGAGTAAAAACAGTTTTTACAACTACCGGAGTAGAATTAATAAAAGGACCGGAAGTTCAACAGTCGCTTACATTGGATTTAACCGACTGTCCTGATTTGATTCCATCTGTTGCAGTTACCGCTGCAATTTTATGCGACTTTGCAGAAATTAAGGGCGTGCAAACACTTAGAATTAAAGAATCTGATCGAGTATCAGCATTGAAAAATGAATTAGATAAAATAGGAGTAAAGGTAAAAGAGCTCGGAAAAGATACGATTCAAATAATTCCCAAAAAGGAAATTGACATTAACTTGAAAGTTGCTTTTTCTACATATAACGACCACAGAATGGCGATGTGTTTAGCCCCACTGGCTGTCTTGTTTAATGAGGTTGAAATCGAAAACCCGAAGGTAGTTAGCAAAAGTTTCCCTCACTTTTGGGAGGAATTAGAAAAATGTGGAGTGGTTAAAATTACGAGCTAAGCGTATTTTTTATCGCTTGTATTTCTTCTTCAAACGGTAAACCACAATGCAATAAATCTGACGAAAGGAGGCAATAAGGTAAGCTACACTCAGCAATAACCATAAGATTGCCGGATAATTGTAGTTGATTGTCCAAAAGTTATAAGCAAGTGTAGCTCCAACAGCGGAATTAAAAAGGTTTATGATTACAGTGATAGGCGCTATTCGCCAAGGCAGCTGACGATATGCTAAAAGGTTTATCATTGCGCTAAAAAATAAAAAGCTAGCTAGAAATGTATCATTTTGAGCAAAAAGTATAATGGCAAATGCCAAAAATAGGCTTGTGTGAAAAAGGTAGTACTGTTTTTTGCTTCGCAATCTTTTACTCATGACTTAAAACTTTAAACGAAGTTGAGCTTTAACTTCACTTTTTGTGTTGCCGTTAATTTGTTCTTTTCCGCTGCCAATTTCATATCGGTCTGTATAATAAGTTTGCGCATATCTCAACCAAAAATCCACTCCTCTGGCAATATGGTATTTTGCGGTAATGTAAAATCGACTTCCTCTGCCGTTGTATGCCGGAATTGAAAAGGCATAAAGCACATCACTTTCATAAGCGTAAATTCTGCTGTAGTAGGAGTCGGTATCAAATAAAGCATAGCGGGCAGAAAATGAAATGGGCGAACTTAGTTGTTTGTAAATTAGATCTTGATAAATTAATAGTCCGTTTTCACGATGATTTCCTAAACGGTAGTCTGTCAATTCAACTCTGCTTTTAATTTGAAATGCGGAAGTGATTTTGTAGGCAAAATGCAGTCGGTAATTAGTCGTGCTTTCTTCTGCTATTTGATTAATTTCTGATTCATTAAAACGATCATTTCTACCTCTATTTCTTTGTCGGAATCTAAAATACACATCCATTGCTCGGGAAGGACTGTAGTTGATTTGTGCTAATAAACGATGACCTTCTGAAGGTGCATCTGTTTGAAAACGCAGCCATTTAAATGCAAAGCGATCGGCATAAGCCGAAAGTGTTAGCTCTTCGCTTAGGCGAGCATTAATTCCAATAAAAGTTCCCTCTTCATTTGTGTTTGTTGAACTTTCGCCAATAGCATTACTCTGAAGTGGAGCGTAGTCTTTTTGAAACTTTCTGTTTTGAATGGCAAGTGAAAGTCTTGGGTCAATTACTATTAAGGCACCATTGGTATAGGCGATTCCACCGTCAATTGAATGAGAAACTTCTCCAAATAGATTTACATTCTTGTAGAGATAGTTATAATCGAATCCCAGGTTTGTATTGTTATTGTCTAAGTTGCTAAACTTGTTGTAAGTCTGCTCTCTTGGTTGAAATTGTGCGCCAATCTCATTGTGAACAGCCGTAATTCCTAGTTTTAAATTTCGTTTATTATAAGCTAAATGACCTCCCAAATAAGTATTTCTAATGGCGTTTTTATCTTCTAATTCAGATTCAGTTCGGTGAAAACCATCTTCTGAGAGAGATGATACGATGAATTCATTGTTGAGGGTGTCAAGTCCTGAAATGTTTGCATCCACTTTTGTTGAAGAGTAAAAAACAGTGAGTTCAAAATTGTTGTGCGCCAATGTTAGTCCACCGCCCCTTAAAAATAAATCTTCTTGAACAGAAGTATATTGCCTGAGTTTTGGGGCATTTCGTTTAAGCGTGAAAATGCTTGGGGTTCTTCCAAAGGCTAAACCCGACCAAAAAGTTAATCCCTGACCAAATTGAGCCTGAAAATCTCCTATGGCTAACTGCTTAACTTTACCAAAGCCCTGTAAAAATAAATGTGCAGAGTAAAAGTCAAAACCATTGGGCTGGCTTCCTTGAAGAAACTCTTCTCCCGGATCTTTTTCTGCTGTAAATCCCAAGCTGATATTGTTCGCATAATTAAAGCGATATCGGCTGTAAATTCTATCGGGACTACCAAGGTATCTGCTGTTTGGATTCTCTTCAAGTTCTTCATCGGAAATCGGTGCATAGCCGTTTTGTTCCTCAACTATTCTGGTATACCTTAAAAAAAACTGTGAAGAGCCTTCGTCGATGATGTTCTTAAAAGAAAGCGATGGTTGGTCAAGGTCGCCGCTAACTTTGGTAAAAGGCTGAATCATACGGATGCTTTCTAAATCAAAACCCTCAATGCTTTGAAGTTCCTCAAAGGCAATGAGTTTACCGTGCTTTTCAATGTGCGCAAACAAATTGTTAATTTGAATATCATTTAACAATCCTAAATCAATCAAATCCAATTCATCGGCAGCGTTTAAGTTGATGGGCTTGTCGTAATAGTATTCCAATTGTTCAAATAATGTAGTAAAATCAGCATCTCCACTTTCGTTAGCATCAAGCAGAAAATCTACTCTTTGTTCAATAATGTTATTTTTTAGATCAACTTCATCTACTTCTTGAGAAAATCCACTTTGTACACTTATGAAGATAAGTGACAGTAGAACAAATTGATATTTTAATAAGTGTGCTTTCAAGAATTAATCTTTTGTTGGACTAAAAGAAAGTGATATTTGAGGTGTAAACCCTAAAGTGGAATGAAAGCCTGAAGCAAAATCAAGTTGAAAGTCTTTAAACAATAGGCCAAATCCAAAAGTGCTGAGGGCGGGATTTGAGGCGTACCCAACTCTCAAGTACAATGATTCAATGGCATGATACTCAATGCCTACTTTAGCATTTGCATCAAAGTCAATATCTTTTACCACTTCAGAGAGTAATTTTACTTTTTCAGAGAAATTGTATGCCAGTCCAAGTTTTAGAAGTGTTGGATATCGCTCATCCTGAAAACTAGAGCGCTTAGCACGATTGGGATTAACTACAACAGCTGCCAAGCTAAATTCGTCACTGATATTTGCCATTAATCCAATCGTTCCACTTAAAGCAGAATTGCTACCGTAACCACCTTCAGCTATTTGTGTGCTTAAGTAATTCAGCTGAACGCCCAAGGCAAAAGTTTTGCTTAAACGCTGACCGTAAGATATTCCGATTTTATTTTCGCTGTACTGGCTATAGCCAAATTGACCAACACTCAATCCAAAAGCCCCCATGCTTGTCGGATAGGCAAAAACAGCTGCTTTATAGGCTAGTTCGTTCAGCATAAAAGGACTTTCATAAGAAAAACCGCCTCCAAATTGTTTTTGAAAACCTAAACCGGCAGGGTTGTTTTCAGCATTCCATAAATCTTGATGTAAAATGGAAATCTGACCGATTGCATGAGACCTAGCTCCAACAATGTTGTCTTCACCACCGGCCAATAGTGATAAAGAAAATAAGAAAGTGATTAAACTGACTGTAAAGCGCATAACTTCATTTAATGGCTCGAAAATACAAATCTTTTTGTTGAATTGCAGAACTTTATTGTTAAGCAGCGTTTATTTTAAGCTTAGCAAAACTTATCTTTGTAGTATGAAGCTTTTTTCAAAACTACTTTTTTGGTTAAGCGGATGGAAAGTTATTGGCGCTGTTCCTAAGGAATTTAACAAATTTGTTATGGTGGCTGCTCCTCATACGAGTAATTGGGACTTTGTTTACGCTAGAGCCGCCTTTTACATTATGGGTATTCGCTTGAAGTTCACGATTAAAAAAGAACTATTTTTCTTCCCCTTAAATATTTTCTTAAAAGCTGCCGGCGGTATTCCAATCGACCGTAAAACCAAAGGGAATATGGTGGATAAAATGGCTGCACTTTATAAAAATTATGAAGAGTTAGCTCTTATGGTTACTCCTGAAGGTACACGCAGTTATGCAAAAGAATGGAAGAAGGGATTTTACTTTGTAGCCTTACAAGCTAATGTACCCATTGTTTGTGGTTATTTAGATTACGAAAAAAAACATGCCGGTATTGGTCCAATTATTCATCCAAGCGGCAACTATGAGGAAGATTTAGAGAAACTGCAAAGCTTTTTTAGAACAATTACTCCGAAGTATCCGGAAAAAGGAGTTATTTGAAATATGAAAGGTGAATTGGTTTATACTAAAGTTTAACGTATAAAAGAAGAGAACTATGGGCAAAGAAGAGAAAGAAAAGATTAAAGAGCTTGAAGATAGAATGAGAGAGTTAGAGCAACAAATTCAAGAAAAAGAAATTCAGTCTCAATTTCTTAGTAAAATGGCAGATTTAGCAAAGGAAAGGTTAAATATTGATGTGAGGCAATTTGAAGAAAAAGCAAAAGAAGAGTTGGCAAAGGCAAATAAGAAAAAGTGATTGTTTCTTTAAGTTGATTATTTAATTGCCAATTTAAATCCTACTCCATGAATATTAATGATTTGAATGTTCTCATCCTCGCTTAAATGTTTCCTGATTTTTGAGATAAAAACATCCATACTTCTTCCGTTAAAATAGTCGTTGTTGCCCCAAATTGCCGTTAGTGCCAATTCTCGTGGCATGACTTCATTTCTATGTAAACACAACAGTCGCAGTAAATCAGCTTCTTTTTTTGTGAGCTTTGTACGTTTTCCTTCCTTGTCTAAATATTGATTTATATAATCAAAGGAATAGTTTCCGATTTCGAATTCATTTTGACTGCTGTCTGTTTGCTTGTTCTGACGTTCAAGTATATTTTCAATTCGGAGTTTTAGCTCTTCAAATTCAAAAGGTTTTGTTAAATAATCTTGTCCAAGTTTTAAGCCTTTTACTTTGTCGGCAAGCAATGATTTGGCAGTTAGAAATAGAAAAGGCAGCTCCGGTTTTTCTTCTACAAGTTCCTCAGCAATTTCAAATCCGCTCATTTCCGGAAGCATCACATCTAAAATGGCAATGTCAAAATATTCATTTAAAGCCTTTTTTAATCCGTTTCTGCCGCTTTTCTCCCAATCAACAATATATCCTACTGACTCTAATTGATCTTTAACAACAAAGCCAAGGTTTTGGTCATCTTCTACAAATAAAATTCGCTTACTATCCATTTGTTTTTTCTTTTATTGATTAGCTTTTTGGAAATATATTTTAAATGTAGAACCACTATTGGGCTCACTTTTAAGTCGAATTTTCCCTTTGTGTTTTTTTACCATTTGTAAAACGTAATTTAAACCTATTCCAAAACCTTTAACATCGTGTTGGTCGCCCTTGGGAACGCGGTAAAACTTCTCAAATACGTGTTTTTGCTCTTCTCTACTCATCCCAATTCCACTGTCTTTCACTCTTAAATAAAGACCGTTTTTATGATTTTCTGTAGAAATTTCTATTTGCGGTTTATCTTTGGAATATTTGATAGCATTGTCAACTAGGTTGAATAAAATATTAGTAAGGTGCATTTCATCTCCATTTATAATGGGCTTTGATGCGTTTAAATTTGTTGAAATCTCACCTTCATTTGCTGAAAGAATTAGTTTAAATCCACTTACTGTTTTGTTTATTAGTTGATGTAAATCTACCTTATTAAATTCCAACTCTACTTTACTTGTATCTAAGCTTGCCATTTGTAGCACTTTGTCTACTTGCGTTTTAAGTCGTTCACTTTCTTCTCTAATCACCCTAGCGTAATTGCTTAATCGCTCCGGATCTTTTGTAATGTTTGGATTGCTCAATACTTCAGTGGAGAGCATAATAGTTGAAATGGGCGTTTTCAACTCATGGGTCATGTTGTTGATAAAGTCGGTTCTTACTTCTGAGAGCTTTTTTTGCCGAACTATGACCCAGATCGTATAGCTAAAAAAAATGACAACTAATATTAAAAATAAAGTGGATACAATCCAGAACCCCATATTGTCAATTAAAAAAAGCTCTTTTTTAGGAAAATAAACACCAAAGTAGTGGGAGGTTTTATTCCATCGGTCGTTGTTAGAAGTTCGGTAAACCAGGCTTTTGGCTTCAGCTTCTAGGTTTACAGTGTTTCCAAAAATAATAGAGTCGGTAAAACAGTCGTATACAACAAACTCAAAAGGAGTTTTTAAGTTACTTTCTGTAAATTCATTACTCAATAAGCTTTCTAATAAATAGGGGTGAAGAGTATCATTAGTAGATGCCAAGAAGTAGTTAGAGGTGATTTGTTTAACTGGTTCGAAAATATCTGAAGAGTCTTCATTTAATCGCTGTACTTCTCTAACTACATTGCTCAAGGCGACGTGAATTCGTTCATTAAATTGCTTTTCTTTAATGTTGTATGCTTTCTGAAACCAGAATAGCTGAAAGCCAAAAATGCCCACCAGCGTAAAGGCAGCAAAGAATATAATTAGTCTGATGGTACTCCGATTCATTGGCGTATTTTTTCAAAAGTGTTGATATCCTTTCAACAGCCTAAAGTAATCTGATTTTTTGACTTTTTGGATATGTTTAACGCCTTTTTAACAAAAGCTTCCGAATTTTGAATGATGGAATTTCCACAATATAGAAGATATAAAAACAAACAGAGTTACTTTAAAGTTGTTGATAATGAAGAGTTTGTTGAGTATAAGTTGACGGCTAATAAGCTGGAAAGTCATCGTTTTACAGTAAAAATACTACCTGACCGTAATTATTTACAAGACATGCTTCACAATTATGAACCATATTGGGAAGTGGTGAGTGAAGAAGAGTTTAAGCAGTTTTTGAACAATTACAGTGTGTAGTTCATAATTGGATTTATTTCCCTTCAAAAGACAAGAAATCAAAATCATCCGGGTTCAATTCACTTTGGGCAATGTCTTGAATTTCTTCGGCTGTAATAGAATCTAAATCGGCATATACTTCTGCTAGAGTTTTTACTTTATTTTTCATCAATAAACTCTTGCCGTAGCTTAGCATCAGGTTGTTGTTACTTTCTCTGCCTATGGCCATTTGACCTTTTAATTGTTGTTTTGCCAAATGCAGTTTATTGCTGCTGAGTTTTTTGTTTCGCAAAGCTTTCAATTCGGCTAAAACAGCTTTTAAACTGCGGTTGGTGTATTTTGGGTCGGTAGCCAGGTAAATGGAAAACAGTCCGCTATCGGAATAAAGTGCGTAGTTTGACTCAATGTTATAGGTGTAGCCATACTTCTCCCGAATCTTTAGATTCAAAATGGAGTTCATAGCCGGTCCCCCTAAAATATTATTGAGTAAACTTAATCCCATTCTTTTGGGGTTATCACCACCAAAAGTAGACTTGCCCAGCATGCAGTGGGTTTGAAAACTATCGCGTTTAACCTTTACCTTTTTAGCTTTTCGAGGAGTAAAAGGGTAACGAGGATTTTTAATGTGGTCGGTAGAAAGGGAGGAAAAGTGCTTTTCCAGTTTATTTTTTAAGCGCTTCACGGAAATATTGCCTACCGAAGTAAATACCATATTTTTAGTCTTGTACAGGCGACTCATGTAGTTGTGAATCATTTCTTTGTTAAACTTTTTCAAACTTTCTGCTTTGCCTAAAATGGGATTTCCCAGGGCGTGTTTTTCAAAAACCTGCGACTCAAAATCATCGTAAATTTGATCAGCAGGACTGTCTAAATAAACCAGAATCTCATCCATTACCACGGCTTTTTCTTTTTCCAGTTCCTTTTCAGGAAAGGTTGAATATAGTGTAATGTCGCTAATTAACTCTATGGCTCTTTCGTAGTATTCGGTGAGGAAGGAGGCGTAAAAGCAAGTCATTTCTTTGGTTGTGTAGGCGTCGAGTTCACCGCCAACACTATCAAGTCGATTTAAAATATGATAAGCTCTGCGGTTTTTGGTGCCTTTAAAAATGGCGTGTTCAATAAAGTGAGCTAAACCTTCTTCTCCCTCCAACTCATCGCGTGTACCCGCATTGATTAAAAGGCCACAGTGCGCCACCGGGCGACTAACCTCCTTGTGAACCACACGCAAACCATTGCTCAACTCAAAAATGTGAAACTCTTTCTCCATGGACGGCAAAAGTAAGCAATGAATCGGCAGTGGGAATTATTGCTTTGATGCTATAAGTAATTTTTCTATTGTTTAGCAGTAAGGTGTTTATGTTTGTGATTTTTAGTAAAAGGAGACTGTTTTACATACGCTTTATTGGAATGCTCCGATACTTTTCTTTCATAAATTCTCCTCATTTATCTTTCTTATAACGTCGAATAATAAATACCTTTGTTTTCCTAATTAAATAATTTATAAATAGTTAATTTAAAGAGTTTAGAGCCTTGCAGTACAGTTTGTTAATGCTCTGATTTCTGTTGATTTTAAGATATATGAACAAGATAATTGATTACCTTAAAGCGATAATTAATAATACTCCCGAGGATTGGTTGAAGTTAACGACTCACCGTTTGGATATATATAATGAAGACTTGGCTAAAACAGAGTTTTTGGAGCGTTTTGAAGAATTGTATTCTGATGGAAATTCAGATGTTAAAGCCTTGAGCGAGCTGCCAACTTCTTACGACTACATTCGCCTTGGACATCCATTATCTACCGTTTTGGAGTGGTCAATTGCCAAGATAAACGAGCTTAAAGCAGATCACATTATTAGTTTTTCTTCTAAGACCATGCCCATTTTGGCTGTGCTCAGAAAGAATCTTTTCGATCAAAAGAAAACACAAATTCTTTATGTAAATGATTTGCCGAAGAATTTTGATGAAGCTGTTGTAAAATCAGTTTATGGATACAATTTTGAGCTAAAGAAAATAAAGAGTAAGAATGATATTCCCGATTTTGAAGGAAGTACTATTTTGATTGGTCAAGGTGAACAGATTGGAGAAGTTGAATTGAATAATCAGGTTGATTTTTACTTGAATCTTTACGGAGATTTGGGTAGTATAATGATTGTAAATGGAGATGAAAATAAAGGTTACGTTTCTGCCATTCAGCATGTTCGTAGAAGAGAATCCATTGCAATGACACCGGCGAATTGCTATGCTGCGCTAAAAATGCTTATCGGTGAATCGGTTTCTGATCAGTCAAAGGACAAGTATTCGGAAAATAAAAAGTCTGTTATTGCTTCCATCAAAAAAATTACGGCAAGTAACACTGATGCAATTTTGGCTTCAAGTGGCTTGTCGATGCAATATGCGATTATGATGGGCTTAATTGATGATGCTCAACAGAAACACAATGGAAAAGCAATAAAAATTATTGTCCCACCAAACTGCTATGGCGGTACAAACGACCAAGCGAGAAGAGTAGCCGCTAGCTTGCCTAATGTGTCTATTTTAGACTTGCCGGTTGATGGCGACAACGATATGGTTCAAAGTACAGATCAAGTTTTGCAGCGTGTAGCAGATGAAGATGCCGTTCCTTTAATTATTGCAGAAATACCGACGAATCCTAGAGTTGAGGTGCCCAATCTTGAAAAATTAAAGGAAGCTTTGAGTAAAAAGCGACAAACGCCTGAGGGAAATGAGGCAGTGGCTCCTGTTTTTATTCTAGATCAAACTTTTTGCCCGAATGTGCAGTTTTTGAGTGAAAAAGGAATCTTTTCCGACATTCAAACCATTTCTTACGTAAGTGGCTCTAAATTTCCTAGTGGAGGTAAGTGCACAGCCGGCTATTGCGTTGCTAACAATAAAGCTGCTGACTTAATGAATGAAATTGAGAAGCACCTTCAGCTTTGCGACAATGCTGCAACCGCTCTTCAAGTAGAAATTTTAGCTGAACAATTGCCTTCTATGAACCAGCGGATAGCAGATGCATACAAGAATACTAGAGAATTCGTTAATTTCATTAGAACAAAACTTCCTGATGCCAAAATAAATTTTGTTTCTGAAGAATTAGCTAACGATGGCTTTACACCTTCTGTTTTTTCACTCGACTTGCCGACCAAAGGAAACACAGATGAAGAGCGAGAAGAGTATAAGAGAGCCTTAAACTTAAAGTTAATCAATATGATGATTGACGAAATTCCAGGCGAAAGTAAATATTGCGTGAGTTATGGTCAGTTGAAAGGCTGCTATTGGACAATTCCGGCAACATCAACACAAGGAACAACCAAGGAGGACGATAAAGATTACATCGCCCGAATTTCTGTTTCTCCTAATTTAGACTTGGAAAAACACAAAGAGGTTTTTTCGAAGTTTGTTGAGCAGGAGTTTTAATTAGCGCTTAAGTAGAGTTTATTAACTCACTTTTTGAATTCTTTCAAAGCTTAAGAGAACATACAAACTAAAGCCCAAAGTCAATTATTCTTAGTTTTACGACATGAACTACGACTTATTTGCCATCATCGGACCAACAGCAGTGGGAAAAACAAAGCTAGCCGTAGCCTTAGCTGCTGACTTAAATGGCGAGATTATAAGCGCCGATAGTCGTCAGCTTTATCGTGGAATGGACTTGGGGAGTGGAAAGGATTTGGAGGAGTATGTTTACAAGGGAAAGCAAATTCCTTATCACTTAATTGATATTTTAGATGCCGGTGAAAAATACGATCTTTTTCGCTTTCAACAGGATTGTTTTGAGGTTTTTAGACAAATAAAAAGTCGAGGAAATCAAGCTGTACTTTGTGGTGGAACCGGAATGTATATTCAAGCAGCTTTAAATCGCGAAAAACTATTGGAGGTTCCCGAAAATCTTGCGCTTCGTTCTGAATTAGATAATTACAGTCAGCAAGAGTTAAATAATTACTTGATTAATTTAAATCCAACACAGCACAATAAAACAGACTTAAACGATAGAGAGCGTACATTGCGTGCCATTGAAATTGAGGTGTATACTCAGCAATATTCTGATCAGAAAGAAGTTTCGCCCATTAAAAACTACCGCATTTTTGGAATTCAAATGCCAAGGGAGGAATTGCGCAATAGAATAAAAACTCGCCTAAAAGAGCGATTGAAAGCCGGAATGATTGAGGAAGTGGAGCAATTAGTAGCCAATGGCGTTTCTCATCAACAGTTGCAGTATTACGGTTTGGAATATAAATTTATTTCACTTTATCTCCAGAATAAATTGAGCAACGACGAAATGTTTGACGCTTTATTGCAGGCTATTCGTCGCTTTGCCAAAAAGCAAATGACTTGGTACAGAAGAATGGAGAAGCAAGGGTTTAAAATTGATTGGATAGATGCTAAACTTCCCCTGGAAGAAAAGCTTAAATTTATCCTTTCACTTTGTGCCGAATAAAAATACTTTCATGAATCAACTGTTTCAAGTTTATAAATCCTCTGCCGGTTCCGGCAAAACTTTCACTTTAGTAAAAGAGTACTTAAAGCTTTGCTTGAAAGCAGAGAGCCACTTTCATTTTTCTTCCATTTTGGCAATTACTTTTACAAATAAAGCTACTTTGGAAATGAAGGAGCGTTTGCTTGGCGCACTAAAATCAATTTCTGAAAACGAAAGTGATGACCTAGTCAGTTTATTGGTGCAGGAAACAGCAATGGAAGAAACTCAAATTCGGGAAAAGTGCCAATTTGTTTTAACCAATATCTTACATAATTACGGAGATTTTAGCATTAGCACAATCGACCGTTTTACACATCGCTTAATTCGCACATTTGCGAAAGATTTAGGCTTGCCACTTAATTTTCAAGTGGAAATTGACCCTAAAAGAATTTTGGAAGAGTCGGTTGAGCGATTAATTCAAGGAGTGGGCATAGACCGACATTTGAGCAATATGCTTTTTGCTTTTGCTTATTATAAAATTGAAGAAAACAAAAGTTGGCGCATTGATGAAGATTTAATTGATTTTGCAAAGTTACTGTTGGATGATCAAAATAGCATTTACATAGAAGGGCTGAAAAAATGTAAGCAAGAGGACTTTATTCAATTGCGTAAAACCTATCAGAAACAGAATAAAGAGTTTGTTAGTCAGTTGAATGCTATTTGTGAAAAGGCAAATCAGTTAATTCTTGATTCCGGCATTGATGCCTCAATGTTTTATCGAGGAAAAACAGGCATTTATTCCTATTTTGATAGAAACACAAAAGGTTTTTCGCTTAAATCAGTAGAAGCAAATTCTTATGTTCGAACCACTATAGAAGAAGATAAGTGGTACGCTAGCAAAGCAACTTCCGGGGATAAATTAGCTATTGATGGAATTAGTATTCAGTTAAAAGAAGGGTATTATGAAGTGCAAAATTTATTGGAAAGTGAACTAGCAAACTACCTTGGTAGAGAAGCGGTCATTAAAAGTCTTTACACCTTGTCGCTGCTGACTTTAATAGAGAAGCAGATGGGGGCTTTTAAGAAAGAAGAGCGCATTTTGCCCATTGCCGATTTCAATAAAAAGATAGCTGAAGTGGTGTTGCAGGAACCCATGCCTTTTATTTACGAGCGATTGGGTGATAAATACAATCACTATATGATTGATGAGTTTCAAGACACGTCTGAACTGCAATTCATGAATCTTTTGCCATTAATTGAAGAATCTTTGGGTAGAGGAAAAATGAATTTGATTGTTGGGGATGCCAAACAAGCCATTTATCGCTTTAGAGGTGGAGAAATGAAGCAATTGGCAGAAATGCCCAATTATCGGCCCAAAAACTTTGAGGACAACCCATGGGTAAGTCAGCGATTGGAAACTTTAGAGTCACAGTATCAGGAACTAGAATTGGCAAAAAATTGGCGCTCTAAGGATGAAGTGGTAAAGTTTAACAATGCTTTTTTTCAGTTCATTTCTACCCATGAGCAATTTAAAGAGGGAGCCGGTAAAGTTTTTACAGATTACAAACAAGAAGTTAAAGCCGACTTAAAGCAGGGAATGATTGATATTTTTATCCTAGAAGATAAAAGTAAAGAGTCGCATTTAGAGCAAACATTAGTAGATGTTTTAGAAGCTGTTAATGATGGCTATAGTTATAGTGACATTGCCGTTTTGTGCAGTCAGAATAAAGATGCTTCATTAGTAGCAAATTATTTGCAGCAAAAAAATATACCGGTTATTTCTTCGGAAGCACTGCTGATTAAAAGTGCACCACAAGTTCGTTTTTTAATCAATTTGTCAAAGTGGATTTTTAATCAAGAAGATGTGCTCGCCCAAAAGGGAATTTTAGTGTTTTTGAGTGAAGCCGGAATGTTAAAAGGAGAAATAGATAAACACCTAAATTGGTGCATAAAAAATGAGAATAGATTAGTTGATTATTTAGCTGATTATGGATTTAATTTAAATCTTATCAACTTAAAATTAATGCCTTTACATGCTCTTTTTGAAGAGTTAATCCGCACTTTTGAATTGAATAAAAAGTTTGATTTATATGTCCAATTCCTGCAAGAAGAAGTCTATGCATTTTCACAAAACAATGGAAATAATTTCAACGCCTTTTTGGAGTATTGGGAAGAAAAAAACGAAAAGCTGGCATTGGATATTCCCGCAGATATAAATGCAGTGGAGGTGCTGACAATACATAAATCCAAAGGTTTAGAGTTTCCGGTAGTGATTATGCCTTTTATCAGTTCTCAGGCAAGAAAAGTGAAAGGTTATTTGTGGGTGAAACCTTCAAAAATACAAGAAGCTCCTTTGCCTTATGCCTTGGTGGAAGCACAAAGCGATATAGAAAATTCTGCTTTTGCAGAAAAGTACCATGAGGAGAAAGAGCAAGTTAATTCAGATTTTTTACATCAAACTTATGTGGCTTTTACCAGAGCAGCTGACCGATTGTACTTAAGAGCCAATGCACTTTCAAAAAAGGGGAATGAGGAAAGTTTAGCTAATTTGTTATTGCAGTTTGCTTCTGAGGAACATTTGGAAAAAGTTGATGAAGAGCATGAGCGCTTTATATGGGGTAAACGACAAAATAAAAGTGAGATAAATAAGGTGGAGGAGAGTAAAGAGGTCAGTTTGCCATTCCAACTTTCATATCATTCATCACCGTGGTTTGATAAATTGAAAATAAGCAGAGAAGCAGAACAGGAATGGGAGCTGTTGGATCAAGATGGAGCTAGAGTTTACGGAAATTTGCTGCATGAACTATTAGCAAAAGTTACTCAACCTTCAAAAGCCAAAGAGGTGGTGAATGAATATTTCAGGAGTGGTAAAATAAACTCTGTAGAAGCTAAACAATTACTAGATAAGCTAAAAGAGATTCTGACAAACTCCAAACTACAACCATTCCTCAACCCTCAATTAAAAAGGAAGCGAGAAGCAACTTTAATGACTGAAAAAGGAAAAATTTTACGTCCGGATTTAGTGGTTATGGATAATGATTATTGGGCTGTTATAGATTATAAAACAGGAGAAAAGAGTGAAGCCCACCAAGCACAAGTTTTGGAGTATGTTGCCGTTTTAAAACAGATGACAGAATTGCCTATTGAGCCTTATTTGTTTTACACTGAGAGTGGGGAATTAGTAAAAGTGTAGGATTACCTTAACAAACTAATGTTTCCTTTTCTACTTAATACCTTTCCGCTATAAGTTTCTGCCTCTACAGTGTAAACATAAGTTTCCATATTTTGGGGCTTACCTTTATAATTTCCATCCCATCCTTTATCAAAGTCATTGGATTCAAAAACGAGCTCTCCGTATCGATTGAATATTTTGAAGGCTATCAATTTTTTTAAGCCCCAACCTTTGGCGTAAATAATGTCGTTATTTCCATCTCCATTGGGTGAGAAAGCATTAGGTACTTCCAATGAGTATTTTTCAATTACTTCAATATTAATCGTGTCATTAAAGTTATAACAGCCAAACGGATCACTGATATTGACAATGTAGGTAGTGTTTATTAAAGGTTGCGCTCTTGGAGTAGGGCAATTATTGCAGTTTAGGCCTTCTTTTGGACGCCAGCTATAGTTGAGTTTTTCTCCGGCGGTAGCGTCTAAGTCAATATATTCGCCAATTATTATACTAGTATCTGATATGTTTAAAGGATCTTCAATTGGTGGAGGCAATACTTCAATACGAATAAAGGCAGTATCAATACAGTTAAATTGATTGTAAACTTCTATTTGAAAAGTAGTTGTTGTGTCCGGCCAAGCTAGAGTTAGTGCACTGCTGTCGTCACTTAAATACTGTTCATTATTCCAGTGGTAACTACTGCCACCATTCACCCATAAGGCTATGGTGTCGCCAAAACAAATTGTCGTATCGTTATGACTTTGAGCTATTGGTTTAGGGTATACTACTATTTCATGTTCAGCAGTGTCTTTACAACCCAAAGGAGAATTTACCATGAGTTCAGCTGTAAATGTTCCAGGGCTTTGGTATAGGTAGGTTGGAGTATTTTGCAATGAAGTACCGCCATCTCCAAAGTCCCAGTTTAGTTGACTTGCTCCGGGAGATAAAGGTGTAAACTTAGCTAGGTGAGGTTGACAAGCAGTATCTTCATTTACCATAAAGTCTGCTGAAATCTCAAAAATATGTACTGAATCTAAAAGAACAACTTGACAAATTTGTAAGGAGTCAAAAATGGATAAAGTAAAATAAACTGTTCCTGTTCGCTTAAAAGAGTGTGAAGCTGTTGCATTATTACTCACAGTTCCATCACCAAAGTCCCATTGGAAGTTTTCTACATTTTGTTGGTTAACAATACTAAAAGTAATCGGCTCATGGATGCAAGCAGTATCTTTATTTAGCTGAATATCGGCTGATGGTCCATTTGTCTCAATATATTGTGGTTTTAAAGTGCTGTCAACACAGCCGGCATCATTGCTCACAATTAGTGAAACATCAAATTTTCCTAGAGAAGTGTATGAATTAAATGGGTTTTGCAAAGCAGATGAATTGCCATCTCCAAATTTCCACTGCCAATTAGTAACATTCCCACTTGATAAGTCGGTAAAGTTAACATCGAAAGGATAGCAGTTAGAAACTGTATTATCTGCAACAAAGTTGGCGGAAGGTTTTTCACCTACAACTAAAGCCTCAATTTTGTTCTCAACAATTTTGCAACCCAACTCATTTTCGCCAATTAATATAATGTTGAAAGTATCAGACAGGTTAAATGTGTGTTGTATATTTATATCGTTAGACTCAACGGTATCCTCGCCAAAGATCCAAGTAAAATCGATGTTATTTCCAGAAGACATGTTTCTAAAAAGCACTGAGTCTCCTTCACAAATGACCACTTTTGATTGACTAAAATTAACATCAAAGTTTGAAGTGCTTATATAGTCCTCTTTGAAAATTGAGTCTGCACAACCGAAAATATTTTCCACTCTCAGTGAAATATCTTGCTTGCCGGCATTTGGATATAAAACTGTGTCGGTTTCTTGATAAGATGTGTCATTATTGTCAAACGTCCAGCGCCATGAAGAAATAGTGGTATCACTAAAGGAAGAATCCTTAAAAATAACCTCCATGGGTAAACAAGCTTCAAGTATTTCATAACTTATTTTTGGGATCGGTCTGGATACAAATAAGGTATCAACATCTATTGAAGGGCAACCTAAAGCATCTTCTGCATAAAGTTTAAACTCAAAGCTGCCTCTTTCATCTAAGATAGTATTAAATTTCTTTTTTGTACTAACAGTATCGCCATCAATAATCCAATATACAAAAGGATAAATGGCAGAGTCGGCAGTAAAGAATTCTGCTTTGCTATCCAAACAGTATTCCATGCTGTCTGGGGCAATTTGAATTGGTGGTAATGAGCCTAAGTTTAAGTCAATAGTGTCTTTATATGGAGCGCAATTATTGGTGTCGTTGTATGTTGTAAGTATAGCGCGATAAACCATTTTTTGTGGATAGTTGTGTAAAGGATTTTCATTTACAGAATCCAAAGGACTACCATCTCCAAAATCCCAATAAAACCTAGTAGCTTCCTTTATGTTACCTGTAAATTGAACTATTCTCTTGTCGCTACAATCTATGGTTGCATCAGCTAAAGCATCAGAAACTGGACCACTAACATGAAAAGAGTTTTGAGAAGTGGTGTTAGTATCACAACCATTGTCGACAACACCCAATATTAAATAAAAGTCACCAGTCTCATTTAGGTCAGTAAAGAATATATTAGATGGGTCTGAAGTTCTAATACTTGATAATTGTTCGTTTGATTGGCTACCCATAAGCTGAAAAGTATATTCATCGATTCTTGAAGCATCGGTGCTTTGATCTACAATAAAAAGGGTGTCTAAAACACAGATGGAATCGGGATAGAATGTAAAGCTGGGGTTTTGTTTAAATCCTGAGATTAACATACGCTGATAAGAAGCTTTACAGCCTAAGTTGTTTTCAATCTCCAGTGTTACTGAATATAATGAATCAGGTACAAAGTTTTTTGTAGGGTTTTGAACAAAAGAGCTATCTTCATTAAAGCTCCATCTCCAGTAGTTTATAATGCCAGGGCCGAAAGATTTGTCTGTAAATTCAACCTCTAATGGAGAACAACCACCAATTGTATCTTTTATCGTAGGATATGCTTTGCCATTTGCTAAAAACTCAGTAAACAGTCGTTGGACTTGTCGGTTATTATTTTTAATGACAGTATCTCTACAGCCTGCGGTACTTTTCACATAAAGCGTGTCACTAAAAATACCTGTGTCAAGTTGATTTACAAAAATACTATCACCTGTGTAAAGAAGAGAAGTGTCGGGATACCCTATCCACCATTCAAAAAAATCACCGTTTATTCCTGTGTAAGCTAATGTAGCTACTTCACCCGGCTGGCAGGTGTATGTTGTATCAGTCTCAAAATCGGCCGTTACTTTCTGAACATAAACAGAGTCTGAATAAGTGTCAGTACAAGCTGCACCGGCAGAAACATTTAGGGTAATTTCAAAATAGCCGGAATCTTGATAAGTGTGACTTGCATTTTTTCCATTTCTCTGTGTGCCATCACCAAAATTCCAGCTGTAAATAGCTGCACCTTGTGAGCTGTCTATAGGGCTGAATTCTTCTCCTACACACAGTGTGTCTTTTGGTAGTTTAAAGTAGGCTGTGCTATTTTCTAAAATAACATATTCATTTAAAAGCAAGGTGTCACTACAATTAGGGTCGCTAACAATTAAGCTTACATCGTATCTACCTAAAGAATTGTATGTATGTGATGGATTTTCTTGTGTAGAACTTGAACCATCGCCAAAATCCCAATCGTAAGTTAGGTTAAAGCCTGTAGAGTTACTTTTAAAATTGACGGTGTAAGGTGATTGGCATGATATTCTACTGTTTAAGGTAGTCACTCTTGCTATCGGAGAAGCGGTAACAAAAACGGTGTCATCTACTGCAAAGTCTCTACATCCGTTCTGATCAATAACTTCAAGTGATGGTCGAAAGTCCCCGGCAGTTTGGTAGGTGTGTGAGGCATTATTGCCAAAAAATGGTTGACTTCCGTCGGCAAATACCCATCTATTGCTGATAATTGGGGCATCACCTGCTGTAGAAGAGTTTGTGAAGTTTACTGTAATTGGTGAACAGCCGCCCGAAGGACTGAAACTAAAGTCAGCATTCGGTGGATCAAAGATTGTAACGTAGTTCGTTTTTAAAACTGTGTCTCTTTCCGTTCCTGAAGTGTTGCTAACGATTAACCTTACACCATAACTACCTGCACTACTATAAGTAGCTGAAGGGTTTTCTAATATTGAGGAGTTTCCATTACCGAAGTCCCATTCAAAGTTGTAAGCGCTACCACTTACATTTGATGTATTTGAAAAATTAACTGTTATGCTTCCACAACCACTTGTTGTATCTGAACTAAAATCAGCTTGAATTTGAGCTTTTAAGCCGTTACTTAATAGTATTAAAGAAGTAAAGAATAAAAGAAACTTTATCGATTTTGTTAAGCTTTTTTCACACATAGCTGTAAAACTATTACTTTTATCGCAATGATTGAAATTCAATTTAAACAACTTTTTACTTTTCTGTTGATTTTGTGTATTTCAGCAACTGTTATTGCACAAGACGTACACTTTTCGCAAAGGTTTGCTCAAGATCGGGAAAGAAATCCGGCTTTTTTAAATCATTTTGACGGAAAGTGGCAAGCATACAGTATTTATCGTCAGCAATGGCAGGCGATTGGAGTGCCTTTTACCACTTCTGCAATAAATTATACGCGAAATTTTTATACCCCAATACGCTCATTAATGGCTTTTGGTGGAATTCAATATACCAATGATCAAAGTGGTGATGCTAAATTGCTCAATAATCGTATTGCTTTAAACCTAGGAGCAGCATATAAAAATGATTTTGGCACTTTTGTTTTTGGTATTTCTAATAATTTAGAGAACAAAAGCTTTAATCAAAGTGGTTTGACTTTTCCTTCTCAATACGATCGGAATACCGGTGACTTTAATGAGCAATTGGCCAATGGGGAGAGCTTTGTTGGAGAGCAATTGAGTTTTTACAATCTGAACCTAGGTTTGCGTTTGGAGAAAAATCTCAACGAGCGATGGCAACTAAACAGTGGCTTTTCCGTCCAAAATCTCACAGAACCGCAGGAGTCTTTTATGGGAAATGACAATACAAAGAATAGAGGCTATGCTTTGCAAGTTCTAGCCGATCATCAATTGAATAGTCAAATGAATTTGTTGCCCTACTTTTCGTATCATAGAGCTAAAAAAGCTTCAGAAGCCATAGTGGGCGCAGCAGTCTTGTTCAATACAGCAGCTTTTGGTCCGGTTGATAATATTAAACCTTTTTTATATTTACGTACAGGTGTTAGCAGAACGACTGATGCGATTATTTTAGGAAGCCACGCCAACTTAGGCGATTTCCAGTTGGGAGTTTCTTATGACTTTAATATTTCTGATTTGGAATTAGCTTCTAACTATAAAGGTGGTTTTGAGCTGACGCTATTATACAAAGCCGACTATAAAAAATTACAGAAAAGGAGGTTGCCCTGTGTTCGTTATTAGATTTATTTTCATTGCAACAATATTCATAACTCCTTTTTTTGCTTTTGGACAAGAGGATTATTCAACTTACTCCAAAGGTGAGTTAAAAGTTCTAGCGCGTTCTGCTGAACGAATAAATGATATAGAATCAGCGGCAGAGTACTATGAAGCTTATCTTGACAAAAAACCTAAAGACTTAAAGGTAGTAGAGCAATTGGCGAATCATTACCGACAAATGGGAAGCTACGCAGCTGCTGAAAGAAATTATCAGATCCTAGTTGATGAAAAGCCGGGTAAATACCTTTTAGCACAATACTATTTGGCAGAAATGCAAAAGGCTCAAGGGAAATGTGATGTTGCTATGCCCAATTTTGAGGAGTTTAGAAAAAAATATTTGGGCGAGAAGGATGATCGAAAGTATCGTCGGTTGGCAAAATTTAATGTAGAAGGCTGCGAAAAAATACTTTCGGGTGAAGTGCTTATGAATGTTGATAAAGTTGTTGTTAATAAGTTAAGCGCTGAGATTAATGGTGATCATATAGAGGGTGCTCCCATTTTTATAGCGGAAGATTTGTTGGTTTTTAATTCTGTAAGAGGAGAACTGAAAGAAAAGTATGACTTAGAAGAAGAAATGCCCAAAAGAAGGTTTTACCAGGCAAAGAAACAAAATGGAGAATGGCATAATGTACTTCAATGGAATGTAATTCCCGACATGGGAGAGAAGGAGGTGTCTAGTGCTGCATTTAACTTTGATCAAAGTCGCTTGTATTTTTCAGCTTGTGAGTTAAATTACAGAGGAGATGTTGATTGCGACATTTACCGAATGGACAAAAATGGAGGAAGTTGGTCGCAGCCCATTAGATTAGGGGAAGCAGTAAACAGCAAGTATACAGAAACTCAAGTGGCTGTTGGTTTGGACGAAAATGAAAGGGAAACCATTTATTTTGTATCAGACAGGAAAGAGGGGAAGGGAGGATTAGATATTTGGTACAGTACTTATTATCATAAAAAAGACAAATACAGAACTGCTCGCAACTGCGGATCTAAGATTAACTCTGTTGGCGATGAAATGACCCCATTTATTAGCAAAAGTAACGGCAAGTTGTACTTTAGTTCTGATGGTCACCCCGGAAATGGAGGCTTAGATGTATTTGAATCAGTTGGTCAGCGTAGTAGATGGGAAGAACCAAAAAACTTGGAAAATAAAATTAACTCACCGGCAGATGAGTTGTATTATGTTTTAAATTCAATGGCAAGTGGTGGGGTATTTGCGAGTAATAGAAATACTAAAAATGGTAAGAAATACTGTTGCGATGATTTGTTTGAGTTTAAATCAACAGATAGCATTCGATTGATGTTAAAAGGGAAAGTAAAGCAGTTAGCATCAGAAAAAAGTAAGGAGTTAATAGGTGCAAAAGTTAAAATATTTAGAAAAGATAAAAGTGGAGAGGAGCGTTATTTTCAAACCCTGACAATAACAAATGACCAAGGTGAGTTTACTTTGCCATTGGAACCAAATCAGGATTATATTGTAAGAGTAGAAAAGGAAGGCTATTTAAATGAAGAGGAAGAGTTGTCGACTAAAAATCAATTGGATAATAAAAGCTATCAACTAGATTTTAACTTAAATGAGATTACAGAGAGCGCTTTTCAACTTGAAAACATTTATTATGAATATGGAAAAGCAGATTTGACTGAAGAAGCTTTTCAATCGATGGATACAACTATTCTTAAAATACTTTTACAAAATCCGGAGATTATTGTTGAAATAGGTGCACATACAGACAGTAAAGGTTCTGAAGGTTATAATCAAAATTTATCTCAACGTAGAGCAGAAAGTGTAGTGAAATACTTAAGAAGAAAAGGAATTGATAAAAATCGATTGAAAGCGAAAGGTTATGGTGAGAGTCAACCGATAGCTCCAAACACAAAGCCCGATGGGGCTGACAATCCGGAGGGAAGAGCCTTAAATCGACGTACTGAATTTAAAGTAATTGGGGAGATTGAATTGGAAGAGGATTACGATGATTGATTTTATGAGAACTTAAAATTAAGACCGCTGCTCTGTTAGAAGTAAGAAGTGCCTAAAGTTTGAATTACTTAAAGTTGAAAGTTTGTTGAAAATCAAACATTCAAATAATTTTATAATATAATTAGCTCCCTAATTTGCCTTACTTCTTAATGTGTTTAATCATAGAGTTTATATTCTATCTAACTCTATATTCTCTTTTAACCGCAAAGTTCACAAAGCTTGCTCAAAGAGCTCAAAGCATTAGTGTTTTTCATTAATAATTAGCGAAGAAGTCACCGAATCTCACTTCAGCAAGAAAGTTTTCTAGTTTCCTATTTTATATTTTCAAAGACCGCTATGCTTTTAGAGAGAGGAAAGTTAAAAAATGGGTAATGACTAAAGGTTAATTACCAATGAATAATGACTAAAAATCAATACTCTTTTACAAGACACGATCCCTTAATGAAGTCCTTAATTTACCTTCACTTCTTAATGTTAAAAAAGTAGCAAGAGGCAAGAATAAAGATCGCTTTGTTGTAAAATTAAAGTAGATAAAAGTGCATTGATTTAAATAACTGCTTTTCTAATGCGAATTAATTTTTCCAACAAGCCCTCGAGTTTATCCAAATGTAGCATATTAGCGCCATCGGATTTTGCAACCGCCGGATTGTGGTGCGTTTCTATAAATATTCCATCTGCACCAGAAGCAATCGCAGCTTTACCAATTGTTTCAATTAATTCAGGCTGCCCACCGGTAACACCACTGCTTTGATTGGGCTGCTGAAGCGAATGGGTGATATCCATTACTACAGGAACGTCAAATGATTTCATCTTAGGTATTCCTCTGAAATCAACTACCATATCTTGATAGCCAAACATGGTGCCTCTGTCGGTCACCCATACATGATCATTACCTGATTCACGTACTTTGTTTACAGCAAATTTAATGGCTTCAGGAGCTAAAAACTGTCCTTTTTTAATGTTTATGTGTTTGTTTGTTTTTGCTGCTGCTACTAGTAAATCTGTTTGACGACATAAAAAGGCGGGAATTTGTAGAACATCAACATATTCTGCAGCCATTGCAGCCTCCTCAGCTGAGTGAATGTCTGTAATGGTAGGAACATTGTATTTTTCACTTACTGCTTTTAGTATTTTCAATGCTTTTTCATCGCCAATACCGGTAAAAGAATCTAAACGAGAGCGATTTGCTTTTCTATACGATCCCTTAAAAACCCATGGAATTTCTAAACGGTGAGTAATTTCATAGATGCGCTCAGCAATTTGAAAAGCCATTTCTTCTCCTTCAATAGCACAAGGTCCGGCTAAAAGAAAGAAGTTTCTATTGTCTGTATATTTAATATTTGGAACCGTTTCTATCATCAAATCAATTTTACGGCAAAGATAATTAATAGTGAGAGGATTTTACTATTTAGATACTGAATTGATTTACACCTCTACTTCATTATGTATAGTAAACTCTTCGGGTAACATCACTTTTAATTCAAATGATTTAAAGTTGTTTGAAGAATGTACTTCAAAGCTTCCATCAACTAATATTAACTGTTTCTCAATGTTTTTGAGCAATGGGATAATTAATTTTATTTTTTGTTCATCTAAAATATAGTCTTGTTCTATTCTTAAATAAAAGCCAATTAAAGGGGTGGAAAATAATTTCACTTTAGCCTTTAGTCGTGAATCTCTTTTTAGCGCTAAATCAAAAATATTTACAATAGTGCGATAAACTTGAATCTCAGCACTTTTTTCAATTGGGAAACACTTTACTAGACTCGGGTCAAATTCAATATGTGTATTATTCTCTTTCTTCAATTTCCCAAAATAACTTTGTAATGATTCTAGAATACCCTCTTTCATCAAAGTTCTTGGCATAATGTCGAAAGCCAAATTATTGGTCTCGTTCAGTAAGTCTTTTAGAATCTCTTTTAATGTAAGAATGCTGTCTATTTGAATAGCTTTACCACTTTGTATTTGACTTTCCATTGCCGTTAAATGGAAGCTCAAACCTGCCATCGACTGAGCAATTCCTTCTCTTAGGCTATGAGAAATGTCTTCATTATTCTTTTCGTGTTTGTAAATAATTTTGTTGACTCTTTCTTGTTCATTTTTAACAATTTCGCTAATGTCTTTTTGAATGTGAAAAAACTCAACCGGATGATTAGTATTTTCATCAATCAAAGGAACTATCGTACTTTTCACCCAATATGAATCACCTGATTTATTTCTGTACTTAACTCTCCCTTGCCAAACGTTTCCCGATTTAAGGTGAATCTCTACACTATCCCAGAAAGATTGGTCAAAATGCCCTGAATCAATTAACTCTAATGTTTCTCCAATTAATTCTTTCTCAGAATAACCACTTACTCTTTTAAAGTGCTTATTGGCATGGATGATTTTATTATCGTAATCCGTAATAGCAAAAATTACAGCTTCATCAATGGCTTGCTGATAAGTACTTAGTTTTTGATACTGAGATTTTAAGGAGAAATGATTTTTCTCTATCTCAATTCTTGCTTTTCTAAGTTCCAATAACTGCTCAACTTGCTTGGCAAGCGTTTTAAGCGCATTTAACTGAAACTCTTTTAATTTTTTGGGTTTATGATCTACTACACAAAGTGTTCCTAAAGGAAGATTATTTGCACTGTGTAATGGAATCCCGGCATAAAAAATAGTCGGTTTTTCAGTTTTTGTCACATTGGGATTATCAAAAAAGCGTTCATCTTTGCGTGCATCTTCTATAATCATTGGCTCTTCAGGAGCTAAAATAGCATGCCCGCAAAAGGATTCACTTCTTGGTAGTTCGGCAGCATCAAAATTTATTTTTGATTTAAACCACTGTCGGTCCTCATCAATTAGAGAAATAAAAGCTAAAGGAGCATCGCAAATATCTGCAGCTAAGTTGGCTAAGTTGTCAAATTCTAACTCTTTTTTGCTGTCGAGTATATGATAAGAACGAAGCTCTTCCAGTCGTTCTTGATCATTTAGTGGTTTCTTGGGTTCAATCATCTATGTTGTATACTTGTTTGGTTAAATGTGATGCAAATTTCAACTTGCTTTAAATAAATATTTTAGGTTTTTTACCTAAGAAAGATTAATCGGTAAGTTGGAAGGTCTCTACTCTTTTTACTTCACCACTTTCTAATCCTTCAAGCGTTTCGTTACCAACTCTATAGCGAATAAGCCTAAGAGTAGGATGTCCGATTGCAGCCGTCATTTTGCGTACCTGATGAAACTTGCCCTCAACTAAACAAATGCTCAGCCAAGAAGTTTTACCATGTCGTTCATCTCTTACTTGTCTTTTGGCTATGAAGCTATTGTTGGGTGGTGGTATAATTTTAGCGTTGCATGGAAGTGTTAGATAATCTTTACCATCAATTTTAATTTCAAGACCTTTTTTTAGTTGATCAACTTCTTTTTGACTGACAAGTCCGTCAACTTCTACCCAGTATTCTTTTTCAATTTTCCGGCTTCTAATTAATTGACTTAGTTTTCCGTTAGTGGTTAAAAGCAGCAGACCCTCTGACTTAACATCGAGTCTTCCTACTGCCATTGTTCCTTCAGGAAAATCGTAGAGAGCTGATAAAAGTTTCTTCTTTCGTCTTTTGTTATTGATAAATTGGCTGAGGTAGCCGTAAGGCTTGTTTAAGCAAAAGTGGCGATGCGTGTTTTCGCTCATTAACTTTCTAATAATTGGTTAATCTTTTTAGCTAATTCACGATCTTTTTCAGTGACTTTATCTCCGGCATCGTGAGTGCTGAGTCGTATTTCTACTTTATTATAGGTGTTTGTCCATGTGGGATGGTGTCCCATTTCTTCAGCTAAGCTGGCAACTTGCGACATAAAGTCCCATGCTTCCACAAAGTCTTTAAATTCAAAATTTCGTTTGAGTTGATTGTTATCTTCAATCCAGTTTTGCATAAAATATATACTTGGTTTTGGTTAAATTTTCAATAAATACAAATGTAAATTATTTAATCATGATCAAATCAGTTCTCAGTTGTTTACCAAATTAAAATGATAATAAAATTGAAAAGTTCAACTCCCTGAGAACGCTCTTTTCCTTATCTTCGCTTTGTTATGATGAAAGACAGTTTACTCTTTGCCGCAGTTGATATTGGCTCCAATGCCGTTCGATTGTTTTTCTCTTATGTTTTTGAAACCAAATTAGGACCGGTATACAAAAAAGCAGCCTTAGTGCGCTTGCCGATTCGTCTGGGAGAAGATTCTTTTCACGCTAAGCCCATCAGCGATCAAAAAGTAGCTGCCTTGATTGATGCCATGAAGGCGTTTGGGCATTTAAAGTCTGCCTATGCAGTTAAGGGCTTTAGAGTTTGCGCCACTTCTGCCATGCGCGATGCCAAAAACGGTACAGAGATAGTGCAAAAAGTGAAAGAAGAAAGTGGCATTGAGATAGAATTGATTGATGGAGAAGAAGAGGCTGCTCTGATTTATGAAAACCACATAGCTGAAAAGTTGGATAGCAACTACGCCTACATATACATGGATGTTGGAGGTGGTAGCACCGAGTATACTTTATTCGTAAATGGACAAAAAGCAGCAGCTCGGTCTTTTAACATTGGAACTATTCGGCTGAAAGAAAACTTAGTGGATGAAAAAGCGTGGAAAGAAATGCGCCTTTGGTTGGAAGACATAAAAGAGAAATTTACGCCCAAATACATCATTGGTTCCGGTGGTAACATTAATACCGTTTTTAAATTATCCATGCTTAAACCTATGCAGCCGCTATCGGCAGTGAGAGTGCGCAAATGGCGCATTGATTTAAGTAAACTTTCCTTTGATGAAATGATTGCCGAGCTCAATTTGCGCCCAGATCGAGCCGATGTAATTATTCCTGCTATTGACCTTTTTCTATTCGCTTCTCGATATGTGGGCAGTAAGTACTTTATTGTCCCTAAGGTTGGCTTAGTTGATGGTATTGTGCATCAGTTGTATGAGGAATATTCAGAGAAAAGACCGCTTCGCTCATAGAATTTAGAGTAAAGAGAGTTAAAAGTGCCTGAAGTTTTTTTAGATGCAAGAATGCTTCGCTGCAAAAAAAAACAAGAAGTTAGAGGTTTTCCAACACAAGCCTGCGAAGCAAAGCCAAATCTCGCGACAGCGAGACGTTTTCAGCTTTTAATGTTTCATATTTAATATTTATAAAAGCCCTGAAAGGGCGACATCAAATAGCCGGGTACGTGAGTGCCCGGATGAATTTAGAAGGCGAATGTAACTTTTGGCGATATTTTTTTGAGAAAAATGGTGACAAAAGTGGGTTTAGGATAGAACGCTGATGACACAGATTTGGCTGATCTTCGCAGATTAAACTTGCGGCTATAAAACATTAAGAATATGAAGGTTTTAAGGCAGTCATTAAGTTTTTAGAAACAAAGTCTAGTTAGGGGAGTGAAAGTTAGAAGTTGATTTTATTACCGCAAAGTCGCAATGAGCGCAAAGAGTTTAACTCTTGCATGAGCTTGATAGCTAGCTGATTAATTTCGCCTCAGCGAGACAGTTTCAAGGTTTCTAGTTTCCTATTTCATATTTTTTTTAAATTTCTCTAACACCTTTTTCCCCGCTTCATAAGGGGAGATTTTTTTAAGTTCCACAGCCTCTTCCAATTTAGTGACTTCAGCTTTCATCTGTGGTGAGTCGAAGAGAGATTGGTGCAGCAATTCATCAATGATCTTGGTGAACCAAGTACGCAATTGCTTTTGCCTTTGGTGATTGAAGTATCCGTTTTTTTGTGTGAGTGTTACAAAATCACTTATCATTTTCCACGCACCGTCCATGTTTTCCTTTTGCAGGGCAGAGCAGAGGTCGACTTGCGCAGTCCATTCACTTTCGTGGGGTGGAAAAAGGTGAAGGGCATTTCGGTATTCTCTGGCTGCGCGTTTGGCGGCTTGACGGTTCTCACCATCAGCTTTGTTGATCAATATACCATCGGCCATTTCCATAATTCCGCGTTTGATGCCTTGCAGTTCATCACCGGCACCGGCCAACATCAGCAACAAAAAGAAATCCGTCATTTTTCGCACTTCGGTTTCCGATTGACCCACACCAACGGTTTCTACAATGATGAGGTCGAATCCCGCTGCTTCACACAATAGTATACTCTCTCGGCTTTGGTTGGCTACGCCACCCAAAACACCGGAACTCGGACTTGGTCGGATAAAGGCATTTTCGTTACGACTCAACAACTCCATGCGAGTTTTGTCGCCCAAGATGCTTCCTTTGCTGCGTTCACTACTTGGATCAACCGCTAAAACAGCTACTTTCTTTTGATGTTGATTGATGAGGTGTAAACCAAAACTTTCGATAAAGGTGCTTTTTCCCACGCCGGGCACACCGGTAATTCCTATGCGCACAGACTTTCCCGAATAAGGCAAACAAAGCTTTACTAATTCATTCGCTTTTTCTCGGTCTTCTCTTTTAAAACTCTCACAACAAGTGATGCCTTGACTTAAGGCTGAAAAACTGCCGGCTCTTATACCCTCAAAAAGTTCTTGAGCACTGAGTTTTTTGCGTCTTTTATGAATGAACTGGCGGGTTTGCATAGGACTTCAAAAATAAGTTTTCTTCAGAACTCATTAAAAAAAGAAAGAAGATGGGCGGTTGAATTTATAAACAATCTCTACTTTTGCCCGCCAAATGTCAACAAAAGCAGACATACAACAATCAAAATTGCGATTCACCAAGTGGTCGCGAAAGTCTTATGCCGCTTTTTTAACCATCGGAAAAGAAGTAACCATTGGCTTTTTGGCAGTTCAATTATGCCTGCGCTTAGGTTTAAAATCAGCAGTAAATTCTCTTTCTCAAATTTTCACTTTATTCATTAATAATGAAGAAGAAGAGTTGCCCGATGAAAACTCTGCTTTGTTTTTCGATTCCTCGATTTTGCTTATTCTCTTGGGTTGGCAACCACAACTATCTACTGAAATTTCCTCTCATAGATATAAATCACATTCATACTTTTCTCTATTTTTTCTTCCTCTCTGTTCCCTTCAAAAGATACTTTTTTCTCTCTCTTCAACATTAGATTTCAAACCATTATTAATTAAATTTTTTAAAACCCATGAACAAAAATTACCTATGGGCAGTCATTGCTGTGTCCATTTTTAAGTTGACTTCAGCGCAAGCTCAAGAAGTAGATACTATTCAAAATAGTTTTCTTAATGTAACTATTGATGAAGTGGTTATACGTGAAAACAGAATAGACTACACACTTAAAAATGTTCCCAAAAACATGGACATTATGACGAAAAAAGAAATGAAAAGCCTAGCGGTACAGTCGGTTCCGGAACTACTTTCTTATCAATCGGGAATAGATTTACGTCAACGTGGACCATTAGGTGTTCAATCCGATCTTCGTATAAATGGCGGAACTTTTGAACAATCTTTGGTTTTGTTAAATGGCGTAAAACTCACCGACCCTCAAAGTGGTCACCACTTGATGAATTTGCCACTTGGAATTGAAAACTTGGAGCGAGTGGAGGTGATTAAAGGTGCAGCTACCAAACGTTACGGACAAAATGCATTTGGGGGAGCCGTAAATTTTGTGACAAAAGTTCCCGACAGTAATTTTATTCAATTAAAAGCCTATGCCGGAGATTTTGAAACCAAAGGTGGGAGTGCAGCCATTTCATTTAATAAAAACAAGCAGCATCATTACCTTTCGCTTGGCGGTGATTTTTCTGAAGGGTATCGATACAATACAGATTTTCAGATGCTCAATGCTTTTTATCAAGGAGAGTTTGACATAAGAAAGGAGGAGTCGCTTAATTTAATTTTAGGCTTGAGTGACCGAAAGTTTGGAGCAAATGGATTCTATGCAACTCCAACAGCAACAGAACAGTATGAAGAAATTATGACGGCCTTTGGTATAGTTTCCTACGATTGGCAAAAAAACAATTGGAAGATTATGCCGCGATTGTCATGGCGGTTTAACAATGATCAATATGATTTTATTCGCCAACAACCGGAGATTTACAGAAATGACCACAGCACACAAAGCATGAGTGCAGAACTTCACATTACTAATAAAAACAAATGGGGACAAAGTGGAATGGGAGTAGAGCACCGTTTAGAAATGATTGAGGGAGATTGGCTGAGAGGTGGTGTAGCTTCACCTTCGAACCTCGATGGTTTTGAGCGAAGCAATACATCTCTTTATTTAGAGCACAAATTTGAGTTTCTTAAAAATCGATTGCTCCTAAGTCCGGGACTTTACGCCTCTTGGTTTTCTCATTTCGATGGCGCCTTTTTCCCGGCATTAGAAGCCTCTTATCTTTTGGCAGAAGAGTTTAACTTATTTGCAAATTTGAGTAAATCCTACCGTGTGCCAACATTTTACGATCAGTATTATGAAAGTCCGGCAGAAAGTGGAAACCCTAATTTGCACCCTGAAGAGGCTTGGAGCTATGAAGGTGGAGTTCGTTTTCAGCGAAATAATTTTAGAAGCAGTTTAGCAGTTTTTCAGAGAAATAATGAAGATTTAATCGATTGGGTATGGGATCGTGAAGAGGAAAAGTGGTTGGCTCAAAACTACAATCAGTTAGTTAGTCGCGGATTGGATGCGAGTGTTGAATATTTGAGTGCGTTCCAAATTTTGGGTAATAATTTTAAAGTTGCAGCTTTGAAATTGAGCTATTTTAAAATGGAGCAAGTAAAGATGGAAGAGGGACAAGCTGACTCTCGTTACGTTTTAGATTATGTGAACGATCAATTGATTGGCAGATTGACTTTGAGTTTTTACAAGCGATTCTCATTAAATATTGCTTATCGATACATTAATCGAATGAAAAATACGCCCTATCAATTGCTTGATGCAAAAGCGGTTTATCAATTACCCAACTACAGTTTTTTTGTGGAAGCTTCAAACATTAGCAATACAGACTATGTAGAAGTAATGACACCCATGCCCGGAAGGTGGTTTAGAGCAGGTGTAAGCTTGAAGGTGAAGTATTAACTTAATAGTAATTTACGGTTTAAAAAGTGAAATAGATAAAGTCTTAATATTGTAAATATTAATTGCTTTTCATGAAAATTACATTAGTAGCAATATTTATCTTTTGTTCTTTTTGCCAAGCTTTCACTCAAGTAAAGCCAAAAATAGAACATGAAAAAAGTGTTGAAAAAGGCGATTTTCCAAAAAAGTGCATCGACTTACTAAAACCGATTCTAAAAGAATCGAAAAGCGACAAATACTATAAGGAGTTTGATGGCGAAAACTATTTTTACGAATTAAAGACGACTTACAATTCTAAACAGTTCAGTATTAAATTTACAGAAAGCGGACACTTAGTAGATATTGAGTGTATGTATGACTTCGAGCAACTTACAGAGTCGCTAAAAGAAGAGATGGGTCAATTCCTTAAAGAACAATACAAAAAGCACAAAATTGAACGGTTTCAACTACAATACAATCCCGAAATTGACGACGATGGAGAAGAAGAGGATGACAAAGACTTCTTGGAGGATTTTTTAGAAATGGATTTGGACGGCTTAATCCTTCACTATGAAATGGAAGTGGAGGTGTTAACTTATGATGGGGAGTCTAAGTTAATGGAATTATTATTTGATGATCAAGGGAGTTTAATTCAGCAAAGAGAAGTTCAGCGAAGAGATGAGGATTTTATTTTGTATTAAGGCGGCGGTTTTGATCATCCTGCTTGGTTTTGGTTTTTTTGTAAAAGCTCAAACTCCATCTGTTCGTTGGGAAGGAGGTTTTTCAGCCAATCATAAGTTTAACAATAAGTGGTCCTTAAACACTCAGCTATTAGCTAGAGAAACTTTTAACGATTATGGTTCTGAGACCATAAAACCATTTACTGATCGAATGGAAATTAAGCCCTTTTTAACTTATGCACTTTTTAATCAACGTAAAGTTAGTTTGGGCTATATGTATAGAAGCATTGATCCATTCGAAGATTATCGAGGAGTAGAACATCGAATTACACAGCAATTTGCCTTTTTGTCGAGCATCAGAAATTATAGAATAGCTCATAGAATTAAAATTGAAGAACGTATTTTTAAGGAGGATTTTATTCTTCGTTTACGTTATCGGTTTAGCTATGATCAACCATTACAAGGTGAAACACTCGATCCCGGTGAATGGTATGCTTTGCTTTCGAATGAATTTATATTGAGCTTTAGTAACGGAGAAGAAGATTGGCAAAATCGCTTGGCATTTGGCTTTGGTAAGATTTTCAAGAGCAAAGAGAAACTTCAGTTTTCGCTTACTCACCGTTACAGTGATTTGTTAACCACAACTACCAATCAAATTATCCAGTTTAAATCAGTTTATTATTTTAGTTTGTAGGAATTACACTTTACCGTTAAGAGCTTAAAGGTTAAACTTGTAATTGCTTAATTTTCACCTTTCAGTTCTTTCAACAAATGAATTTAAAATTAGAAACGAGATGTCAATAAACAAAAAGTCTGAGCTCCACGGTATGCAGAAAGTTAGTGAAGCTGTTGCAAAAACCTTAAAAAAAATGAGGGAGTATGCCCAAGTAGGAATGTCAACGCTGGAACTGGATGAGTACGGCGGTGAGCTACTGAGAAGTTATGGAGCGAAGTCTGCCCCTGCATTGACCTATGGTTTTCCCGGAAACACCTGTATTAGTCTGAATGAAGAAGCTGCCCACGGTATTCCTTCAGCAGATAAAGTTTTAAAGGAAGGCGACCTGATCAACATTGATGTTTCTGCTGAATTAGATGGTTTTTGGGCAGATAATGGAGGTTCTTTTGTCCTCGGCGAGGATCGGCAGAGTCTTCAGGGATTAGTAGATGCTTCCAAACAAATTCTACAGCAAGCGATAAGCAGCATCAAAGGGGGAGTTCGTATAGCGGATATTGGTTACTTGATTGAGTCCAAAGCGAAGCACTCTTCTTTTAAAGTCATTAAAAACCTAGCCGGCCATGGAGTAGGAAGGAGCTTGCACGAATCACCGGAAAATATCTTAAACTACAGGGATCGTTTCAACAGGGAGCGCTTTAAGAAAAATTCAGTAGTGGCCATTGAAACTTTCATATCAACGCATTCGACCATTGCCACACAACTCAATGACGGTTGGACTTTGGTGGGGAATAAGGGCGGTTTTGTTTGTCAGCATGAACACACCATTTTAGTTACGGCAGATCAACCCATTATTTTAACCGAAGCTAATGAAATTTGGAATTAGAGAGTTTCAGGTGGTTGATTTCGGGTGACTTATAAGTAATTGAAATAAGGTTTACGAAGTCAATTTTCAGCAAGTTTCGGCTTTTCGGTCAGAAATGATGTCGCTACTTTTGACTTTAGATTATTATGAACAAAGATAAGTTACATCATCACTACCAGTTGGTCGAAAAAGCTATTGGATATTTACAAGACAACTTTAAAAGTCAACCTTCATTGGAAGAATTGGCCGAGCAGGTTCACTTGAGTCCCTTTCACTTTCAGCGGGTATTTACCGAGTGGGCAGGTGTTAGTCCCAAGAAGTTTTTGCAGTACATCAGTGTGGAATATGCTAAGCAATCTTTGGCAGATCGGCAAGCGACTTTGTTTGATGTGGCCATGGAAACCGGACTTTCCAGTACGGGGCGTTTGCACGACCTCTTTATTAACATCGAGGGCATGAGTCCGGGAGAGTATAAAAACGGCGGACGAGCATTAACCATTTCTTATGAAGTAGCCGAAACCACCTTTGGCCGCGCGACCATTGCCGCTACTGATAAGGGTATTTGTTTTTTACACTTTGAAGAAAATGAAGAACTGGCATTGGAAGATTTATTCCAAAGTTTTCCTCAAGCCACTTTTGTGCGGCAAAAACAGGAGCACATTCAAAATGTGTTAGCTGTATTTTCTACTGGAAAGGAAAGAATACCTTCCTTGAAATTACACCTCAAAGCATCGCCTTTTCAGTTGAAAGTATGGGAAGCTTTGCTCAAAATTCCCATGGGAAAGTTGACCACTTATGGCAGCTTAGCTGAAGAGATCAACAATCCCAAGGCATCGCGTGCAGTAGGTACAGCGGTTGGGAAAAACCCGGTGGCATTTCTCATTCCCTGCCACCGTGTGATCCAGTCCGGTGGCTTGATCGGAGGTTATCGTTGGGGAAAGTCCCGCAAAAAAGCCATGATTGGCTGGGAAGCTTCGAAATACAAGGACTTTTGGAATGAGCGATTGGATGAATTAGAAAACAAATTAAATGCATAAGATATGGGAACAATAGAAGATGAAAAATACGGTAAGATCATCGCCCCGGGAGTGATTCGTTTTAGACGGTTGTTGCCCGGTCCCATAGAAAAAGTATGGTCGTATCTAACAGAATCGGAAAAACGAGCCAAATGGTTGGCTTCAGGTCATACGGAATTAAAAGTTGGAGGGCGTGTAGATTTTCACTTCAAACACAGCGATCTTTCAGAGCGTGACATTCCCATTCCGGACAAATACAAGGATATGGAAAATGGTCACAGTTTTTTTGGGAAAGTGAGGGAGGTGAATCCGCCTTATTTGCTTTCATATACATGGGGTGAAGATGTAGAAGGTGTTTCTGAAGTGACCTTTGAGCTAAGTCCCAAAGGTGATCAGGTAGAGCTTATTTTAACACACCGTAAACTCACTGAAGCAATGAAGGTGTCAGTTGCAGGCGGCTGGCATACGCATCTTGGAATTTTGGAAGATGTTTTGGCGAACAGATCACCCCGAGGTTTTTGGGAGGTTTCTACGGAAGTGGAAAAAGTTTATCGAGAGCGTATGAATATATAGTTGATTACTCGATATTAGAAACTAGTCTTGATATTGAGAGAGTATACCAAAGAAATATTAGGCTTTTATGCCTATTCTTATCCTAATTTCCTAATTGTTTTTTAACTATCGAAAGAAGATTGATTCGATATCATATCAAGGAAGAGTAAGTTATGAAATGTGAATAATTACACTCTATAATTTACTGTCTGTTCCCTTCTTTTAATGAACTAGGTCAGTACAAGAATAACCTAAATCAGTCAAAATGTTTTTGATCTGACTGGATTTTATGCTTGAATGACATTCAATGCGAAGTACTTTTTCCCAATCTTCCAGATCTACTGATGTGTGATAAATGCCTTTAAGTGATTGTAAATACTCATCGACTTGTTGAACGGAATCACTATCTGTTAAATTGGTTTTAAAAACCAATACCTGGAATTCTTGGGAACATAAGGTGTTTGAATTGTTCATGCTTATTGTCGTTTTTGGTTGGTTTGACTATTTGGAACGTAAAACTAGAAGCATGGAGTGACAACCCTATGTCAGTAGAAACCTAAAACTTATATTTTTTTTGAAATTACGCCAATGAGGTGTTTGAGCCGTTTTTTCAGCGAAATCGGTTCAACAATTTCGGCGTGATCGGCAAACATCAAATACCAACGAGCAAAACCGTTTTCCGGATAAAAACTCAGGAATGTCATTTCTACATAATCGTCGTAATCAACTTCGGAGACAAAGCCAAAGTGATGTTTTCGTTCTTGCAGATACAAAGCAACGGGTTTATCTACTTTGATCACTATTTTTTCCATATGTTCAAGACTTTGTTTTTTGGCGACTTGTCGTTTTTCATACTCCTTCATGCTAAGCCTGTCTGCTGCTCGTTCAGTTTTAGTTAAATGAATAGCTTGCATGCGATCAATCCGAAAGTGACGATAATCATTTCTGAGGTGACAAAACCCAATGGTATACCACTGTTCATTTTCATGGTAAACTCCAATAGGCTCGATCAGTCGTTGCGTGTCTTTTTCTTTGGCAAAAGCCCGATAGGTGATTTCCACCGCTTTCTTTTCAGTAATTGCTTTAAACAAAATATCCAGTGCGTTGTCAACCTCAGTGGGTTTAAACTTATTTTGGCGAACTTCTATCTGCTCCTCCAATTCTTCAACTAGATTTTTTTCGCTGTTTTTGAGCACCGATTTGATTTTGAACATGGAGGACTCAAAGTTCTTCCGGATTACTTTGTCTCTTATGTTTTCCATAATTATTTCAGCAGCGACAAAAGCAGTGGCTTCTTCTTTGGTAAACATTACGGGAGGCAAGCGGAAGCCATCCATAATGGAGTATCCGCTTCCGGCTTCCCCAAAAATAGGAACTCCGGCTTCTTCTAGGGTTCGGATGTCGCGGTATATTGTTCGCAAACTCACTTCAAAGCGCTTAGCGAGATCTTGTGCTTTTACCAGGCGCTTGGATTGCAATTGAATGAGTATAGCAGTAATTCGGTCGAAGCGGTTCATGGGAGCAAAAATGAGTATTTCTAAGCAAATAGAAACAAGGAAGTTGGAAGAAAATTTTTGATGGATATTATTGTCACGTTTTTTCTTTTAAAACTGTCTTTTATTCTGGAATTTTAAATTGAAAAGTTTTAGCCATTGGAAAAAGATAAAACAGAAGTTCAACTCAATTATTATCGAAGCAAATTGTTGCCGTATGCTTACAACATTGTTGGAGATTCAATGGAGGCAGAAGATGTTGTTCAGGAGATTTTAAATAAGTATTTAATCAGGCCAGTTGAGGGAGTGATGAATATTGAAGCTTATCTCGTAAAAGCCGTAATTAATCGCTCGATTAATCAGAAAAAATTGTTGCGAAACAGGAAAGAACAATATTTAGGGGAGTGGTTACCCACACCGGTCTTTACCGAAAATGGAATATATTCCCAAGCAGATCAAAAACCAATCATAGAATACTCTTTAATGGTTTTACTTGAGCGTTTAAATCCAACAGAGCGAGCCGTATTTATTTTAAAAGAGGCATTTAATTATACCCATAGGGAAATAGCAGAAACCTTGGAACTACAAACCGATCATTGTCGGCAGTTGTTGAAGCGAGCCAAACAAAAACTTCAATCAAAACTCCGATCTGAAAAGAAGCTAGATGAAACAGAACAAAAGCTACTTCGCGATTTATCAACTGCAATCTTATCAGCAGACTTGTCTAAAATCGAAGAAATTCTCTCAGCTGAAGTAGTGTGCCTTTCAGACGGAGGGAATAAAGTGAGTGCTGCGCGCAATCGAATTGTAGGCAAAGTACGAGTACTAAAACTTTTAAAAGCAATTTACGGAAAGTATTTACTACCTTCAACCCAAATCGTTTATACGACGGTTAATTACAAACCGGCAATTCTTTACCTCTTAGAAAAGCACATTTACCGATGCATCGTATTCGAAATAGAGGGAAGTCAAATAAAGCGATTTTACGTCTTGGTAAATCCGGATAAATTACAAAGGCTTAATACAGATTACAGGAAAAGTATCGATCGATAAAATTTTCATTTTTTGTCACGCTATATACCACAAAACGGTTATAAGTGTAAATAATCTTAAAATGGAATTTTATGAAGAAAGAAAGAATCAATTATCAGGAAGCGCCTAAAGAAATCTATGAATTAATGCTCAATATTGAATCCTATTTAAAGAAATGTGGCATTGATCATTCTTTGATCGAACTGATAAAAATCAGAACCTCACAGATTAATGGATGTGGGTATTGTTTGGACATGCATCACAAAGATGCATTGAAAGCAGGAGAAGAATTTAAGCGTCTTTATTTGTTACCGGCATGGGAAGAGTCGCCTGTCTATTCGGAGAAAGAAAGGATAGTGTTGAATTTAACGGAAGTATTAACTAAGCTTTCAAGCAGCTCAGCGGGAGTTGTTGAAGAGGCATATCAAAAAATGAGCGGACATTATAGCAAAACTCAAATTGCTCAGATTGTGTTTGCCATCTGTCAGATCAATTCATGGAACCGAATTGCCATTACTTTTGGAAATATTCCGGGAAGTTATGAAGTGGGTTGAACCGATAGCGCAGTGGCGATCGTCATCTAGTCTGTGCTTTTAAACTAGCTCACAAAAAAAGGTCGGAAGTTATCCGACCTTTTTTATTGTTTTCTTGAAAGTAGTTTACAAATACGTCTGTAAATTGGTTTGAGCGGAAACTCTTCGTAATCTTCTCAAGCCTCTTTCTTTAATTTGTCTGATTCTTTCTCTGGTTAAACCGAAAGTATTTCCGATCTCTTCCAAAGTCATTTCGCTGGTACCACCTAAACCGTAGAATAAACGAATTACTTCTGCTTCCATACCTTTTAAGTAAGAAAGCGTGCGCTCTAAATCTTGAGAAAGGGACTCTTGCAAAAGTGAATCCGATGGATCGGGTGTATCGCTGTTTTCCAAAACGCTTACTAAGCTGTTGTTATCATCGTCGTTGCTCATGGGAGCATCAATGGAAACTTGCTTTTTAGACATTTTCAAAGACATTTCAACTTTGTTTACGTCCATTTCAGTCAGGTCGCTTAATTCATCAGCTGTAGGCGTTCTTTCGTTCTTTTGTTCGAATTCATTGGCCGCTTTGCTGATCTTTTGGATCTCTCCCAATCGGTTGTGGGGTAAACGGATCGTTCTCGAGTTGTCGGCTGCTGCCTTCAAAATACTCTGACGAATCCACCATACCGCATAAGAAATGAATTTAAATCCTTTGGTGTGATCGTAACGCTTGGCAGCTTCAATCAATCCGAGGTTTCCTTCGTTAATTAAGTCTTCAAGAGTAAGACCTGTATTTTGGTACTGTTTCGCTACAGAAATCACAAAACGTAAGTTGGCACGAACCAAGCGGTTTAATGCTCTTTCGTCGCCGTTTTGAATTTTTATTGCTAACTCAACCTCTTCTTCAGCCGTAATCATTTCCTCTTTGGAAACGTCTTGCAAGTATTTTTCCAAGGACTTGCTTTCTCTTTTAGTAATTTGTTGACTGATCTTAAGTTGTCTCATATCTTCTGAATCTGTTTAATACTGTTTATTAACGCAATTTAGCTAGCAAAAATTATGCTAAAGATTAAAATCACTTTTTTCTGACAATGGTTTTGTTAAGTTGTCGCTCAACTTCCCAATTGTCATCAAACACCAAAGGTAAATATCGATTGTATAAAGCCAAACGAACTCTACCTTCTTTGTTTAATTCTTTTGTTGTGGGTTCACCGGAGAATTCATAGCAGTTAATTTTGGGGTGGAGCTTCATATACTGACGAATAATTTCCACAAGGGTTGCCATTACCCGATAAACCTCAAATTTGTTGGTAATGCTGTACTCTTCACCTTCAAACTCTTCATTTAATACACCAAAGACGATGGAAGTGTTCAAAATGTTGTTTTGTTTTCTCCCAAATCTTACTTCGTAATCTATCCCACTCTCCGTTGTAAAGTAATATGTTGAGCCACTTTCAATGGGCGGTGGAATAATCGGATATGAAGGCAATAAGTTCAACAAAATACCAAAGGGCAAAATTAATCAAATATTCATATAAATAAAATAAAGTTAATTTCATTCTATAAGCGGCGGATTGGCTACTTTTATTGCATTAAAAATTAAACTTACTTTCATTATGATCATGTCGGGTTGGGGCAAGTGGATTGGTGCTGTAATAGGCTTTTCTGTCTTTGGTTTTTTTGGCGCCATCATTGGCTTTGTAGTAGGAGCGATGTTCGATAGCAGAGCAAAGTTTCAATGGGACGAACAGTATGCTAGCAGTTACACGGGTCAACAGGCATATCAAAGAAGTGCCGGAGGCGATTTTGCTGCCAGCTTGTTGGTGTTAACGGCTGCTGTAATGAAAGCTGATGGTAAGGTGTTAAAGTCTGAATTGGCTTATGTAAAGCAATTTTATACTCGTCAATTTGGTGCTGCTAAAACGCGTGAACAAATGCGTGCTTTAAAAGATTTGATTGACCAACCCATTGATGTTAGACAAATCAGTCATCAGATACGCTACCAAATGCAATATCACAGCCGCCTGCAATTATTGCATTACTTGTTTGGCATTGCTCATGCAGATCAACATGTCAGTGACACTGAACTGAGCACAATTCATCGTATTGCCGGATTTTTAGGTATAAACAACCCGGACTTTGAGTCGATAAAAGCCATGTTTGTCAAAGATACCGGCTCCGATTACAAGATTTTAGAAGTTACACCGGATGCAACTAATGAGGAGTTGAAAAAAGCTTACCGAAAAATGGCGATGAAATACCATCCCGACAAAGTGGCTAACTTAGGCGCTGATGTAAAAAAGCAAGCTGAAGAAAAATTCAGACAAGTACAAAATGCCTACGAAAACATAAAGAAAGAGCGCGGAATGTCATAAAGTTCAGCTGTTTCTTCTCTTTTTGCTTGGCTGTTTTTCTCACTAACATTATGTTGACTACTGTCGCTTTCTTCCTTGCGAGAATATGGCACAAACTTGAATAAACTAAAGTCGTATTTCTGATTTTTATCTTTTATCTCTTTAGTATTAATTTCCTTACTCAGAGGTTGCTCTTCTTTTTGTTGAAAGAGCTCTGCTCCATTGGTCGCAAAGCTAGCAGTAGAAATGACAAGTGCAGAAATGGCAATTCCAATTTTAAAAGATTTTGTCATGACTTAAACGATTGGTTATGATGTCAAAAATAGAACTTTCTGTCGAATTGTCAATGGCTGAGTATTTGCTAACTTCGTTTTATTGATTTTTTAACAGTTTATGGAGGTTCAAGAAAAGAAAAAATTTTTCGCTGCACTTATGTTTCCTCTACTTTTTGTGCTTTTGTTATGGAGTATAAAAGGAATTGAAGTTTACTTCGGATTAGATTTTAGCAGTTTGGGAATTTTGCCCAGAACAGCAAAAGGCTTAGTGGGAGTTTTTCTGGCACCGCTTATCCATGGAGATGTCAATCATTTGTTCAATAACTCCATACCATTGTTAGTTCTTGGTTGGGCATTGTTTTACTTTTACAAGAGCTTAGCTTTTCGTTTGATTTTATGGTCGTATTTACTTTCGGGTCTGTACACTTGGATTTCTGCTCGTACTAATTACCACATAGGCGCCAGTGGATTAGTTTATGCACTTTTTGGATTTTTATTTATCAGTGGGTTTTTACGAAAGTACATTCCGCTGATTTCTATTTCATTTTTAGTGGCATTTCTCTATGGAAGTTTAGTTTGGGGTATACTTCCTTGGGATAAAGGAATGTCTTGGGAAGGACACTTTTGGGGCCTGTTTATTGGCTTAGTTATGGCGATCTATTATCGCAAACGAGGACCGCAGCGCAAGAAGTATTCTTGGGAAATAGAAGCTGAATTAGAGGAAGAGAATGAAGACAATAAAGTTGAGGAGATGGAGTACGTTTATCATTTTGTACCTAAGAAAGAGGAGGGAAAGGAGAGTTAAAAGTTAAGAGTTGAATTTTTGCGTTGCAAATAAACCTCTAGACTTTAAGCTCTAAAACCTAACCGCTATTTCAAACCTACTTCCCACTTGCTCTAAACAAAAAATCTTTTTCTGCTTTGGTTAAGCTGTCGTAGCCGGAGCGAGAAATTTTATCCAATATCGCATCAACTTGCTCTTGTTCCTCTTTTTTTCGGCTATTGTATTCATAGCGCGATTCACTTCTTTGCTGCTGATTCGACTTTTTGTATTTTACTTTCATGCGGCTTTTTTTCTTAAAAGTAAAAATCGCTTTAACAAAAGCCGTTGCCGTATTTACCCAAGCAGTAATGTCTTTACCTTTTCTCCATTTTCTCGCAAAAAAGAAACCCAAAAGTGCTCCGCCAATGTGAGCGATATTACCTCCAGGATTTGCTTTTGATATGTTCAAGAATGAAATTAAAATAAAAGTTCCAGCTATATACTTTAGTTTAATATTACCCAAAAATATCATTCTAACAGGAAGGTCGGGCGCATAGGTGCCAACTGCAGACACAATCGCAAAAACAGATGCTGATGCTCCTAACATTTTTGAGAATGGAGTGATACTTTCAAACACAGGAAACACGTTGAAAAAAATAATATACAGTATTGCTCCTGCAATTCCTCCACTAATATATAAAGTCCATAGTTTTTTTTCTCCTAATAACTGTACAAATAATTGACCCAAAAAATAGAGACCTAACATATTAAAAAATATATGGAAAAATCCCAAATGCAAGAACATATAACTCAAAAGCGTCCACGGCTTAAATAGAAGCTTTGTTAAGTCCGATGGAACGGCAAACCAGTTTAGGGCAAATTGATCAGCGGAAAGTTGAGTTTGAAACAACCAAAAGGGAAGAGCCAATAATTTAATTGCTAAAAAAACAGCAATATTCGCATATAGCAAGCGAACAAGCATATTGTTTTGGCTAAAAGACGGCTTAAATGTATTGTTTGAAGTATTCCACATTTCAGTAAAAATTCTGCTGATTGTTATCTGATTTCCACATTTTAATCAAAATAAAGCCAAACAACATTCCTCCCAAATGAGCAAAGTGCGCCACATTGTCAGCAGGATTGTTTGAAATTCCTAAATACAATTCCAAAGCTCCGTAAATCATTACCATGTATTTTGCTTTAATGGGAACCGGGGGAATCAACAACATTAAACGAGCATTCGGAAACAACATACCAAAAGCCAATAGAATTCCAAAAACAGCTCCTGAAGCTCCAACTGTTGAGGTATTAATGAGGTTGTTTACTTCTCTGGCTATTGGGTCAACAAAGTTCTGACCACTTTTTCTAATTTCAAGTCCTTCTCTAATCACCATTTCGTAGAGTTGTGGGTCAATGTCTGAAATCAGTGATTGTATTCTAATTTCGGTCACAATCATTTGAATAATTCCTGCGCCAATTCCGGTAATCATATAGTAAATTAAAAATCGTTTAGGACCCCAGACATTTTCTAAAATTTGTCCAAACATCCACAGAGCAAACATGTTAAAAAAGAGGTGTGCAAAGCCTCCATGCATAAACATGTATGTTACCAGTTGATGTGGCATAAATTGATCGCTCGACCAATGGTGTAAGCCCAAGATAGAAGCCAAATCTACTCCCGACTGATAAGCAACAAACATCGCTAACAGCATGAGCACATTTACAATCAGTAAATTTTTAACAACCTCAGGAAGATTGCTTAATGGGTTTGAGCGTCCGAAATTCATTTCTTTTTAAATTGTTTATCCAAGTCTTCTAAAGAATAAGTAACGATAATCGGTTTGCCGTCAAAGTTACTGTATGGCATCTCACAGGCAAATAACTGATCGATTAAAGTCGTCATTTCTTCAGTGCTTAGCACTTTACCAGCTTTAATGCTCATACTTTTAGCTAAAGACTGAATGAGCAGCAACCTTGGTTTATTTTTTAGTGTGGATTGGTCATTTTTAAATTCTTCCAACAATTGCTCAACAATGGAAGTTACGTTTTGGTTTTCGGCTTCCAAAGGAATCCCTTGAACGATCAAGTCGTTTTTTCCAAATTCTCTTATATCAAAACCCAGAGCGTGAAATTCACCCATTAAGCCTTTTACTAATTCCATATCTTCACTGTTCAAACTCAAGTTTTCAGGAAATAGTAATTGCTGTGATTGGCTGTCGCCGCTTTGTATCTTTCGGCTCATTTCTTCATACAAAATTCGCTGATGCGCCCTTTGTTGATCTATAATTATGAAACCTGATTTTATGTGATTTAAAATGTATTTTCGGTGAAGCTGAATAACTTTCTTTTCACTTTCTCCTTCTAGAGGGATTTGTTTTTCAACTTGAGTTTGATGCTCTACTTCATCCGCAGCATCGCGATTTTCACGCATCATTTTTGCCCAATCAGCAGGATTTGAAGCTTTTTCTCTTTCAAAAGGAAACTTTATACCACCTTGTTTGGCCGGAGCTTTTCGCTCTTGTTCAAAGGGGTTGTAATCCGGATCTACCTGTATGTTAGGCATGCGAATTGCTTCACCCTTTTTAAGATCAGGCACATCAAAACTGCTTTCTCTTTCAAAATCAATTGATGGAGCTACATTGAATTTTCCCAATGCCTGACGAACAGCAGTTCGAATGATGGCGTAAATGGCCCTCTCTTCTTCAAATTTTACTTCCGTTTTTGTGGGGTGAATGTTAATGTCAATTTTAGATGGGTCAATTTCTAATTTTAAAAAATAAGAGGGAAACTGATCTTTTGGAATTAGTTCTTCATACGCTTTTTGTACCGCATGATTAAAGTAGGGACTTCTTATAAATCTTTTATTGACAAAAAAGTATTGTTCTCCGCGCGTTTTACGGGCAAACTCCGCTTTTCCGATAAAGCCTGAAATGGCAACAATGTCTGTTTTTTCCTCTACAGGAACTAAACGTTGATTGTACTTACTGCCAAAAATATTGACGATTCGCTGTCTGAAATTGCCCTTTGGCAAGCGATAAACTTCATTTCCATCATTCGTCATATTCATTGCTACCTCCGGATGAATCATGGCTACGCGCAAAAACTCTTCAATAATGTGTTTGCTTTCTACCGGATTGCTTTTAAGGAAGTTTCTTCTCGCAGGGATGTTGAAAAAGAGGTTTTTTACTGTCATTGTAGTGCCTTGCGGGCACTGACAAACTTCTTGACTTTTTACTTCACTGCCTTCTAAAACTAATTGTGTACCCAAGTCGGAATCAGCTGTTCTGCTTTTAATTTCCATTTGAGAAACAGCGGCAATGGAAGGAACTGCTTCGCCTCGAAAGCCCATGGTGGTTAGGGCAAATAAGTCTTCTACGCGAGTGATTTTTGAGGTAGCATGTCGCTCTAACGACAATCGAGCATCGGTTTCACTCATGCCTTTTCCGTTGTCGATGACTTGGATTAAGGTTTTTCCGGCATTTTTTACAATTAAGTGAATTTCGGTAGCCTCAGCATCTATGGCATTTTCCAAAAGTTCTTTAACAGCAGAGGCTGGTCGTTGAACCACTTCTCCTGCGGCAATTTGGTTGGCTACTGAATCAGGTAAAAGCTGTATTATATCGGGCATTCTTTGGCTTGAAATGAAGCTTCAAAGGTAGGTATTTTAAGAGCGTTTGTAAATGGTAGAATAAGGTGATTAGAAAAAAATGTTGGTATTTATTTTACATAAATGAGTCGAAGTAGAGTTCTCCTTTTTTTTACTCTGGAAGGAGTCATTTCACAACTTTGGAAAAGTTAAGTATTTTGTAATCAGTACTTATAAAGATGTAACGTAGAAAATATCATTAGAATTTTTGATAAACTTTTCCAAAGTTCAAGTTGATTAAGCACTTTTTTGTCAATTGTTTCTGATATGATAGTCTTGATAAGCTGTTTTTATATTTTGAAAAATTCTTTCTTAACTTTTCAACCAAAATATAAAGCCAAATTCAGAACTAATCATTAATTATTGATACTTTTTTCTTGATTCAGCCCCTTATAAATAAAGCAAATAATAGGCAATGATAAAGAGTAAAGAAGCGATAATTACCAATCTGAAATTAGATTTTTTTGAAAAGTTGCTCGTTTTTTTATTGGCTTTCCAGCGATCCTTTAAGTTATGGCTGAAACCTCCGCTACCCAAAGTTGACTTTCCGTTTACTTCAGCCTCCATTTGAGCATAGCGTTCCTTCAATGCTTCTTTTGTTTCATCGTAATAACGAGGAGTGAAATTGAAACGCTTGTTTCTAGAAGTTTTGAAAAATGATGAAATCATGGTTCAAAGGTAAGAAATATTGAAAATAAATTGAATAGCCGTTCATTTACCTTTTTTTTACTAAAGTACAACTATGCAATTTTGTTTTCATTGTTTAGTTTTTACTTTTTTCCATTGATGAAAAAAGTAAACAAAAAAATCTAGGCCTGTTTCTTAATTTAAGTCCTCCGCTCCTAAATGGCGATGATTTCAGTGATCTCCAAAGATTT
>MDTD01168686.1_pt1 | contig 55027 bp, 54 predicted proteins | sample 811221 | NCBI WGS metagenome assembly MDTD01 (sample SAMN05326646, study PRJNA326480) | marine metagenome | isolation source: seawater | place: Pacific Ocean: South West | collected 2011 | reverse complement strand
TTTTCCTGGAGTGTTTGCCAGCCGAGAAGTCCCTGAGCCGATAATAATCCTATGGCTTCTTTTTTGACAAAGCTGTTGAGCAGTTCCGTGCGATGGAAAGCCTGATGCGATGCAAAAGTCGCCACCTTGAACTTTTCGGTTCAAGGCCACGTCGGCAGCGGCACTCTGGGACTCAGTGTCGTGATTGATTTTTTATGATGAATATTCGACATTATAGATGCATCATGCGTGATCGAAGACGCGCACTGTCGTCAAAACAGCAAGACGAAGCAGCGCAAGGTGTCCTGAAAACTATAAAGGAACAGAAGGTTTTAAAAAGCACCCGGCGAGTGGCCATTTATTTTGCTAATGATGGTGAAATCAACCCGCTCAAAATGCCTAAACATTTTTCTAATCGAAGCAGAAAATGGTATTTACCGCGACTCAGAAAAAGCGGGAAAAAGATAATGGATTTTGCATTGTTCACCAAAGAAACCAAAATGGTGGCCAACAAATTTGGCATACCTGAGCCATCCTCTGAAAATTGTGAATATGAGCTGGCTAGCAAGATGGATATCATCTTTATACCCGTGGTGAGCTTTGACAGGAATGGAAATCGATTGGGAATGGGCGGTGGCTACTACGATTCAACTTTAGCAGAAGCAAGCCGAGGCGGTTTTTCAAACACAGTGCTTATAGGTCTTGCGCATCACTTTCAAGAAAAACATCGGCTACGACCTCGAAGTTGGGATATAAAACTTGACATGATTATCACAGATCGAGAGTTAATATGCGTAAAACCAAAATAATCTGCACAATAGGCCCTGTTACAGCGTCTTTTGAAATGCTAGAGCACCTTGCCGATGCCGGGATGAATGTCGCTAGATTAAACATGTCCCACGGGGACCATGCGTCTCATGCCCTTGTTATCAAACATATTCGAACCCTCAACAAGCGACTCAAGCACCCAATCGCCATTATGGTAGACACACAAGGTCCTGAGATTCGCACAGGTGACCGAGCTGAAGATCTACAGCTAAGCTCAGGTGATCTCATTTCAATCGTGGCCCGGGGGGCCAAAGACGTCGAATCATCTTCGATCCAAGTTAACTATGAAAATTTGATGAATGATTTGGACGTTAGTGACTTTGTTACCGTTGACAATGGGCTAATCAATCTTCAAGTTTTAAGCAAAGAAAACCGTATTATGCGCTGCAAAGTCATTGATGGTGGCGTGCTTAAAAGTAAGCGGCATGTCAACCTGCCAGGCATTCGGGTAAATTTGCCGGCCATCACTGATAAGGATCGTCGCGATATTGAATTTGCGAAATCTGAAGAGGTCGATTTTATCGCTCTATCATTCGTTAGACAGGCATCTGACATTGATGATCTAAAAATATTACTAGGCGCTAAAGCTGAGAAAATTAAAGTAATAGCCAAGCTTGAAGACCAAGAAGCTATTACAAATATGAAAGAAATTACTGCAGCATCAGACGGTATTATGGTCGCTCGCGGTGATCTGGGTGTAGAAATTAGGCTCGAGGTGCTTCCGCGCATTCAACGAAGAATCATTCGAACTTGTGCGGAGATGGGCAAGAGAGTCATAGTAGCAACTCATATGCTAGAGTCAATGATTGACAATGCCATGCCTACCAGAGCCGAAGTAACTGATGTCGCTAACGCCATCCATGAGGAGGCAGATGCCATTATGCTGTCTGGTGAAACCACTGTCGGGCGACATCCTATCAAATGCGTTGAAATTCTGGACCGCATAGCCCGATCAACAGAAAGCAGTAGAGGGTTAAGGTTTACCGATAATCTTAAATTAGAAAACGACAAACAGCACATAGCGCGGGCGGCCGTTGATTTAGCCGAATCAATCTCTGCGAAAGCTATCATGGTCCCCACTCGTCGCGGACGAATGGCCAACTGGGTCACTAATTGTCACCCTCAAAAGCCGATCATTTGTGCTTTCACTAATGATAGCCGAACGCGCCGTCAACTCGTTCTAAACCGCAATGTTCTCAGCTACCGAATAAAATTCAGTTCAGACCCAGAAAAAACTCTTAGCAGTGCAGCGGAAATTATGGTTCAACGAGGCGAATTTTCGTCTCAAGACCGAGTAGTCGTCATTTCAGACGCACTTGCCGGCTCTGGTGTGGAAGCCATACAGATTCGCCAGATCAGCGATCTATTGCCGCCCAGCTCAAGTCTTCCTCAAGAATAATTGATATGAACGATTCTGAGTTTCATTTACATACCTGTAACCTAAAGAGTCGAGAAATTTCGTTATAGACCCATCTTCTTGCGCTGTTGCTTGGAAGGCTACTAGCACACGACCGAATGCCGAACCATGATTACGATAATGAAACATCGTAATATTCCAGCGATCTCCCAAGACAGTCAAGAAGTTGAGTAAGGCGCCGGGGCGTTCAGGAAAGTCAAACCGAAAAACTTGTTCTTCTGCAATTTCCTGAGAGCGTCCACCAACCATATGCCGGATATGCAATTTAGCCATCTCATTGTCAGTTAGGTCCTCTGCCCTGTATCCCATTTCAGATAGGTGGTTGGTGAACGAATTACGATCCTCATCAGAACTAACTTCAACACCCACAAAAACCTGTGCCGCCGATGCATTATTATAACGGTAATTAAATTCTGTTACGTTCCGGAATTGAAGAGCTGTGCAAAATGATCTAAAACTGCCAGGTTTTTCATCAATCGTCACTGCAAGAATAGCTTCCTTCTTTTCACCGGTTTCAGTCCGCTCAGAGATATAACGAAGGCGATCGAAATCAATATTTGCGCCACACTGAATGGCCAATAATCTCTGGCCCTCTTCGCCAGTTTTGGCTACGTATTTTTTTAACCCCGCCAAACTCATTGCCCCAGACGGCTCGCAAATCGCACGAGTATCATTGAAGGTATCTTTTATTGCGGCACATATCTCATCGGTTGTTACAGTTATGACTTGATCAACCGTTTCTCGCATAACCGCAAAAGTTGCCTCACCCACTTGTCTGACGGCTGTCCCATCAGCAAAGATCCCAACTTGTGGCAACCTGACCCGTTCGCCAGAATCCATTGCCGCTTTGAAGCAGGCTGCGTCATCCGACTCGACAGCGATGATCTTGGTCTCCGGACGAAACTTTTTCAAATATGCCGAAATTCCAGCGCATAATCCACCACCTCCAACGGCAACGAAGACAGCATCTAATGGACCAGACAATTGTCGATGGATTTCCATCCCTATCGTGCCTTGACCAGCAATTATATCAGGGTCATCAAAAGGGTGGATAAATACCGCGCCATGCTTGCGCCTAAGCTCAGCGGCATGTGCAGCAGCAGCGTCAAAATCATCGCCTATCAAAACCACTTGTGCTCCCCGTTGACGAACCGCATCAACTTTTATTTGCGGCGTGGTAGTCGGCATTACGATTGTAGCTTCAACTCCCATTTTGCTGGCTGCTTGGGCCACTCCTTGCGCGTGGTTGCCCGCGGAGACCGCTATCACCCCTCGTTCCAACTCATCATTAGAAAGATTGAGGAGCTTATTGTAGGCTCCTCGTACCTTGAAAGAAAACACGCTTTGCAGATCTTCTCGCTTGATCAAAATTTCATTTCGAAGAAGCGATGATATCAATGGAGCTGCAATGATAGGAGTCTCAATTGCAAGATCATATATACGAGCGTTGTGAATCTTTTTAACATATCTGTCTAACATTCAAATTTCCTGCATGTCTCGCCAAAAGTGAACGGCTCGTCAAAGCTTATACCAACTCTAAAAGTACAAGTTAAACCTAGCTAATTCGATGGCTGCTCGTATAATGGCTAAAACAATGTTTATTAGTCATTGTGAGGCATATTTGGATCAAAATCGACTTAAAAAAGCAGTCGCCAAAACTGCCGTCACTTACCTGCTAAGCAAAATTGAAGCTAGCAGTATTGTCGGTATTGGCACTGGGTCTACCGCAGATTTTTTTATTAACGAGCTGGCTAAGCATAAGGACAGGTTTTACGGAGCTATCGCCAGTTCCAACGCATCCGAAGAAAAATTAGTAGCGGCAGGTATACAAGTTTTTGACTTAAACAGTATAAGTGATATTGATCTATATGTGGATGGTGCAGACGAGATCAACCCTCAACTTCAACTGATTAAGGGTGGCGGGGCTGCATTGTCCAGAGAGAAGATTGTAGCAGCAGTCGCAAAAGAATTTGTGTGTATTGCTGATAGCTCAAAATGGGTCGATAAACTAGGTAAGTTTCCGCTACCTATTGAAGTGATCCCCATGGCAAGAAGCTATGTGGCACGCGAACTTTTAAAACTAGGAGGAGATCCTGTTTGGCGTCAAGGCATCATAACGGATAATGGAAACTATATAATTGACATTCATGGTCTTTGGCCAATTGAGGCGGATGGTATGCTCGAAAAAGCTATAAATCAGATTACTGGAGTTGTCACAAACGGACTATTCACGCATCGAACTGCCGATTTAGTTTTCCTAGGCACAGAACAAGGAGTTACAACACATAGGTATGATGGAAATTTTGATTTATAAAAGCAGCTAAAAGTCCCTATTACCCTCTCGCAAGCAACTCTCTCAAATCAATTAAAGCAGCATTAGCGCGACTTATGTAAGAAGCCATCACGAGAGAATGGTTAGCGAATAGACCAAACCCTTGACCATTAACTATAACCGGAATCTTGAGAGGCTTCTGGCTCATTTCTAACTCATGAATAATTTGTCCTAAGCTTGCCGTTGCTCCCTTTTTTTCCAGAATATCAGCGAAATCTACCCGCACAGCTTTCAGGAAATTTAGGAGGGCCCAAGTCGTCCCCCTTGCCTCATAAAACACATTATCAACAAGTAGCCAAGGCGTCTTGTTAACCCGATGATTCTGCGGAATTTCTCTTCCCGATTGACTATCTGGCAATCCATGAACCCGAGAGTGCCCGACGCTAGCCGAGAGTCGCTGCGACAAACTCCCAAGGCGCGTCTCAATAGTCACCAACCAATAGCGCAAATTATCAGCCCGGGCAAAAAACTCGGCTGCAGAGGGTTGCGCTACCTCTAAGCGCAGGAGATAATTTTGTAGAAATGCTCGTCCTTCAGAATATTCCCGCTCAGGCCATGGCACGGCCCAACTTTTGTGGTCCACGTTAAAACGCGGCTCTGCAAGGGCCAAATCTGGGTCCTCTTTGGATTGTGATTGAGACCGGCTAAACGATTCTCGCAGAGCTTTACTTAAATCACGCACTTGCACTAGGGCTCCGAATTCCCAGCTAGGCATGTTATCCAACAAAACTCCGGGGGGCATTATATCGTTACTCAAAAACCCACCCGGTTTATTTAAAAGCAGGTCAACCACGTTGTTGAGTATCAAGACAGTTGCTTGACCGGGCCGAGATTTAGAGGTCGCTTTTGGGACCGGGAGCGCTTCCGGTTCCGAACTCCAATAGATTCCGGTAAGTGATACGGCCCCTATGATAAAAATTATCACCAAGCTATAAATGCTCAGAGCTTGGGACTTAAAAATTGTCCTATGCCCAAACTTATTGAAAAGTTTTTTTAAAATCTGGGAAAGACTAAATTTGTTCATCATCTTCTTTTTCTGAGTTTTGGCCGATATTATTTCGGATTGGCACCAACTGCGTCACGTCTCCGCATTCTGGAGAACGAAAAGTTATTATTGAACTAGACCTTTCAATACCCACAGACTCTTTTACAAACAACATCAAATGAAGACTGCCCGGCCGGAATTCCAAAACTTCTCCTTGATGCACAACAAGCTCCTTGACCTGTCGCATTTTCATCATGCCGTTGACATGGACATGACTATGAAACTCTGTCCGATCCGCTATGTCGGCCTCAACTGACAAGAACCTGCATGCCACCGTATTTTGATTTCTCAAGCGGAGGTAAGCGGCAGTCACTTTCTGACCTGGAATCACCTCCCGGATATAAGCTCCCTCAATTGTAACCTGACTGAGAGCAAACTCACTTCCGAAAGCCGTGAATATCAACCCGTATAGGACCGAACACAAATTTTTAAACATCAATTTTCCCCTTTTGAGGATTCTAACATAAGCCCTCTCAACCCATATCCCCGTCTGTAAAAGTTTACCAACACCGACTTTTCAATTATCCCCCATCTCATTTCTTACCGAACTCACCATATCATAATTGGCAATCATAAAACCCAATCAATAACTTTTTTTAACAATTAACATCTTTTGTCGACTTTTAATAAATATAAGAGATTTTTAATTAACATTTAAATTTTTAATCAATCTAGAAGCTAAATCTATCTTTATTGGCATTTCTAACGCTAAAAGTCCTTATAAAGGGGTTTTTTGCTGCTAAATGATGTGATCGTCTATTTAATTTTACTTTATATTAAACTCGTTTTTTGATTCTTTACTGTCTAAAATAAAATCTTACCAATTATTGAAAAATTCTCTTTTTTCGTCTAAAAGCCGTTATTATGTATGTAAATTGCCTGTATTGTCTTTAAATGATATTATCTGTCATTGAATGATCTTGCTCTGAGAAAATTCACAAATTATTACACCGATAGCCCATTCTTGAATAAAAATTAGTATAATTCTTAAAAAAAGCATCCATTAATAGTCTAAAATACTCTAAATAAACCGATAATCTGAAAAAAGTTTCTTAAATAGTCAGTTTTCAAGGTGACATGCACGAAAAAAAACCGCATTCTAAAATTGAGTAAAGGAGGGATAGTAAAATATCATCTGTCCCCAAAATACGGTATCTTCCTAAAAATAACGTAGAATGTTATTAATATACTCATCTCTGGACAGAAGTAGATTTTTAATGCAGACTAATGGCCCATCCAGAAAAGCTAGAGTCGTAAATGAGTAAAATATTACTTCTGAACGGTCCCAACCTAAACATGCTTGGTTTGCGAGAGACCAAACACTATGGAACTGAGCGACTTGAAGATATCTCAAAAAATCTCGAATCGATTGCAGCAAAAAAGGGCTTTCAGCTTACTTCATTCCATAGCAACGCAGAGCATGAACTAATCGAAACAATTCATGCAGCGCTGACAGACGCCATTGAAATTATAATTTTTAATCCCGGCGCATATACTCACACCAGCATTGCGCTTCGAGACGCACTCCTGTCAGTAGAGATTCCATTTATTGAGGTGCATCTATCAAATATCGCCCAACGCGAAGAATTTCGAAAAATTTCGTACTTTTCAGATATTGCTCATGGGGTATTGTGTGGCTTTGGGCCAACGAGTTATGAGCTAGCGTTATACGCCGCGATACGAAAAATTCAGCTTGATAATACAGCGGGACAATAGCATGGACATCAGAAAGGTTAAAAAGCTCCTTGAACTGATAGAAACGTCAGATATTCATGAGATAGAAATAGTAGAAGGGGAAGAGTCCGTCAGGATAACCAGAGGGATGGGCGCCGCAGATACTTCTCTTGCAACATCGCGTCATGAGGTTGCCTCGTCTCCGGTGATTATCCCTCCCCCGATCTCCACTGAACAAATGACTGATCAAAGCTCAGATGAACAAGGATATCTTATTCGATCGCCTATGGTGGGAAGCTTTTACACATCTCCAGCCCCAGGCGCAAGTCCTTTTGTCGATATTGGTCAAACGGTATCTGTAGGAGATGTTCTCTGCATTGTCGAAGCAATGAAAATGATGAATCAAATTGAAAGCGACAAGTCGGGGGTTATAGCCGAAATATTGGTCGAGGACGGCGATCCAGTTGAATTTGATCAGCCTATGTTTAAAATCATTTAATCAATAGGGTCGCTAATGCTAGACAAAGTATTAATAGCCAATCGCGGAGAGATTGCGCTGAGGATTCTAAGGGCTTGCAAAGAACTTGGCATTAAAACAGTAGCAGTCCACTCCGCAATTGATGCAAATCTTAAAAGCGTAAAGCTTGCAGATGAAGCTATTTGCATTGGCCCCAATCCTTCAACACAAAGTTATCTTAATGTGCCATCGATAATTAGCGCCATGGAGCTCACCAATTCGACGGCAGTGCATCCTGGCTATGGCTTCCTAGCCGAAAATTCAGACTTCGCTGAACAAGTAGAAAAAAGCGGATTCATCTTTATAGGCCCTCCTGCAGATGTGATACGCATCATGGGAGACAAAGTTGAAGCAATTAGAGCAATGAAAAAAGCTGGAGTTCCGACCGTTCCTGGTTCCGATGGCCCTCTTGGCAATAATCCTCAAGAACTTCAGGCCATAGCTGAGCGCATCGGCTATCCAGTGATCATCAAGGCGGCTAGCGGAGGTGGCGGACGAGGGATGCGAGTAGTAAGAGACTCTCAAAACCTAATCCAGGCTATTTCTATTACGCAGGCGGAAGCAACTTCAGCATTTGGCGATGGGACAGTTTACATGGAAAAATTCCTAACTGCGCCTCGACATGTTGAAATACAGGTTCTTGCAGATGGACATGGCCATGCTATCCATTTGGGGGACCGCGACTGCTCCCTGCAGCGCAGACATCAAAAAGTTTTAGAGGAAGCACCTGCTCCCGGCATCTCAGATTCAATTCGACAAAAAGTCTATAGTAGTTGTGTGAAAGCGTGCCAAGAAATAGGGTATCTAGGGGCAGGCACTTTCGAATTTCTTTTTGAGGACAACAAGTTTTACTTTATCGAAATGAATACTCGCGTTCAGGTCGAACACCCTGTATCAGAAATGATAACCGGTATTGACATCGTTAAAGAGCAATTACGTATAGCTGGCGGACACCCTCTAAGCTTCCGGCAGGAGGATATCAAGATGACAGGGCATGCGTTTGAATGTCGCATAAATGCTGAGGATCCTATCTCCTTTTTACCACAGCCTGGGACCATTAACTCCTTCCATGCTCCGGGAGGCAATGGGGTAAGAGTAGATTCCCATATCTACAACGGATATTCGGTACCACCCCATTATGATTCTTTACTGGGAAAACTCATAACACACGGAAGTGACAGAGAATCGGCTTTACTGAGAATGATGACCGCATTGGACGAGATGGTGGTAGAAGGCATAAAAACTAACATCGAACTTCATGCTGACTTAGTTCGTGATCCCGCAGTGAAAGAAGGTGGTGTGGATATTCATTATCTTGAAAAAAAATTGGGCCTTCAATAGTTGGAAGAATGCAAATATGGCGCAAGCTGGCGCCAGATTAAAATCCGTTGCAAACCTGAAAATGTCGATGAGTTGGAAAGTGTATTGTTTATTGCAGGAGTTCACTCTATAACTCTTGAAAATGATACCAATCAATGCATTCTTGAACCGGAATTAGGGACCACCCCACTCTGGAAAGAACTTAGAATAGTCGGCCTTTTTGATTCAGATATTCATGAAAAGAGAGTTGAACAAGCTCTGAGGCAACGCTGTTCCAATCTAATCATTTCTTGGCAAACGCTAATTGAAAGAAACTGGTCTGACGAATATAAAAAGTATTTCATCCCAATTCGTTGCGGCGAGAGACTCTCAATTTGCCCAAGTTGGGTAAAACCAGCGCAAAATACCATGACTAACTTGATTCTAGACCCGGGTATTGCTTTCGGTACCGGAGGACATCCGTCCACCTACCTCTGCCTTAACTGGCTCGATCACCAAACTCTAAATGATCAATCCGTCTTGGACTTTGGCTGTGGGTCGGGTATCTTAGGGATAGCTGCATTACTGTTGGGCGCAAACAGAGTTATAGCAGTCGACCATGACCCCCAGGCTTTAATAGCTACTCGAGACAACGCCAAACGCAATAAAATTGATTCGAAAAAACTTTTTTGTTTTCTCCCAGAAAACCTACCACCGAATCGGCAATTTGATTTCGTATTAGCTAATATTTTAGCCCAAACGTTGATAGACATAGAATCTCTGATAACCGACTTAACATCACCCGGGGGACTAATTTGCCTATCAGGTATCTTGAAAGAACAAGCTGATGAAGTTTGCAACGAATATATTAGTAACTTTGAAATTACAGCATTGGATGAACTGGACGGCTGGATAAGGCTCTGCGGAAAGAGACGCTAGCCATCTTCCGCTAAAATAATAAACTGGGAAAGACGCACTGAGTTTCACCCAAGCTGAACCATATAATTCCGACTTATCAAAAACTACCACGAAAAAATACTTTTTTATGGGCCTTGGGGTAGGTTACTATGCTAAAAATTCAACCTAGGGAAAAGCAGGGCTGAGTAGCTTGTTTAGTATCGGAAACTTTAAGATAGTCAATCAAACCCTATTAGCTCCGATGGCCGGAGTGACCGACTTGCCCTTCAGAAAAATATGCCGTGAAATGGGCGCAGGTCTCGTGGTTTCAGAAATGGTGACGGCTGACCCAAAGTGCTGGCATACCCGAAAATCCAATCTTAGAACCCGTTTTGACGAAGAGCCCGCTCCTCGATCAGTACAAATAGTTGGTTATGACCCCAAAGCAATGGCAGATGCTGCAAAATATAATGTTGACCGCGGCGCCGAAATCATTGACATAAACATGGGATGTCCAGCAAAAAAAGTCTGCCGACGCGATGCCGGCTCTGCGCTTTTAAGGGAACCGAAATTAGTTGAAAAAATCTTGACAGAAGTAACCAAAACGGTATCGGCTCCGGTCACACTGAAAATTCGGACCGGTTGGGATCCAATGAGTCGTAACACCCCGCTTATCGCAAAAATCGCTGAAAATTCCGGCATATCGGCTTTGGCAATTCATGGCCGAACCAGACAGTGCCGTTTTTCTGGAAAAGCCGAATATGACAGCATTGCACTCGCAGTCTCGACCGTAAAGATACCCGTCATAGCCAATGGAGATATAGAAACTCCGCGGCAGGCTAGTGATGTACTTAAGAAAACAGGCGCCGCAGCAGTTATGATAGGTCGCGCCGCGCTGGGTAAGCCATGGATATTCAGAGATTTCGAAAACTCTTTAGCGAATGAAACACCAAGTCATAGGCCTCTACAATTGGAAAAGAACGAAATAATTAACAGGCATGTACGCGCAATACATAGTTTTTATGGTGAAACTCAGGGTGTGAGGATAGCCAGGAAACATATAGGATGGTATCTTAGAAGCTCGCCTTTAGGGAAAGGCTTTACGCGGCATTTTAATAGCCTCGGTGCTGCACGGAGTCAGATGGATGCACTTACTGAGTTCTTTAAAGATAATGAGAGCTTTCAAGATAGAGCCGCTTAATGTCCCACTATGACTACCAAAAAAAAGCTGACGACTCGTTACGCGTAAATACGTCAAAAGCGATTAATCGCTACTTAATGGACCTCGATGGCCAGTCAGCAACTGGTTTGTACTCGTTGGTCCTTGGGGAAGTCGAGCCGCCGTTGTTGCTGGAAGTAATGAAGTACAATCGACAAAATCAAAGTAAAGCTGCCGCGATGCTGGGCATAAGCCGTGCGACGCTTCGGAAGAAATTAAAATACTACGATCTCCTATAAACATTGAGGTAAATTCAGAAATGGAGGACTTAAAGAAAGTTTCTCGAGCACTGATAAGCGTATCTGACAAAACAGGTGTAGTGGAGTTTGCCCAAAATTTGATGGGGCTTGGCATAAAAATTTTATCTACAGGAGGAACATACAAGCTGCTTAGGAAAAATGGAATTGAGGCTGAAGAGATCTCAGCTTACACTGAATTTCCAGAGATGATGGACGGCCGCGTTAAAACGCTGCATCCCAAGGTACATGGGGGAATTCTGGGTCGAAGAGGCTTAGACGATGCAGTAATGAGTGCGCATGGTATAGATCGCATAGATTTGGTCGTTGTTAACTTATATGCCTTTGCCAGTGCTGTGGCACAACCAGGCTGCGATATTCCAAGAGCAATTGAGAACATTGATATTGGTGGTCCAGCCATGTTGCGTTCTGCAGCAAAAAATCATAAAGACGTCGCGGTGCTTACAAATACAGAGGATTATTCCCCAGTCTTGAAAGAACTGACTAATAATGGAGGCCAACTTTCTTACAGAGTCCGATACGAGCTCATGGTCAAAGCTTTCGAACATACCGCGGCATATGATGGGATGATAGCAAATCATTTCGGGGCCCGAGACGAACAAAATAAAGAATTACCTTCACCAAATACATTCAACATTCAGTTTTTGAAAGCGCAAGATCTTCGCTATGGGGAGAACCCGCACCAAAGTGCCACTTTCTATTTGGAGAGAAATCCAAGCGAGCCAAGCATTTCAACTGCAAAGCAATTGCAGGGTAAGGCCCTATCTTATAACAATATAGCAGACACGGATGCCGCGCTAGAATGTGTAAAACAATTTGACCTCCCTTGCTGCGTGATTGTGAAGCATGCTAATCCATGCGGCGTCGCAGTGGCTGACAATCTCCAAGCTGCTTATAGATTAGCTTTTCAGACCGATCCTGAATCAGCCTTTGGAGGAATAATAGCTTTTAATCGCGAACTCGATTCGGACACAATCACAGCTATTTGTGAGGGTCAGTTTGTAGAAGTAATAATAGCTCCATCTGTGTCTAAAAGCGCTCTAGATACCGCTAGTTCGAAGAAAAATGTTCGAATTTTAGAGTGTGGCACCTGGACTACTCAAACAAGCAAGACGCTTAACTACAAGCGCATAACCGGAGGACTCTTGGTTCAAGATCGAGACATTGTGAAAGTTAACAAAGAAGACCTCAAAGTTGTCACCAAACGGCAGCCTTCCGAAGATGAACTCACAGATATGCTTTTCGCTTGGAAAGTCGCAAAAATGGTCAAATCTAATGCAATAATCTATGCAAAAGACCAACGCACGATCGGAGTCGGTGCGGGCCAAATGAGCCGCATAAACTCAGCTCGTATTGCCTCTATAAAGGCAGATCATGCTGGGCTCAGTGTTGCCGGAGCTGTAATGGCGTCTGATGCCTTCTTCCCTTTCAGAGACGGAATTGATAACGCGGCAGAAGCTGGTATTAGGGGTATAATTCAACCGGGTGGTTCAATGCGAGACGCTGAGGTGATATCTGCCGCCAATGATCGCGAGATATCTATGGTCTTCACAAGCATACGTCATTTCCTCCATTAACTCCTTTCCACTCGTGTTCTTTGTTCATTAAACGCGTTTAAGGCCTGAGACCGAGACGATTTAATATCAACTATGGGATTCGGATAATCAATCCCCAAAGTTATACCCGCGGCATCGAGCACCGATGTCGGCGCTAACCAAGGCGAATGGAGATATCTTTTCGGTAGATTTCTTAATTCCGGCACATAACTCAGGATATATCTCCCCTCACTGTCAAACTTCTCACTCTGAGTAATAGGATTGAATATCCTGAAAAATGGCGCCGCGTCTGCCCCACTTCCTGCTACCCATTGCCAACTGGCGCTGTTACTAGCCAGATCGGCATCTACCAGGCAATCCCAAAACCAATCAGCCCCGCATTTCCAATGCACTAATAGGTTTTTTACCAGAAAGGAAGCCACCACCATTCTCACACGATTATGCATGTAACCGGTCTGCCATAGTTCGCGCATTCCTGCGTCAATCAGAGGATATCCTGTTAAACCTTTCTGCCACGCCTCGAGATGAGGAGAAACCTTCACCCATGGAAATTCATCGAAGCGCGCCTGCAAATTTCGATTGGGTAAGTCGGGAAAATGATATAGGAGGTAATAAGAAAATTCCCGCCATCCCAACTCCCTAAAAAAGTGTTCAATATTTTGATCGACGCCTTTACTAGTGCGGTCAACCTCACATTCAACTCTATGCCACACTTTATGCGGTGAGATCTGTCCAAAGTGCAAATATGGTGAAAGTCTTGACACTCCTTGTTCAGCAGGAAAATTCCTTCTCTCCATATAATCGGTGAGTCCATTTTGGATAAAAACATCAAGTTGCTCGGAAGCAGCTTTTTCACTAATTTTCCAACAAGTTTTTATGGATCTATGCCAATCATTTTTAGGGAGCAAATCCAGATCATCCAGCTCATTGCTTTCAATATCAGCGGACGACAAAAGAATATTTTCTAATACCGGCAAGGGATTACGAGGTGATTCTGCACTAAGGCACCCTCTTTGATAGAATGGCGTGAACACTTTATATGCTGACCCATCCTTCTTCCTGATTTTCCAAGGCTCCCACAATAAACTTCCATTGGTAGAATAGGCCTCAAATCCAGCCTCCGTCAAATGTCGCTTTAAACGGTTATCACGAGCAATCCGCCATGGTTCGTAACACCGGTTCCAAAAAACGGATCGTGCGCCGCTGTTCTCCATAATATTTGGCAGCAGTTCAATAGCGTCTCCGCAGAAAAGTTTAAGTTGGCCGTCTAAGGAACGATTCAAAGCATCCAGGGAGTGGTATAGCCACACCCGGCTAGCTGCCCCCATCTTGTCTTGACTTGCATTGATATCATCCATTATGTAAATCGGAATGATACAACCAAGCTTACTCGCTTCGAAAAGTGCTGGATTATCTTCCAATCTTAAATCTTGGCGAAACCACACTATCACTGGAACGGAGGTTTTTCCTTGCACTAGATATACTCAATCAATTTAGTTTCTTCCCCATAAAAACCATTATATATGGCAACTCACTTTGAAAGAAAATGCAACCAACTCCTTCTCTACGGCCTATCAGTAAATGGAGTTTGTTTTTCAGCTCGTGACTGATGACTTATTTTTAATCTTGCTAGATGCCAACTCTGATATAATCTTTGCGATAAATGAAAAACCAGAGAAACTATGAAAGTATTAATTATTGGTGGAGGTGGACGTGAACATGCGCTGGCATGGAAAGCCGCAAAAAGTCCAATGGTCGAGAAAGTTTTCGTTGCACCGGGCAATGCAGGAACGTCTATCGAAAAAAATGTTCAAAATGTTGCCATCTCAAGTGATAATTTTACTTCTCTAGCTAAATTTGCCATTGAAGAGGAAGTTGGGCTTACAATTGTTGGACCAGAGCAACCATTGGCAGATGGGCTGGTAGATTTCTTTCAGGCACAAGACTTGGCAATTTTTGGGCCAACCAAGAGAGCAGCTCAACTCGAAGCATCGAAGGCCTTTACAAAAAAATTCCTTGAAAGACATGACATTCCAACAGGGAGTTATCAAATATTTGATGACGCTAAATCGGCTATATCCTATGTCCAAAAACAAGGCACTCCGATAGTGATTAAAGCTGATGGCCTAGCAGCTGGAAAAGGCGTGATAGTTGCCCACACGTTCGAAGAAGCTGAAAACGCCATTCACAGTATGCTCTCAGAAAATTTGTTTGGTAATGCCGGTAATCAGATCGTAATTGAAGAGTTCTTAGAGGGAGAGGAAGCAAGTTTTATAGTGATGGTGGATGGGAAAAATATCCTACCAATGGCCACCAGCCAAGACCACAAGCGAGTGGGTACCGGAGATATCGGACCAAATACAGGCGGCATGGGAGCATATTCGCCAGCACCAGTGATAGACAGTCTCTTGCATGAACGTATTATGAGCGAGATCATCACGCCGACCGTTGAGGGCATGGCTGATGAGAATGGGGGCTACACAGGATTTTTATATGCAGGACTCATGATTACTGCGGATGGCAGTCCCAAAGTAATCGAGTATAACTGCCGTTTTGGCGATCCTGAAACGCAGCCAATTTTAATGCGATTACAGTCTGATTTAATAGCCCACTGTGAAGCAGCATTGCAGGGAAAGCTCGACGGTCAGGTCCCACTGTGGGATCCTAACCCAGCAGTTGGAGTAGTCTTGGCGTCAGAAGGTTACCCCGCCAGTTACCAAAAGGGTCACCCAATATCTGGGCTAGACAGCGAAGCAATCTCCCGCAAAGATATTAAAATATTTCACGCCGGTACAGCTGAAAAGTCAGGCAAGATAGTTACCGATGGGGGCCGAGTACTATGCGTAACAGCTGTTGGATCTACAATTTCTAGTGCCCAAGAAAAAGTCTATAGCGCATGCAATGTTGTTGGCTGGACAGGTTCTTTTTACCGTACCGATATCGCCTGGAGAGCTTTGCAGGAACCAAAAAAACGTAACGAATTGTAACTCTAAGAACTTTCGAAAAAAAATGGAGCAATCTGTGCATTTTTCGATTCAGATCATTCAAAAACAAGGCCCCATAGAATTTTAAGAGAAGTAACGCACAATCAACCAAATTTCATCTGGATATCCTCGTTACGAGACTGACAAAAAAACATACTTGGATCAATCTACTTCTTTATGTCTGGTAAATCGCGGTGCTAGTATAGTTTTGGTATTTCAGTCCGAAAAAAATAAAAGAAAATTGCTTTAACCCCAATTAATATGCATTTTGGTAACGATATATATAATTGCGTCCGCCAACCATCGATGAATGGGAGATTCAATAGTCCTTTTATGTTGGAGTAAGACGAGCGAGATAGTTTCTGCATGAGGAAGGTCCGCAGGGAATCTTTTCTGTACAACTGGGTAAACACCATGATTTCGCTTTTCCCCGTAAGGAGCGGCCGCCACCATTAGACAGTCACTGTTAACCAATGTCTCTATAGCAGTAAAAAACTGTCTAGTTACAAGCGCTTTTTTTCGTTTTCTACCAAGCTTATGCAGCTCTCGATCAAATCGGGAATCAGTTCTGGCATTTACGCCTTTGGTAATAAAAAGATAATATTGAATAAACGGATATTTAAGGATTTCATCCAAAGAAAGTGTCTCTTGACCAGCCAAGGGATGATCATTTTTCATCCAAATGGAAGGACTGCCAGCGGCCAAATCCGTGGCTTTAATGTCCTCGCTTTGACTCTTAGCAATGTCGACGGCAAAATCTAACGCGCCTGTCGCTAAATCGCCTTCAATAGAATCGGTGACACCCGTAACTGATAAAGTTACACCGGGAGCATATTCATTCAACTTACTAGTTAATTCTGATATTACAGAAATCGCGAAAAATTCTGGAATAACTATTGCGATCTCTCCCTCATAAGACGCAGGACTAAATTCCCCGTCATTAACCATTTCTAAAATACCATCGAGCATGGTAGGTAGACGGGCAGCCAGTTTTTCCGCCTTTGGAGAAGGTATTAGCCGATTACCCGATCGAGTAAAAAGCGGATCGTCTAATTGATCTCTCAACCTCTGCAAAACACGACTCATCGCAGGTTGGGTTATATACAGCCTTTCTGCCGCACGCGTGACACTCCTTTCTTCCATTAGAGCCTGTAGCGAGACTAGTAAATTAAGGTCTAAACGGGACAGCTTTTGCAAATTCATCAGCTATGCTCCATATTAATATGCATGAAAGGTATTTTTAATATTAGGATTATGTATATGCAAAGCGTATGCTGTCTATAAAAACTTTATCGACATGACTTGATCATGTTCATTTAAAACTCAGAACCAAGTTTTTGGGTTAGCAATAACTAATTCTGATCAAAAAGGTATGTAAGCGCCTATTTCAATGAAAGAGCTCGAAGAGATTGGCATTTCGTCAACTGCTCATTGCTTTAAACAGCTGGAAAACAGGCAAAAGCCAGCGTTGTCTATAACCATTTCGCATGACAATAATGCAAACAATACATTGGGCGAAAAGTTCGGCGCGGTGTAATATTTGTTCCGTAAAAAATGATCAGACTTGTGATCTCGATTGAGAAGCTAACTCGCAAATTGCAGTCCGTAAAAAATTCCCAGGAGCCTTTAGCGGCTCCTTTTTTAGCTTTTTTAAAATGGGACTTTCTACTCAAAATCAATTGAATGCACCGCAAGACACCAAATTTAAGCGGTACATTACAACGAAAATAAATTTCTCAGCATTAAGCCAGGATTATCTTTTCTCATGAATGCCTCACCGACCAAAAACGCGTTCACGCCTCTAGCGCGCATTGCCGAAACGTCTGAGCGACTCTGAATGCCGCTCTCGGTGACCACAATGCTCCCATGAGGGATAAATTCGAGCAGACCATAAGTAGTGTCTAAAGTGGTTTCAAAAGTAGTAAGATTGCGGTTATTGATGCCTATCATTTTAGCTCCGATTAATAGAGCAACTTCCAATTCCCGACGATTATGCACTTCGACTAAAACATCCATGCCTAACTTAGATGCTAGCGCGCTAAGTTCAACTAGTTTAGCCTTGGTCAAAGCAGAGACGATCAATAGCAAACAGTCAGCTCCTAAAGCACGAGATTCATATACCTGATAGGCTTCTATTATAAAATCCTTTCGAATAAGAGGCAGCGTGCAGGCCCGTCGAACCTGTTCAAAATATGCGTCATTTCCCTGAAAAAAATCAATGTCAGTCAGAACCGATAAACAAGTTGCTCCTCCGATCTTATAGCTCTCTGCGATAGCAACCGGATCAAATGATTCTCGAATAACTCCCTTACTAGGCGAGGCCTTTTTGATTTCGGCAATTACCGCTGGCGCGCCCGCTTCAGTAGTCCGCGTTATCCTTCTTATGAAGCCTCTCGGCTTAGGAGCCAAATCAATACTATTAATCAGCCGGTCAAATGGCATCAATCTCTGGCGCTCGCTAATCTCTTCTTTTTTTCGTCGGAGAATTGTTTCTAAAATATTAGCCATTTTTCCGCAAAAATCTCATCAAGCTTCTCAAGTTTCAGATCGTATGCTGACCCTGGGTGTAATTAATTAGCTCTGTCAACTTTTCCAAAGCAAGTCCGCTGCTAATGACATTTTGCGCCTCTAAAAAACCGTGTTTGATATTTTCGGCAAGGCCACCAACATATAGCGCGGCGCCCGCATTAAGCGATATCATGTTCACAGCTGGTTGGACATGTTGCCCCTCGCTCGCGCCGAAAGCATCTTTTATTATCTCAAGTGATTGAAAAGCATCATCCACAACCAATCCAGACAATGAGCTATCTTCGGGAAAAAAGTTTGAAGGCGAAATTTCATACTGACTGAGAACTCCTGAGTTAAACTCTGCAACATGAGTAGAAGCGGCTACGCTGATCTCATCTAGTCCATCCTCAGAATGGACAACCATGATGTGTTTAGCGCCCAAATTTCCCATGACCTCTGCTACAGGTGCGCACAAGTCTCTGCTGTAGACTCCAATCAACTGCCGAGAAACTGATGCTGGATTAACCATCGGACCGAGAACGTTAAAGATTGTTCTTATACCCAAAGCCCTTCGAGGGCCTGCAGCATTCTGCATGGCTGAATGATGTAAAGGTGCAAACATAAACCCAATACCCACCTCGTCAATGCATCGAGCCACTTCGCTTGGAGTCAAATCAATCTTTACTCCTGCGGCTTTAAGCACATCGGCTGAACCACTCTTGCTACTGACCGAACGATTACCATGTTTAGCAACTCGCCCACCTGCTGCAGCCACCACGAAACTAGCTGCAGTGGAGACGTTGAATAAGTTAGCTCCATCTCCACCGGTACCAACAATGTCAATTAAATTGTTACCATCAGTAGGCACCTTGGAAACTAATTCACGCAGCACCTCGACGGCCGCTGAGATTTCCGTTATCGTCTCCCCTTTAATGCTAAGTGCTGCAAGAAATCCTCCTATTTGAGCATCACATGCTCCACCGGACATGATCTGTCGCATTACTGATTTCATGTCGCTCGCGTTTAGATCAAAACCCTCTATGAGGCGAGCAATTGCTTCGGAAATATCCATTAGACACACTCGAGGAAGTTTTTTAAAAGCGCATGTCCATTCTCTGTCATGATTGACTCTGGATGAAATTGTACGCCATGCACTGAGTGTAATTTATGTTGAATTCCCATGATCTCATCTATATCTCCCTCTGGAGTCAGAGTCCATGCTGTCACACTTAAACTATCGGGCAAGCATTCCTGATCAAGCACCAGCGAGTGGTATCTGGTCGCGACAAACGGATTCTTTAAGCAACTAAAAACCCCCTCCCCTGTATGGTGAATCAAGGAAGTTTTGCCATGCATCACATTTGCTGCGCGCACAACCTTACCCCCCAATATTTGACCTATGCTTTGATGTCCCAGACAGATTCCAAGAATCGGAATATCTCCACAGAATTCTTTGACAAGATCCATTGAAACTCCCGCCTCAGATGGCGTGCAAGGACCGGGAGAGACCACAATCCGCTCTGGAGATAAATTTCTCACATCATCAACACTTATTTCATCATTCCTATAGACGCTAACTATTCCCCCCAGTTCTCTTATATATTGAACGATGTTGTAGGTAAAAGAGTCATAATTATCGATCATTAGAATCATTTTGATACTGCTCCAGCCGCCATAGCTGCAGCTTCAATTAAAGCCTGCGCTTTATTCATTGTTTCATCCCATTCTGATGCAGGATTAGAATCAGCGACAACTCCGCCTCCGGCCTGCACATGAACCACACCCTCTTTTACCACCGCAGTGCGTATTGCTATAGCCATATCCATATTACCGTTCCAACCAATATAGCCCACTGCACCGCCATAGATATTCCTTTTGATCGGTTCTAACTCATCAATGATTTGCATTGCACGAATTTTGGGTGCCCCACTCAATGTACCTGCTGGAAGTGTGGCACGAAGAACATCTATCGGACCAATACCGTAATCAGTTTCACCTCGAACATTAGAGGTCATATGCATTACATGGGAATATCGCTCTGCTACCATCTTCTCGGTTAGAATTACAGTTCCAGCTTTGCTTATCCGTCCGACATCGTTGCGCCCTAAATCAATTAACATAAGATGTTCGGCCAACTCTTTCGGATCGGACAGCATTTCTGCCTCTAGTAATTTATCCTCTTGCTCATCTAAACCACGCCGACGAGTGCCGGCAATCGGCCTTACGGTCACAAATCCATCTTCGAGCCGCGCAAGAACTTCAGGGGACGAACCCACTATCTGAAATGAACCTAAATCAAGGTAGTACATGTATGGTGAAGGGTTAAAAATACGTAACGCGCGATACAAGTTAATGGGTACAGATTTAAAGGATGCGGATAGCCGTTGTGACAGCACAACCTGCATCACATCGCCAGCAAATATATAGTTCTTTATCTGGTCAACCGAATCCATATATTGATCTCTACCGAAACTAGATACAAAATTTAAGTTTTTTCGAGGACTCAGTTCCATTTGCGGCAGTTTGTCCAATGGGCTGGCGAGGTCGTTTTGAAAAGTGTCTAATCTTTTCTCTGCTTCCTGGCGAGACCTGTTGTTTCCGCTGTCACAATGAACCACGAGAGTTATCTTGCCAGACAGATTATCAAAAACAGCAACCTCGTCTGAGGACATTAGCAGAATGTCGGGCGTTTTGAGAGCGTCCATAGGCACATTTTGGTCCATACAGGGCTCAACATATCGAACCGTATCATAACCAAAATACCCTACCAACCCGCCCGTAAAACGAGGCAAATTAGGCAAGGCCTTAAGTGAAAACAAAGCACGAAATTTTTCTATCTCTGACAGCGGATCAGATGTGTCGCATTCGGCTATAACTTCACCCCCTCGGGTTACTTCAAGTTTAGATCCATAAACAGTTAGAACAGTTGGCGAGTGAAGTCCTATGAGGGAGTAACGCCCCCATTTTTCACCACCTTGAACTGATTCAAAAAGATAGGAGTTGGCGCAATTTGCCAACTTAATATAGACGCTGAGCGGAGTCTCTAGGTCAGCAACTACCTCTCGCACCACTGGCGTACGATTTATTTTTGTCTTAATCAGATCATCGAAGGATTTAGGGCTCATCGCAAATTCCCTTTATGGCTTCTTGGCCCCCACTAAGCATAACAAGCAATGTAAAAAAATCACACTAACAGGTTTTTCTTCAATATGACGTGAGACCAGCTTTAATAAGTCACAGCGCGTAACTCTTTTCGCATTCGGCTAATCACATCAGCGTAATCCTTGGCGCCAAAAATAGCGGATCCCGCAACAAACATATCGGCACCAGCACGGGCAACAGAGGCAATATTATCAATACCTACGCCACCATCAACCTCCAGACGGATGTCACGGCCACTTGCTTCAATCAATGACTTCGCTTGACGCAATTTTTCGAAGGTTCGGGGAATAAATTTTTGTCCGCCAAACCCCGGATTAACCGCCATAATTAAAAGTATGTCTATGCAATCAATAGCCCACTCCACAACATCCAGTTTGGCAAACGGATTCAGGACTAGGCCAGGACGGCAACCCAAGTCATTTATAAGCTGTAGCGATCGATCCACATGGCTCGAAGCTTCGGGATGAAAAGTGATATAGGTGGCTCCAGAATCCGCAAACATCTTGATTAGGTCATCTACTGGGTCGACCATTAGGTGGACATCAATTGGTGCTGTAACACCATAATCGCGCAATGCAGCGCAAACCATCGGGCCGATGGTTAAGTTTGGAACATAGTGATTATCCATTACGTCAAAGTGAACCACATCTGCGCCTGCTTCCAAAATCCTGTCTACTTCCTCTCCCAAACGAGCAAAATCCGCCGCCAAGATTGAAGGTGCAATTAGGTAATCAGTCATGGCGAATACTCTTCTAAAAATTCATTCAGCACGGCGAACCTGCCGAGAATCAGACACTAGAAACCCGAAATATCTGTATGAAAGCAATGAATCACAGCAAAGTCCAGTAGATTTTAAAATACATGAGACAGGTTTTTAAAATGCTGCTGAGATACAATGCAGAGATACTCAAGATATGAGAGCAATTCAGGAGACGTGGGTTGAAAAAGACACTTGGAGTCGTAATGGATCCAATTGAAGGGATTAATTACCGCAAAGATACAACATTGGCATTACTGATTGCAGCTCAGCAAGCTGGCTATGAAATTTATTCTATGGGGCAAACCGACCTATTTATTGAAAATTGTCTCCCCAAAGCTTTGATGACTCCGATTAAAGTATTTAAAAAACCAGATAAATGGTATGAAAAACAATCGTCCTCTATTGAAGTGATCGAAAAACTTGACGTAATTCTAATGAGAAAAGACCCTCCTTTTGACAGCGAATATATTTATTCTACCTATATACTGGAAGCGGCCGAAAAACGTGGTTGTTTGGTGGTCAATAGCCCAAGCAGCTTGCGTGACTGTAATGAGAAGATTTTTGCTACTGAATTTCCTGAATGCACTCCGCCCATCCTTGTAAGCCGGAATAAAACGCGCCTAAAAGAATTTTTAGCTACTCATAACGATGTCGTTCTCAAACCTCTAGATGGCATGGGTGGAAAATCGATCTTTCGAGTGCAAGGAAACGATTCTAATGTAAATGTCATTTTAGAAACATTAACACAAGAAGGGCGCCGAACAATTATGGCTCAAAAGTATATCCCTGAAATTGCCGCCGGTGACAAAAGAATTTTAATCGTTGGTGGAGAAGTCATACCATTCTGTTTAGCCAGACTGCCCGGAAAAAACGATTTTAGGGGGAATTTGGCTGTGGGTGGAACAGGCATTGTACAACCGTTGACCGAGCGAGATCGCTGGATAGCCAACCAAGTTGCTCCTGAGCTCACGAAGAGAGGTTTATTTTTCGTGGGCCTAGACGTAATCGGAAACTTTTTGACTGAAATAAATGTTACTAGCCCAACTTGTGTTCGCGAGATAGAGCGGTCAACTGGCCTAAATATAGGCGGCCTTCTTATCTCAGCGATAGACAAATATAGAAATGAAACGAGTAGCTAATCGATGGACTTGTTAAAGAGTGATGGAAAAAAATAAAAAGTTAAGCGGTGACCCCTTGAGTTTCCTTAATCAGTCCTTAGTATTAAGGAATGGGAACAAGAGCTGACAAAATGCACAATCTAAAAAACCACTTTCTGCTTGCCATGCCAGGGTTGATGGATCCTAATTTCTCTAACGCCGTTGTTTACATATGCGAGCATAGTGAAAAAGGTGCTATGGGTTTGATAATAAATAATCAAATGGATATCCCGTTGAAAGCGATATTTGACCAGCTGCAGCTCAGATACCACAAGGAGAGCGGTGATTCTAGAGTATTTTCAGGAGGCCCAGTCCAGCGGGACCGTGGTTTTATTCTCCACAAAAGCTGCGAACAAAAATGGGAATCCACTGTGGCCATTTCAGAGGATATCAGTTTAACTGCTTCAAAAGACATTCTCACTGATATAGCCGCTGGTAACGGTCCGGAAAACGCCTTGATAACTCTAGGCTATTCTAGTTGGGGCGCGGGTCAGCTCGAGGAAGAACTGGTTCAGAACAGCTGGTTAACCGTTCCAGCTGACTCTGCGATAATTTTTAGCACTGACTGCGGAGATAGAGCCTATGCGGCAGCCTCCTCTATTGGAATTGATCTCGACCGATTATCACTAGATTCCGGACATGCATGATTGTACCAAAACCAAGAAGGTTTTGGGCTTTGATTTTGGTAAAAAGCAAATCGGCATAGCTACTGGTCAAACAGTCACTCACACTTCATCTGCTCTGACAATTGTCAATGCAAGGAATGGTATTCCTGACTGGGTATCGCTAGATAAAATAATAATGGACTGGGAGCCGGATATCTTTGTTGTCGGACTTCCATTAAATATGGATTTAACAGAAAGCGATTTGAGCCATGAATCCAGAAAATTTGCCCTGTCACTGCAAAATCGATTTGGGCGCAAAGCAGAAATGATGGATGAAAGATTAACTAGTCGGGAAGCCAAGGAGCAGCGTCGTACTTTAGATGGTAAGCTCTCAAACAAGGTGGATGATTTAGCCGCAGCGCTTATTCTTCAGAGTTGGCTCGAAAACCCAAGTCTGGGGCAAACACCTTAATTCAGTGCCATAAACATCTCGAGCACGTCGAATGAAAATTGTTTACAGAAATCATGGGGCCCTAATAGCAGACATCATGCTTTTCATCCAAATCAACGCCGAGAAAATTTTTAATGTCCACGCTAGCTGACCGTATCGATATTGTAAAACAACGGATTAAAAAGGCCGCTAAAAAAGCCGGACGTGACGAGGACGAAATCTTGCTCCTCGCTGTCACCAAAACACAAAATCTGACCGCTGTTAATGAAGCCATTAAATGTGGCCTGTATAGTTTTGGAGAAAATTATGTGCAAGAAGGCATCAAAAAAATCAAGGCAACAGAGAATAAAGCTATCAATTGGCATTTTATAGGCCCCTTGCAGGCAAATAAGACCAAAATCGTTGCCACTAACTTCGATTGGATTCATAGTTTGGATCAAGTCAAGACGGCACGGCGTTTGAGCGATCAAAGGCCAGCAAGCTTATCCCCACTAAATGTCTGCATTCAAGTCAACATAGACAACGAACCGACGAAACATGGCATAGCTGCATATCACCTAGCCGAAACCGTGGACCGAATCGTGGAGCTTCCTCAAATTAAGTTACGTGGTTTGATGGCGATTCCCGCCCCTCGAATTACTCATGATTGTCAGCGAAAAGTTTTTAGAAAATTAGTTAAATTGCGAGAAGAGGTAAATGCTAGACTAGACAAGTGTCAGAAATTAGATACTCTTTCAATGGGAATGTCATTTGATTTGGAAGCCGCCATAAAGGAAGGAGCTACCATAGTCCGCGTCGGTACGGATATATTTGGCGCCAGACACTTTGCTGATTCATCGGAGCGCTTATGACTGAAAGCTCAATTGCATTCATTGGTGGGGGCAACATGGCAACATGCCTAATACAAGGCCTTCTAGCTAAAGGACATTCACGCCAGTCCATACGTGTCAGTGATATCAACGCGGACGCGTGCAAAAGGATTGAGGACATGTATCAAGTTGCTGCGATCTCTGACAACGTTGCTGTGTCAAAAGATGCTGATGTCATTGTCCTTGCAGTAAAACCTCAGATCCTATTAGCCGTTGTAAAAGATTTGGCCCCTCAGCTAACCTCTCCATCAGTAATCGTATCCATAGCCGCTGGAATACCTGTAAAACAAATTGTGAAGTGCCTTGGTAAAAATGCAAGTATTGTGAGAGCAATGCCAAACACACCGGCAATGGTGATGTCAGGCGCTACGGGACTGTATGCAAATGTGAACGTACTATCTGCTCAAAAGGCAACTATTGAAAAAATATTCGGCGCTGTTGGCTATACCTGTTGGGTTGAAGATGAATCTCATATTGACTTAATAACTGCAGTTTCAGGAAGCGCTCCAGCATACTTTCTTCTCATATTTGAGATCATGCAAAACGTCGCAAAAGAGTTGGGATTGCCAGTGGAAATGGCATTAGACTTGATAACACAAACGGCACTTGGGACTGCTGAGTTAGCGCAGTCATCTTCACTCAACATGCATGAGCTTCGACGCCAAGTTACCTCACCTGGGGGCACGACAGAAGCGGCTGTGAAAACCTTTCAGGATAGAGGAATAGAGGACTTATTTCGCAAAGCCATGGCCAATGCAGTCAGGCGCTCTCGGGAGATTTCTCATGATTACTCGGCCTGAATCTCGAACCCCTCAGAATCTGATTTTTTGAACTATGGTCATTGACATCTTTAAATTGCTAACTGATCTATTTGCTTTACTATTAATATTTAGGTTTTTGCTTCAATTGGTGCAAGCCGATTTTTTTAACCCGCTCTCGCAGGCGGTGTTGAAAACAACAGCTCCTGTAGTTGAACCACTTCATAAAATCTGTCCGACCATTCGGAACCTCAACACCGCGGCACTGATGGGAGCCATCTTATCAAAATGGCTTTACTACTGGATCATATTAGCCTCAGGCAAACTTATATATCTTGGTATCGGAGCACATTTCTTAGTTGCTATCTTTGACGTCCTTGGCTTAGTTACAGAAATCTACTTTTGGGGTATCGTGATTATAGCCCTAGCCAGCTGGTTGCAGGCGTTACACCACCCTCATGTTCGTTTGATCGGAGAGATTGTTGAGCCCTATTTAAATCCTTTCAGAAGAATTATTCCGCCAATTGGAATCATAGATATATCTTCTATGGTCGCGATTATTACTTTACTGATGATCCAGGCCAGAATACTTCCACTCCTAAAAAGTATCGTTTTGCAATTTTTTTAGCATAGCTGGGCTATCCTAAAACTCAAGCTGCAGGTGACGGAAACTGTGAGTTTATTTTACCTATGTCGTCCAAAATCTCAGCGCTCAATATCAAATTGGAACACGAAATATTCTCCTTCAGTTGCTCCATGGTGGTCGCGCCAATTAGGCAACTAGCTACAAACGGCTGATGACAAATGAAGGCCAGGGACATCTTTGCTAAGCTCATCGAATGTTTCTTTGCAACTTCCAAATAAGCTTGGGTCGCTGAAGTGGCAAGTTCACTGGAATAACGAGAAAATCTGGACCAAAGCGCCAATCTTGAATTTTCTGGCAACTGATTTCCAAGATACTTTCCAGTCAACACGCCAAACGCCAACGGCGAGTATGCCAGAAGTCCAACCGACTCTCGCAACCCCATTTCCGCCAAGCCAACCTCATATGCCCTAGTCAGGAGGTTATATGCATTTTGAATGCTAACCAATCGAGGCATGCTTTGTTCTCGAGATAAACGCAAATACTCATGGAGACCCCAAGGGGTCTCATTTGAGATGCCAATATGTTTTACCAACCCCTCATCGACAAGCTCAGCCAGCGCATCAAGCGTTTCGCTAATTGGAATTATGTTTTCGCATATTTTATGCTCATAATTCAGTTTCCCAAAAAAATTTGCTGGCCTTTCCGGCCAGTGGACTTGATAAAGATCGATATAATCTGTTCTTAAACGCCTCAAAGAGCCTTCAAGAGCTCGTCTTATTTGATCCCGGTTAAGCCGCGGCCCACCCCGAATGTGGCGGCTAGCCTCAAGATTTTCGGCGCGGCTGGCGACTTTTGTTGCCAGAACGATCTCTTCCCGACAACCCCTTTCCGCCATCCAATTACCTACATAACTTTCGGTCCTACCTACAGTTTCTGGGCGCGGCGGGACAGGATAGATCTCCGCGACATCAATTAAATTAACGCCTTGGCTTCTGGCGTAGTCCATCTGCTCGAAAGCTTCCTCTTCACTATTTTGCTCGCCCCAGGTCATTGTTCCAAGCCCAATTATAGAGACCTCAACAGAGCTCCTCCCAAGTTTTCTGTATTTCATTCCTAACCTCTATATGCTTATAATAAAATGGCCCTAATCAGAGGATGATTAGTAGAACAATCTAGGCTATTGTGCAAAGCGCATTTGCTTGAAACTAAGATTAGTGTAATCAGGGCTACTATGTCTACTCATCCTCATAATTCTTTGGGCTTGGTCAAACCTCAGAGTATTATAATAAAAAAACCTTTGGAACTGTCTTGCGGACTGGTCCTTGCGGAACATAAACTCGTTTTTGAGTCTTATGGCACGCTTAATGAGACAGCCACCAACGCAGTTCTTGTTTGTCATGCTCTAAGTGGGAATCATCATGCCGCAGGGTGGTATAGAGGTGAAAAAAAACCGGGTTGGTGGGACCACTACATAGGCCCCGGGAAACCTATAGACACTGCAAAATTCTTTGTCATCTGCCCAAGCAATATTGGGACTTGCTATGGGAGCACCGGACCACATGATATTAACCCAAAGACTCGAAAGCCTTGGGGGCCTGATTTCCCTTCTGTCACCATAGAGGATTGGGTAGACTCTCAAAATTTACTAATGGAATATCTCTCCATTGACTGCTGGGCTGCCGTTGTAGGGGGCAGTCTGGGTGCAATGCAAGCAATGCGATGGTCTGTGCGGTACCCCGGCAAGCTGCGAAATAGCATTATCATTGCTTCTGCAATGAAACTATCTGCGCAAAATATTGCATTTAACGAAATGGCCAGACGAGCAATAAAAGCGGATCCAGACTTTCGGTTGGGAAACTATGTAGACTACGATACCAAGCCTATCCAAGGGCTGGCATTAGCTCGGATGATAGGACACGTCACTTATCTCTCCGATCAATCAATGGGCAAAAGATTTGGTCGCGAGCTCCGCAATAACCATATCTTAGGAGATCAACTATCACCACCTGAATTTCAGGTCGAAAGTTATCTGCGATACCAGGGTGAAAAATTTGCTAAACATTTTGATGCTAATTCTTACATTTTACTTACAAAAATTTTGGATTATTTTGACTTTTCGGGTAATAGCAACAATAACCCAGTGGCAACTTTTAAGTCGGCAACATGTAATTTTTTAGTAGTGTCGTTTACCAGTGACTGGAGATTCCCGATAAAACGTTCCAGAGAAATTGTTGCCGCCCTGATTGCAGCCGGAAAAAACGTTGCATATGCAGAAATAGACTCCGATCAGGGTCACGACGCTTTCCTATTGCCCAATAAACGTTATGAGGGCATTTTCCGAGGATACCTCGCCCTAGTCGCTAATAGAATTGATTGGCGTAGCCCATGACTCCCGAGATGAGTTTTGTATGTCGCCGGATAAAGCGAGGATCAAGAGTTCTCGATCTAGGATGCGGTAGCGGGGAGTTGCTCGGAATTTTGCGTGAGCAGTATAATATTCATGGCTATGGCTTAGAAATCGATCCTCAGTGTATTCAGGCATGCATTGACAATGGGATCAATGTGATCGAGCAAGATCTTGATTCAGGTTTAGGAAATTTTCCCGACTCCAGCTTTGACAGCGTGGTCATGACTCAGGCACTGCAGGCAATGCGTTACCCTCACTTAATCTTAGATGAGATGCTTCGTATAGGGAGACAATGTATTATCACCTTCCCAAATTTTGGCTATTGGAAGATACGTCTCTACCTTGCCACAAATGGTCGCATGCCAGTCACTAAAGAGCTAGCTTATCAATGGTATGATACTCCCAACATTCACTTCTTTACCCTGACCGACTTTGAGGAATTTTGTAACAAAAAAAGCATTAAAATATTAAGTCGACAGTTTTTTTCTAACCGTTTTCCAGATATATTCATGAAAAAAATGTGGCCTAGCATGTTTGCAGCGACTGCTGTATTTCAGCTTGCCCGATGAACGATACTTATTATTTCCGAATTATGAACAGAAAGTTGTGCTCACTATCGTTGCTATTATTTTTTCTGATTCCGGGCTTTGCAAAAGAGTTAAATACACAGAATCTTAAGCAAAATGCCGACCTTGAGATTTATTACAGTGCTTTTCCCAGCTCTTTCATTTCACCCAAGATCGCTAATTCTAATCAAATTATTCAGAGAAAAGATTTGGGCATCGTCAATGTCGTTGGGCTGAAAAGGTACGGAAATTATGTTCCCCTGGCGATTCACGGAAATGTTAAAAATATCTTTCAGCAAAAGCAGATACTAAATTTCAATCTGGTTCGGGAAGGCGAGGCACTGTATTATCTTGCCTCATTTAACTACGAGAACGAAGACTTCCTTACCTTTAGTATCTGGATAAAGCCCCACTCAGCAACACAAGAAAATCAGATTAAATTTCAAAAAATTATGTATATCGATTAATTACGAAAAAAACCAATTATGGATATAGTTCTAGCTAGCAGCAATCAAGGCAAAATCAAAGAGTTTCAACAAATGTTTGATAACTTTAATTTATCGGTCATGCCGCAAGATATCCTTGGCATTGATTCAGCTGAGGAAACTGGCCAAACATTTATGGAAAATGCTCTCATTAAAGCTCGTCATGCCTCCGCACTCGCGTCACTGCCAGCCATTGCCGACGATTCAGGGTTAGAAGTTGATTGTTTAAATGGTGCTCCAGGCGTAATGTCTGCAAGATTTGCTGGAGAAAACAGCTCTGACGAGGAGAACAACCAATATCTTATGGAGCTCCTGAAAGATATTCCCATCGAAAAGCGGACGGCCAGATATCACTGTACAATCGTTTACCTTGAAAAACCCGCTCAATCAAACCCAATTATCTGCCAGGGAAGCTGGGAAGGTATAATAGCCGATGTAAGTTTTGGCACAGGTGGATTTGGTTATGACCCCCTATTTATTGTAAAAGATTTTGGGCTTCGAGCCTCAGAGCTTCGACCAGCAGAAAAGAACAAAATTAGCCATCGAGGTCAAGCTATGGCCAAATTAATGGATGCTCTTAGCTCACGCAGAATGCGTCCCGAGTAATTCGTTGGGAGTAAAAAAACCCATTTATCTTTCAAATCTCCAGTTGCCTGAGTTGTCTCTCTATGTACACATACCGTGGTGCATAAGTAAGTGTCCCTACTGCGATTTCAACTCGCATATTGCTCCAAATGAAATACCCGAAAAGGACTATACAGACAAACTTTTAGAAGACTTCCAACAAGATTTACTTTGGGTACAGGGCAGGAAAATTAGCTCCATATTTTTTGGAGGTGGCACACCAAGTCTGTTTTCAGGACAATCGATTAGACGCATAATTCAAGCAGCTGAAAAATTGGTAGGCTTTGAAGATGATATAGAAATTACACTGGAGGTAAATCCTGGAACAGCAGAACAGTCTCGCTTTAAAAGCTACGCTCAATCTGGAGTCAATAGGCTGTCCATTGGTGCTCAAACTTTCAACGAGAGCCATCTAACAAGCTTGGGACGTGTTCACAATGGTCAAGAGGCCCTCCAAGCAATTGAATCCGCCAAAAATAGTGGCTTTCACCGCATTAATGTCGATCTTATGCATGGTCTTAAATACCAAACCGTAGAGGATGCTCTCCAAGACCTTGCTTGGCTTGTTGACGCGCAGGTGGAGCACATATCCTGGTACCAGTTAACCATAGAACCCAATACGGTTTTCTACTCCGACCCTCCAGTGCTTCCCAACGAAGACGTGCTTTTTTCGATTCAGCAGGCAGGACTTCATGCATTGAGTGAAGGTGGCTATGAGCAATACGAAGTTTCAGCTTTCACTAAGCCGGCTGGCGAAAGTCGTCATAATGTTAATTATTGGAAATTTGGTGACTACATTGGGATCGGAGCGGGTGCTCACGGGAAGATTACTTTTTTAGACACGCAAGATATTATCCGCACTAAAAAAACACGTCAACCAAAGCGATATATGAAAAATAAAAAAGGTATAGTAGCCCGACAAAAATCCGTCCCCATTGAAGAACGACCGCTGGAATTCATGATGAATGCCCTCCGGTTAAGGAAAGGTGTCCCGTCATCTTACTTCGCAAAACGAACAGGATTGCACATAGATACCGTATTACCCACTTTTAACAAATTAAGACAAGATGGTTTTTGGGTAAGCGATAGTAACAAAATTGGTACATCTCCATTTGGTTATAGGTTCCTGAACCAAGTTATTCAAAACTTTAGTTGACCCAAGATATGGGACTCTGATAACGTCCACAGACAGTTGTTCGTCACAAATTTTCCCAAAGCTTAGATCTTGCTCGCTTAATGCTACTCATACAGGCTAAATCAGAGTGTCGTAACAACACTAAGCTTACCTAAACGCAGGAGTAATCAAAATATGACAGAAAACCTCTTACATGTAACAGATGCCAGTTTCGAAAATGATGTTTTACAATCCGAGGTCCCTGCTCTAGTTGATTTTTGGGCCGCTTGGTGCGGTCCCTGTAAAATGATTGCTCCCTTAGTCGACGAAATCTCTGAAGAATATGCTGGCAAGATAAAGGTCTGCAAAATGGATGTTGATAGCAATCCAGAGACATCAGTAAAATTCAATGTGCGAGGGATACCTACCCTATTAATTTTTAAAAATGGCAATATCGAAGCCACTAAAGTAGGAGCGCTCTCAAAGGCACAATTGGTGGAATTTGTTGAAGGTTGCTTGTGACAGCATTGAATTTCAAACTGATGTAAGTGGAAAAACATGTTGCGCTTTTTATTTTATCCATATACTCTATTGATTCGTTACGCTAGTATTTATCTGGTTCAAACAACTTTTTATCCTTTTATTGAAAACTATCTCAGGGTCAGACCCATTGAACAAGAAGCAAGCGCGCCGTCAACTAGAGCTTGCAACTTTAAATCCCGCCTATGAACTTATCTGAACTTAAAGTAAAACCGATCGATGAACTAATTCAACTTGCGCAGTCATTGGGCTTGGACAACTTAGCTAGATCTCGCAAGCAAGACATGATCTTTTCACTTCTAAAGCGTCACGCAAAAGGCGGCGAGGATATTTACGGTAATGGTGTCCTTGAAATTCTGCCTGATGGCTTTGGTTTTTTGCGGTCCAGCGGCTCATCTTACTTAGCTGGACCAGATGATATTTATGTCTCACCCAGTCAAATCAGACGCTTTAATCTTCGTACGGGAGACGCGATAGCCGGGAAGATTAGACCTCCAAAAGATGGCGAACGCTATTTCGCTATGTTGAAGGTTGATGAGATAAACTTCGATACACCCGAGAACGTGCGTAACAAAATTCTTTTTGAAAATCTTACACCCCTTTTTCCTGACGACCGTTTAACATTGGAATCTGGCAATGGTTCTACTGAAGATCTAACTGGCCGCATTATCGACCTAATAGCACCCATAGGACGAGGGCAAAGAGGGCTTATAGTAGCTCCACCGAAGGCCGGCAAAACAATTATGATGCAGCACATTGCGCAGTCAATCATTCGCAATAATCCAGATTGCTACATAATCGTGCTGCTAATAGACGAAAGGCCTGAAGAGGTGACTGAAATGCAACGTACAGTCAGAGGCGAAGTCGTCGCCTCTACCTTCGATGAGCCACCCAATCGGCACGTCCAAGTGGCAGATATGGTGATTGAGAAGGCTAAACGTTTGGTGGAACACAAAAAAGATGTAGTAATCCTGCTAGACTCAATAACCAGACTGGCTCGCGCCTACAACACCGTCATACCCTCGTCTGGAAAAGTTCTTACCGGTGGCGTTGATGCGCATGCTCTTGAAAAACCAAAGCGTTTTTTTGGGGCAGCGCGCAACATTGAGGGAGGTGGGAGTTTAACTATTATTGCCACGTCGCTAGTTGATACCGGTTCCAAGATGGATGAAGTGATCTATGAGGAGTTCAAAGGAACGGGGAATATGGAACTCCATCTTGATAGAAAGATAGCAGAAAAGCGAGTTTATCCCGCAATTAATATTCGCCGATCAGGCACTCGAAGAGAAGAGCTACTAATTGACGAGGTCGAACTCCAACGAATCTGGATACTAAGAAAACTTCTCCACGATATGGAAGATCTTACCGCGACCGAATTCATGGTAGAAAAACTTAAGGGATTCAAAAATAATCATGAATTCTTTGATTCGATGAAACGTAAATAGCGCTCCCGCCGAGAGATGTTTGGAGGCTAAAGTGCGACCAAACAAACCAATAGCATGAAATATGCCGACCTCAGAGACTTTCTCAATTTCCTTGAGCAGAAGAATGAATTAGTAAGAATCTCTCGACCAGTTGATCCTTTCTTGGAAATTACGGAAATAAGTGATCGAACCCTGCGAGCAAGAGGACCTGCCTTGCTCTTTGAGCGTCCAAAAAATCATCATATTCCAATACTCAGCAATTTGTTTGGTACCCCAGAACGAGTAGCAATGGGAATGGGAATGGAAAGTGTTGAGGACCTTCGCCACGTCGGAGCTCTCTTAGCATTTTTAAAAGAACCAGATCCACCAAAAAGCCTGAGCGACTTCTGGGAAAAACGCCATCAATTTAGACAAGTACTTAACATGCCAACAAAGGTGCTCAAAAGGGCGCCATGCCAGGAAGTGATTTTAGAAAAAGAAGACGCTAATCTTGACAATATACCTATCCAAACGTGTTGGCCAGGAGATAAGGCTCCCCTGGTTACATGGGCGCTGGTAGTGACCCGCGGTCCCTATAAAGAGCGGCAAAACCTTGGCATTTATCGCATGCAGAAGCTAAAAAACAATAAGCTTATACTGCGCTGGCTGGCGCACCGAGGAGGCGCGCTGGACTATCAAGATTGGCAAAGAGAATATCCTGATAAGCCATACCCAGTTTCAGTCGCACTTGGCGCTGACCCGGCTACCACGCTGGCAGCAGTGACGCCTATACCCGACACTCTCTCTGAGTACGCCTTTGCAGGCGTCCTGAGAGGTGGAAAGACACATGTCGTTGACTGTGTCGGTAACAACCTTCAGGTCCCTGCTACAGCAGAATACATTCTGGAGGGGCATATTCAGCCAGGCGAAACTGCAGAAGAAGGTCCCTTTGGAGACCACACCGGGTACTATAATGAGATAGAGCGCTTCCCGGTATTTACCATCGATAGGATTACTCATCGCAGCAACCCTATATACCATAGCACTTATACTGGTAGACCGCCCGACGAGCCCGCTATCTTGGGAGTGGCTCTAAATGAAGTATTTATTCCCATACTTCAAAAACAGTTCCCCGAGATCGTTGACTTTTACTTACCCCCTGAAGGCTGCTCTTATCGTCTAGCAATAGTAAGTATTAAAAAACAATATCCTGGCCATGCTAAAAGAATAATGATGGGCATCTGGTCTTTCCTTAAGCAATTCATGTATACCAAGATCGTCATCGTAACTGACGAAGACATCAATATTCGTAGTTGGGAGGATGTGGTTTGGGCAATTACCACTCGCATGGACCCAATTCGAGATACGGTAATGCTAGACCAAACTCCAATAGACTACTTAGATTTTGCTTCACCCAAATCAGGACTTGGATCGAAGATGGGTATGGATGCAACCAACAAATTTGACGGGGAAACTGAGCGAGACTGGGGCAAACCTATTGTAATGAGTGAAAATGTCAAATCCAGAGTGGACAACATATGGGAATCGCTGGGTATAACCCTAGAGTGACTAAAATAACTAAGAGTGAGATGCAAAATTAAAACACTTAACAACCAATTCTATTTATTCAAAACCAGACGCTTCTTGCCACTATTTGTTACTCAGTTTCTCGGCGCTCTTAATGACAATCTTTTCAAACAAGGCCTGCTTATCATTGTGGTAAGCCAAATGGTTTTGGTTGCCGGTAACAGCGCAGACTTTTTCACGAATCTGGCTGCAGGACTTTTCATCCTCCCATATTTCCTTTTCTCAACAACAGCCGGTCAACTAGCCGATAGTTATGACAAAGCAATGCTTATCAGGAGAATTAAATTAGCCGAGATGCTCATCATGACAGTGGGGGCTTACTCGCTTTATTCCTTAGATCTCAACCTAATGCTCATGGTTCTTTTCCTGCTCGGTTTACAGTCGACTTTTTTTGGGCCGATTAAATATGCAATTATTCCTCAGCATCTCGAACCAAGCGAACTCCTAGCAGGAAATGCTCAAGTGGGAATGGGTACTTTTGTATCAATATTGTTGGGCACACTTATCGGTGGGTGGCTCGTTACTATGCCCAGTGGGCGACTTATGCTGGGCATCGCCACAATATCTGTCGCAACCATAGGCTGGTTATCGAGCAGCGCAATTCCGGCCGCGCCACCTTTTGTGTCGGCTCCCCCCACTTGGAATCCGTTACGTGATTCGTTAAAGAACTTTGTAATGGCCCAACAAAATAAAACCGTATTCTGTTGCGTTTTGAGCATATCTTGGTTTTGGTTGTTTGGGAGTTGTTTCTTAACGCAGATACCAAACTTCGCAGTGAAAAATTTGCAGGGGGAGCCGTTATTGAGCTCTATACTGATAGCAGCTTTCATAATCGGAGTTGCGATTGGCTGTCTACTGTGCACTAACTTATCTGGAAAACGAGTTGAGCCAGGTATCATTCCCCTTGGGGCATTTGGATTAAGTCTATTCAGCGTCGACCTTTACCAAAGCTTCAATACTTACGCGGACACCCTCGGTAGAGAATCATTGATTTCTATAATGACTTTTCTGCAAATGACCAGCGGTCTCAATATTTTAGTGGATCTAATCTTGATCGGTGCTTTCGGAGGTTTATATATTGTGCCCCTCTATGCCATGATTCAAGAAAGGACCGAAAGCGGAAAACGCGCTAGGATGATTGCGTTAAACAATATTATCAACGCTTTATTCATGGTGCTTGGTAGCGTCTTGGGGATTATTTGCCTTGCTGTGTTAGGCTGGAGCATACCCGAATTCTTCTTATTTATGGCCGTATTAAATGCGGTGTTTGCATGCCTCATTTTCTCCCGGGTTCCCGAGTTTTTTGAACGTTTTAAGCTATGGCTAAAACCCAGTATTTTTGCCCTTAAAATGTTTTTCTTTGGTCGCACATGAGATCCTTGCAAAATAAATCCAACAACCAATGTTTGAAATCAAGCACTGCCGCATCGTGTTTTATGGGTGAAATTTAGCTTATACTAGTTGCCAAAGCGCCTTAATTTTATGACGTCGTTTATAATAAATTGATAAGTTCGATTCGTTCCAAGGTAGTTAAACGCCAATGATTGAAAAAAAGACAACAATCACCCTCTCAGTGACTGGTCTTGGACTACTTTTTATTTGGGCACTCGTTTACCTAAGACCGGCCCCAGAGCAAATCGAACGTCCAAAACCAAGCCCGTTGAACGTTGACATTATAGAGGCTCGACCAGGCCAACACCGCATAGAGGTTTTTTCCCAGGGAACCGTCGCGCCAAAACGCGAAGCCCAGTTGGTAGCCCAAGTCTCAGGACAAATTAAATCTGTATCAGACAACTTTGCTAATGGCGCTTTCTTTTCGGAAAATGAATTGCTTGTTCAGATCGAACCCATTGACTATGAATTAGCTTATACAATCGCCAATGCTGCGGTAGCGAACGCCGAAGAACAGGTTGCTATAGAAAAAGGCCGAAGTCGTCAGGCGAAACGGGAATGGCGAGACCTAGGTGACAACCAAGCAAATAACCTATTTCTCAGAAAGCCTCAACTTAACGCCGCTCTTGCGAACCTAGCCTCAGCGGAGGCTGAGTTGGAAAGGGCGAAGCTGAATATAACGAGAACCACCATCAGAGGAGCATTTGACGGCAGGATTAAAAGCACCTTAGTCAATGTGGGTCAGTTCGTTGTACCTGGAACACCGCTGGCTTCAGCATATGCTATCGATGTGGCAGAAGTCCGACTTCCGCTTACCAAGTATCAGGCAGAATTAATCAACCTACCATCTGGCAGGCATATTCCATCGATAAAAGAGTTGCCGATCGTCGAAATATTGGGTGTGGCAGGCAATAGCAAGCATACTTGGAAAGGAGCTATCGTTAGGACAGACGCATCAATCGACGTTAGAAATCGTATGATTTATGCCATAGCCGAATTTAAGCATCCGTATCCTTCACCCGCATCAACAAATTCTCCCTCGCTGGAAGTGGGTCGCTTTGTAGAAGCCAAGATATTTGGGAAAACGCTTAACGACGTAGTTGCACTGCCAAAAGATTGCATTTACAGGTCAACACAAGTTCTCAGGGTTTCCAAAGAAAATACAATAAGCTTCACTGATGTGCAGATCATTCAACAGACTGAAGATATGGTTCTGGTTCGAGGGATCGAAGAGGGGATGCGTATCGTGATTTCTCAAATAACTGATCCTTATGAGGGAATGGCCATATCACCCTCGGCCCCAGCCATCGCGTCCAACCTACTTGAAATCCGACACAGAATCGATAAAGCCTTATGAGAAGAATGACATCTTGGTTTGTTCGCGACCCAGTGGCGGCGAACTTGCTGATGATTCTTATTTTGGTGGGCAGCGTCTTCGGGAGCCTAAAAATAGGCAAAGAATTCTTCCCGAATATTCCTGCTGACTATATCAATATAACAAAGTCTTACCCAGGTGCTGGGCCTGCAGAAGTCGAAGAACAGATCATTATTCCGATAGAAGAGGCCATCTACAACCTAGAGGGTGTAGCAGAAATTGATTCAGTCGCAAACCGAGAATATGGCCGGGTTGGCGTAGAGGTGGAAGTTGGCTACGACAGGGATACGCTAGTCAATAGAATAAAGACCCGAGTCAATGCCATTACGACCTTTCCGGAAGATTCTGAAGAAGAGAGCGTCGTTCCCCAAGATAAGCGAACGATCGTTATGAGGCTTGCTGTACATGGAGCCATTGACAAAAGAGTATTGAAAAAATTCGCGCAAAAAATTCGAGACGATATTGCGAGGTTGCCGGCCGTAGAATCCGCGGAACTATTGGGCGAAAGTCGGCCACAGATCGAAATCGAATTATCCGAACTGGATATGCGTCGCTACGGTATATCCTTCGAGCAAGTTACCTACGCTATCCGTCGATCTTCACTCAATGTGGCAGCCGGATCGATAGAGGGGGAGAGGGGCACAATTCAACTGCAGGCCCGTGGGCAATCATACACGGAAGAAGACTTCCGGAATATAATTTTAGCGAGCCCTCTTGATGGTGCAATTATTAAATTACGAGACGTCGCGACCATTCGAGAAACAGAGGAAAGGAAAAACTTTTTAATGCGACACAATGGCGAAAATGCCGTACAAATTGACGTAATTATCGGCTCGCAGATCCCCGATGTTCAAGCTTCAGCTAATGCGATAAGGGAATATATTAACACTCAAAGCGATTTACTGCCCCCCATTATCAAGATTGATCCTATTATGGACCTCTCACAACCCTTCTCGGACCGGTTGAATCTCTTATCTGAGAATGCCCTCGGTGGCCTTGGCCTTGTCTTCATTGTGCTCATGCTATTTCTCAATCCGATGCTAGCATTCTGGGTCTCAGCTGGAATCGGCATAGCATACGCCGGTGCGCTCTGGGTTCTGCCAAGCGTTGGCGTCAGCATCAACATGCTCTCAATGTTTGCCTTCTTGCTGATCCTAGGAATCGTAGTAGACGACGCCATAATTGTTGGTGAAAGCATTTATAGGTATAAAGAGAATGGTCATCAGGGGGCAGATGCGTCAGAGCTGGGCACGCATGCAGTACTGAAACCGGTTACGCTGGCCGTAATCAGTACCATGATTATCTTCGTCCCAATGCTTTTCTTGCCAGGCGCATGGGCAAAAGTCGCTTACTCGATACCAATGGTTACACTTGTAGCATTGAGTTTTTCGCTAATAGAATCGTTACTTATTCTCCCCTACCACTTAGTAAAGGTACAAGTTGAAACCGCCCCCAAAAATCCATTGGCAAAATACCTGCAAGCTACAAGAAAAAAGTGTGCTGATTCTTTGTCAAATTTTGCCATCAATATTTATCGGCCATTCTTAAAAAATGCCCTCGAATGGAGATATCTGACCGTGCTCATGTTCTTGCTGGCGCTTTCTATCTCTATTACTCTGGTCAGCGCCGGCTACATCAAACAAGCATTCTTTCCCAATGTGCCTAACGATTTCATAATACTGACCATTCGAATGCCCGATAGTTATCCGCGCGACAACCTTTTCAGCCTAGTAGAGCGGGGAGAAAACGCACTGAAAGCAATTGAAACTGACCCAGAGCTTGTATCAAGTCGCGAAAATGCCGCGTTCGTCAAAAGTGCTATCACTTTGCTAAACAATCAAGAAATAACAATCTTTGCATCACTGACCCCCGGAACAACCAATAAAACTGATCCGACCTTGATAGGCGAACGATGGATATACCATATTGGAGCTATACCAGAAGCTGAAGAACTTCGGACGGCAGCTACCTTCGGCCCACCTACGTTTGATGACTTTTCTGTGCTTCTCCTTTCTGATGACAATAAACAACTTACCGAGGCAGGCGAGTTTGTGAAGAGCGCGCTCTCCAATATCGCCGGGGTTACGCGGATTCGGGACGATGCCCAAACTGGGAACGATGATCTCAAAATCGAACTGCTTCCATACGCCAATAATCTGGGAATCAGCTTAATGGATGTTGCTAGTCAAGTCCGCCAGGGCTTTCACGGTGACAAGGCACAACGGATCGCCAGAGGGCGAGATGACATGCAAGTGATGGTGAAGTACCCAGAGGAGGATCGCAGAAAAGTTGAATCGTTGACTGAAATGCGTATCCGCATTACCGATGAGGTAGAAGTACCTTTTAATGCTGTAGCCAAAATAAACTATGTCTCGGGCTATTCCAAAATAGCGCGAGATAATAGACAAAGAAGTATTCGGATCACTGCCTGGGCGGCGGGCGAGGAAATCGATAACAACCAAATATCTGGAATAGTATTCAAAGATATCGCTCCAGAGTTATCGAGACGATATCCTGATGTAACCATTCGAAAAGATGGCGGAGGCAAGGAGCAAGATAATTTTTACCGCGACGCTTGGAGGGATTTTTCTATTGCGTTAATAGTTATTTATAGTCTCATGGCAATCGCTTTCAAGTCTTATCTGAAGCCACTGGGCATACTTTCAGCTGTGCCGTTCGGTATTATGGGTGCTCTCTTTGGACACCTTATAGTCGGCATCGAATTTTCGCTTTTTTCTTTCTTAGGAGTATTTGCAGCCTCGGGAGTGGTAGTCAACGATAATCTAGTCCTCATTGAGAGGATCAGTGAGCTTCGGCGCAATGGCCTATCGCTAACAGACGCATTGCAGCAGGCAGGCGAGGACCGTTTCCGACCTATTGTACTCACATCTATTACGACCTTTGTCGGGCTAGTGCCAATCCTGTTAGAGACAAGTATGCAGGCTCAGTTTCTGATCCCGATGGTTACGTCTCTCGCATTCGGGGTGCTTTTTGCATCATCAGTAACACTTCTATTTGTTCCATGCATCTATCTTTTAGGTGCCCGCGCAAAGCACCGATGTTTGGCTATTGCCAGCATGGAGGAAACATCTCTGGGCAGTTCGTGAGCCTAGTCTCAAGGGCTACCGCTCTCTATCGAATTCATGCTTTTGAAAAAAATCGAAAATAGGTTAGAATCGCCGCGCCCATAGTATATTGAGATTTCAGCGCAATAGCTAAATCTGTGACAAGAGGTGCAGCTATTTTGGGTATTTACGAGGGAACGTAATCCTGATCAGTATGCCATTCTGAGCTGTGAATGTTGTACCAGAAGGGGTCCCATAAATTTCGGAAGCAAAAAGCATCAATGCTGCTTCCCCTGATCGGAATAGCCTGTGTCGTTTTCGAATCAACTCAGACGCCTAGCGCAGCCAGCGAATATCTCGCTTTTACTAGAGATAAAACGGGGTCTTGAGAAAGAAAATCTGCGAGTTACCCCGGAAGGATATTTATCGGAAAAAAAACACCTGCAAGAGCTCGGTTCGGCACTAACTCATCCATCCATTACCACGGACTTCTCTGAAGCCCTACTGGAATTCATAACAAGACCATCGGATAGCATTGACCAAGTCCTCAAAGAACTTGAAGAAATCCAACGCTATACATATACGAGGTTGTCAGATGAGTTGCTATGGGTTAGTAGTATGCCATGTGTGATAGACGATGACTCTCAGATACCTATTGCTCACTTCGGCGATTCAAATGTTGGTCAGATGAAACATATCTACAGAGTAGGCTTAGGAAATCGATATGGTCGCTCGATGCAAGTCATTGCCGGCATTCATTACAACTTTTCAGTCTCTGATAGGTTTTGGAGACACTTGATGACGACCTGTAATAGCACTATTGATATTGATGCCTTCAGAACAAGCGGCTACTTGTCGCTAATAAGAAATTTCAGGCGGCAGTCGTGGCTGCTGCTCTACCTTCTTGGCGCCTCCCCTGCAGCCAGTCGCAGTTTCACAAACCAGTTAACGCCAAAATTGTCTCACTTTAATAGTGACCAGGAGACCCTTTATAGTCAGTTCGGAACCTCCTTACGCATGGGAGATCTTGGATACCAAAGTGCCGCCCAAGCTGCATTAAGTGTAAAATATAACTACCTCGATGAATATATTACAGAGCTTAAGCGCGGGCTCGACCGTGTATATCTTCCATATGAGAAAATCGGCAAGAGAGATCCAAACTCTAAGCATCTTCAGCTAAACACCCATCTGTTACAAATCGAAAATGAGTTCTACAGCGTCATTCGCCCCAAATGTGTATCGCATTCGGGCGAACCGCCGCTTCATGCACTTAAAGATCGAGGCATCCAATATGTCGAAATTCGCTGTTTAGACCTCAATCCATTCCTGCCAAATGGAATTGACAAGCAGACAATTCATTTTTTAGACGTGTTTTTATTATATTGCCTGTTATCAGACAGCCCCTACTCAAGTATTGAGGAGCAATCTGATATTGCTTTCAACCACGATGCAACGGTCTACCGAGGCAGAGATAGCTCGCTCTGTTTGAGAAAAGAAAATTTACGACTAACGATAACAGACTGGGCTCAGCAAATTTTGGAGCAAATAAAACCTATTGCTAATCTTATGGATCGCGCGCATCGAGGCACAGATTATGCCAAAGCAATCAATGAAATGGAAAGTAGGATCCTAGATAGTAGTAAGACACCCTCAGCAATGATTCTCGAGCAATTGCGCTCAAATAACGAAAGCCACCAAGAATTTGGCATACGGATGGCTAAGGAACACACCGATTATTTTTTAAAGCAAAAACTAGACGAAGGTACCATAGAAAAATATTCAACGTTAGCTCAAAACTCAATAGCCGAACAGCTAAACATAGAAAAACATGACATATTGACTTTCGATCAGTATTTATCCCAATATTACGATCAATAAGAATACATTGCACCGCCAATCACATATGAATGCTCTCAGTTACCGAATTATTAATCTAATTACGGCTCTCGGATGCGGAATGGCGCTCCTTTTCGCCGTTTTTTACCTCCAAGATCACTTAGGACTGAAGCCTTGTTATCTATGCATTACACAGCGGTTTTTTGTTACCGCCACAGGCTTGCTATTTTTGCTAGCTGCCATACATAACAATTTCGGAATGCCAAGATTTATTTACGCCAGTCTGAGCTGTATGTTCGCTATGGGAGGAGCATTTTTTGCGATGAAGCAATTGTGGCTCCAGAGCCTTAGCGAAGACCAAATTCCATCCTGTGGCCCGCCAGTTGAATATGTTTTTGAAGCATTTTCTGCAAGCGAGATCATCACCATCCTTTTGAGCGGCGATGGCAACTGTTCCGAAGTGCAATGGCTGTTTTTGGGTCTTAGCATCCCCGGCTGGGTGTTGATAGGCTGCATAATGTTGTTGGCTCTCAGTATGTATCAGTTGTTAAGAAAAGAGTAAGACTATGATTGAAATCCAGCGAACGATTCGCTTCTTCTTATTGCAAGACAAAAAGCAATAGACTATTCTCAATTAAATCTCACCGAGCGCGCAAATATTGTGATGACAGATCAGTCCGAAAAGGCAAGCATAGAGCCAATAGTCAACTTGGTTGCTCAGTGGCTTGAGGAGCGCAGGCTGCTATTAGCTAGGTATGGGGATTTAGCCAATGTAAAACCGTTTAGCGCTCAAAACACCATGCACCGAGAATCGCTAAGAGAATTTTGCCAAGCCATGGTTGACTATTTATCTCGCGTCCACTTTGAGGTGTTCGAAAAAGTTAACCAATCACAAAACCTTTTTAGTAAAGAAAAATCGAATAACCTACTAGGTGATTTAACAAAACGAGTAGAATTGACCACAGATCATTTTCTAGACTTTAACGATAAGTATCTCGCTACAGATGACTTGGCCACACTCACTTCAGACCTCTCCATTTTGGGAGAGGAGCTAGCGAAACGGTTCGAATTAGAAGATAAAGTCATTGCACTAGTACGCCAAGCTATCTCTAGTTCTGACGAAAATTAAAAGCGATCATTTGAACTTCTGTACGTTAAAAAACGACTCGGAATTACCCAAACCGTCCCCGATAAGCACCATGCCTTGTATTACTGACTTATGTTGGATTGCAGCAGTTCTACTTCAAATATTAACATTGCGTTAGGACCAATAAGGCCTTGTCCACCCGGGCCATATGCTAAATCAGCTGGTATAAATAGCTCCCATTTAGAGCCTTCCGTCATTAATTTAAGTGCCTCAGTCCATCCGGGAATCACTTGCGTGACTCCAAATTGAGCGGGAACGCCGCGTTTTAATGAACTATCAAATTCAGTCCCATCAAGCAAACGTCCGACATAATGGACCTCAACTGTACTCATGTCCGTCGGCTTGCTTCCGCTTCCATCGGTGATAATCCTATACTGCAAACCACTCTCAGTTGTAATAACTCCAGGCATAATCGCATTTTTTTCGAGAAATTCTTTGGCTTCTGCCGTGTTGGCTTGAGACTGTAGTGCTAGAGCCTCCTCTTGCTGTCTTGCTTGCTCCTCACGTCTTTCTGTCATAAGGGTTTGGAACACCTCGATGGTTTTTGCGATATCGTCGCTATCAAGCCTTGGTTCAACACCCTTCAACCCGTCGGAAAAGCCCTGCTCAAAAGCTTGCAAATCGAAATCTATCTCCATGGATCTGATATTGCGGGCGCTGTCCATTCCGAATATGTAACTCATTCGCTTGGTTTGGTTTTCTAGGCTAAAGGGCTGATCATTTAAATCATTACCCGGATCTGTTTTAACCTGATCGCAAGCACTCAGAAGAAACACCAATCCAAACATCCATTTTTTATGTGTACGCATATCTTTCTCCGATATTCACGAGGATATAAAACTCAACCCTGAGATACATATTTAAAAAGTTCAAGTAATCTGCTTCAGGTAAGATCAGACTCGCATTGTATGTCATTCCTTCCGGAATAACGATCAATCTCCGTCCTTGTTCGAGGCTCTCCCGACACCACCCCTTTTAATGCGTTATGAAATTCGCTTAAAGACTAAGTCCCAGACATCGTGACCCAAACGCTCGCCCCTTATCTCGAATTTAGTCAATGGACGATAATTAGGTTTTACTGAAAAGTTACCCGCTCCTGCGCAGTTTGAAAATCCATCCGATTGCTCCATTATTTCTAGCATCTGTTCCGCGTATGCTTTCCAGTCAGTAGACATATGAAAAACACCGTCCAGGTTCAACCTACTTCGCACCAACTGAACAAAGCTATGCGTGACAATACGACGCTTATTATGTTTCTTCTTATGCCATGGGTCAGGAAAAAATAATTGAATTCTGTCTATTGTGTTTTCGTTAAAACATTCTTCAATCACGTCATTGGCATCCGCCAGATACACACGTAAGTTCTTTAACCCGATCTCTTGTGCCCGCCTCATTATACTTCCCACACCAGGCGAGTAGACTTCGATGCCTATAAAATTTTGATGTGGCGATGCTTGAGCCATTTTTAACAACGAATCTCCCATTCCAAACCCTATCTCAACTACTAAAACTGCAGTTGAGCCGAAAGTGGATTCCGTGTCCAATTTTCCGCTACCCAACTCTAGTCCAAATGAAGGCCAATGCGTTTCGAACGCCTTACGTTGAGAATCGGTAATCCTTCCCGAACGGAGGACATAGCTACGAATAGACTTTTTTCGATACTCTGGTTTTATTTCCATCTGATTCAAGAATTAGGTAAATAATTTGGCTACTAGCTCAAATTCAATGTGTTAGGATCAATAATTGTCAGGAAGAAATCAAGTTTGTGAGCAAACTTAGTGAAATAGCAACAGCGCTATAAAGGAATGAGAGAACCAAGTTGAGTCAAACGACAAATTAGCGAAACAATCTAATTCTGCATCAGGGTTCGAACACGTTTCATCGCATTCTTCTCCAATTGCCTAATACGCTCTGCAGAAACTCCATATTCAAGAGCCAAATCATGTAGAGTGGATTTGGTGTCATCTAACCAGCGACGCTGCAGAATGTCCTTACTACGCTTGTCCAATGAGGCAAATGCATCTCCTAATCGAGTACTATTGTCTAGCGCCAGCTCATTACGCTCAACAATTCTTGCAGGGTCGGCATCTGAATCCTGCAGAAAATATATTGGCGCGATAGGCGCCCCATCTTCGTCATCATCTGGAGTCGCATCGTAGGTAGAATCACGCGCTGTGAGGCGCATTTCCATTTCCAAAACCTCTTTAACCTCAACACCCAAATCCTCAGCTACGGCCTTGGCTTCCCGCTCACTTAACCATTGAAGCTTTTTCTTAGCTCCTCGCAAATTGAAGAACAACTTGCGCTGTGCTTTGGTAGTGGCCACTTTGACGATTCGCCAGTTGCGTAATATGAACTCATGGATTTCCGCTTTGATCCAATGAACGGCAAACGAAACCATTCGAACACCCTTCTCCGGATTAAACCGCCTCACCGCCTTCATAAGACCTACGTTCCCCTCCTGTATCAGGTCGGAAAGAGGCAGCCCATAGCCAGAGTAAGATCTCGCAATATGGACTACGAATCTGAGGTGCGACAGCACGAGCCTCCGTGCCGCATCTAAGTCCTCCTGGTAATATAACGCTTCAGTTAAATTTCTTTCATCATCCCAAGACAAAATAGGCACTGCAGAAACCCCTTGAATGTAAGCATTCAGGTTCGCTCCAGGCGCCATCCACTCCATTGATACTAGCTCTTTGCGCAACGAATTCACTCCGATATTACATAATCACACTATAAATTAAATTCAATTTTAACACATTTCGTAAAGTTATGAACCTATACGTTTTTTTTAAATCTAAAGTTCAATGCTCTGCAGATGTTTTTCAACAGCAAACCAAGCACCGAGCAACCCAAGCCCCGAGCCTATTCCTGTAACGCCAAGAAACCCACGAAAACTCAAATTGTGAAGCGAAAAGCGACTTTCGTATAGAGTGGCCAGATTTTCGATTGAGACATTCAACCAGATAACGGAGGAAGATAAGAAAAGAACTGCTATCAATGCTCCAGTTAATCCAATAATCAGGCCAGTATATAGGAATGGCCTGCGTATGTAAGAATCCGTGCCTCCCACCAGTCGGATGACTATAATTTCGTCTGTCCGACTTTGAATTGCCAGACGAATTGTACTAGCCACTGCCAATAAAACACCCAAGCCCAGAGTTACACCAAGTGCCGTGATCAATTTTTGACCAATTTCAAGCATAGATCGAAGTCTTTCTAACCATTGCATATCCACCTTTACCAAATCGACATCCTCAAATTTCTCAATCTGAGCAGCGATCTCTCCAGCCCGATCAAATTCAACGCTATCAGGTTGCACGGCAAAGATAGGCGGTAGCGGACTATCCCCTATAGCGTCCAAAGCACTCCCAAACCCGGATAGCTCTTGAAACTCTGCCAGAGCCTCTTCTCGAGATATAAAAGTAATTCGCTTCACCCCGATTAGGGTTTGCAACTGGCTCTCAAGTCCAGATATAGCGTTTTGGCTTGCATCCAAATCAACAAATACTGTGATTTGCGTCGAGGCTTCTATATCACCGCCCAATCGTTCCAAGTTTTCAACCGCAAGATACAAAGCACCTGGCAAAGCCAGCGCAATAGCAATAACCAATACCGTTATTAGTGATTGCAACGGCTCGGTCGACAGATCTCGCAACGAATCAAGTATAGTTCGCTGATGGTTCGCCAACTCGCCACGCCATCGTCCCTTAACGCGTTTTGCATTGTTATCAATAGCGAATTTCCCCCTGTCTCTAATATCGCTCCGAGTCTTTCTCACGTCTTCCACTATCCTCAGCGAGAGTGCCATTATCTAAGCGAAGAATTCGTAATCGCATTCGGTTGATTAACGACACATCATGCGTGGCAATTAGAACTGTAACGCCGACGGTCTGAAATCGTCTAAATAACGCCATTATTTCTGCTGACAACTGCGGATCTAAGTTGCCCGTAGGTTCGTCTGCCAACAGAATTCTCGGTTTATGAACAATGGCACGAGCAATACCAATCCGCTGTTGCTCACCACCAGACAACTCCACAGGTTTCAATTGTTCTCGTTCCAACAACCCCACACTGTCCAATGCCGCTCTTACTCTTCTACTCATCTCTGCTCTGGGGTAACCAGAGACCTGCAGTGGGAGCGATACGTTATCGTAAAGAGAGCGGTCCATTAGGAGTCGATGATTTTGAAATACCACGCCCAGTTGCCGTCGGTAAGTCGGGACCTGCGCTTTCCTTAGTTGATTTAAATTTTTACCATTGATTAAAAGATTACCTGATGAGGGCCGCTCCATCAGCATCAAAAGTTTGAGTAAAGTACTTTTTCCAGCGCCCGATCGTCCCGTAAGAAAAGCCATCTCACCTGCTTCCATCTTAAAAGAGATCTTACTCAGTGCTTCAAAGCCACCTTCATAACGCTTACTCAAATTATCAAACTCTATCATTTGTTGTTCCCAATCGTGATTGGAGGTAACAAGGCATCAACAAAATCTTTGGCGACAAAAGGGCGGAGATCCTCTATCCCTTCGCCAACACCTATGTAGCGAACTGGAACTTTATGTTGCTCAGCTAAGGCGAAAATTACCCCTCCCTTAGCAGTTCCATCTAGCTTCGTGAGTGCTATTCCCGAAACACCTGCAATCGTCTCGAACTCTGCCATCTGCGACAAAGCATTCTGTCCAGTCGTTGCGTCCAATACCAAAAGAACCTCATGTGGCGCACATGGGTCCACCTTGCCGGCCACTCTGATCACTTTCGCCAACTCTTCCATCAAATTGGTTTTATTGTGCAATCGCCCTGCGGTATCTGCAATCACAATATCTATTTTTTTTGATCGAGCAGACTCCAGCGCGTCAAAAATCACCGATGCACTGTCAGCACCAGTAGGTTGAGCCACCACAGGCACGTCTTGACTTTGCCCCCACACCTGAAGTTGTTCAACAGCAGCCGCTCGAAATGTATCACCCGCTGCTAACATTACGGATTTTCCCTCCCGCTGAAACCGATGGGTCAATTTACCAATGGTTGTGGTTTTACCTACGCCATTCACTCCAATAACTAGAATCATCGCTGGTCCCACTTCATTGTCCAGTAACATTGGTCGCTCGCACGAACTGAGTATTTCCAATAAGATTCTGCGTAGCGTCGACCTAACTATCTGAGGGTCTGCCAGGTCTCGTTTTTCCACCGACCTTGCCAACCGCATCACTATCTTATCGGTGACTGTTACACCCACGTCAGAAGTTAGAAGCTCAATCTCAAGCTCCTCAAGCAAGTTCGGATCAATTTGCTTTGCTCCGCCAAATAGTGCAGCCAAACCTTGGCCCGTTCGTTTTAGAGCCTCCCGCATTCGAACCTGTAACTTAACTGAAGAATCATTAGTCATTGCTTTATCTTTCGAGGCAACTGATCGATCAAAAGAAGATTCTTAAGTTTGTTCACTTTTTTTCCTTGCCGAACCACCAATAATCGATAGCATCACACTAATGCTATACCTAGACAAAGTTGGTGTATCCTAACATTTACACCAACAAAAACCATAAAACTGAAGATACCAGATGGCAAAATCTACAAAAAAACCTGACGCGATCAGTATTAAAAATTCAAAGAGCGTTCGTATCATCGGGGGCAAGTGGCGCAGCAGGCATTTGCGTTTTGCACCCACCACTACTCTCAGACCCAGTGGAGATCGAACTCGGGAGACACTCTTCAACTGGCTTAATTCAGAGATAGTGGGGGCGCATTGTATCGACTTATTTGCCGGCAGTGGCGCTCTCGCCCTTGAGGCATTGTCACGTGGAGCCAAATCTTGCCTAGCGGTCGATAATGACCCTCAAACGGTTGAATGGCTAAGATACAACAGTGATCAACTTGATGCTCAAAATTTGACTCTCTTAGAATGCGACAGTTGTCGGCTCGTTGCGAAACCTGCGGCTCAACCCGCCAATATTGTGTTTCTCGATCCCCCCTTCAACACCTATCCAATCGCTGAATTATGCCAAAATCTGGAAACTTGGCAGTGGTTGCTTCCAAAAGCTATGATCTATATTGAATCATCTCGGGCATCAACCGAAATTCATACCCCAGAAAACTGGACACTTTGGCGACGTAAAGTCAGTGGTCGCGTGGATATTAGACTTTACACACGCAGTGAGACCAAATCATAATGTACTTAGTTTTCCCCGATGAACTCCAAATTAGGTATTGCTCATGAAAAAGATCGTTTATCCAGGCACTTTCGATCCAATCACCAATGGGCACATTGATCTCTTGGAGAGGGCATCTAGGTTATTTGACCAAATAATTCTCGCCGTAGCGACCAGTAAGCGCAAGCAACCGTTGTTTGTCATTGATGAAAGAGTTCAGCTTGCAAAGGATGCCACCAAGCACCTCGAAAATGTAGTAGTTCGGCAGTTGGACTGTTTGCTGGTCAATTTCGTCAGAGATTGCTCTGCTGACGGGGTGCTGAGAGGTCTTCGAGCGGTATCTGACTTTGAATACGAGTTCCAGCTTGCAAATATGAACAGGGCGCTGTCGCCTGAGGTAGAAAGCATATTCCTTACACCTGCAGAGCAATTCGCCTACATCTCATCCTCTTTGGTGCGGGAAATATCGTCTCTGAGCGGTGATGTTTCCAAGTTTGTCCCTCTGAATGTTTCGGATGCGCTGGTAAAAAAATTTCAGAAAGAGACCTCGCCAAAGCAGAAAAGCTAGGGATGTTGTCCTAGATCTTATAATCTTATAATCTCATAGGCCAATTTTCTTTGTTCGTTCATTATGAGTAGCTTTCCTAAGGATCACTTAGACTTGGCATCGCATACAGAAGACACTGCTTCGCTGCCCTATCCGCTTTTCGGTTAGTCGACTCCGACAATTCATACAAGGCAAGCCATTTCGGGCATATACAAACAATTCTTGCTTAAAATAACCTGGGTCTCCATTACCATTCGAGTAATCTCGGAGCGTAGTTCCACCGCGATCAATAGCACGTTTAAGAGTAATTTTAATGTTGTTCGCGAGCATGCTGTATCGCTTTTTCGAAATGCGGCCAGCGGGTCTATCGGGCCTAATGCCGCTTAGAAACAGGGATTCTGATGCATAGATGTTACCGACACCAACGACTACAGAACTATTCATAATAAAAGCTTTTACTGCGACCTGTCTGCGTTTCGACAGACGATAAAGATACTCTCCATCAAACCCTTCAGATAATGGCTCGGGTCCAAGTTTTTTTAACTGCCAGTGCCCGCCCTGCGACCATAACCAGCTCCCGAAACGGCGGGGGTCGTGGTATCGAAGCATGTTCCCTGAGTTCAATTTAAGTTCTATGTGGTCATGCTTTTTCCAAAATCCAGGCTGCGTGAGAACACGCAAGCTACCGCTCATGCCTAGGTGCACCAGCATCGAACCATTGTCTAAATGAAATTGGAGATATTTTGCTCGCCTAGAGATCTCCTTGATAGCAGACCCCCTGATGCTTGTTTCAATTCCCTTTGTCACAGGCCAACGGAGAGAACGTTGACGAATTGTAATGTCAGCGATCGTCTCACCCAAGAGAAATGGCCGAATACCTCTGAGGGTTGTCTCCACTTCAGGCAGTTCGGGCATCACAAGCCTCTGTTAGAAACTTTTTAACTATTGCGATAAAAAATTTAAGTTGCATTTGTGTATTTCCTCTTGGAGTTGGCAGAGAGAAAAGTAATAGTGCACTGGTAATTTACTGAAAAGTCCGTAGAATTCAACCTCAACGTTAGATGCTACAATTTCTCGGAATATAAAAATGGCTTTAGGACGGAAGCGCAAAGAGGTAGACGAGTCTCAGATTGACCTCACACCCATGCTGGATGTTGTGTTCATCATGCTGATATTTTTCATCGTAACAGCATCCTTTGTTAATGAAGTTGGTCTCAGTGTCGATCGACCGCCAACGACCGACCAACCGCCCCCTGATTCGGAGAACAGAAATATTGTCTTCAGGATTTCTGAGAGCAATGAATTGCGTTTTGAGGGCCGGCGTATTGACATCCGAGCTGTCCGAGCGAACGTGGAACGGATGTATGCAGAGAATCCAGAAGCGAAGGTAGTTATAAGCGCTCACCCCAAAGCCAAAACCGAAATGTTTGTTAAGATTTCAGATCAGTCGCGGGAAGCCGGCGTTTACGATATTTCTCTGTCTACGGAAGATTAGCCAATCCAGCGCCTCATTCGTAGCGCTGGATTAACCTCTCAATGTCTCTTCTAATACGCATTAAGCAGCGATATGACCAAAGCGGGCTGTGCATTAGCCTGAACCAGCATAGCAGTCGCTGCCTGCTGGATAATCGCTGTTCGAGCAAGTTCTGCTGTCTCCTTAGCATAGTCAGCATCCGTAATACGACTCCTAGATGCCGTTGCATTTTGGGAAATATTTGTCAGATTATCTGCAGCATAGTCCAATCGATTAATAGCTGCACCATACTTAGCTCTCTGGGTATTGACCCCTGCGATTGCCGTATCAAGAGTGGTAGTTATGCCACTCGTGGCAGCCGTAATCGAAGCACTGCTAGCGATCATTCCCGAGAGGTCTGCACCGTATACACCGCCTGCAGCACTCCCATCGCTGTATGAAGTACCGCCCGCCGCAAGCTCAAAGTCTGCAAAGTTTACGGTTATAGTCTGGTTTGCATTAGCACCTATCTGATACGTTACATCGCCATCGGTGTTGATGCCGTTCAAGATATTCATTCCATTCCACTGAGTATTGTCTGCCACGCGTTCGATCTCCGTTGCTAATTCCTTAAATTCCACATTGATATTTGCCTGATCGGCCGAGGTGTTAGTGCCGTTCGAGTACTGGACACTCAGCTCCCGCATACGTTGGAGCATGTTACCAATTTCCACAGTCGCACCATCTGCCGTCTGTATCATCGAGATGGCGTTGTTCGCATTTCGCACTGCCTGAGCAGTTCCCAATATCTGGGATGTCATCTTCGAAGATATTGCCAACCCTGCGGCATCATCTTTTGCGGAATTTATGCGCTTACCTGTTGCCAGCCTCTGCATGGCCTGCGACGAGTCGCGCCCATTTCGCTTGAGCGCGTTCGCTGCAACCTGGGAGGCCATATTCGTATTTATCACCGTCATATGTCTTCTCCTTCATTTCAATGAGACGTGAGTCTTACCGATGACTAACGCTCCCCTTTGGGCATGAAGCCCTCCATGTTCTCGCCGCCAACCGGAATAAACCCAGATGCCGCATACCCATGGAACGCTCGGAAAAATTTAACCGAGCACCAATTAAATTTAATCTGCATGAAAGCATGTACTCACTTTCGCTTCACTGCCCGGTCAGAAATCTCACTGGCAGATTTCCACCTTCACTCACATACAGCTCCTTTGTTCCGCACAATCAACATTCACTAACTGAATAGTTGACGTGCGCCATAAATGCTACTTCAATAGCGCCAGAACCTGGGAGGCACTTGCGTTAGCCTGTGCCAACATGGCTGTCGCGGCCTGCTGGATAATCTGGGTTCGAGCCAACTCTGTTGTCTCTGCCGCATAATCAGCGTCCAGGATTCGACTGCGCGCAGCAGCTGAGTTCTGGGCAACGTTTGTCAAGTTATCCGCCGCATACTCAAGACGATTCATAACGGCTCCTGACGTTGCTCGGGCGGCATCAACTTTCGAAATCACGTGATCTACAGTTTTAATAGCATTCTGAGCATTGGCAGAACTCGATACATCTGCGTGCATCACGCCTGCAGTAAGACCACGTTGAGATGTTGAATTTGCGGCTGAAGTCCCATCGCTGTATGCGGACATGGCTGCTAGAGTAAAATCTGCATCGGCGTGAGTCGTCGTTCCGGTGAATGTAATAACGTTGTCGGCCGCGATACTTGCAGTAATATTTCCTGCTGCATTTGTTCCGGTAACGTTTAACACAACTTCAGTAGCACCAGCCTCAATGATTTGAGTGGACGAACCGTGGAACGTTATTTTTGACACATCACCATCGCCATCAACCTCATCTACATTGGCAGAGAAAATCACGCCATTGAGGTTAAACGTCAACGTGTCGTCTACGGCAAAGGCAGCACCGTCATCCAAGGTCATAGTGTGCTTGTCCGCAGCTGAACCCGAAGCATCGACACTATTTGCAGCTGCGGGAGTCGAACTGGTGATGGTCGCGGCCCCCACCTGGGCAAAAGTATGTGCAATCGTTTGCGAAGCGTTTGCACCGACTTGGAACGACGCTGTACCTCTTGAGCCATCAATCAAATTAGCGCCATTCCATTGGGTGTTAAGCCCCACACGCTGAATCTCGGCAGCTAATTGACTAAACTCTGAGTCGAGTGCCGTCCGATCAGCGCTAGTATTTGAATCAGAAATAGCCTGAACGGCGAGCTCACGCATGCGTTGAAGCATGTTAGTGACCTCCTTCATTGCGCCTTCCTCAACCTGAATCATCCCAATCGCATCATTTGCATTTCGAACCGCTTGATTCAGCCCGTTAATTTGGGACGTCATTTTTGAGGAGATTGCCAGACCGGCAGCATCGTCCTTTGCAGAATTAATCCGCAGCCCCGTAGACAGGCGCTCCATAGTGCTTCCCATGGATCGCTCGTTACGGGTCAAGGCATTCGC